>WBZS01001219.1_pt1 | contig 21951 bp, 15 predicted proteins | sample 5204201 | NCBI WGS metagenome assembly WBZS01 (sample SAMN12344357, study PRJNA552823) | activated sludge metagenome | biome: Activated sludge suspended growth; feature: Nitrification reactor; material: Wastewater; isolation source: activated sludge from nitrification reactor of wastewater...
GTGAATTTCAAAACGTTGGCTGTTCCTTCTGGAAAAGCCAAAACGCCGATCAATTCGAGCGATTGAGTGTTGTAAAGCAAAATTTGTTTTGGCGATGCAACTGCCGCGATTGGCGACCAAGGGCTTACCGCCAACGCGGTCGAGCAAGAAGTTTTTGGCGTGTGAACCACGGGTTCCAGCGGCAAATGCGGCGGCAGTGCAATCTGAGCGGGTCGTTCGGCTGCGTTCCCGGCGATCGCCATGTCAAATTTTTTCTTCTTGATCTTGGCTTTGCTGGCCATGTTTTCCAAAGCGCCCGCGTCGATCCATTTCTTGAGAACATTGAGTTCCTCTTCGGGGATCTTCGTTCCACCTGGCGGCATCTTCGGTTCTTCTTCGTGCGTAACGAGCATGAACAAGTAGCTGCCGTCGGAGTCGCCGGGTTCAATCGATGCGCCGGAACTGCCGCCTTGCATCAAGGCCGTGAAGTTGGTGATATCAAGTCCACCACTCTTCTTGTCAGGGCTATGGCAGGCTGCGCAGCGTTGGCGGAAAATCGATTTGACGTGGTCGTCGAAGGTGACTTTATCTGCGGTCGCCGGTTCTTGAGCTGGCACCAAGCTACAAAGAACTAGCCAAACCGTTAGTCCCAAAACAGCGCCAGCCATGAATTGAATATTCGATTGAAATGAATTTTTCATTGCGTTTCAGTTTGCGATTCTAAAATTACGTTTCAGGTCAAGGTGAACAACGAAAACCAGGAATGTGTCCCTGAATTCGCGGGTCCAATTAATGATTGAAAACAAATTCACGACTGTTCAGGACAGCCCAAAAGACATCTTCCAAGGCACTCTTCGGATCACCAGCAGCAGCCAACTCTTGAGCCAGCGTTTGCTTTTCCTGTTCGTTCGGTAGACGAGCCAAACAGCGCAAATAGATTTCGCCTAAGACATCGTCAGGAGTCTTCCCCTCCGCCAGCATTTTCCCAACCAAGTTGCCTTGTTGAATCTTGGCGTTCACCGTGTCACCGTTGATCAAGTGCAGTGCTTGCGAAAGGTTCGGCTCCATTTTGACTTCACATGAACAAACGGTTTCACGCTGGGCGCGTCCAAAGGTTGTCAAGAAATAGTTCGACGTGTTGCCGTCTGCAATCTGAACGGCTCGAGCCCCGACGGGCAGGCCACGGAATTTATTTTCGGTTTCCGTAATCTTGCTGATGACGTCGAGCATTACCTCAGCTCGGATACGCCGCAGCGTCGAATGCGAGAAATTGGATGTGTCCGATTCATTCGTCGGATTTGTCTGTGTTTTGAGTTGGTAGATTCGCGAATTGCAAATATCGCGAACCAATCGCTTGAAGTCGAATCCGTACTCACCAAATTTCTTACCGAGTTCGGCCAACAGTTCCGGATTGGACGGTGGATTGCTGACGCGAACGTCGTCGACTTCATTAACGATGCCGCGACCGAAAAAGTGGGCCCAAACAATGTTCGCCAAGTTTTCGCCAAACATCTTGTTGTCTTTGGCGGTCAGCCATTCGGCCAAGAGCACGCGACGGTCCTTGCCGGCGACATCGGGTTGAGCCCCCCCCAAGAATTTGGGCGGCATCGCTTGCTTGGTAACCGGGTGGGCCACTTCTCCGCCTCCGCTGTTGAAAACAATTTGTTCGCGCGGATCCGTGCTGGCCTTCCGACCGATTTGCGAAAAGAACGCCGCGAATTGGTAGTAGTCGCTCATTGTCCAACGGTCAAACGGGTGGTTGTGGCATTGAGCGCATTGAATTCGTGTACCTAAAAAGACTTGAGCGACGTTTTCGGCGACCTTTAGCGTGTCCTGTTCGTTCTGGTAATAGTTCGTTGCGGCATTTGAAAACGTGCCGCCTTGGGAGCCCAACAATTTGCGAATCATTTCATCCACGGGGACGTTGTTGGAAATTTGCTGTTGCAACCAGTTGTAGTACAGCAGGGTTGCCTTATAGCTGACTTGGTTGGAAGAACGAATTTGTAGGAGCTCCGACCACTTCATCACCCACATCTCGACGAATTCTTTTCTTTCGAGCAACTGGTCGATAACTTTTGCTCGTTTGTCGGCGGCAGTATCAGTCATGAAAGCGGTGACTTCGGCAGTCGACGGCGTCAACCCGCAGATATCCAGGTACACACGACGGAGGAACACTTCGTCCGTGCAAGTTTCCGACGGGTTGATTCGCAAATTCTTGAGCTTGGCGTTCACAAGTGTGTCGACGTAGTTGTTTTCCGGCGCGTTCGACCAAGTGAACTCCAGTCCCTTGGGCAGCACGATAAACGGCACGCCTTCCGTAAAGGTGCCGAAGCGCGCCATGATGAAGGATTCACCCCGATTCTTCGCCGAGATTTTTCCGGACTGATCAACAACGGCCGAATTATCATTACTGGACATAAAGTAAGACAGCGATGTCACGTCACGATCTGTGCCATCGGCATACTTCGCGCGCACGCTGATTTGTTGTGTGGCTCCCTCGCCGTCAAGGACTCCGTTTTTCGGAAAAATTTCCACGGCAATGACTTCGGGGACAGGTCCAGCGTCGTTCGGCGCACCCGCCTGAAGCCAACGCATCAACGTTTGGTACTGTTCGCTTTCGCGTTTCATCAACGTTCCACCGGTATGCGATACATCTCCGGTTGATTTGTTGATCAAAAGGCATTCCTCGGGAATTGCCAAGTTGACGCGACGCCCCAACATTTCGCGCGTCAGGCGGAAATAATCCCCCTCCACGTCAAAGCCGTATAGGGAAAGTCGAAAGCCATCCTTGCCGCGCGCTGCTCCGTGACAGCTGCCGGTGTTACATCCGCTCTTGGAAAAAACGGGCATCACATCATTTTTGAAACTGATCGGTAAATCGGTCTGCGCGTTTTGAACTGTCAGAGGAACCTCGACGGTGAAAGCACCATGCGTGACGCGCAAGGCAGTTTGACCATCCGCAAGCGGGAAAATAGTGAAGCCATCGCAACGAGCAATCTTTGGATCAACGATTTCAAATTTCGCTTCGAGGGATACATCGCTTGTAATTCCATGCGACCAAACCAGTTGCGCAACTATCGACTGTCGATCGCGCACGTTCGTCAAGGCAATTTGCGAGGGCAAGATCGTTAACGAAACTGGAGTTGGCGCATCGGTGACTGTTGCCGGAACGGTTCCGGGCGCTGAAGAATTGCTTTCGTCGGCGACTGCGATGCCCGAGAGTACAACGCCGCCAATGACCAGCGACTGGAATAGTCTCAGCGCGGTGCGAAAGTTCAGGTTCATTACTTCCATGGTGAATATTCTCATTTGAGTTTATAGGTTTTAGTTGTTGTTTGGTTGCGAACCACCGGTCCCTTTTGCCTTTAGACGGAGCTGTTCCAATCGGGACAGCGGCGGGGGAGGAGGCGGGGGCGTTGCCGGGGCAGCGGTTGCCGGCATCGGTGCAGCAGCAGCTACAGGGGCCGCAGCGACCGGAGCAGGAGCAGGCTTGTTGACTTGCAATTCGGTACGGCCTGTTGCGGCTACAATTTTTTCGCCTGCGACGAGAATCTCCAATTGGCAAAATAGTGATTTGTGTTGGCCAATGGGGCTAGCCTCCGTCGTCGGCAACGGAATCACAAGTTCCGTCGCGTCCTTCGTGAATTTCAACGGCTGGGCGACAATATTCGGTGGCAGTCCGACAACTGTCAATGTTGCCTCGCCCTCAAACGGCGCGACCTGTTCGAGTTTAGCCACGAGTTGTGCGGTTTGGCCTTGGTCACACCCGGCTCGAGGAATTTCAATTCGCACGAACGGTTCCGCGATCGTCAATTCGGCCATTTGGGTCGAGGCCCACAACGGCCCGCCATCGACGTCCGCATAAGCCAAAACGTAGACCGGCCATTTGCCCAATTGCGCATTGGCGTTCGCATTCAACGGGTAGGCAATTTCGCTTTGCTCCGCGGGAATGGTGATTTGGTTTGTCGTGCCGACACCTGGCGGCACAAACGGGAATTGCAGGTGAACTGGACCTTTGAAGGCTTCGTCACGTTTGACAACCACCCGCAAACTGTACGAGCCATCTCGAACCAGCGGCGCTTGAGGTTGGACAATGTCGACTTTGAATGGGGCCGGTTTAGTCACCGCCATCGCCAATCGATTCACCGTGCATCCATAGTAAAGCGCTGCGTTTGGTTCACCGTTGGCGAAGTCCGCTAAATTCGTAAACCTACCGATCAACGGGTTGTTCGGATCGTTTAGTTGGGCTTGGAAATCGACGAGATGCCCGGCAAGTTCAGCCGCTGGGTCGGCTTCAAAAACAACCGGCATCAAATTCAATCCGGCTGACATCAAAGGGGCCGTCATTTTAATCCCGGGAGGCAAATTTGCTTCCAGCAATTTCAATTCGCCCCCTAAGTTTTCACGATTCCCCAAGATCAAGGTCGCAAAGCGATTGCCTTGTGGGATGGAAATGGTCTGTCTCAACTGGCTGTAACGGTCGATGCGCGGGATGGAAATCGACAAGGCCGGCTTAATTGGCGAGGCCTCTAATCGATAGACAAAATCCGATTGTCCCCGCTGCAAATGATCGTAAATTCGCACGTAGTATTGACCGTCTTCCGTCGCTTGAAAACGCAGGTAGCTGTCTGGGCCTCGTGAATCATCATTGCCAGCGACGACGCTCTTGTCGGTTGCCTTGAAGATATGCATGACGGGATCCAAGCCCGATCCAATACGCTTCGCGTAGCATTCGAACTCCCAAACCTGATCCTTTTTTGCTTCAAACAAAAAGTAATCAAAGTCACCCGGCTTGTTGATGATCCCGTTAAACGCTTGCGGCAACTGCAACACTGGTTCTGTTACCCAAGTGTCGTTGGGCTCAACCTCCAGATGGTTCGGCAGGTCATTGAACCGGAAGGGCATTGGTGAGGGCGTGGAGCCATTTTCAGTTTCCAGCATGAGGCCCGAGCGAAAACCTGCGGCCGATGGCAAGGTAAGGCTGCGTTTGAATTCACCGGATGGATCTCCTAAAAAAGTTAATTCCATGGCCGCACTGAAATTCCCACCAGCTGGATAAACCGCAGTTGGACGAGGGAAGTTGCCAATATGCAGCCGATAGCGGCACTGATCATTGCCGCCGTAGGAAGCCTCGCGGATCAGCACGGTATAGTTGCCGTCTTCTGGAGCAATTACAGAAACAAATGAATCTTGATTGAATAACGATGTATCGTCATTTACCGCCAACTCAAAACGGTTGTCATCGAGGATGGCAACAAATGGATCAAAGTAAGTCCCGACTTGGAAGGAGCCCAGACGAATCGCTTCGACTTCGGCGGAAATCCGTTCGCCTTTCTTGGCGGTCACTACGAAATAGTCGACGTCTTCGTTGGTTACGGTTCCGACTAAAGTTTTGTTGATCTCAATTTTTTGGCGGGTTTCAATGGACGAGTTAGGCTCGACTTCGTCAACACTGGAGAGATATCCGACAAACACAGACCGATAATCCGAGATGCCTCGTGGCGTGCGGACTTGGGCCACGTGTTCACCGACTCGGCAATCTGCTGCGACGTTCACGATGACGTCGATCTGGTTCGCATCAACCGGCTTGATTTCAGCAACGGTGATGCCCACGTCGTAAAAAAAGACTTGTTGCGCGTCGCCAATCCGCTCACCCATGAACCGCAATGTCTGCTGCGTTCCGCGCTGCATTCCACGCGGCATGATGAGGTTGAGCCGGGGCGTGTTGGCCCACACCAATGCCTGAGTGCCAGCAGCAAACCACACGCAAAAAACCAGGCAGGTGATGCGGACTGGCCAAGCCATTATGTTCAACTGAACTCGTTTCATTTCTAACCCATTAATTGCGTTTGTGTACAGGAGGCAGCGGGGCCGACTCACAAGGCAAATTGGACGGGGAGAAATTAATTTCGACTTGCGAGCGGGACCGAATTTCACCGCGAAGTCTGGCAGAGAAAAATCCTCAGCCCAGCCCGTCGCGGTGACCGAAAATTAAGCGATCAGGTCCTTCAAAACCTTGCCGCCATCAACGATTTCGATTGGACGATTGCCGGGAGCCATCAATTCCTTGTCGGCAACAATTCCAAGTTGGTGGTAAATCGTCGTCGCCCAGTTTTCAACCGTTAATGGGTTTTCATCCGGCTCGGAAGCTGTCGCGTCTGAGGTTCCCCACGCGAGACCGCGTTTCAAACCACCGCCAGCCATCGCGATGCTGAAGACCTTCGGCCAGTGGTCGCGACCGGCTGTGGCGTTAATCTTCGGCGTGCGACCAAATTCTGTCGCTACACAAACCAACGTCGAGTCGAGGAGTCCGCGAGAATCGAGATCATTAATCAACATCGCCAACCCTTGATCGAGTGCAGGCATTTGATTGTTGGTGCTGGCCTGGATGTTGTCGTGAAAGTCCCAACCACCGTAGGTCAATGTGACAAACCTGACACCCGCCTCAACCAGTCGCCGCGCGAGCAGCATGCGAGCCCCAGCCGTATTTCTGCCATAGGCGTCGCGAAGCGCGTCCGGTTCTTTAGAAATATCAAAAGCCTCACGAGCTTTTTCTGAGCTGATCAAATTGTAAGCTCGCTCGTAGAAAGTATCGACAGCACTCATCGCGTCCGATTTTTCTTTTTGGCGGAAGTGATCGTTGACAACCTCCAGCAATCGTTGTCGGCGTGTAAAACGGTTGGTGTCGACGCCGCTCGGTATGCTCAAGTCCTGAACGCGGAAGTCGCCGCTGGCAGGATCAGCTCCCAAACTGAACCCGGCATAAGAACTGGACAGGTAACCCGTTCCCGCATAGGGGTTGGGTAAACTTGGTACCAAAACGTAAGGCGGCAAGTTGTTTCTCGGTCCGAATTCGTGCGACACCACACTCCCCATCGATGGGTAATTCAATGCCGGACTCGGTCGGTAACCAGTAAACATATTGTGCGTGCCACGTTCATGGGCCGCTTCGCCATGCGTCATCGAACGGCAAATCACCATTTTGTCGGCAACTTGCGCAGTGTTTTTCAGCATTTCGTTGAAGCGGACACCAGGAATCTTGGTGTCAATACTTCCAGACGCCCCGCGATACTCTAACGGTGCGTACGGCTTAGGATCAAACGATTCCTGGTGAGCCATTCCACCGGGTAAATAAATGTAAATAACGCTTTTGGCCGGGCCTTCTTTGGATTCGTAGCTTTTTTGATCGCCGCGGGCACTTTGAAGACGGAAGAAGTTGCACAGGGTCAGTCCACCGACTGCTCCTACCGTCAACAGATTACGGCGACTGAGTACATGGTCCGTACAGTTCATTAGAGTCTCTCCAGAAAACGAACATCCGTTTGACAACCTTGCCAAACCGCCAATATCCCCACAACTCTGATCCAACCGTCCAGTATAACCCAGTCAACTGCGGGAGAAAACCTGCAAAAACAACATTACAGTACGGAGTTGGCCCCAAAACCTACCACGACTCTGGTCTTTTTAGGCAAATCTAGGGAAAAACGTGCCGGATTTCTCGACTACTGGCGATCCGAGCCTTACGAACGAACTGCGCGAAAAGATTGCCACTCATTCGTTGATCGACAAAGTTTAACTTCTCATTTGGTCGTATGACGGTCGACAATGGCCCCAAAAACCTTGTAAGCCTCACCCAGCAAATTTTGGATTTCATCCGGCTTGCGAATGCCGGGCCGATAGTAAACGAGTCGTCCAGAGTTGCCTTCAACCATGATGTTTGGACGCTGGGCAAAGAAATCGAGAAGACTGGGATCGAAGAAAGCCTTGATCGCGACTTGGTCTGGTCCCTTCACCACGAACATCGCTGAAAAAACCGGATGGTCTTCGAAGTCGATGTCCTTGAAGCCCAACAGACTTCCGACCTTGTCAAAGAAATTCTCCGGCCGGAGTGAAAACGGGGGAACGCTGAGTTTGTTGGACTCCAACGCGGCAATCGTTTGCTTGTGAGTCGACTGCTGTTTTCCGGAGCCGGTTGTGTAGCGATAATCGAAAATCGAAATGCGCACTTCTTCCGTTTCGCCGGTGATCAAATTGGTGAGTTGCCGACCTCGGCCTTGATTGAACAATTCAAAAGAGCTCAAACGGCTTTGCAGATCACCATTGCCTAATGGAAAAAAACTCAATCCCATTTCCTCAGCGAGCTTGCTCAAGCCTTCGGTCCGTTTCTTTTCCAAATAACGGCTGTAGACAAAGCCCAAGATTACCAAGCTGACGATGACGCCGAATATTAAAAAGGAAATCAAAACGTCCATCGTAGAATTTCTCCAGAAATTGCCGATCTCCGTCAGAGGCTTCAAGATCGCGACGTCGACTCAACCGGTTCCGCCGCCGTATCTCCCAGTTGAATCAAAGCCGGCGAATACTTCGCCTGTTGCCGAGGGTCGCGCCAATTTTCTGGCTTAAAGTTTTTCGTGTAAACCCCATATTCATGAAACGCAATCCGTTTTGCAATTCGGTACAGCCAGCTTTTTTCCGGAATTGGTTCTTGATCGGGCATGTATTGCGAGGGATAGACCGGCGTCGCACGCAATTCTTGAAGGGCCGTTTGCCGCGCCGTTCCGTCTTGGGCTCCATGTCGCGCGACAAGTGCTTCAATCAAATCTGGTCGCTCCAGTGCAATACATCCCCGCGTGCTGGAGGCCGCCGTTTTGCGGAAGTCGCGAAGAAACTCCGATTCATTAAACACCTGGTCCAGCGGACGCGCGTCGTGAATCGACTCCTTGGCAAATTGAATGATGGGGCAAGGCTCGATACCACCCCAGGGATTGATGTGGTGCGTGAAACCAGTGGCCGCCGGACAAAGCGCCTGGCCATCGGCATCGTAATAAGCATCAATAATGATTATCGATTTCTTGCACCGCATGTCGACAACGAATTGTCTCGCCTTTCGCTGTTGGGCGGGTGTCAATGCCAATTCGACGGAGGGTTTCGGACCAACCGGGCGAAAGATGTGAAACCAAGTATAAAGGACTCCCATCTCAATCAACCGATCAATCCATTTTTCCGTAAGCAGATCATCGAAGTTCGTTTGGCACAGACTGGTACAAACGCCCGTCATCACCTTGTGCTTGACACAGTTCTGAATGCCCTGCATGGACGCGCTGAAAACATTTCCTTTGCCGCGGCGCTCGTCGCTAATGATTTCTGACCCCTCAATGCTGATTAACGGAGTGACGTTTCCACATCGCCTCAACCGCTGTGCGACCTCGTCCGTGATGAAGTGGCCATTGGTAAAGACCTGAAAATAGACGTCCGGGTGTGCTTCCAGAACCTCGAATAGCCCCTTGTGCATAAACGGTTCGCCACCGAGTAAGCCGAAGAACGCATTCCCCTGGCCTTTGGCGGTTGTGATCATTCGATTGAGGGCGGGCACGTCAATCGTCTGTTGTTTGTGGGCCACGTCCACCCAACAGCCTTGGCAGCGCAAGTTGCAACTGTTGAGGATGGAAATATAGAGATACGGCGGGAAAAATTTGCCTTGGCGCAACCGACGTTTATGCTTTTGGATCGAGCGAAAGCCCTTCCATCCCATGTTCCAGCATAACTTCCACAGCAGACGCTTGTCCGTTTCGCGGAGGGCACGTCCCATCAATCCCAGCAGCATGAATAGTTCTCTTATTGAAGCAGCAAACCTTGCAGCCCTATATTAGCCGATTTGGCCAGATCGTGCAGGACAATACCTAACGGGAGCGAATGGCACCGACACTCGCTATCGTCGACACGACATACGGAACGCAAAAGGTCAACAGTATTTTGGAAACATGAATCGCCTGGACGTTTCCCGCCAAGATGACGTCGCCGTGATTGATGAAAGTCAGAATCGTCCCCACGATTACAGCCAACCGCACGGATCGCCACACGACGCTTGCTCGGATCGCAGTAGTCAGCCAGCGTTCGTTTGTCTCCTCGATTTGAACCATGCGAAATTTCCCTTTTAGCGCGTCCACGCAAACCAGCGTTTAAAAATTGCTGCGACGGTTGGCGTCAACCGCGAACGATTGTACTGATCGCCGAGTTTGCGGAGGACGTCCGAGCGGGTTGGGTACGGGTGAATGGTCGCCGCGATTTTGCTCAATCCAATTCGATGCCGCATGGCGAGCGCCACCTCGCCAATCAAGTCGCCGGCCGACTCACCGACAATCGTCGCTCCTAAAATGCGATCACTCCCCCGTCGGCAATACACGCGCGCGTAGCCCGCGCTGCGCCCTTCGAGCTGGGCCCGATCCACTCCAGAAAACTCCTTTGTGAAAGTGGCCAGTGCGATTCCTTTTTTTGCCGCTTCTTCAGGACTGATGCCCAAATGAGCGACCTCTGGCGAAGTATACGTGCACCACGGAATCTGCAACTGGCTGACTTTCTTTCGGCCGAAGAACAACGCGTTTTGCACGACAATTCTCGCTTGGAAATCCGCGGCGTGAGTGAACTTGAACGCTGAACAAACATCGCCTGCTGCATAGATATGACGATTAGTCGTTTGCAAACGGTCGTTGACTTCGACACCGATGGCCTTGTCGTATTTCACTTTGGCGTCTTCGAGGCCCATATCCACAACGTTGGGGAGGCGGCCCACCGCAACAAAGATAGCGTCGCCGTAGATAACACGCTGAGAACTGTCCATCAACTGCACCGTAACCGCGATTTCTGTTGCTTGTCGATCGACCCGAGAAATTTTTGCTCCCAAAAACAACTCGACACCATCATTGCGGAGGGAAGCGGCGATCAAAGCGGCGGCATCCGGCTCCTCGCGCGGCAAAACCTGGTTCGCCATGTCGATGACCGTGACGCTCGAGCCAAAACGAGCCAATGCCTGAGCAATCTCGCAACCGATTGGTCCCCCGCCAATGACAATGAGTCGTCGCGGCAACTGCTGCATTTCAAAAACGGTTTCGTTTGTCAACGGCTGGGCGTCGGCTAAACCGGGAATCGGTGGGACCAAGGCACACCCGCCCGTGGCGATCACCGCGCGGCGAAAAGATAACGTTTGTCCCCCAACGTCAACCTGGTTCTCGTTAATGAATCGACCAGCACCGAAGTAAACATCGACGCCCATGCCGGTAAATCGTCGAGCCGAATCATGAGAACTAATCTCCGCTCGTTTCTTGCGCATTTCGCCCATGACCTTCTGAAAATCAACATTGCCGGGACTGCCGTTCATTGCCAATGCAATTGTCTTTCGTGCCCTGTCGATGTCATGTGCAACGCTCAGAAGGGCTTTCGATGGGACGCAACCGAAGTTCAAACAGTCTCCGCCCATCCGGTTTCGCTCGATGAGTGCCACCCGCGCGCCTAACCCGGCCGCACCTGCCGCAGCGACTAATCCAGCCGTCCCCGCCCCAATAACAACCAGGTGATAACGTTGTCGCGGCGTCGGGTTGATCCAGCCGTCCGGACGAACATTGTTGATAAGTTCCTGTTCGTTGACATCAATCGACAAGCGACCGGGGGCGGCAGAAGGCATGTGGGATTCCATTGGGCTCGGCAGGCTCTTGCCGACGGTGACCTATTCAATCTTAGTCAGTGTGTATTATAGCGGGGACCTTTCAACTGCAGGAAACAAAATCGATGTCGCCGCGCAAACCAAAACTCGTTTTCTTGACCGGTGCTGGAATCAGTGCCGAGAGCGGAATTCAAACGTTTCGCGGCGGTGATGGGTTGTGGGAGAATCACCGGATTGAAGAGGTTGCCACGCCGAGTGCTTGGCAGAGCAATCCAGAATTAGTCCTGCGGTTCTACAATGAACGGCGAAAAAATGTGATGGCAGCGCAACCAAACTTGGCGCACCAAACCATTGTCGATCTGGAATCCGAATTCGATGTCCACGTCGTCACACAAAACATCGATGATCTCCACGAACGCGCGGGAGCCCAGAATGTGTTGCACTTGCACGGAGAAATTCGCAAGGCTCGCAGCAGCTCTGATGAAACGCTGGTTTACCCGCTGGAAAACTGGGAATTGAAAATGGGCGATGTTTGCGCTAGGGGCTCGCAGTTGCGGCCGCACATCGTTTGGTTTGGCGAAGCGGTTCCGGCAATGGAGGAGGCCATAGAGATCGTCGCAAGCGCCGATATTGTTGCTGTGGTCGGCACCTCGATGACCGTTTATCCGGCCGCGGGACTAATTGATTTTGCTCCTCCCGATTGTCGAATCTACTTTATTGACCCAGCTGACCTGACCGGCAGAATTCGTTCCCGTGTTGACAAACATTTCCAATGTGGAGCTACTCTGGGCCTCCCGGCTCTCGCTGAATTGTTGCGAAATTCTGCGGACGCTTGTTCAACACGAAAAAAATGAGTATGCCACCTACGTATCTAAAACAAAGGGGCCTTAGGCGACAACTGCCTTAAGGGACAACGTGGAACATTGCCGTTATTTGCTTGAGGCCGAAGAAAGCGCCTTATTGTCCAGCCTAAGAGAAACGTCTTTGCCGGCCTCGATAGTTGCCTTCAAACCAGCAGTGGTGGTGGCAAAAATCGAATTTAGACGTGGTGTATTTTTGGGCTGTTCACCCTGGGCGGGACGTTCTTCAAGTTGATCCACGACAGTAACCCGGTGTAATCCCTCCATTGCACCAACGCCGCCTTCAAAAGTCTTCAATTCAAAGTTTCCCGACGCATCTGAAACTGCAAACGACGTCGGGCCCTCAGGTAGCTTATCAGTCCCCTCAATATCTGGCATGAACTGAATCATCAGGTCGCCCATAGGCTTCCCGTCGACTGTGATGTTACCTTTGACCGGCACCAATTTGAACGTTTTTTTTCCACAACCTGCTGCCACCAAAACAATGGCAGCGAGGTAGAAAAAAATCGTTGCTTTTCTGAACGACATAGTATTCCTAATTAGTTTTCCCAGATGAAAACGCGGCCGTCGGCGCGTTTGCAAAAAGTATCCAGTACAGTCAACGACATCGTGTCCGAAATAAATTGTGTTGAACCATCGGCTCGCACAAAATTTGCTCCCGCTGGATGACCACTACCAAATGCACTCAGACGTTGGTCCTGAAATACGAACCAAGCGGCTTGTGTTGTGGGAGCACCGGCATCACCATGTTTCCAAGGAATGCGATAGTTGATTGGGGCAAAAGCCCCGCCCATGATATTGGACAAACCAGCATCGCCTCCGCCTGGATACCAGCGCGACCAACCCTTGATCGTACTGCCACTTGTCCAGCCTGCCGCTGTAAATGTATCAAATTTGTCGTCTTGGTGATAACGCTCGCCGAACAAAATCGTGTTGGAAGATCCGTCCAAGACGTCCCGCATTTGAACTTGACGACCAACGGGGGCCGACAAAGCTTTGCGCGCAGAACCGCCGGTCGCCATGAACATCCCATCATTAGTCGACGATGTCGCAAAAACTGGACGGGATCCGCCATTCGCCTTGAAACTAGTTCCCCCGTAATACGCCGTTGGCGGTCCGGTCTCGGGAAATGGAATTGTCGTGGACGGGAGTTGATCTGTTGCACACAAGTAGGACGGAATTGGGGCGCCTGCCATACCAGCGTCCGGTGTTGTCGCCACATTGTTCAGCGCGATCCTGCGGTCCATCGAGTCAAACACGTTGTTTTGATCGATATGGGGCAACAAATAGTAAAACACCGAAAAACCCTGAAAGTTATAGCCCGATGTCGAACCACTGCCCGGATAAATTTGACCGGCAGAATTCATCCGCTCTTGGGTATATCCCGGTGGAAATTTTTTGAATGAACTCTCATAGTTCATCGCGGCGACCGCAACTTGCCTCAAATTGTTGATACAGCTGGTGCGGCGGGCGGCTTCGCGGACCTGTTGGACCGCAGGCAAGAGCATCCCAACCAAAATCCCGATGATCGCTATGACCACCAACAATTCAATCAAAGTAAATCCAGATCGTCTGACGAATGATGTTCGTTTCGACATGAGAGAAGCCTCCGTAGCCTTTCGGCAAGCAAGTTAAAGCCGGTATGGGATAAAAACACTCGAACCTAATCGCGCATGAAACCATTTGCCTCATGAATTCAAACGTTCGTCGCCGGAAAAGGGAAGGTGTCGGCGACGCAGGAATTTTAAATGACACGCACGCGATTGGAAAGTACCAAAATTTCAAATCCATCGCGACATTTTGCCTGTTTTGTGAGGGAATTGTTAAGGAATTGGGAAAATTGCAATAAGGAACTCAGAAGGTAGATCGCAACGTTCGACTGCTTCTCAGAGCTGAGGTTACGCGTTCAAATATCCGCTTTGATTGATTCCGTTCGCAGTGCGAAAGTAAACATGCCTTCCGATATTGAAATTGCCCGTCAAATCAAACTCAAGCCGATTTCCGAAATCGCAAACATTATTCAACTGAATCCTGAAGACCTGGAAGTCTATGGCAAGTACAAGGCAAAGTTGCCCTTGCACTTGATCGACCTTGAGCGTGCCAAAAAGTGCAAACTCATTTTGGTCTCGGCAATTTCTCCGACGCCACCTGGTGAAGGTAAGACGACGACGTCGATCGGACTATCACAAGGCCTGAATCGGATCGGCCACAAGACGACGGTTGTGCTTCGCGAGCCGTCACTCGGTCCTGTCTTCGGTATTAAAGGAGGCGCGACTGGAGGAGGCTGGTCGCAAGTGCTGCCGATGGAAGACATTAACCTGCACTTTACTGGCGACTTTCCCGCGATCGAAAAGGCCCACAATTTGTTGGCCGCGTTGATCGACAATAATTTGCAGAACCGTGAACGCTCTTTGAATATCGATCCGCGGACGGTCGTGTGGAAACGGGTCTTTGATATGAACGATCGCGCGTTGCGCGATATCGTCATTGGCTTGGGAGGAACAGCCAATGGTGTGCCGCGAGAGACGGGTTTCGACATCACTGCAGCGTCAGAAATTATGGCAATCTTGTGCCTGGCGAATGACTTGGGCGACTTGAAGCGGCGACTGGCAAATATTTTTGTGGGCTTCACGTTCGATCGCAAACCAATTTTTGCTCGCGATCTAAAGGCACAAGGCGCGATGGCCGCGCTCTTGAAGGATGCCCTCAAACCCAACTTGGTTCAAACACTGGAGGGAACGCCAGCGATCATTCATGGTGGTCCCTTTGCCAATATTGCACAAGGAACAAACTCGGTCATCGCCACTCGAATGGGCATGTCCCTGTCAGATTTTGTCGTAACCGAGGCAGGATTCGGTTTTGATTTGGGCGCGGAAAAGTTCTTTGATATCAAATGCCAGTCAGCGGATTTGAGCCCGTCGGCGGTCGTGATTGTGGCTACGCTCCGAGCCCTGAAGTATCACGGGAAATGCGAACTGGCAAAGGTTTCAGAACCAAACCCGACGGCTCTGCGTGCAGGTTTGGAAAACCTGGAAAAACATCTGGAAAACGCGGCGCGATTCGGCGTTCCGGCAGTGGTTGCCATCAATAAATTTTCGACAGACCCGGCGGAGGAAATTGCAATCGTACGTGAGGCTTGTGAACGACTGGGAGTTCCCGCAATCGAATCAAACGTGTGGGGTGAAGGCGGCAAAGGCGCCGAATCTTTGGCAAAGGTAGTCGCGGAAAAAGCGTTAGGGTTCACCGGCCGATTCAAGCCGCTGTATGACTGGTCATGGCCGATCAAAAAGAAGATCGAAACGATTTGTACGGAGTATTACGGTGCGGCGTCGGTCGAATACCTACCGCGAGCAATCGCCGATCTGAAAACGATCAAAAAACTGGGGCTCGAAAAGGTCCCTATCTGCATGGCCAAGACGCAAAAGTCGCTATCGGACAATCCCGACATCGTGGGCCGCCCGCGCGACTTCGTGGTGACGGTCCGCCAGATTGAAATCGCTGCCGGTGCGGGCTTCGTCGTTCCGATCACCGGTGAGATGATGCGGATGCCGGGCCTGCCTAACGAGCCATCGGCCGAACGAATCGACATCGATGATGACGGCAATATCTCAGGCTTGTTCTAAACCATCACGCAGATCCAGGGCTCGGATGGCGCTGCTCACCCAATTGATCGATTTCAATCGAAACCAATTGATCAAGCACCGAACATAGCGATGGTCGTCGCAACGGATTCTTGGAGAGCATTCGCATGACGAGCTTCGCAAGCGGTTCGGGGCTCACACGTGAAACCTTTGATAGATCGGGTGGTGGCAGGTTCTTTTGCTGTCGTTCAATTTCTTCGACCGAGCTACCGCAGGTGGGCCATGTTCCCGAGAATAGAAAAAACAGAAGCGTTCCAAAACTGAAGACGTCGGCTGCCGGTTGCGCCCGATAATCGCGGGAAAAAGCCTCCGGGGCGCGCGTGAACACGTCGCTGATCGTTTCTTTTGGCAACCAACAACGCTGATCAAAGCGATGAGTATTGCTCCATCCAAGGAGGGTTACCTTGCCTCCGGAGTCGACAACAATCTTGTCGGGCGTAAGTCCCAAATGCGTGTTGCCCTTGTGATGTGCCGCGTTCAAGATCTCCGAAATTTGCCGCGCGATCCAAAGAGTTTTTGTCAGCGGCCAATGACTGATGACTTTCGAAATTTGAAACAACGATTGCCCCGGAACGAGCGGTTCGACAATGAAAAACGGAAACTGGTCGAGTTCGGCATCGAGAATGGGAGCGACTCCAGAATGCTGCCAGGATTCATGCAGCATCACTCGCCGGGCAAGGCGGTCGATGGCTTGCCAGTGCCGCTCAGCGGGGACTCCCGGCGTTACCGCTTTAAGCGAATAATTGTTGCGGGGAGCCTTGTTGGAGCCGAATGGCTGAACGCAATAGACTGTATGCCATCGGCCCTGCCCCCGGGTGGAAACAACTCGCCAACATCCAAAACGGAGGGTGGTTGGCAGCACCACGGGACTTACGCCGTGCTGCGAACTGGTAATGAAATCTGTTGTCATGTTGACTGCTTGTCGCGAAAGTTGAAGTGGATAGGTGTTCTGTCCGCGGTCCTTCGCGAATCGCCTGGCCTCAATCGAATACCCCTCGAATTGTCCGGCATGGAATCTTCAATCGGAAGACTTTAACAAGTGGGATGACTGGCCTTCGCGGAATGACGGAAGTGCAAATTGGTAACGCCAAATCGCTTTGTAAAGATTTCTTAAAGTGTCGAAGAATGTTGGATTGAATGAATCATATCGTTCGAATCAACCCAGATTGATCTTGTCGATTAGAGCAGGCGCAACCCGGCGTTTACCCCGCTAATTAACGATCAACACAGCACGGGTCTGTTACGAATCAGCCCGAGTTCGGTCATTGGATAAATCTTCAGTGACAGCAAAGCTGTTTTCTAGCCCATTTTTCGCTCAAAAAAGACCGCAAATTCGGTCTATTGGAGTTGTGGAAATTCAGCTATTGTCCCCGCGAAATTTCAGAGGGCCCGGCCAAATACTCAGCCCTCTCCCTAAACAACACAAGGATTGTGTTGAACAAAACACATCCGAACGGAGTCGGAGCCCATGCCCAAAAACCCCTTATCATGGCTTTCACTGCCGGCCCTGCTCACGATCATGGCCTACATCGGATGTCAACCCAAGGACATTCAACGGATCCAACAAGAAATCACCCGCCAAGCCTTGCAGCAAATGCAGCAGCAAATACCAGGTGGCCTCTCCGACCCAGGTTCGAACAACCCTTACGGCAACTTGACCAACAGTGGCAGTACGATCCCCAACTATCAATCGCCAGGAAACCCCCAAGCCGGCTATTACACCAACACCCCCTACACCAACACCCCCTACGCTAGCGCGCCAGCCGTGCCGATTCCTTACTCGACGGGTTACCAACCGTCGAATTATTCGCCCGCCAATTACACATCCGCATCGAACTCCCACTGGGAACAACCGGTCGGTAATTTTCCCGGTTATCCAGCGGGTACCAACCAAAACACAACGTCCTCCATGCGGCCAATTGTCCGAGAAGTTCCTTTTGATGATCGGAGTTTGATCATCGGAACTTTCAATATCCAGATGCTTGGTCGTGCGAAACTTGCCAACCCCAGCGTGATGCAAATCATCGTTGAGATGATCCGCCGTTTTGACTTGATTGCCATACAGGAACTTCGGTCTACGGAACAAATCATCATTCCCAAATTGGTGGAAATGCTAAATTCCAACGGATTAAAGTTTGGTTATTTCGTCGGTGAACGCCAAGGCTATTCCGACAGCAAAGAACAATATGTCTACATCTTCGACACAACCAAGTTGCAGTTGCTCGCGGAGCCGTTTGTTGCTCAAACGCAGACACCGATGCATCGCGCTCCGTTGGTGGCACACTTTCAAGCCACACAGGTGCCTGCAAGTCAAGCGTTCACGTTCACGCTGCTCAACGTGCATACCGACCCCGATGAAGTTGTTCAGAAAAGTTCGAAGAGAAATGAGCTGTTGACCCTGAAACAAGCGATCGACTACGCGAGAACTGCAATTCCCAACGAAGACGATATCGTGGTTTTGGGCGACTTCAATGCCCCGACCGACCATATGGCGAAGTACTTCCCTTGGTTCGCCAGTCCAATATACGTTGTCAAAGACGACTGGGTAACCAACGTGCGGGAAAACAGAAATTATGACAACATCGTGTTCGACGCACGATACACTACCGAGTACGACGGTCGCTGCGGAGTGTTTAACTTCAAGCGTGAATATCAACTTCAGGAACAGGACGCCTTACAAGTGTCCGACCATTTCCCAGTCTGGGCAACGTTTTCGATATTTGAAGGGGGCAACCCCAGCTTGCTCGCTCGGCAACAGCCGATCAATCGCGCTCGCTAATTGACCGGCACCACGTATTCGAAAGGCGGATAACGGACAATTTTTCCAGCGGCATCAACACCAAGCGATCGGGCATTTCATTAGCCGAAAAGTTCGGTGATTGGTTTTGCGCCATTGGCGATCTTAATCGGACGCCCGCTGGTACTGGTGAACGTGGTGTCCAGATTAATGCCCAGCGATTTACAAATCGTGGCCATCAGGTTTTCGGACGTGTAGGAGGGACCTTCCACCGAAGTGCCATCTTCATTCGTCTTGCCCACCGCGATTCCGGGTTTCAAACCGGCGCCGCCAACCACCACGCTCCAACTACGAGCCCAGTGATCACGACCGGTTTGTCCATTGATTCGGGGAGTACGACCGAATTCCCCCATCCAGATAATGGCGGTATCTTCAAGCAATCCGCGTTGAGACAGGTCCTCTACCAGAGCACTCATCGCCCGATCCATGTTGGGTAACATGTTGTTTTGGAGCGTTGGGAAAATGTTCTGATGGTTGTCCCAGCCACCCATGTCGACCTCGACAAACGGCACACCGGTTTCGACCAGGCGACGGGCCATCAAGCAGCCACGGCCGAAGTTGTTGTTTCCATATCGCTCGCGAATTTCGGTTGATTCTCGATCGGCCTTGAACCCATCCATTTGTTTGCTGGTCAACAGGTTCAAGGTCTTTTGAATTACTTTCGCATGTTCTGCTGCGGCAGGACCGCGATTTTCTTTGATAAATCGACTTTCGAGAACTTTCAGTGCCTGCACGCGTTCGGTCAAGCGCCCGGGCTCGACGCCCATATCCAGATTTTGGACGTTGCCATTACTGTCGACAACAAAAGGTGCCCAAGCCATTCCCAGGAAACCAGGACCTTCGCTTGCTCCGCCGATGGAAATAAAGGGAGGAATTTCAAGGTCGCGACGGGTATCGTGGAGTTGTTGTGAGACCACAGAGCCGTAGCTCGGGTATTCGATGTTTGGTTGCGGCACGAAACCAGTGTGCATGTAATATCGGCCGCGCATGTGGTCAGCTTCGCGGGTGCTCATGTTGCGCACGATCGAGAGTTTGTCCATTTGCTGCGCGATCATGGGCAGATGTTCGCTAATCTCAACATCGCCCTTTGTCTTTATCGGTTTAAAGGGACCCCCGGTGGCCGCGCCAGGTTTCAAATCCCACAGGTCGATCGTCGAGGGACCGCCTCCCATCCAAAGCAATATCGCCGCTTTTCCGCGCCGCTTCAATTCCGCCGCTTGGGCCTGCAACGCGCTACCGAGTGCCAATGAACTCCCGACCAAAGCCGATGCGCCGGCCATATGTGACATAAAATGTCGCCGACTCATTCCGCGAGGAGTCGTCAATGGATTGAAAAAGTTCATCGTCGCAGGTCTCCACTCAAAAACTTAGTGCACAAAAATAAACTCATTGGAATTCAAGATCACCCACCATAAATCTTTTAACGCCTCAGCGCGGTCGCCCTTGCGGCTTTCCAGCAATGCCTGTGCAACCTTGGTTTCCTCGCGCGTTGGTTGGCGGCCTAGTCCAGAAACAAATAGGAATCGTACCGATTCAGATCCATTTCTGGACAATGCTTGTTCAATCAGCGTCCCTGCACCCGCAGTCGCCGTTCGAGTCATTTCACCATTAAACATCATTAGGATTTGTGGGATCGTCCCGTTGAAGGTTGTACTTTCGCCACCATCGTCGGTCCCAAAAGTCGTCGTGAATTGGCGAAGCCAGCGGTTGCGCCGAGCTTCTTGTTCTTCGAAACTCAAGTCGTTCGCCGCGCTGCCCGTCAAAACGAGCATGGATTCGTAAAGTTGTTCCGCACTCATTTGGCGCAGATAGAAATGCGAGAACTTTGGCTGTTGTCCCAACGCGGGGTCATCGAGCTGATTGGATGTGTTGCATGCAGAAGTCAGCGAGTAAGGCCGGGACATCACCACCCACGTCATCAACTGTCGTAAATCGTAACCTGATTTGACAAATTCATCGGCGAGATTGTCGAGCAATTCAGGGTGGCTTGGGATGTTGTGGGGCCCCAAATCGTCAATCGGTTTAGTAAAGCCGTACCCCAAAAAGTGAGCCCACACGCGGTTGACGATAGTCTTGGCAAAAAACGGCGATCCAGTCACCCGTTTGGAAAGTTCTTCGCGGCGGTTGACCACATTCACATATCCGCTCTTGGGAATTTCACTGCCGTCGACAAAAACGGGATAGGCTACTTTCAGCAAGCCATTTCGCAACTCAAAAAACAAATCAGCTTCTTCGATGTTGCCACTTTCACCGCTGAAGTCCTGGTCGGCCAAAATTGGCGAGTCGGCATCCGTTCGGCCGCGAAAAGCCCGAGCCTGACGAAAAAACGCGTTCATCTCCCAGTACTTCTGCTGCTTCCAGTCGTTGAATGGATGGTTGTGGCATTGTGTGCATTGCACTTGTAGGCCCAAGAAAATCTGACTGGTAGCCGCCGTTGCTTGAGCTGCATTATCCGCGTTGACCTTGTCGATCAAAAAATTCGTAGCGCCGTTAAATTCACTGGAACCTGGCTGAGTGGTTCCAGTGGCCGTAATCAGTTCGTGTACGAACTGATCGTAAGGTTTTCCGCGAGCAAAACTGTCGCGAAGGTATTTTTGCATGCCCTCACGACTGATCATCGAGTTGTTGTCGTTACCGCCTGTTCGACCAATTAACAAATTCGACCAAACCGTCGTCCAGTTTCTCGCAAACTCTTCCGTATATTGATCTGAATAAATGAGGCTTTCAACGAGCGCCTTTTTTCGCGAGTCAGATTTGTCGTTGATGTAAGTCGTCAGTTCGTTGTATGTAGGAATACGACCCAGCAAATCAAGAAAAACCCGACGACACCATTCTTCGTCGCTGGCGGCTTCACTGGGCTTTACCGAATGAGCTTCCCAGACTTGAGCAATGCTCCCGTCAATTTTCGTTACGATCTCGGACGAAGCAGAGGCGGATTTATCTTGAGCCTGAGCGGCAATCGCGAACGAAAGCAATACAACACCAATGACAATCACAAGTCGGCGAGCACGCATCATCCGTTGAGCCTCTGTTCGGTGCGCGAAATAACTAAAATCCCTAGAGTCTTCCTCAAATTGTACTGCAATCACCGAATTGCCAAAAACAAATTCCAGCGTTTAGCGAAACATTCCAGGAAGAAAGTTCTGACGGTTTGAGTTGGCAAAACTTTTTGCTTCGGTGGGAATGCAAAAGTCGGATAACACGGGAAAACTGCTACCAAATCTCTTGGCGAATCTC
>WBZS01001220.1_pt1 | contig 21897 bp, 21 predicted proteins | sample 5204201 | NCBI WGS metagenome assembly WBZS01 (sample SAMN12344357, study PRJNA552823) | activated sludge metagenome | biome: Activated sludge suspended growth; feature: Nitrification reactor; material: Wastewater; isolation source: activated sludge from nitrification reactor of wastewater...
CGAAGATCATGCGACAACGGGGACATCTTGATGCTCCTTCACAAGACATCGATCCCCCATTTGCTATTGTCATTATACAAAGACCTATGCAAGCGAATCGAAAACCGCTCTAATGTCAGCAGCGTACGCCCCTGTGGATCGTAGGCGACCGATCTGGCGAAGGCTTCCACGTGCGGCAAGTCCAGTTGGCACATTCGCGCCAAATAGTCCCATTCAAATCCACGCGGATCGTCCTGGACAGGCGCTGACCCATGAATTAACAACAACTCTCGCATCCGCAGTAAATGTCGTTCCTCCCAAGCCCGCTGAGCCAAGTTCATGTCCGAAGAAAACCGATATCTCGACACGAGGGATTTCTGACGGTCGGCTTCTTTGCGGCCGGAGTCGGCGAGGCCCCGTTGACGCTCGGCTTCATCGCGCTCTTCTTGAATTCCCCGCGTGTAGAAAACGCCGACGACCAGTAAGATTGATAGGACACCCGCCAGAGCAACCAAGGTGGAAGTCAGATTGCGCCGAATCCGCCGTCGCCAACGTTCCGAAAAGCTCTCAGGCCTAGCGTGAATTCGCTCCTTGCGTTGAAACCGCGCGAGGTCGTCGGCAAGGGCCTCGGCGCTCGCAAAGCGCCTTGCTGGTTCGGTCTTCAGACAGTTCTGGCAAATGACCTCGGCATCCGACTGGAGGATCGGATTCAATTTTCGCAAAGGAAATGGCTCGTCATTCCGAAAGAGAAAATCGGGTGGTCGGCTGCCAAGAATCAGTTCCGCAAAGACAATGCCGAGCGAAAAGACGTCGCTTGAAGGAAGGATCTGTTTGCCTTCCCGCTGTTCCGGTGACGCGTAGGCATGCGTACCGACAAAGGCTCCGCCACGCGTCAACTCCGATCTTTCCGTGATGGATTTCGCCAGCCCAAAATCAAGCAGATGCGGTTGGCCCTGCTCATCGAGAAAAATGTTCCCCGGTTTGATGTCGCGGTGGACAACGCCGGCGACATGGGCTTGGTGTAGCGCGCGAGCCACGGTTTCAACGAGCTTCGCGGCTTCCATCTCCAAATAGACCTCGCCTTGATTGCCCATGGCGTTGAGTCTTTCGTTCAAACTTTGCCCCTTTAGCAGCTTCATTACGTAGTAACATTTCTCGTTCGCGAACCCCCAATCGTATATCGGGATGATGTTGGGATGGGAGATCTGCCGGGTGACCTCGACCTCTCGATAAAACCGTTCGACCACTTCCAGTTGCGTTTGAACGTCGAATCCGTGGAGCTGGTCCGCCGCGATAACCTTGATTGCCACTTCGCCAAATCGTTTCGCCGCTTCCTCATGCGTGTGGCGTGCACGGTAAACGGCCCCCATTCCACCCTGCCCAAGCGGACCAAGTATTTGGTATTGTGCCAAGCAATCTCCTGCTTCCAGCGGACGTGTCGCCGCGTTCGTAGAGAACGGGGCGGTCACATTCGAATCCGATATCTCGGTGCCCTTGGTACTTGCAGAAAGCCTGACGACCCGGTCAAACCAAAGTTCCAACTCCCCGGCGTGGTGCGGAAATCGTCGAAAAATATCCGAGCGAACGGCAGGCTCGGGTTTGCCAGCTCCGATCTCCCGATGGTATTCGGCTAGGGCGCGAGGAAAACTTTGCAGATCGTCATCGGGGTCCGCTCGAGGTTGTTCTTCCGCCATGGACGTCCCTACTTTTCGAATGATGCCTTGCAAGGTGTTTTGTGTTTTTTGGTCCGCTCTTCGGCCAAGAGACGGATTGCCTCCTCGCATGCGGAGCCTTCTCGAATTCTTTCCACTTCGGCTCAATCGTTCCACAATCTCGCGAACGCCGCGAGAGCTTGGCTGAGCAAACGGTCCACGGTGAATACGGAGCATCCCATGGCGGCGGCCGTTTCTTTTCGTGACAATTTTTCAAAATAACGGAGCCGAATCACCTCTTTGGCCTTGTCGTCCAACTGCTCCAACGTCCGCTGAAACTTCTGGTCCTGTTCGTTGAGCGCGGCCTTTTGGCTCGGCGTGGAAAGAATCGCCGCGGCATGTTCCAGAAGGGCGTGCTGTTTTTCCTCATCGTGGTCATACTGTTCGCGGTGAACATTTCTCCTTTCGGCCATGTGGTGGTCCAAAGCCTTGCTCGCTTGGTACCTGCAGATCGCGTAAACCCAATGCCAAAATCCAGATTCCGTACCATCCCGAAGATCGGAGACGCCCCGAAGGACCGCCAGGTGAACGTTCTGCAAAACGTCCTCAACGTCGATCCGGCGTTTTAGCTTTGGAATCGCCAATAAGCCCTGAAGGTAGCTGCGCAGCTTTGGCTCCATGGTGCTACACAACTCGTTCCAAGCGTCATCGTCCATTTTCTGCGCGAGGTCGATCAACTCTTCGATACGTCGAGACGAATTCATGCTTCATTCTCCGATTGGAATCCTCCAGAATAGTCCGAATCGGCCTTGCCCTTTAGCGCTGATTTTCTGTTTTTTTTGGAGCCAAGTCGAAAATCGTGGAAACGGGCGGTACGCATCCCAGATGCCGGACGGCTGCTGAGCGACATTCGACGCTCGCGTACCGATTCTGGTAGTCTCGTTCGCAAATGGTCAACCCGAGTTCCAAGCAACACGCACCGGCGCTAGCTGTCCTCAACCTCAAAGGTGGCGTTGGCAAGACCCATGCGGTTTGGCTGCTCGCCTCCGTTTGTCAGGAACGCCGAGAGAAGATTCTTGTCGTCGACCTCGATCCGCAAGGCAATATTAGCAATTCCTTTCATTCGAGCGATTCAGCGACCGGTCCCGGCGTTGAGGCTCTCTTTCATCCAGGTTCCGAGGTCGATGTTCGCACGTCAATCCAAAAGACCGCGTATTCGCACGTCGATCTGATCCCCGCCAATGCGTCGCTGGCACGGTTCGACGTTTCCGATCCCATTGGTTGGGAGAAGTCGGACGGCCATTTCAACCTGGGCGAGGCGTTGCGTTCGGTCGAGAGCGAATATGACTGGATTGTTCTGGACTGCCCGCCGCGTTTGTCGTTGGTCAGCGTGGCGGCCCTGTGTGCCAGCGATGGCGTGATCGTGCCGCTGGAAGCCGCCGATTGGGGAGCCCAGGGAATCGTGCAGGTCGCGGAACTGATTCGGGTGGTTCAGAAGCAATACAATCCGAGGCTTCGCCTACTCGGCTACCTCGTCTCGCGTTTCAAGAAGGCTCGGGCTTACCAGCAAAGTTACCTCACGCAACTTCGGCACCATTTTGGCAACCTTGTTTTCGACGTGAAGATTGCCGACATTGCCAAGTTCGAACAAAGTGTCACCGATCGCATCCCCATCACCCTCCATAGTCGGCGAAGCCTTGCCAGCGACATTGCACGTCGATTCTTCGATGAAGTCCAAGCCCGCCTCCAAAGCGTCGAAGGAAGCGGCTTCTCAAGCCGCCGCACGAACGTTTCAGATGGCCGCGATGCCGGTGCTCGAAAACCGTAGGCCGAACGAAGCGAGCATCGCGGACGCTCGTTCTCGCCTCCAAGGGGCGTGGTCGATTCGGCTCGATCACATTCAAGCCGACCCGGCCCAGCCACGAAAAACGCACGACGAGATCGCCCATCGCCAACTCGTCGACAGCATTCGTTCCATCGGTTTGCTGCAGCCGATCACCGTGCGATTCCTGGAGGGTGGACAGCGTTACCAGATCATCGCGGGCGAACGTCGACTTCGGGCGGTCCGCGAACTTGGTTGGGCCGAGGTTGCGTGCTGGGTGCAGTCGCCGGAAGCCAACCAGGTGCTGCTCCAGCAGATCGCGGAGAATTGGCAGCGGGCCGATCTGCATCCGTTCGACTTGGCCGATTCGTTGGCTGCTCTTCGCGATGCTCGCCAATGCACGCAGAAGGAGTTGGCCAAGCTCGTGCAAAAGCCTGAAAGCGAAATCTCCAAGCTCTTGGCTCTGCTCAAACTCAATCCGTTGGCTCAACGGTTGGCCCGCGAAGACTCCTCGGGCCTTCTCTCGCGTCAGCATTTATTGGCGATCCAGAAGCTGCCGAGCGAACAACAGCCGGGGGCGATCTCGTCCGTCCGAGACGCGGGCCTGTCAGCGGCCGACACCGAACATTTCGTTGAGCGGACCTTGGAGCGAGACACCGTCAAACGCGGAGCACCGACCGGGTTTCGCAGACGATACAAAACGAACGATGCGGTCGTCATCGTGTCGTTCCGAAAGGCCCGCCCCAGCGTCGGGGAGATCCAAAATGCGCTGGACGAGGCGCGTGAATTAGCGTCGGGCGATTCGACCAACGAATAACGTGCAACCACGTACTTATTGGATGCGTGCCCACGAATTTCGATAGGTATTTCGGCGTCCGTAAGCCAAGTTCGCAGAGAATTTCCGCAGGAAATCCTGGAATTCGTGCAGCCACATACATTCCGTCGGGGAATTCGTGCCGTGGCGTACCAATCATTCGTGCGGCCGCATACATTTATTGCCGACTATTCGTGCAGTCGCGTACCGGGTATTCGTGCGGGCACATACATTTTGCGGTTCGTTCAAGTTCAACGGCTTCGCTTTCGGCTGCTGAAAGTCGACGCTTCATGCTTCGAGCCCTAACCAGACCCAAAACCTACGAACCAAATACGTACCCCAAACGCGTCTCGGCGTTTCTTGAAATCTCGGCGGATTGTCGTGGGGTGGCGATTTCGAACGACTTGCTCAATTCGCCCAGGCGCGGAACAATCGTCGTCGTATGCCCGACAAGAGTCCCTCCAATGCGTCGCCCGTCGTCGGCCGAGATGAACTGAACTTGGCGGATTTTCCAATCTCGGTGCTGCAGCGACAACAGCCAGTGCGATCCGATGGCGAACGGCTCGATACCGTAACGTTCGAGGCGACCCGTTACGATCCAACATCCGGAAAACGAGTCCCGCAGCGCGTCACCCTGACCACGTCCTCACGTTTCGGACTACCAACGCCAGCCGACGAAAACGTGATTCTCGGTCTGCTTTACCTGGCGAAGCAGCAAAGCAACTTCGGCTCGCCGACCGTTCATTTCTGCCCGTATCGCTTGTTCAAGACGATTCGCTGGGCTCCCAATTCACGAAGCTACCAACGGCTTCAGTCCGTCCTGCGTCGCCTGAAGGCGTTGACGATCCTCTACGAGAACGCCTGGTGGGACGCCGACGGCAAGCAGTTCGCTCAGGAGTTTGCCACCGGAATCGTCAGTGAATACCAGATCCGCACGCCGAGCCGAGGCCGAATGAAAGCCGACCAGACGCCGTCGTGCTGGATCACCTGGTCGCCGACGTTCTTCCAGAGCCTCAATCACGGCAATCTGAAAAAGCTCGACCTCGACCAGCTCTTCCGGCTCCGCTTGCCGACCTCGCAACGCATCTATCGGTTTCTCGACAAGCGATTCTATGCAGATGCATCGATTGCGATGGACCTGGTCGAGTTCGCATGCGGCCACATCGGCCTGCAGCGGGTCGACAACGTCGGCATCCTCAAGCAACGCCTAGCCCCGGCCCTGCGAGAACTCGAAGGCATCCAGTTCCTCAAGCCGGAAAGCCCGGATTCGCCCCGATATCGCAAGCATTCGCCTGGAATTTGGCGAATCCAACTTCAAAAGGCACCGACCAATTCTTTGCCCAAAACGGAACCAGCTTGTCTTCCCGCCGACGAATCCATCGAGCCGTCAAAATCCGGGACGAACGCTGTCGCTATCGTTCGCGAGTTCCATCGCCTGCGGTTCGGCATCCAAGGGTACACACCGCTTGCTAAGGAAATCGCGTATGCACAAAGCTTGCTGGACAAACACGGAATCGAATCTATTCAACGGTTGGTACCCAAGTTGGCCGAGACACTGAAGTCGACCTGGCCTGAAGGACGGACGTTCCTCGCGATCAAGGCCTATGTGGATGTTGCCATGCAAGCCGACGTTCGCCGCGAAAAGTTGCGGCGGGACGAGCAAGAAAAAGAGGAAGCGGAACGCCAGGTGATTCTTCGCAAGGAGGCCCTTCGGCAACGAATGCTGAGTCGGTGGAACGCGTTGAGCGAAGAGGGCCGAGACAAGATTCGCGAACAGGTGGTTCGAAAGTTTCCGTTCGTGGCGAAGCATGCGGGAATCATTGAACGATTCTGCTTGCTGGAACTCGAACGCCAAACCCTCGGCGATCCAGCGGCGTGAGATCGGTCCCACGACCCGCACTCCTCAGAAAGAGGAACCTGGGTGCGATTGCCATGGAGCGACGTTTCCCTCGGCGTTGGGGTCGGCGTTTGGGGTGACGGTCCACCGCTGGGGGCGACGCCGAACCACGGCCGACCGGAGGTCGAGCCGTTTTTGGCTCCCGCTAGCCGCAGGGCTCACTTCGCCTACGAGGTACGGCTCTCGGGGGCGGAGCCCCGAGCCCCCATCCTCGACGCAGCGGCGCGTCACCGCGACCCATGCTGGCTCGGCCGGGGGCTCGGGGCATGTTCAGAAAAACATGTGGCCCCGAGAGCCGTACGCACTCCGCCGTCACCCGGGCTCAGCCGCGGAGCGGGACGCCACCGCCGCCGATTGGCGACGGCATTTTCGTTTCCCGCCTAGAAGCGATTCGCCCCGTTTACCACGTCCAGAAACCGATGTACATTCCCCACGAAGCCTGATCGCGTATCAGCTTCTACCTCGACCGCGTATAATCAGAAAATGTGTTCACTCATTGGACCAAGATTTCGCGGAGGACTACCATGCAAACCGTTTTGGATACTGCCGGACGAATTCAATTGCCCGATTTCGTTCGGACTGAACTGGGAGTCTCGCCAGGAGACCTTCCTGAGGCTCTGTCTGAACTGGGGGACCTGGATTGGCCGGACCTAGATTATGTTTCGGTGCCGCCCAAGAACGTCCGAAAACTGAAGGTACAATTCGTTCGCGGAGGAAAACTTCAGCCGATGTTGCACCCCATAGATGAGGAGTGATGCGAGATTGAGCCAATTTGGACGATGCCCGCCGTCGCGGAATTTCTCTCGTGGAACCTTTGGTCCCAAGGTATGATCTCACCATGAAAACACGAAAAAGCGACCTGGCCCTGGATCGCCTTTTGGAACCTGTCAGCGCTTCTCTCAATGACGAAGCCGCTCGCAAATTGATCGCAATCAAGGCCGACAAGAAAACGCAGGCCTACGTGGCCAAGCTGGCTGAAAAATGCACCGAAGGCGAGTTGACGCCTGAGGAACGGCGAGACTACGAGATGCTCGTGATGGCAGGGAATTTCATCGCCATCCTTCAGGCCAAGGCTCGAATTCTGCTCGCCGCCAAAGGCCAACCCGCATGAAACGGTCCGTTCGGGTTCAGGTTCGCGCAAGAGCCGGGCGGCGGTGCGAATACTGCCAGCTTCACGAGAGCGACTGGCCCCTATTTTCGTTTCATGTTGAACACATTGTGGCCAAGAAACACCACGGGGACGATGCACTCGACAATTTGGCTTGGGCGTGCCTGGGATGCAACCTGGGAAAATCCAGTAACCTGAGCGGTCGCGACATTTTGACCGGCCGGGTTGTCGTTCTGTTCAATCCACGTCGACAACGTTGGAGCCGACACTTTGCCTGGGATGATGCCGCACTGGCTGGCCTCACCCCTTGTGGGCGAGTGACCGTCGATGTGCTCAACATCAATGAACCGGATCGCGTGAAGATTCGTGCTTTGTTGATTCTCGCAGGGCGATTTCCGCCTGATTGAGGCGTCTTCCGACAGTCGCGTCTACCCCTGTCGCAGGAAATTCTCGATCTCTTTCCACTCGTCAATCGCCAACGATTCCGGCTGCCGGTCGCGAAATTTGCCGCCGAACATTTTGCTGGTCCACGCCAACCGAACGGGGCCGAGCTGGGCCAAATAGCCAAGACATTGCTTCATGCCCGTCTCGCCCTCAGTATCGCAGTCGAGGAAAATGGTGACGACGCCGTTGCCAAGGTCGCGGGCCAACCTCATGGCCTTCGCCGCCTGTTCGCGGGTGATGGCGTTAGAGCACAGAGCGACCGCGGGCACTCCCAGTGTGCCCAAGCGGACGCAGTCGTTCGGGCCTTCGACAAGAATCAGTCCGAGCCGTTTCAACGACTCGATATTCGCCGGATCACGCAATCGGTCCGTCCCGAACAACTCTTGGCCGCGATGAAAGCCTTTGACGAAATGGAACTTCTCCGGCTCCTTATCGGTTCGCCCTTCGGCTGCCCATTTTTGATGTTTGTCCTCGAATTCCGGATCGCGGCCAAACCACGTCAGAATCACGCCGGTATCGTTCGTGTAGGCATAGACGACCTTTCCGCGCATTGTGCCACCGGTTCGATCCTCGCCGCCAACGTCACGTGGCAGATATCCGATTCGCCAACCTTTACAAACCTCCGGCGTGAGAAACGGCCGACGCCGAAAATACGCCGAGGCCTTGGGCGGCATCATGCTCACGTCGACCAAAAACTTCGCGTCAAGATTCACCAGGCCACGGGCCCGCTCATTGTCGGACTCCTTCAACGGAAGATTGATCGGTACTGTTGGAGCAGATGGAGTCGTCGTTGCCGTTACCGCCGCACTCACCGAAGCTTGACCGCCCGCAATCATCGCTTTGAGATCGCCGGCGATTTCTTTGAACCTCTCGCCTCGGGGTTTGCCACCCGCGTTCGCTCCCGGCTTCATCAAATCGCAGAGTGCCACCAAGTTCCCGCCCTTACCGCAGCCATAGCTGTGACAGTGCCATTGCTTCGCGGGATGATCCGCCTGAATCGCTAGGGCTCGATCCCCCGTTGGATGCGCCTTGCCACAATTGAGGAAGCAAGCCGTGCGCGTTTCCTTGCCGATGCGACGCAGCTCGGGCAGCTCGACCCCGTAGAATCGAGCGGCCTGCTCGACCGAGATCTGAGGCAACAACTCGTCCACGGGAATGAAGTGTTTCTCGCTCATGGCGGGTAGTGAAAAAAAGGAGGGGATGGTACGCTGCTTGCCAGCTCATGGCAACCCCCTTCATCACTGCCCGCGACCTCGACCTCTTCCAAGCCCTGGATCGATGCCCGCTCACGATTCGGCAACTTCTGAAACTCAGCAAGACCTTCATCGCACCCTTCTGCAGCGAACGCCGGTTGCAGGATCGAATGGCCCAACTGCATCGGGCCGATTTGGTCCGCCGATTCCGCTACGCGTCCGTGGAACGCTTGGGACAGTTCGCCTACACGCTGTCGCCTGAGAGTTTTCATTTGGTTCACGGAGAAGAGGCCGAAACGCACAAGTTCGCACCCGTGGCCATCGCTCGCCATCACCACACGTTCCACCTCAGCGAATTGCTGGTGAAGACGTTCGTTGCCGCCCACGAAAACGACGTGACGGTTTCGGATTTCGCACGAGAGAATTCGGTCTGTTTGGAGGTGGGAAAGACGCAACTCTATCCGGATTCCACCTTCTGCTTGAACCTGGCGACCGGCCAACAATTTCGCTTCTTCGTGGAGCTGGACAACAGCACCGAGCCGTTGACCTCGTCCAAGGATCGCGATTCTTGGCAGCGAAAAATCGCGTTCTACGAAGCCCTTCAGAATCGAACGCCCAAGCGGTTTCGCGTGTTGGCCGTCACCACGAAGAGCCAGGCCCGGGGCGACAACATCCTGCGTTTGGCCGCGACCGGTGCTCGAAATCCGTCGCGAGCTCTGGTCTATGCGGTGCATTTGCCGCAGTATCTGGCAGAGCAAAATCCACTGCACGAGCCGATCTTCCACGATCATCGCGGATTGCGAGCTTGCCTTATGCCGTCGCCTCTTCTCCTGAAGCCAACGCCCTCGACGGAATGCATGGCGGAGGCAGTCGGAGTCTGCTAAATTCCCGCTCCTGTCGATTGCTCGTCCGCATCGCCGCCCGGCGCCATCGCGCGTCGGGGCCCCTCTCCGCCAACGCAGGGCCTCGGTTCATCGTCCGAGGAACGCGTTGCTCCACGGACTCGATGGCCGAGGTTGGAACTCCGTTTCCATTCCTTCGCGGATTGGGCTCTCGCAAGCCGACCTCGCAATCACAGGCCCTGCCCAACGGACACAGGCACTTCCCGAGGGCAGGGAAATCCCGCTATAGTCCGGACCGTGCGTCTTTTGCTCAGTATCCCAGCCAACAACGAACGCGGTCCCCTGTTCATGGACCAGGTTTTCGCCGCTCTTCACCAAGCGATCGCGCAGCCTATCACCCTCTTCGTCGAACAGCAGCAAGGCGAAGTCGTGCTTGCTTTGGAGTTTCCCGATGAAGCCCGTGCTGCGGTGGAAGGTCAGCTTTATAGCCACTTCCCCGAAGCACGCCTTGAGCCGATCACGCCGCCAGCGTCGGAAGAGACTCGCGAAACCTGGTCGGCGGAACTTCGCCTGAAGTCTGATCTGTATCCACTTCGCTGCTATCCACAATTCGAAGATTCATTGACACGAAGATTCGCCGATCCCCTCGCGGCGACCATGACCGCCATCGCGTCGACACCCAAGGGAATGGCCGCCCAAGTCGCGATCCAAATTCGTCCCGCCTCCCATCTTCGGGTGCATCTGCATGAATCGTGCGTTCGCATGCTGGCTCGGCCATTCCTTGCGCATCATCACATCATTGCCGCGATGTACCGTGATTGCCACCTTTCGTACTTCACGTTTTGGCGATGGATCGCCTGGCTCTGGGCATGGTTCATTCACGAATCGCACGTCCCGTCACCGCACCTGACGACCTCCAATTCGCGTCAGCACGAGCGTGAAAATGACCTTTCTGCCGCCAACGAAAAGTCGGGCAAGCTTCTGTTCGAAACAACCATCTCGATTATCGTGGCCGGAAACAACGAGAATGAACCGCTCGCATGCACCAAGATCCGCGAAATCGCCGGCACGTTCGGACAGTTCAACTCCCCGAGGCGGGCGAGGTTTCGCCTTTCGCCGATTCGAATCAGGGAAACGAAAGCGGATCGACGCTCCTTCCTGTTAGCGACCGACGAGCTGGCCACGCTCTGGCATCCCGCGACCGTGGCCGTGCAAGCTCCCACCATGGCCATTGTCGAAAGCCGCGAGGCCGAGCCACCGGTGCGGCTTCCAACGACGCGAGAACACTCGGACCTGGCGGTCCTCGGTCAAGCCGTCTTCCGCAACAATCGCCATCTTTGCGGCCTTCTCCCCGATGATCGCCGTCGCCACCTGCTCATCGAAGGCAAGACCGGCCAAGGTAAATCGACGTTGCTTCATCGTCTTCTGTTGAACGACATCGCCAACGGGCACGGCGTGGCGCTGATCGATCCCCACGGCGATCTGTGTGATGCCGTGGTCGCCGCAGTTCCTTCCAGGCGCACCAACGATGTGGTCTTTTTCGACGTCGCCGATACCAGCCACCCTCTCGCCTTCAACGTTCTTGCCTGTCCCGATCCAGGCCAGCGTGCGCTCACGGCTTCCGGCATCATCGCGGGATTCAAGAAAATCTGGGGCGAATTCTTCGGGCCTCGCATGGAGCACATCCTGCGAAACACGCTGCTGACGCTGCTCGAAGTGCCAGGCACGACGCTGATTTCCGTAGTCCAACTTTTGGGCGACGCGGATTTTCGAAACAGCATCGTGGGCCGAATCTCCGATCCGCTCCTTCGCAGCTTCTGGACGCGGGAATTCGCGTCGATGCCGCCGAAATTCCAGGCTGAAGCCATCGCGCCGATCTACAACAAAGTCGGGCAACTCGTCAGCAATCCGCTTCTTCGCAACATCCTGGGCCAATCGCGTTCCACGATCCAACTTCGCGAGATCATGGACGAAGGCCGCATACTGCTCGTCAACCTTAGCAAGGGACGAGCAGGCGAAGACGCTTCCGCCTTGTTGGGCGCTTTCCTAGTCACGGCCATGCAACAAGCCGCCATGAGCCGAGCGAACGTTCCCGAGCTTGAACGTCGGGACTTCCACCTTTACATCGACGAGTTCCAAAACTTTGCGACCGAGTCGTTCGCCACAATTCTCAGCGAGGCCCGCAAGTACCGCCTTTCGCTGACGGTCGCCAATCAGTACTTGGACCAAATCGACGATACGACCCGAGCAGCGGTGTTCGGCAACATCGGTTCAATGATCGTGTTCCAAGTCGGCGTGCAGGACGCCGAACTTCTGGCCGAGCAGCTTGGCGGCAACCTTACGCCACGGGACTTGATGGCACTTCCCCGTTTCCAGGCCTACGCCCGCTTCCTGATCGAAGGCCAACCAAGCCGGCCCTTCACCTTCCGTACGCTGCCTCCGCAACCTCACTCGCCTCGGCACGAACAACGAACCCACGCCGTTCGCCGGTACTGTCGGCAACGCTACGGCCGACCCGTCGCCAAGGTACAACAAGAAATCGCCTCCGCCTTCGCCAGTTGACAATCGCCAGGAGGTCAGGCACGCTCCTCCACCTTTCTCCACATGGAGGAGGGAACGGTCTGAGAGCGACCATTGGCAACAAACCACGTTTGAATCTTGTTCCTTGAAAGGAGGCAGCCATGGCTGCCAAAGCGAAAAAGACGGCCCTCCAGCCGCCAAGACGACCCGAACGCAAGATCGGCCCGTTCCACAACGGCCTTGGCGTCAGCATCTGGCTGAACCAAGTCGAAACAGAACAGGGCACCCGCTATTTCCGCTCAATAAGTCTGGCCCCACGCCGCTATCGCGATAACCGCACCGGCGAATGGAAAGACGCCACGTCCTATCGGCCCATCGACCTAGGGGTCATTCAGCTCGCGATTGCCGAAGCCCTGAGATTTTGCGCCAACAACCCACTCCCTGGCCAAGCGATTGATGGCGACGAGTACGAAGAAATGCACCCCGACGAAGAAGCCGACGGCATCGTCACCCCGTAGACCTTTTTCTGCTCTCAGACCAAGACCCCATGCCCTGTGCATGGGGTTTTTCAGCATGACCATTTCCCTTTGCGCTCAATCACGCCACGGTGTATTGTCCGCGCCGTCAAGGCACGTCGCCTTGGCATTGTTCCTTTTCACACCGGAGGCAGTCATGTCCGCCGAACTCATCCTCCACGCCGGAGGAAAACAGGCCAGCTACGAAGCGTTGGCCGAGGTCGAGGTTCCACCCGCAACTCGAACTTGGGTCCCGATCAAACACACGACGGTGCTCGACACGGCCGTCGGCACGCTCAAAGACGCAGGCTACGCCGTGGCCAAACAGCGGCTTGCGCTCAGCGCCAATGGCACCCGATTCTTTGGCGTCCTTGACCTGACGAACGAATTGACGCAGGACGGGATCGTGACGTTGGCCGTGGGCATCCGATCCAGTTACGACAAGACGTTCCCGTTGGGGTTCGTCGCTGGTACGAGAGTATTCGTATGCGACAATTTGGCATTCGCCGCCGATCTGATGGTTAAGCGAAAGCACTCTTTGCACGGCGCGGTCCACTTCAGCAACGACATCGCCAACGCCGTAATGAAGCTTGGCAGCTTTCAAGAGAACGAGGCCAAGCGCATCACGGTCATGCAGGAGACGCCCCTCACCGACGAACGAGCCGAATCGCTGATGCTCAGGGCCTGCCTTGCGAAAAAGATCGTGGCCCAGCGCCAGCTTCCTGCCGTTTGGACGGAATGGCGTGAGCCTCGCCACGAGATCTTCCAGCCTCGCACCGCATGGTCGCTTCTGAACGCCTTCACCGCGACCTTGCGAAGAATGCAAGATCGCAATCCCGCCGATCTTGCCCGCCGCACCATGCGGTTGCACGCCTTGCTTGCCGGTCCCGGCACCCCGACTTCCGATGCGTGAAAAGTGGGCCCCATTCGATGGAATGGGGCTCTTCGCAATGCCGGCTTTCACGCGGCCGGTCGTTTCGCCTTGCGCCGACACAACGCGCCAGGCACACTTCCTCCCTTGCTCACATCGAGCAGGGACCGAGTTCATCGGTCTTTCGCACCACCGTTACGCACAGGAGAAAACCATGGATCCCCAGGCTACCTGGGACGATCTGCTGTCCGCGCTCGGGCAGCATGATTGGGTCCAGGCCCACGATGCCGCGAACGCCCTTCGTGAATGGATTCAACGCGGCGGTTTCCCGCCGACCGTATTGGGCCACCCCGGATTGGAGACAGATTTCGAGCGTGCTTTGGCCATTGCCGCTTGTGACTACGTCTTGTCCTTAGCAACCCGCCACGAAGGGAGCCGAAGATGAGCCTAACCACGCACATTGGCTACGGACCGTTTCAGCTCCAAGACTTCGAACCTGGCGAGATCCTCGCGAGGTTTGATGGCTCCCTGGCCAAGGTTTGCGATCCGCAACCGCCCGGCCGCCCCGACCAGGTTCAGATTTGGAACAACTTCGGCTCCAGCAACGCCGAACGCCTTTGGCTCCATCGAACAGCAATTGCGTACGCGGTTTCCGAAGAAGCCGCTTGGATGATTGAACGACGACGCAAGGAGAAAACCCATGAAGAATGATGCCTACGACTACATTCCCGCATCCGTGGCCCCGAACATTCCCAAGCTCTATGCCACGGAGAATGTCAAGGATCCCACCGTTTGGCTCCGTTGGTTCACCCCGGACAGCAACTTTACGTTCTGGGTGACGGAGTTCGATCCCGACGAAAAGCTCTGCTTCGGCCTCGTCCAGGGATTCGAAACCGAACTCGGCTACTTCTCCCTCGCTGAATTGGAGGAAGCCCGAGGCCCGCTTGGCCTTCGGTTAGAACGTGACATTCATTTCAATCCGAAGCCACTCTCGAAAGTACGCGATGGATTGGCGGAAAGGAGTTCGCCATGATGCATCGCAAAAAGCGATGGATACTCAGCTCCATTCCCACCGCGGAGGAGCTTGCCCGCATGCTCACTGAATCGACTTGGATTCTGTGCTCGACCTTCTTTGTGGAAGGCCAACCCGACTACCTCTTCCTGAACGACTCGACCCACGAAGACGGTGCCGGCGAATGGGCCATTCTCCGCCGACTTGCCCATGACCGCTTCCAGCAAATCGAGTCGATCACCTTCTCCTGGGGCGACGAATCGCCGGCCTCGCCTACATCCGGCCGCACCTACGCCGGCGAATTCGATTCGGCTGAGTGTGCGATCGAAGTCACACCATTTATCGAAACTCCATGGGAACACGGTAAATGCCACCTTTGCGCCTGACTCCCGGCGAACCCGATGAACCTGACCCCTTGCTTCGGCAAGGGGTCGCTTTAAGGTCTCTCGAACCGAATTTCGCGGGACTTGCCTGGAATAATCGCCAGGCTCCCTGCGTATCTCTTTTGGCTTGAAACGTTCGGAAGGAATTCAACCCCATCAGGAGTCCATCTCATGAATACGACGAGGAGTCGGAAGCAAACCAATCGTTCAACTCCCTTCACGAAGGCCCTACGGTTAGAAGGCACTCTTCAGCGATTCCTCGAAAAACCTCCGGACAAATACCTGGACCGTGCCATCCAGCGAGTGCGCGTACTTGTCCAATCGCTGGTTATGCCCGATACGAAGCGATGCTACTTCATCAATCACGTGCGAAGCTGCCGCGATCTTTATCACGCCCAGAAACGCTCGGTAACTGTTTACCGGATGCGTGAAATTGCCCGGAAGTTGCAATCGCTCGACCGCAATTGGGAGGGCCCGGCGCGGGCGGCGGTTCATCGTCCGTTTCAGCCTCGCCCACATTTGCCGCAGTTTGCCACAGCCTGATTTTGGCACGACAAAAGCACGCCCCGCTGGTTTTCCAGATGAAACTAAGAGGAATGATCACGTCCGTTTTCGGGAGTTCCGTCGACCTTCGGAAACTGAAGCGATCATGTTTCCGTTCGCGTGGGGTGTCGCTGGAGACGTCAGAAGGTCGTAACCGCCGTGAATTCGGCCAGCGACGGTTACTTCCCTTCGGGAACGAGGACTTCGTGGACGACTGATTCGAGGAATTTCCAGTGCTTGGCTGCAATTCGTTCACTAATCGCTTTCGAAGCGTTCGTGGGAATTCGGTGTGGTTGCCAGAGGCGTCTTATCCCTTCAAAACTATGGATCCTCTTACCGCCAGGGCTCCGAAATACCCTTCACGAAAGGTGGCGTCCCGAACGCTCAATTGCTCGTCTCCGTGGAGCGAAACGGTCAACAAGGTTCCCTTTGCGGAAAATCGTAGGCGACCCTTGCCGGCTTCGATGGCCTTTTTTGCGAGGGTTTTCCATTTGCCGTTCGTTATTCGCCGAATCTCAAGGAAGTACGCATCGTCGCGGTGAACGATGCCGGCCCAGTAGCCACTCCTGGATTCCGAATAGCGAGCTACCACGCCTGCGATGGCATTTGGAGCGCCGACGTGCACATCGGCCGTTAGGTTGACGTCGCGCCGAACCTTCCGAGTGATTTTCGGCACCGCACCGCCAGACTCGTTGCTGATCGGCGGATCGAAATTCCCTACCAGCGGTATGGACGAGCTATTTCCGTAGCTGAAGTGCAGGTCGTTCCCCAACGGCGTCGGTTTGAAGTCGTGGCGAAGTTGCGACACGCTTCCCGGCGTTGGTTTTCCGTGCGAGATCAGGAAGTACCAATCGGCACTGCCCAGCCCGGCCGCGTTCGACGAGTCGGGCACGTACAGGCCAAGATCGTCGACGCCATCGCGATCCATATCCGCCGCCACGGGTCGTTCACGCACACCGGGGAAGCCGAAGGCGATTGTCGCATCGGCATTTCCGGTCAGGCCGTTGGCGGCGAGATCGATCTGGAAGAGATTGTCGTCGGGCTGAAACGTGGCCAAGTCATCTTTGCGATCGCCGTCGAAATCGCCGACTACGGCAAAACCCCGCATGTTGCCACCGATCACGCGATCTTTCGCGTCGAGGTTGTTGTCGCCGTTGGTGTCGAGATGCCACTTTACGCCATCGAAGAGGCCGATCTCGTCGCCCCGATGTTTGCCGCTGAAGTTGCCGGCCACGGGTGTGCCGTTGATCTGCAGACTAGGCGTGACGCGGAAGTCGGGCACGCCGTCGGCATTCGTGTCGAGCAGGAAGCGGTAGACGCCGTCTTCTTTTCCATAGGTGCCGACCTTGTCGAACGCCGAGCCCGCACCGTTCGTGCGGTGGAAATTGCCCGCGAACACGAAGTCGGAGGCCAAGCCGAATTTGAAGTTCAAGTCGCGGTTGACGGCATCTTTCGTGGGTTGCGGATCGAATACGCCGTTGCCGTTGATGTCGATAAAGGTGCGTGATTCGCCCCATGTGCCGACTTCGGGCCGAGTGTCGATGGTGAACCTCGCGGTGAAATCGCCGCCGACTTGGCCATCCCCCGACGGGAAGGTCGGCACATTGAGCGGCTCGGCGACGTTGCTTTCGCCATCGAGTTTGTTGCCAGCCGGGTCGACGAGTGTGTCGTTGAGCGTGAGCGTGAAGCGATCGTCCGGCAACGATTCGACGAACGCCGTTTTCGGATTATCGAAATCGAGCACGACATAGCCCGTCGCTGGCTTCCCTGAGCCGCGAGGATCCTGCACGACCTGCACGCCGTGGATCGCGATTTTGCCAACGTGATCACCCACGACCTGGTATTGGCCGAACTGGGAAGCGACGAAGGTATCGATGGCCGGGTATAGGAAATTCGCATCCACGCCGCTCCGGTTCGGCCGATCGCGGAAGCTGATCACGAGCTTATGAACCACGGGCGTTGGTTCGCTGGTGGGAACGATGTCGAACAGGTTGTACGGATCGTTTCGCCGGTTGATCTCGACCTTCGTGACCTGGGGACCGCGCGTATCCAGAAAGATGTTGAGGAAGCCCGGATTCGAAACGTTGCCCGCCAGGTCTTCCGCGTTGGCACCGATTTGGCGATGGCCGTCGAGCGGGAAGCCCTTGCGTGGATCGTTGAGATCGTACTGGCCCGCCAAATGCCACGCACCTTGAGCGAACGCTTCATCGCCACTGAGCGGCGTCGCCGTGGTGAGCCCCTGGAAGAGGTCGGATCCATTGAGCGTACGGTTCGAAATCGGATTGCCATCGGCGAACAGACGAACGATGGCATTCCCCTCGGCTTGGCCCGTGAAGACCGGTTTCGTGTCGCTAGTCACGCGGTCAGACAGCGTGCCGGCGTTGCCGCGAACGCCGGTGTCCTCGCCGCGCGCATCAATAATCAGCGTCGGGATCGCCGGTGCGGTGGTGTCCAATGTGATGTTCAACGCCCTTGACAAAGGCCCGCGTCCCGTAACGTTCGGCGTGGCCCGATCACGGACCCGCACAGAGGCCGTGATGTGGTTGTTGTGCCCTTCAGCAAGATCTCCCACGCGAGCCGTAAATCGCCAGGTGTTCCCCACTCCCGTGTAAAACGCGTAGCCGATCGACACGCCGTTGTTGAAGACTTCCACCACGTAATCGGTGTTGGCCGTGAACGCGTTGTCGTTCGTCGTATCTGGAATCAGATCGAGCTGTTGGAACGAATCAATGCGATCATCGTCGAGCGTGATGTCGAACGTGGGCGTGCGATCCTTGGTAATGTCATCCGTATCGATTCGGCCCGTGTCGGAAGTAGCTTGTAGATCGACCAGCGCGGGAACCGGGGCGGGCACGTTGGTCGCGGTCAGGTTGTATTGATTGACCCCGTTGCCCACGCCGAACACTTGCAGGAAGTACACCTCGTTTTCGACGACGGGAATGACCAGGCGTTCGTTATCGACGGTCCCCGCACTGGTGGCGACGAGGTTGCCCTTCGAATCGAAGAAACGGATGTCGAGGTTGCCGCCGCCGGGCAAGCCAGGCCGGGCGCCTAGTTGGTCGATCTCACGGAAGTACGCGGTGACATCGAGCGTGCCGGTTTCCTGGGCGACGAAACGGAACCAGTCGGCATCGCCCGGGAAGTTTTGGCCATCGCCGAACGGATTGGTCAGCCCGCCCGGGTTGATGATCGGATCGAGATTGATGACCGTGCCCGCGCCAAGATGCGTCGCGGTGTTCCGCGTATCGTTCGATTCGTACGGGTCGTGCTTGAAGACGACGACATTGCCATTGGGCAAGGCTTTTCCGGCATCGTCGATAAACTGCACGATTTCGATCTCGTCGAACACAGTGACGAAGGGCACGGCATTGGCGGGTCCGATGGTGACCACGCCGGCGTCGTCCTTGGCCCCCTTTTGGTAGAGGACGAGATCGTCGACGGAATGATCGACGACGAGCAGCCGATCGCCGACGGGATCGGGCCCGCCGGACACGGTTAGGCGCAGAACATCGCCAGCCGGGCCGACGCGAAGGCTATCGTTCGTGCGAACGCGAATCAGATCGTTGCCCGCCCGAGCCTCGACACGCACGTTTTCGAGGGTGCCGACGATCAACGTGTCGGTCTTGGCCGCGCCGTTGAGGGTGGTTGTGAGGGCCGTGCTGCTGGATTGGATCACGTCGATCACGTCGTTGGCATCGGAACCCGCGAAGAGGAAGGTGTCGAAACCCGCTCCGCCATCGAGCGTGTCGGCTCCGCCGGAGCGGATGAGGGTGTCGTCGCCGTCGCCGCCTTGAAGAAGGTTGTTGCCCACGCCGCCGACGAGAGTGTCGTTGTCGGCTCCGCCCAGAAGGGTGCCGTTGGCGGAGAGGAAATCGTTGCCGTCTTCGCCGCGGAAGATCAAGCGTTTGTCGATGTCGGCCGAGGCGGTGAGGGTGTCGTCGCCTCCGCCGGCGTTGATTTCGATGCGATCGCCGTCTAGCGTTCCAACGTTCGCACCCCAGAACCCTACCGTTCCCCAGAGCGTGGCCACGGTGTCCACCACGCCGCTGCCAAAAGGATCCTGAATTCGCCCGATCGAATAGTTTTCATTTCGGCTGGTGCCGTTGACGATCAAAACGTCGACCGAACCATCGGGTCCGGAATCTTGGTTGTAAAGGACATTTTTCACCGTGGTCGTGCCGAGGTCGTCGACGATGAGCGTGTCGGCTCCGAGCCCGAAGCGAACGTCGACAAGTTCCAAGTCCGAGAGTGTGGTAAAGAATCCTCGGAACGCGAAGCGCGGAAGGCCGCTCACGGACGGATCGTCCGCGTAGAGTCGGCCGTTGTCGGCACCAGCCGTGCCGTTAACTCGGAAGATATCAACGCCGGTACCGCCATCGACGCGGTCCGCGCCATCGTCGGCATTGTAAACGATGGTGTCCGCATCAGCCCCGCCGAGGATGGTGTCGCTCCCTGGCCCGCCTTCAAGGGTGTCGTTGCCATCGTTCCCTTCCAGGCGGTCGCCACCGGCACCGCCAGTGAGGGTGTCATCGCCGGACCCGCCCATCAAAATCAGATTTTGTCCTGGGGCGGCATCAACGCCGTTTAACGTGTCGGCTCCAAGTCCTCCACTGACGTTGAATTCGGCAACATTTCCTGTGTTGCTAAGCGTGAACGAATCGTTCCCTGAATTGCCGTTGATTTCTAGGACTAACAGTCTGTTGGCGAGATTTGCAGAATTCAGGTTCACGGAAAATGTGTCGTTACCTGAATCGCCGGTAACGATTACCTTCTCTTTGTTACCGAACGAAATCTCCTCAAAGGCTCCGTTGAAATTTATCTTGGACGTCTTCACGCCTGTGAACGCTGAACCATCGCTGATGTTTATTGTGTTTCCGCCAGCCGAGGCGTTCACGATTAATTCAGCCGCTTCCATTATGTCAATTACGGGCTCTAAGCCGGTAAAGATAATGTACTGGTTGTCTCCGGCGCTATTTGAATAGGAGATGGTTCCTTCATCCTTGTCGAGACCAACGTCGTAATACCCAACAAAGTGGCCGGGATTACCCCCCTTAAGAATAAGTGAATCATTTTGTGATCCTCCGTTGAATCGCACACTTCGAGTGCCGCCACCAGTGTACGTCACGCTGAGGACATCATTCCCTTCAGCGCCTGAAACAGTAGTATCGGAAAAGCCTGCAACAGTGAAAGTGTCACTTTCCGCCCCTCCTTCGAGAATGTCAGAGCCATATCCGCCGAAAATAGTGTCCTCGCCGGGCCCACCTCTGACCAGGTTGTCTCCCAAGCCTCCATTCAAAACATCTTTGCCGTCGCCCCCCTCAATAGTATCACCGCCGCCGCCGCCATTCAGTTCGTCATCTCCCTCGCCTCCCAGGATTTGAGTTGAAATCGCTATTTTTTGATCTACGTTGACTACATCGTGGCCAGCCATCGCGTCGACGAAGATTTTTTGAATCTGATCGATTGAGAAGCGAACCTCCGGGAGACCTTGGCGTTCGATGACAAGTTCGTCCGGATTTGGCCCTTGATCCAACGTGATGTTAATCGTATCATTATCTGGCGTTCCCAGAATGGTTAATGTCCCGTTTGATATTGACGCTACGGCTGCTTGGTCTTTTATGGCTGCTTCACACGAACTTAATGAAGCGTTCCAGATATTCGCATGGTATTCACCGAGTGTCTTGTCAATTGGACCACCAAACATAGGAATTCTTATGCTGGCCTCTACGTTGAAGTCGACGCCTCCTTTGACTTCGTAGAAGCAGGATCCACCGGTGAGGTCACTGGGCCGTAGGCCATCTCCAGGTGTCGGATCTACGAAGTTGATATCGACGGAACCGGCAATCCCACCCGAGACCTCTGCGAGCTCTGCAGACGCTCCCACTACTTCCACTTTTGCATTCCCGGAAACCCCAACTGGAATCTTGATAGAGATTTCGGAGGGGTTGGCCGTATCCAGGAAGAATCCTGCTTGATCAACGGCGACGGTCAAGTCGATACTGTAATCAATACCTACGCTAAATTGCGCGAATACGCCGGCCTTGAGGAGACCAGTAATTTCGAATCCAAGGCCAGGAATGGGAAATTCTTTACGGAAAAGCTCTACATTATTCTTCTGAGTAAAATTGTAGGAGAAATAGGTAACGTTCGTCGGCAACGGTATGTCCCCCAGGGCCGGTTCTTCCGTTTTTAGGAGCAAGCGTTGGAGAAGATGGGTCGGAAGGCGGAGACGATTTCGCGGAGTTTGGCGATGCTTTGGCCTACAGCCTCGGCCGCTAAGTTCAGATCCAGCACCAGACGCG
>WBZS01001221.1_pt1 | contig 21859 bp, 17 predicted proteins | sample 5204201 | NCBI WGS metagenome assembly WBZS01 (sample SAMN12344357, study PRJNA552823) | activated sludge metagenome | biome: Activated sludge suspended growth; feature: Nitrification reactor; material: Wastewater; isolation source: activated sludge from nitrification reactor of wastewater...
CGGAACTCCTTGGGAAACGCTTTAGGCATGGTCAGCATCCTTCCTGCGGGGACTGACAGTCCTCACAAGCTCGGTGTCAACCAGACCCTGGGCAGACCCAGACCGTCGACGAGGAGCCTGTCGCTCTCCCGCACTTGCTTGGCGTGAGAGCGAAGCCAGGCAACCATGCGCTGCACGACTCCCGTGAACGCTGCTCGCTGCAAAGCCGAGAACTCGATTAGGCGCTGGTTGGCGACCCCGCGCAGATCCTCTGACGCGGCCGCGCGGGCCTCATACTGTTCCCTCGCCGCGACCTGCCGCTCATGTGCAGCAACGAGGTCACGCGCACCCATGGCTCCCAGACCTGAGCCCACCGCGCCGGCCGCAGCACCGACGCCGAACAGAGCAGAAGGCACGGCGCGGAGGGCGCCAGGAGGCAGGGATGGCATAGGCGATTGTGACACTCTCGAGGAGGACGAAGACTCATCCCGTAAGAGTCCCGGGGAGTGGTGGGCTTTGGTCTTCTCCATGCCTACCGGTCAGCCCTCGGTGAGGGCGACTGGTTCATTGTTGTCGGTCTTGTTGATCTTGGCCATGGATTCTTCGGAGAGGTACCTGCGTTCGTCGGTGGCCCACTCGTCGTGGGTGTCGGCCAGGACGGCTCCGATGAGGCGGATGACGGCTGCCTCGTTGGGGAAGATGCCGACGACGCGGGCTCGGCGTTTGATTTCTTTGTTGAGCCGCTCGAGTGGGTTCGTTGACCAGATCTTGCGCCAGTGCTCCCGCGGGAACGCGGCGAAGGCGAGGACCTCGGCCTTCGCTGCGTCCATGAGAGCCCCGATCTTGGGGTAGCGGGCCGACAACTCGGCGGCGACCTTGTCCCACTGTTTGGCCATTGAGGCCAGGTCGGGTTGGGCGAAGATGGTGCGGAACACGGCGGCGACCATCTCGGTCTCGGCCTTGCCGACGTGGGCAAGGACGTTGCGGATGAAGTGGACCCGGCAGCGTTGGTGCGAACTTCCCTGCAGCGCGCGGGAAATCGCGGCGACGAGGCCGCTGTGCTGGTCGGAGATCACGAGCTGGACGCCGGTCAGGCCGCGCTTCTTCAGGGAGGTGAGGAAGCCTCGCCAGAACACCTCGTCCTCGCTGTCGCCGACATCGAGACCGAGGATCTCCCGGCGTCCCTGGTTGGTGACACCGGTGGCGACGACGACCGCTTTGGACACCACCATGCCGTGTTCGGTGCGCACGTGCAGGTAGGTCGCGTCGAGGTACACGTAGGGAAACTCGACGTGGTCCAGGCGCCGGGTCCGGAACGCTCCCACACTCTCGTCCAGCCCCGCGCAGATCCGCGACACCTCGCTCTTGGAGATCCCGGTCCCGCCCAACGCGGCGACCAGGTCGTCCACCGACCGGGTGGACACGCCGTGGACGTAGGCCTCCATGACGACCGCGTACAACGCTTGGTCGATCCGCCGCCGCGGCGACAGGATGCTCGGGAAGAACGACCCGGCGCGCAACTTCGGGATCGTCAGCTGGACATCACCGGCGTGCGTGGTGAGCAGCCGCGGACGCGACCCGTTGCGTTCAGTGGTGCGGGACTCGGTGCGCTCGTAGCGGCCGGCGCCGATCGCCGTAGTGGCTTCGGCGTCGATCAGCTCCTGCATCGCGACGCGGACACACTCGCGGATGAAGTCAGTGCCCTCGCCGGTGCGGAACACCTCCGCGAGCTCGGACAAGGCAGACTGGGACAAGGCCATCGGTGAGGTCTCCTTCGATGAGTACTTGGCGGTACACATCGAGAATCTCGCCGGTGGCCACCTTCAGTCAGGACGCCGCGCCGTCACCCCAAACCCCACCACTCCAGGGGGCGCTGTCCTCATCCCAATCGAGGGTGGGTCGCGCGTATCGACGAGTGCCTCGTTTGGCGCGGGACCGATGCATGATCCCGTGGCTCTGATGTGGGATCGCCGTTCTCGTGGGCATGAGTGATGAGCATGTTGCCCAGATGCGGCGACGATGGCACAACTGGGCCTCGGAACCCTGCGCGATCAGGGCTAGCGATAGGAAAGGGGCCGAGTAGCGCGAGTGGAGTTCGCAGGTATCTGGCGGGCCTCTCAGGCGAGCACCGGATTTACGCGCGGAGGCGCACGCGGGTCGGCAGCCGTAGTTGCTGGCGCAAGATCTGGTGCAAATCAGCGGTCGCCAGTTCACGGTCTTCGAGCGTTGCCGCGAGGGCATAGCCCTGGTGCTCATAGGCCGGGTCGCTGCGGGCCCAAGTCTGCGCTTTGTGAGTGACGGCGATGAGGAAGGTCTCATCATCATTGACGAACGAGTTACGCCCGACCCAAGTACGAAGTTGCAGCGTGCTGTGCGTGAAAGTGTTCACGCCCGGCTGGAGGTTTAGCCTTCGGCGATCGTTGACCAGATCGGCCGGATCGTCAGGGTCTTGCCGCTGCAGAATCTCGGCAAGCTCGTCAGGACTGATGTCCCGATACACGTTGAACTTCATGGTCCCTGCGAGGTACTCGCGCCGCTGGCGCCGAACAGGTGGGTCGAACGCGAGGGCGATGCTGATCACGCGATCGCGTCGGCTACCAAGACGGAAGGCCTCCGGGATCGGCAGGGGGTGGATCTGGACGGTATCGACTGGCATGGCGCCGTCGTACGTCATCGTCACTCGCCTGGCATCGCTTGACGTCGCCCTGTCGACGTCCGGGAGGCCCATTCCATAGACGCGGTTTCGGCGATGCAGTTCGGCCAGAGTGGCCGCGGGAGAGGTCGGTGCTGAGCTCGCCGCCAAGAGGGCCCTGACGAGGTTTCCTGAGGCGTCGGGGTAGGCGTAGGCGATATCGGCCGCCACTCTGGCCACCGCTGGGGCGGCATAACTGGTCCCGTTCACCGTCGCGAAGACTTGGCCACCGGAACCCCGTGTAGATGTGCTGATAAGCGAGGCACCAAGATCGTTATGCACGACGTTTCCGGTGTCGGACACCACGAGGTTGCCGCCGTAATGCGTAACGTCCGGCTTGTTGGCACGTCGCGAATTGGTCCCGAGGCCAGGCCCAGTCCTGCTAAACGGTGCAGCCTCGTCGGCGTCGGCAGCCGCCTGCCAGCCGACGCGGCCAGGAAGTTCGGCGGGTGCACCACTCAGAGCAAGCGCTCCTACGGTCACGGCCAAGGCGGCCGGACCGGGCTCTGACAAACGGTGCTCGGGGGCGAAGAAGAACTCGGGCTTGTCGGCGATGATGTGGTGCCCGCTTGGAGTTCGGGCCGAGAGGTTGGCGGGCGCGTTCCCGGTAGGTAGCACCACGACGAGGCCTAACTCACGAACCAGGTCGTCGATCGTCTCCGTGAGGGGGCCGAGGTGGAGGTCGTTGAACGGCTCTGAGTAGCCAATGGACAGGTTGAAGATCCTGACCCCATGAGTGCCGTGAAGGTGACGAATGGCTTCCTCGACCAAAAGGTGCGGAGGTGCGTAAGTCGCGAACCGGGGTGCACCGTCTGGACGCGAGGGGTCGGGCTCAAGGATGCGAACGACCCGGACAGTCCCGATGGCCGAAATCGGCACGGCATCCCGGAGCTCTTCATGGAGTGCGGGGAAGAGGACGCGTCCGACTACCTCCGTGCCGTGCGTTCCGCGCTGCTGCCACTGGTAGGTAGGCGGCGCCAGAGACTCGTCTGACATAACCAGTCCGCGGAGCAGGGGATGTGCTGACTCCGGCGAGTCGTCAAGGACACCAACCACCTCGCTGGCTACCTCCGACCGACTAATTGTCGAGATGTCGACGTTCCTCCAATCTCGGAAGTCCAAGAACGGGACCGGTGGCGTACGCACCAACTCGACCACAGAGGTATTCAGGAGGTCGTCGAGTCCGACGGAAGAGACGCTTACCCTCAGATAACTACGCCGAGGCGAGACAGATCGAAGCACGGTCTGGCCGCCATTCTCACCCACGATCTGCTCGACGATGCTGGCTCGCCGTTGAGCTTCAACGTACGTGCCGCTGGGCCAGATGATGACGTCAACTGTGTGCTGTCCGCTGGTGCTGCCGTCTAGGTCGGCAATGCCAGGGCCGGTGCGGTCGCCTGGACCGTATGGCTCGATGTCGTCGATCTGGTTGAAGAAAGTCCGCAGTTCCCCGGTTCGAACATACTGCTCGATCGCCTGCTCCAAGGAGGCGCCCTGATCACTCGCGAGCACAAAGTACGTGTAGTCGATCGACTCGCCGAGAACCTGGAGTCCGCGTCCCTCGAACGCAGAATCCTCAGGTCGGGAACCGGCCTTGATCTTGAATACGAGATCGGGGTCGATGCCAGCGTTCAGCTGGCGCGGGGCACGTGCGGTTCGTAGCTGCTGGCGCAGGTGCCCACCGTGCTGGCCATGCGGTCGGTTCGGCGAGCCGCCACCCGCAGGGCTTGAACGTCGCGACTGCAGCGGACGAGGGTTCGGCAGTAGAAGGTGTTCGGGCATCCCGTCACCATGGCCGAGCGGTTATGCCTGGCAGGACGCGATCTACGTCCTGGCCTGTCACGACGGCTGAGTCCCGCAGGAGCGCATTCCGCCGGGCGTCGATAATCAGTTTCTCGGCGGCGGCGTGCGGTCGACCCTTAAGGGCACTGGCATACCTGGGGATCTCAAGTCCCGAGTGCGCGACGCCCTTCAGCCGCAACCTGAGGACCTGTCGCAGTTGGTGCACGGTCGGCAGACCAAATGTGAGTACCTCGTCGAAGCGTCGCCACAAGGCCTCGTCGAGCAAGGCTGGGTGGTTTGTGGCAGCCAGCAGCAAGCTCGGCCCCCGGTAGCGGTCAGTCATTTGGAGAAATGCCGTGACGACGCGCTTCATCTCACCGTGCTCTGATGCATCGTCGCGTGAACGGCCCAACGCATCGAACTCATCGAACAGGACCACGAACGGCGCCTGGTCGGCGTACTCCAAGATTCGGCGGAGGTTGCTCGCAGTCTCGCCCAAGTACGAGGAGACCACAGCATCCAGCCTGACTATTAGGAGCGGCCGCCCCAACTCAGCAGCGATGGCCTCAGCCGCTGTCGTCTTGCCGCATCCGGGCGGGCCTTGAAGGAGGAGACGCTGGCGTCTAGGCAGGCCGGCTGCGTCCAGGGCTGGCCAGTGGCGCACCTCTTCGATGAGGCTCTCCAGGACCGGTATCACGGCCTCGCTCAACACGAGCTCGTCCAAGAGCCGGTCCGGCTCTCGGACCTCACCCAAGTCCCACTCGCCTTCTCGGTCCTTGGGAGGCGCGGGGACGACGATCGTCGAGCCAGGGTCGAGCGAACCACCGCCTGCAACGAGAAGCTTCTGAAGATCGCGGGCAAGCGCGTTGTGGTGCTTGGCTTGCTCCTCCTCGATGATCTCCATTGCCGCCCGACGGAAGGCCAACTCGTCTCGCGCGTGGAACGCGCGAAAGATTTCCTTCAAGTGTCGGCCAGCCACGAAGCCATCCTAGGCCCGGGGTCAGGCTGGGTAGGGATCTCCGTCGTGGCGGTGTGGTTCACCGTGGGAGCAGTCGTTATTGGCGTCGATGCCAGACACGATCGCTGGTCGAGAGTCACCAGCATGAAGGTCGACACTGGCACTTCGTCGGCCCGCTGAGGCGACTGGTGCCGACGCCGACAGGCCAACCCTTGTCGTCACGCTCGCTTGTAGACAGCGTTGGCGAGCTCGACCTGCTGCTCTTGGTTGAGGGAGCTTTCGAACTTTCGGTAGGGGGCACGGTCCTTGGAGGACGGTTCCCTTCCTCGCCAGGCCGGTGAGAGATCGAGGTGACCGTGGGCGACGTGGACCCAAAGCCAGGACAGGCCGAGGTCGTAGGAGACGTGCCGGGTGCCGGGCCGGTAGCGGCGGGCCCATTCGTCGTACCAGCGGCTCATCCCGAGGCTGTGCCGGATCTTGGCCTCAAGGGCCCGGTAGTTCTCGCGGGGGGCCTCTTCGATGGCCCGCCGGGTCCGAGCCTCCCATTCGTCCGCGGCGACGAGCATGGTCGCCGAGCAGGCCCGGGCGCACCGCACTCCGATCGGACCGGGCATGGCCAGGGCTTCGGCAGCCGCGGCCCAGGACGTCACGTCCGGGTGCAGCCGTGCCAACGACAGCGACGCGAAGAGGCGGACGGTCACTTCGCTGGAGTCGAAGACGCCGGTGAGGTGTTCGACGTATTGCTCGTGCGGGATGACTTGGGGGATGGCGAGCAGGTTGATCGGCATACGCACTCCCTCAGTTCTGGGGGTGTCGAGGTGGTGGGACAGGCGCCGCTGTGGTGCTCGCGCGGCCATGACCAGGCGGGTCAGGGTGGGGGTCATCACGGTGCGGTCGGCGAGCCAGCCGAGGACACCGTCTGGGGTGTTGGGGGTGAGCTCGACCCAGGGCTGGAACGCTTCGACCGCGGCGTCGAGGTCGGATGCCGCGAGCATCGCGTCCGCGGTGGACAGGGTCTGCGCGCGTAGCCCGGCAGTGGTTGGCGGGCGTAGTCCCCACCGTGGGCCGCGTTGGCCGCCGCGGTCACTGGTGGATGCCGTCAGGAGGGGCACCCAGGGGGCGAGCCTGTCCGCGCCGGGTTGGTGGCCCAGGTGCAGCAGTAGTGTGGTGAGGTGGCGCAGGTCCCCGAGGTAGGTGGCTGGCTGGCTCTGCACGCCGAGGGTGGTGACGTGTTCTCCGGCGAGGGCTGCGTCGACGCGCTCTTGGGTGGCCATCACTGCGGTGTCGGCGGGGTTGCTGGTGATGGTGGTCAGGTCGTGCTGGCACTGCCTGGTGGGGCCGGCGCCGAGGGGGTTGCTGCACAGAGTTGCGGCACCGACGGTGCGCAGGTGGGAGTGTCGTTGGTCACGCAGTGGGCGCTGACATGCCGGGCACCGCGTCACGAGCAGGGTCGTGTGGCGGGTGCAGGTGGTGACGATGCGGAGTCGCCAGGCGCTGCGCCAGGTCCCGGTCTCGGCGAGGCAGGCCGGGCAGGCTTGGGTGCCGTGGGCGGGGGCCCAGCCGCGGGCGGCGACCTGCCGGTAGGAGTGTCGGTCGTCGGGGTCGAGGCCGGTGAGGTCGAGGGCGGTGCCGTCGTACGCGGCTAGCGTCGTGGCGCGAACCTCGTGCTCGCACACACGGGCAAGGCCGGCCAGGGCGCGGATCGTGTCCGGTCCTGGCGCGAGGGTCAGGTACCGGGTGCTGACTCCTCGCTGGCGAAGCGCGGCCAGGAGCGCGGCCGTGGTCAGGCCGTTGGCGTCGGCGAGGTGCTCGAGCCAGGACTCGATCGATTCCCCGTCACGGGGTGCGACCGAGACCGGCAGGGCGGGTGCCGCACTCACGCCGTGTTTGCCCTGGTCTGGTGCGGGTCACGGAGCCGGTAGGTGTCGGGTCGGCCGTTGCGGTAGCCGATGCCGCCGGCGATGCCGGTGTACCCGGACAGCTGCGCGAGGTCGGCGCACTCGGCAACGATCGGGCACAGGCAGCAGACCTGCCCGGGTGCGAGCAGGGCCCGGGTGCGGTCGTCGATGGCGTCGGCTGCCAGGTAGGTGCGTTCCCAGGCGCCCCACCGCGCTGCCATGCCTTTGCAGTTCCCGTCCGCCAGCGTCCATGCGGCGTCGCGGGCGAGGGCTTTGCGGCTGATGTCTCTCACCGGTGGTGTCGATCCGCGTCGTGGTTCGTGGCCGGGTTGTCTGCCGCGGTGACCGTGAACTCCTCGACCAGCATCCGAAGTTCTTCCGCGTAGTGGGCGTAGAAGGTGGCGTCCATGGCGGGGATGGGGGTGTCGTCCATCGCCTGCAGTATCCGCACGGCGCGGGTGTGGAGGTCTTCGTGGTCCGGCTCGACGTGGTTCATCCGTAGCTCCCGGTGACGCCGGTGAAGGTGGCGCGAGCAGCGGGGATGGTGAGGAGGTCGGCGTCGGCGAGCAGTTGTTGCCCGACGTTGTGCAGGACCAGTCGGGTTTCGGGGTCGATACGGGTGTCGAAGGTGTGGATGTCGCGGTCGGGGATGTGCGGCCACGGGCTGGAGCGCATCGGCCCGTGGGTGAATCGGGTCCAGATCCAGCCCAGGGTGAGGGCGTCGAGACCGGCATGGTCGCCGCCGGGTGGGAGTTGCCTGGTGGTGCTCGAGGGCAGGCGGGTGACGGCGCGCAGGGTGTCGCGTCGTCGCTGGTAGTCGATGAGCCCGGCTGTGAGCAGCGCGTCGAGGGATCGGCCGAGCAGCTCGGCGTCTTGGTGGCGCAGGCCGGTGCCGGTGTGGATGCCGTCGATGAGGGCGCTGGTGGGTATGCCGGTCACGCCGAGGGCGGCAGTCGTCTCCTGCGGGCTCGGGTGACCGTCGTGGGCCTGGGTGATGAGCATGTGCAGGGCGGTGGCGGCGCGGGTGAGCGAGAGCCACTGCCCGGGTCGTCTGGCCGGAGCGTCGTCACTGAGCGGCAAGGGCAGCAGGGCGGGGATGTGGCTGGGGTGCAGTCCGTCTTTGGTGACGTGATGGCGCACGCGGGTGAGGAACCAGTCGAGGCGGGCGCGGTCATCGGGGGTGAACTGCGCGGCCTGGTGCGCCCTGGCGTGGGCGGGTCGTTGCGGTCTGTCACGCACCAGGCGCCGCCCGCACATTACGAGCAGGGCAGCGACGGTGCTGGGGTGAGGTGAGGGGTAGGCGCCCCATCTGCGGGCGGCGGTGATGTCGACCGTCGGCAGGTCCTGGCTCGCCTCGATGTGGGCGGGGTCGAGGTTGTTGGCTGTGTGCTGGCAGCGGCGGCGCAGGCGGTAGAGGATGCCGCGGGCTCGCGGTTGGTCGATCGAGGCTTCGGCGAGGTCGCGCAGGATCTCGGCGAGCTCGAGCACGCGTGGGTGGGCGGGCGTCACCGTGTGTACGGCCCCGGCTCGCACGAGGTAGCAGCGGCACCGCAGGCAGACCGGCATGAGCGCGGTCTGCCAGAGCAGGTCGGTGCGACCGGTGGTGGGTGTGCACGCGGGGCAGAGCCACGTGACGTCGAAGTGGTGCCGCCACCCGTGACGCCGCTGGATGCCGTGGCCGCGGATCGCCAACGGGTACCGGTTCATCGTCAGCCGCCGCGCGGCATCCTCGTCGAGCCCGCCCAGCGACGCGAGAGCGTCGAGTTCACGCTGGGGGATGTCGATGTCGTGCCGATACCGGGGCAGCACCCGGGTGCGGTGGATGCCGTTGGCGTCGGCCAGGCGCACGGCATACGAACTGAGCGGCTCGAAGGGCCGTGGCGCGGGGCGCACGGGCAGGACGGTCACAACACCGCGACCTTCACTCGCCGGCGCCGGGACTGTTGCGGGACGACGGTGCGAAGCTCCGCCTCGCCGGCGATCGCGCGGGCGGACAACGGGACGGCGTCGAGGTGGGCCGTGGTGATCGTGTCCGAGCCGTCGTCGAACGCAGCCAGCAGGGCTTCGGTGAGCAGCAGGGCGGTGTCGCCGACGTAGCCCTGGGTGCGGCGCCAGATGTAGCCGGCGTGCTGGAGGGAGAAGATTCCGGGCGGTGCGCAGTCGAAGTAGGGCAGCAGCACGCTCTCGGCGTCTTTGAGGAACCGCTGCCAGGTGCGCCGGTCGTCCTCGGTCGCCAGCGGGTACGCGCTCAGGGTGAGGCGTTCGAGGCGGGAGTTGATCTGCGGGTCGAGGTAGAGCGGTGACTCGTGCAGGTCGGCGCCGACGAGGATCATGGTGCCGCCCAGCTCACCGAGCTCGGTGTTGAGGTACTTCAGGAAGTCGAGCATGTCGCGGCTGTCCTTGTTGGACACGTCGAGGAAGTGGCTGTCGTCGATGAGTAGCAGCCGCACCCCGTGCTGCCGGAACGCGTGGATGACCCGCGTAGTGGTCACCCGCACGAGACCTTCACTGGGGTAGCCCATCGTGAGCAGCAGCGCGGCAAGGACATCGCGGATCCTCGACGCGGCGCGCAAGGTGATGTACACGTGCGGGATCCAGTCGGCGGTGACGCCCGGTTCGGGGTTCCAGGTGGGGCGCGGGTCGGCGCACGCGGGGCCGAGCAGGTCTCGGTATGCCGCTTGGGCCCAGTCCTTGACGAACGTGGACTTGCCGACGGCGAAGGAAGCGCTGACCGACCCGATCGCCTTCGCCCCGGGCGGGCGGAGCCGGTTGCGGTCCACGAGCCGGGTGAGGTGGTGTGCGGCGCGTTGGGCGAGCACCGAGGGCAGGACGAGCCCGGCCATGGCCGTGCTCAGCTGGACCCAGTACTCGTCCTGCGCAGCCTCGGACATGGCGTCGAAGGTCTCGACCGGGATCGGGGTCGGCATCGGCCGGGGCGGGGCGGTGGCTTGCTGGTGCCACAGGCGGGCGTCCATCAGATGGCCTCGCTGTCGTAGTCGGGGAAGGCAGTGTCGAAGTCGAGCTCGGTGGGATCGGACGAAGGGGTCGCAGGCACCTGGGGGTCACGCGGCTTGCCTCCGGAGATGCGCTCCTCGACGAGCCGATGGGCTTCGGCAACCTCGGCGTGGTCGCGCTGGGACTGTTCCCAGCGCAGCTGTGCGGCGGACATCTTGGCGCGCCACTCGTCCGTGGTCGGTGCGGTGGTGAGCTCGCCGATTTCGTCGATGATCTGGCGCATGATCACGGTCTTGTTGATGGACCGGTTGCCACCGCGTTCGCGGATGCGTCTGAGCGCGCGGTCGAGGACGTCGTCGACGAGGGGGGCGTGGATGAGGTGGCGGGCCTTCCACGGGATCTCGTGGATCCGGTCGGTCTCGGGATGGCGGAACCAGAGCCTGGTCATGTCGCGGGGGTCGATGTGGAACGGGATCGCGTGGTCTTGGGTTCGGAAGGTGCCGCGGCGTACGGAGCGGAAGTCCTCGAGGACTTCGGCGTCGTAGACGAGGTTCTTGTGCTCGACACCGGCATGGCCTGGGGCGAGCCAGATGATGGGGAGGAACTGGAAGATCAGGTCCGGGTGCTGAGGGACGACGATCCGGCCGGTGGCGTCAGCGAGAGCGTCGTGCATCTCCAGTGGGGTGAGGCGAATGCCGGGGGCGCCGGGCAGGGTGAGGCCGTCGTGCGGCATCCGGTGGTAGTCGAGAGCCACCCAGCGCTTGAAGTGACGTTCGAGTTCCTCGGCGGTGAGGAGGGGTTCGTCGGCTTCGATGCCGATGAACCGGCCCCGGTGCTGGATGGAGCGGCCCTTGTCCCCGGGGCTCTGCTGGTAGGCGCGCTCGAGGTCCTCCATCTTGCGTTCGGAGTGGGGGTTGTCGGTGGGCTTCTTCCCGCGGGAGAGGCGCAGCTCGATGCCGAACTGATTCATGAGGGCACGGAAGTGCTCGCCGACAAAGATGCTGCCGTGATCGCTGCGGATGGACGTCGGTGTCACGCCGGGCAGGTAGTGGACGCCCTGCAGCGAGGGCCCGGGGTTCAGCGCCGGGCGGCGACCAACATGGACTGGGTTGCCGCTCAGGTCGAGGGATTCTGGGATGCCGCTCCAGCGGAAGTCGTCGATGGTGGTGCCATCGACGACCATCGACAGTTGGCGCATGGCGTCGTAGACGAGCAAGCCGACGTCTATGCCGCGGGCACCTCGCGGGAAGACCCGGATGCCGTGGATGACGCGGGTGGCGATGGAGTGGATGATCCCGACTTCGACGTTGATGGCTCGTTCGCGCAGCGGGTCGAGGACGAAGTTGTTCGCGAGAGTGAGGTCCGTGGCCATCTCGCCGGGGTGTTGGGCTGGGTAGCTGTCGTGGCCGGCGACCTTGCGCAGGGAGTTCGACCGTTGGGCCCTGACCGTGGAACCGGTAGCGCGCCAGTGGTAGCTGAGGAACTCCTGCGTCAGCTTCTCGGGCAGGTTCGGGTCCTGAACACCTTCGTTCTTGAGAGCGACCCGGACCTGGCGCTCGATCTCCTGCAGGTTGGGTCGGCTTCGTGAGCCGTCGTACTCGGCGAACTTCTCCATGGCGATCCGCCGGAAGTAGGGGTCGATGGCGTCGAAGGCCTGTCGGTCCTTGATCGAGCGTCCGTCGATCAGCGCACGGAGTCCGCCGGTCGACCACAGCGTGTCCCAGCGCTGGAGAGTGCGCGGCGCGATCCTGTGGGTCTTCAGCTCGCCGTCATACACCCGGCGCATCAGCACCCGGTCGACGGACCTCTCGAAGCTGACGACCTTGCTCATCGCGGCATACCGGGCGGCGAGGCTGAGCCCGAACTCCGGCCCGAAAGGGGCGAAAGGCTCCCCCTGCTGGGCCAGCTCGGGCAGGCCGTAGCGGAACCCGGTTCGACATTCCAACACGCACTCCTGCTTGAACAGCGCTTCGTGCTGGACCGCCACAGTGAGCTGCTGCCACCACGGGAACAAGGAAGCATGCACCGCCTGGATCCCATCCCCGTCGACCGTGCGCACGTCCAGCTGGCTGTAGGCGACCGATCGTTCAGGACCCGTGGAGAAGCGCAGGCGCACTCCGTGCCGTTCGAGAGCGACGACGGCGGCGAAGCCGTCGGCGGTGAGGATCCGGGACCCGACCGTCAGGGCAACCACGCCGCTGCTCACGACATCGCGCCTTCGCAGACCGCAATGCGCGTGGCGCGGGTGATCGGCTCATCGAGGTCGATGGTGAGGGCGCCTGCCCACAGGTAGTGCCACATGGCGCTGGTCAGATGCCCGGCGCCGCGGTCCTCCCGCAGAATCGACCCGATGGTGGCGTCGGTCTCCGAGGACAGCTCGAGAAGTTGCTCCTTGGCGTTCGGATACCAGGGCATCGGGATCCGGTACGCCGTGAGCCACCGAAGGTTGTACCTGCGGACCCGGTCACCCCCGTCGAAGACCCGGTACAGCCACCCGACGTTGGCGCATGCATGCGCGGTCAGGTCCCGGTTCTCAGCGAACTTCTCGTCTTGCTTGTCCGTCGGCCGAACGTCCCAGAGCGTCACCTGGTCGTCACGGTCGAGTGACAGGAGGTCGGGCGTGTGGACCCGCGGTCGCCCTGCCGCAGTCACCAGCCGGAGACGGCATGGCTGGGACACCATCCACACCACGTCCTGATCCCGGTCGAGCTCGCGAACGAGGTCGTGCTCGACACCCGACTCAACACGGATCGAGTCGCTCAACGTCACAGACCACGCCTGCACCGGGATGTGACGGCTCTTCTCCGTGGACCGCGGCGTCCGGATCGACTTAAGCGATCGAGGTTCCGGCGGCCCGAGGGTCCAGTCCCATGCATTCGGGCCATCCGCGAACCGAAAGGTCCACGTCGTCACCCGACCCACAGGGGCTGGCCGCGGGCATGCAGCATCCATAGACTGACCCATGATGGTCCTTCGCTTGTGCCAACTTGCATCAGGTCCGTCACCAAGGGCGTGCCAGTTCGCAGCTGGTGCGCCCTCTTGGTTTTCACTAGGGCGCGCCGATGGGTCAAGTCCTGTGGGAAGCGTATCCCCGGCTCACCCTCAGAGCAAGAAAAAGTACGTACCAAACTCCGATTCGATACTGTCGACTCAACGTATGAATGCATCTGCCTACACTGCGGGCTGCCCCCGGTCGCTACGAAGTTGCCTGAGGCGCCGCCCGTTTCTGCAGGTCAGCACAATACGTGTTTTTTAGGTTGACGGGTCGCAGCAAGACACGGAGGTTGGTATCGTGACCAGTGCAAGCAAGCTAACTGCGGGGTCTGACCAGCCCCAACCGACACGCGGACTGACCACCCGCACGACACCGGAGCCGAGGTCACGCTCATCTGGTGGCCGTATGAGACCTACCTACTCAGTGCTGCGCGACCGGCGTGGCACAGACCTAAGCCTCGAAACCGTCGCCGACGACCTAAAGGCGTGCCTCCAGCCGAGGCAGTCGGCAACCTGCATGAATCCCGACTGCAACGAAGAGTGCCAGTGGCCCGAAGGACGCGGGCGCCCACCGCTCTTCCACCATCGGTTGTGCCACGAGAAGTACCACCTGATTCGTCGGCGCCTCCTCGCCGAGCTGGTCGACATCGACAACGCTCTAGAACGCGAACCTCCGCCGGCCTCCGATGAGCGGGTCTACCTAGAGAACCAGGGCGCACGTCGCCGTTGGCTCCTCTTGCGTTACCCCGACCTGACAAGTGGAGACCGCAAGGAAGGAACTGGGAGCGAGCGAGCTCACGGCTCGCTTCTGGACCAGGCTGGATCAGGCTGACTGTCGCAGGGTCTCCCAGAGTTTCATCATCCCCATGATCCTCAGGATCTCCTCGCGAGACCGATCTGCAGCCAGCCGCTCGAGTCCGCGCTGCTGGCTGTCGGTGGCCTCGACAATGACCTCTTGGATCGTGTGCCAGAGGTCTGGCCCAGAGAAGAAGTCGACCTTGTTGTTGGCGACCGCTTGGGCGCGCAAGTCCTCGTTCTCGAGCATCTTGCGCAGAACAGTCTCCACCGCGGAGACTTGGTCGCCGTCGGATAGCCCGTCACCCTCGAAGAGAGTGTTGATGTGGGCGAGCACCTCCGACCAAGGCACCAACTCAGCCTCATGTCGGCCCCGCGAGCCGGCCGCCAGAACCGACGCGAGCCCGTCCGCCTGCCCTGTGCCCAGATCGAGCTGCTGCTCGGGCCGCTTGTGCAGGGCGTGGTGAGTCAGAGTGACGTCCGACAGGTCGATGGTGTCTTCGTGGCGGTTGGAGTCCTTGAGCGCCTCGGCGAGCAAGCGGGCGAATGTCGCCCGCTTCTCGAGCTCGATGTCCTCGTAGTCCACGATCGCAGCGAGGAAGTCATACGTGCTGACGAAGGTGCGCAGGTCCCGCCTGAAGGTGTCGAGCCGATCGGACTCGCTGTCGTCCCGGTTCTGCAGAGCCCGCCGGTAGGCCGTGTTGAACCGTTCCTTGACCGGCGCCAACGCGGCGGACAGCCGCCCCTGACTGGGCTTGGAGGAGCCGTCGCCCCAGTACGCCTTGGCGCACGCCTCGACGTCAAGGTCATCGAAGAGCCCAACCCCGGTGAGCTTGTCCCACTGGTCGAAGACGAGGTTGGGGTCGCTGGCCTGAGTGAGGAAGGCGCCCTCGAAGTAGACCTTGAACGCAGCCAGCACGTCGTCGGCGTCGTTCACGAAGTCGAGCACGTAGGTCGTCTTACCCGGGTAGACGCGGTTGAGCCTGGAGAGGGTCTGGACGCACTGCACCCCGTCGAGCCGCTTGTCTACGTACATTGCACACAGCAGCGGCTGGTCGAAGCCGGTTTGGTACTTGTTCGCGACGATGAGCACTTGGTACTCCCCGGTGGCCAGCGCCTCAGGAATCGTCCGTCCGCGTAGGTTCACGTTCATCGAGTGCTCGGTGAACTCCTCCGGCCCCGAATCGGGGTCGTCGACTGACCCGGAGAACGCGACCAAGGTGGCCACATCGGTGAGGTGATGCTCGGCGATGTACTTGTCCATCGCCAGCTTGTAGCGCACGGCGGACTTGCGAGAGTCAGTGACCACCATCGCCTTTGCGTTGCCGCCGAGCAGGGGGGCGACGTTGGCCCGGAAGTGCTCGACGATGATCGCGACCTTCTGGCTGATGTTGTACGGGTGCAGCTTGACCCACTGCATCACCGACTTCATCGCCTTGGACTTGTCGACCGTCTCAGAGTCGTAGTCCTGCCCTCCGTGGACGAGGCGGAACGCTGTCCGGTAGTTCGTGTAGTTCCTCAACACGTCGAGAATGAAGCCTTCCTCGATCGCCTGCTGCATCGAGTACAGATGGAATGGGACCTTGTCGACCTCCTCTCCGGTGTCTGAGGTGCCGAACATCTGTAGCGTTTTGCCCTTGGGCGTCGCGGTAAACGCGAAGAAGGATACGTTCGGCAGCGCGCCCCGCCCTTCCAGATCCAGGCGCACCAGGTCGTCCACGCCGACGGCGCCATCCGCGTCGGTCACGTCGTCGAGCACCTTGCCCGAGAGGGTCTGACGTAACTTGTTGGCTGACTCTCCGGTTTGAGAGGAGTGGGCCTCGTCGATGATCACCGCGAACCGCTTTCCCGCCAGCGCCTTCGACGCCCGTATCGCCTCGAGGGCATAGGGCACCGTCTGGATGGTGACGACGATGATCGCCCCACCCGTAGTCAACGCCTCGGTCAGGGCGTGCGACTTGGAGGCGAAGCGCTTGGAGAAGTCGCTGTCAGTGCCCTGCCCGATCGGCAACACCACGCCCCGCTTGTGGTCGATTTGGTAGATCGCGTCCTGCAGCTGATCGTCCAGCACTGTCCGGTCGGTGATCACCAGCACCGAGTCGAACACCTTGGACGATCTGGTGTCATGAAGCGTGGAGAGTTGGTGGGATAGCCAGGCGATCGAGTTGGTCTTGCCCGACCCGGCCGAATGCTGGACCAAGTACCGCTGACCTGGCCCCTTCTCCTTCGCGTCAGCGAGCAGTTTGGTGACCGCGTCGTGCTGGTGAAAGCGCGGAAAGATGACCGTCGAGGATCGGCTGACCCTGCCCGACGTCGGGTCCTTGCGCTTGTCCACCTGCACGTGCATGAACTTGCCGAGGATGCCCAACCAGGCGTCCTTGGCGAGCACCTCCTCCCACAGGTATGCCGTTTCCGCCCCGCCTGGGTTCGGCGGGTTCCCGGCGTGGCCAGCGTTGCCGCGGTTGAAAGGGAGAAAGCGAGTCTCTGCCCCGTCCAGACGGGTGGTCATGTAAATTTCGGAGTTGTCGACCGCAAAGTGCACTAGCGCGCGTCGACCAGGTGTAAGTAGCGGCTCTCGACGGCGGGTCGTCGGGTCGACTGGCGGGCGATCTTGGCGGTACTGCCGGATCGCCTCGTGGACATCCTGTTGGAACTCGCTCTTCAACTCGGCCGTTGCCACCGGAAGCCCGTTCACGAAGAACACCAAGTCGATCGAGTCGGTCTTGTTCTCCGAGTAGTACACCTGCCGGGCCACCCGCAGCTTGTTCTGGGCATACCGTGCCGTCGTCGACGGGTTCATCGACTCAGCCGGTCGGAACTGGCACAGATCCAGTTGCTTGGTGAACTTGAACCCGTACCGCAACGCGGCCAACGTGCCGCCACCCGCGTCGAGGGGGCGGTCCAGAGACTCGACCAACCGGTCCAAGAGCCGGTCCCGGTCCTTGCCGGACTTCACCAAGGTCGCGAGCGTGTCCGGCTGGGTTGCCTCCAACCAAGCGAACAAGTCCTCAGGCCATAGGGCGCGCGCTTTGTCGTAGCCCAAGGCGCCCGCCTCGTAGACCCATCCGTGTGCTTCGAGATGGGCGCAGAGCTCGTCCTCAAGCTGCCGCTCGTGCTCGACCGCCACGCCTCAACCTGCCTTTCCGTATGTCGTGACATCCAACCTGCCCGTGACGGCTGCGGTGATCAAGGCTGATCGCCGCTCTCGAAGGAGGTCAATGCACGTCTTCGCCGCTGTGCGCAGGGCACTCGCGCGCTCGTTGGCGCGACGAATCTCGTTGGCTGCTTCTCGTTGCTCGCCCAGAGATGGAGTCGCTATTGGCAGTGCCGCGAAGAGCGCCCAGTTGCGGTAGTCGGCACTTCGCTGCCGAACACTCCAGGCAAACTTCTCCAGCATCCCGGACACGCCCAAAGCCCGGATGTGGTGAGCCAGGTACTCGGCATCGTGACCTTCGCGCGCCCGGCACACGTGGTAGACGGGCGAGCACTTGCCGGACAGCTCCGCGACTCCCACTGCTCCAGCGAAGCCATCCAGGCCATGAAAGACCAGGTCTCCCGCCTCCACGCCTTGATAGCCATGCTCGGTGAACGACAGCGTGTAGCCCTCCTCCCGCCGACTTTCGCGGCTCGTGACCTGTCCATCCCGGTACGCGGTGACGATTGGTGCAGGCTCACGAGGCAGACGTTCGAGCCGCATTAGTACCTGTCCAATACGCGCCGATCTGACTCCCGTTGAGCGGCCAATCGTCCACACTTTGCGCATCGCATCCGCGCGTTCGTTAAGCAGGTCGAGCAGGTGCTCCTGAGTAGCGATCAGGGCGTCGATCTTCGCAGTCTCACGGTCGAGGAAGTCCACTACGGCGTCCTGGTGCCCGCGATCCCCTACGACAGGGATGGGCATTGAGGCCAGCGCGCCTGTGGACAGCTCCATGAACGTACTCCCGGTGCCTGCCGCCTGCAGATAGGGGCGTAGGTGCAGGAGGACGTAGCGGAGGTACTCGGATGAGACGAAGGGTCGCGGGACCAAGCCTCGGCAACCTTGGTTGAAAGCCATGGCGACCTGGTTGACGCAGACGTAGCCGATAGGTGCGCGCGTCGACAGGATGATCGACCCTGCGGGCACAACAGCGGACCCAGTCTCAAGCCCTCGGTCTGTGAGGGTGCGCTCAGTCACTCGAATGGCAGACCCGTCGTGCCGTCCGAGGTCAACTGGGGTGGCCCACGGGACCTCGCCGCCCCAGTTCGAGGCGTCTGCCGTGGGAGTACCACCGTTCACCACAGCCGCGATCCGCCGAAGAGGCACGGTTCTCACGAGTCGAGCTCCGCGAAAAGCCCTTGGATCTCGGCGATGAGCCCCTTGACGTCGGCGTCGATCTCCTCCAGCGGGCGGGGCGGGATGTACTCGTAGAAGTGGCGGGTGAAGGGGATCTCGTAGCCGGTCTTAGTCTTCGCGTGGTCGACCCAAGCGTCGGGGAAGTACGGGAGGACCTCTCGAGCGACGTGCTCGTCGATGTCCTGGCCAAGAGGCACGTTCTCCGTGTCGCGCAACTTGGGGTCGGGCTCTGGGTTGCCCTTGGCGTCTCTGCAGATCTCCGCTGTCTCGTCACGTTCGCTCAGTGCTGCATGGATGGCCTTGCGGACCGGAGAGCCGACCTGCAGACCCGCACTCCCGAGCGCCTTGCCCAGCGCTTGGTCGAACGCGGGCCGCGTCTTCCACACCGTGTTGCGGTCGAGGGTTTGCAACGCGCGACGGAGCTGCTCCTGCGTGACCTCATCCAGCTTCTGGACAGCCGAGGCCTCGATCGCCACGTCGATCCGATCTGCGGTGGCCGTGAAGGCCAGGCGCAGCGGACGTTCGACGGTGATGGTTCGGAAGCCGAACGCCTCACCCGGAAAGACCATGGAGCGCTTGTCGTCGGCGTTTTCGAATGCGGCATACAGCTTGACGAGAGTCTCGATGTCCGCCGGCGCCAGTTCCTTGCGCTTGGACCCCAGGGACTTGCGCATCTTGGTGAACATTTGCGAGCCGTCGATGAGCTGGACGTAGCCGCGCCGCTCAGCTGGCTTCTTGCGGTCGAGCACCCAGATGTAGGTCGCGATGCCCGTGTTGTAGAACATGTCGGTCGGCAGCGCGATGATCGCGTCGAGCAGGTCGGACTCGATGATCCACCGGCGAATCTCCGACTCGCCCGACCCTGCACGACCGGTGAAGAGCGGGGATCCGTTCAAGACGATCGCGGCCCGACCGCGAATGTTCTCGTCATCGGGGTCGACGGCCCGCATCTTGTCGATGAGGTGGAGGAGAAACAGCATCGACCCATCTGAGACAGCGGGAAGGCCTTGGCCAAAGCGTCCGTTGAAGCCGAGCTGCTTGTGCTCCTTGACGACCTCGCGCTGGGAGGTCTTCCACTCCACGCCGAACGGCGGGTTGGACAGGCAGTAGTGAAAGTCCTTGCCCGCATGCGCGTCGTCCGTGAGGGTGTTCCCGAGGGCGATGGCGTCCACGGGCTGACCCTTGATGATCATGTCCGCCTTGCACACGGCATACGAACTTGGGTTGATCTCCTGGCCGGCCATGAGCAGGCGAGCGGCAGGGTTCTGCTCGCGCAGGTGCTCGTCCATGGTCGAGAGCATCCCCCCGGTGCCAGCCGCCGGGTCATACACGCGACGGTTCACGGCCTTGCCCGGGCTGGTCGCGTCCTCGTCACCGACCAGCAGCAGGTCGACCATCAGCGCGATGACCTCACGAGGAGTGAAGTGCTCACCAGCCGTCTCGTTGCTGGCTTCGGCGAACTTGCGGATCAGTTCCTCGAAGACGGAGCCCATCTCGGTGTTGCTGACGTGCTGAGGGCGCAGGTCGAGCTTGGCGAACTCCTGGACCACCAAGTACAGGGCATTGGCCTCCTCGAGCCGCAGGACCTGTTCTTCGAACCCGAACCGAGTGAAGACGTCGCGGACGTTGTCGCTGAAGCCATCGACGTAGGACAGCAGGTTGGCCCTGATGTTGGCGCTGTCACCCGTCAGCGACGGCAGGGTGTAGGGCGAGGTGTTGTAGAACGAGTACTTCGCGGCCTTGCGCAGCTTGACGTCCAGGATGTCCTTGGCACTCCGGTCGCCCGACCGCTTCTGCTCGGCCAGCACGGCATCCTTCGTCGACGCGAGAACACAGTCGAGCCGGCGCAGGATAGTCATCGGCAGGACGACGTCACCGTACTCCTTGGGCTTATATGGCCCGCGGAGCAGGTTGGCGATGGACCAGATGAAGTTGGCGTCCGGCTTCGACGGCAAGGTGGGGCGTCCTCTCGGTGATGGGTGACCCCATCCTTGCCCACCATCGGAGCCTCACCGCGGGGCGCCCTTGCCCGCGCTGTTCGTGGCGCGGGCAAGGGCGGTGCTCAGGCCGCCTGGATCAGCACGAAGCCACGACGACGGCTCTCTTGAAGGTTGTCCCTCAGTTGGCGAGCTACGAGGTCCTCGAGACCTGCCGGAACATGGCAGCCGCACGACGAGGAGCCGCCACTGCCGTATCCAGCAGGAGCTGCTTCCTCGCAGCGCAGCTCCTCCGGCACTCCTCGCGTGAGGGTGACGCACAGGTCGTGCTCACAGCCGCGACCCACCAACTTGACGTGACAGCGATGAGGCGACATCGCAACCTCCTTCCCGGCCCCAGTTAGGCCGGATTCGGGAGGCCTCTAGACTTGGCGACTGCTACATCTAGGTTGCCTAGGTGGCCTCCGGCGGGGCGAGCGTTGCAACCGCTCGCCCCGCTTCTTTTGTGGACATGAACCCGTCAGAGACGGCGGGCCCATCTTGGCGGCCACCACTGACAACCGCCGGGCTCTCAGGTGCCGGCTGGCGACTCGAAACGCTCAGCGACGCGGCCATGCATAACTGGACCTGATGATTCACCGCCTTTTCATAAGCGCGTGAGTACGTTACATACGGCGGCTGGCTGCGCAAGATTGGCTGCTGTCGAGATGCGGTCGAGATTGCGCGTCGTCGTGCGGGGTATCTTGCACGACTTGGCCCGTCGCGCAAGGTCCTGCAAGTTGCGGTGCACCGGCACCTCAGCCGCCCCGAACTGCGAGGACCACTGGTCGACGACCAGCGGCTGGCCAGGGCCCCAGAACGGCTGTTTCCCCTGGTCGGCGCGACTCGTCATAGCTTCTCGGGCGGATGGGTCGCAGGCTGGGGAGCGCTGGGGAGCTGTGACGAGTCGCGGTGGGGGCTCCCTCCCTCGTCGCGGTCGCGTTGCGCCGCGGCGTTGCGCCGGGCTCGTCGATACTCGGTGTGCGCGGTCCGGCAGTCGTCGCATCGGCAACCTCGTCCGTACGACGCGACGGTTCCGCATGGGAAGAAGTTGGGGCGTTTCGCTTCGTAGAGCCGATCGAGGGTTGCCTGCTGCTGCTCGGGTGTTTTCGCATCCCAGGTGCGGGACTGTCCGATGAACGGTGTTTCTGGCGTTCATCTTGTTAGAGGTTCTCGGCAGCCGGCATGCGGTCGGCGAAGGTGACGGCAAACGCGTTCAGCGCGGGCTTCCACCTCATGGTCCATCGTGCCTGCCCGGTGCCCTTGGGGTCCATGCCGCGGGTGACCAGGTACAGGCACTTCAGTGCGGCTTGCTCGGTGGGGAAGTGCCCACGCACGGTCACGGCCCGCCGGTAGCGCGAGTTCAACGACTCGATCGTTATCTTGAGCCACTGGCCGGGCTGGTGCCTTGACCTGCGGTTTTTCGTGCTGGACGTGTCCGGGACGAGGGTGTTCGGGGGCGTGTCCGGGCTCGTCGTCAGGGGCGGTTTTCGAGTG
>WBZS01001139.1_pt1 | contig 21852 bp, 19 predicted proteins | sample 5204201 | NCBI WGS metagenome assembly WBZS01 (sample SAMN12344357, study PRJNA552823) | activated sludge metagenome | biome: Activated sludge suspended growth; feature: Nitrification reactor; material: Wastewater; isolation source: activated sludge from nitrification reactor of wastewater...
ATGAAGAACCCGCTTCGGCGGGTTTTTTCTTTCCAACTTTCACCCCTTGAGCAACCTGCCCTCCGCCTTGACCAGTGCCCCCGGCACCCCTAGCAGCACGACCACATCGTCGATCTCGAAGCGCGTGCTTCCCGATGGTTCGAGCGTGCGGATGTTTCGGCGCCGAATGGCCACCACTTCAACCTCCTGCTCATTGACCGCAAGCTGACTCAGCGTTTTCCCGATGGCGTAGGCGCCGTCGTGGAGCGACACCGAACGCAGGCAGGGCGCTTCGCTGTCATGCACATTGTCGTCATGGTCGCTCTCACCATGGAAGAAGCCACGCAGCGTACGGTAGCGCGCCGCCCGGGTCTGACGTATCTGCCTGAGCACGCGATTGATCGGCACGCCGGCGTGGATCAACGCGTGCGATGCCAACATCATCGATGCTTCCAGCGTTTCCGGCACGACCTCGGCGGCTCCCGCGCGCTGCAGGCGGCCCAGATCCTTTTCATCGAAGGTGCGCACGACCACCGGCAGGCCGGGAGCCAGTTCCCGGACAAGGCGTAAAACACGCTCGGCGGCGCGCGCGTCGATAAACGAAACGACCAGCACCCGGGCACGGCCTATCCCCGCTGCCAACAGCATTTCACGCCGGGTCGCGTCGCCGTACACGACGTTTTCGCCAGCGGCCGCCGCCTGCCGCACGCGATCCGGATCGAGATCGAGCGCAATATACCGAACCCCTTCGTCCGCCATGAAACGCGCCAGATACTGGCCGCTGCGCCCAAACCCGCAGATCACCGCGTGTTTGTCGACGCTCAGGGTGCGCGCGGCCAGGTTGGTCAAGTGTAAGGAGCGCATCAACCATTCGCTGGCGGTAAAGCGCAATACCAGACGGTCGCTGTACTGTACGATGAACGGAGCCAGCAACATGGATATGACCAGTGCCGCCAAGACGATCTGAACAACCGGTGGAGGCGCCACGGCATTGGTGCTGACATCGGCAAGCAGAACAAAGCCGAATTCGCCGCCAGCGCACAACCAAAGACCGGAACGCATCGCGGCGCCACTTAGAGCACCGAACAAACGGGACAAACCAAACACCAGAAGGAATTTGACCAGCAGCAATGCGGCGAGCACGCCCAATACCCACGGCCAGTTGGCCAACACCAGGGTAACGTCGAGCATCATGCCGACGGTCACGAAAAACAGGCCGAGCAGCACGTCGCGAAAAGGCATGATGTCCGCTTCAACCTGATGCCTGAACTCTGTCTCCGAAATCAGCATGCCGGCGACGAAAGCGCCGAGCGCCATCGACAGGCCAAACGCTTCGGTCAGCCAGGCCAGACCCAGCGTGACGAAAAGCACATTGAGCACGAAGAGCTCGGCCGACTTGCCGTGAGCGACGAAGAAGAACCATTTGCTCAGCAGTCGCTTGCCGAGAAGAAAAACCGGCGCGAGCAGCGCGATGGCCTTGAGCATGGCGATGCCCATGGCAATAGCCATCTGCTCGGGCGACTGTGAAAACGAAGGCACGAGGATGAGCAGTGGAACGACGGCGATATCCTGAAACAGCAGCACGCCCATCACTTCGCGCCCGTGCGGCGCGTCGAGCTCGATGCGTTCGCTGAGCAGTTTGGTCAGCACCGCGGTTGACGACATCGCCAGCGCCCCGCCGATGGCCACGCCGGCCTGCCACGACAGCCCTGTAGCGGCGGCCGCGGCGGTTACCGTCGCGAGCGTGGCCATGACCTGCAGAAACCCCAGTCCAAAGACGATGCGCTTCATGGCATAGAGTTTGGATAGCGAAAACTCAAGGCCGATCGAAAACATCAGGAAAACGACGCCAAATTCGGCCAGGTAATGCGCCCCCGAGAGGCCGGCAAGCAGGTTGAGCGCTTTTGGCCCGATCAGCGTGCCGACCAGCAAATAGCCAAGGATGGGCGGCAAATTGAGACGCCGGAACACGACGACCGACAGCACCGACGCACCCAGCAGCAACAAAATGACGGTCAAAGTTTCCATTGTTTCCAATATGATGTTGGCCCGCTAGCTACACAAGGTTCGCAGAGGCATGGAAAACACGGAGAAAAGGCAAATGGCCTGCGACAGCGGCAAAGGGTCAGGCTGCTGCCGCTTTGCTCCATGGATGGGGGATCAGGGGCGCCCAAGGCTTCTGCTATACTTGGCCCAATCATAACCGCTCCACCACCATGAACCAAATACAGCCCTCCTCCAAAGCGCTTGAGCTGGCCTGCCAGGTGCTCCGTATCGAGGGAGACGCCGTTCTCGCATTGATCGGTCGCATCGACGGCGACTTTCTGCAGGCCTTGTCGCTTATTCTCAATTGTCATGGCCGCGTCATCGTCAGCGGCATCGGCAAATCCGGACATATCGGATGCAAGATCGCATCAACGCTGGCCAGCACCGGAACGCCGGCTTTTTTCGTGCACCCGGCTGAAGCCAGTCATGGCGATCTCGGGATGATCACTGCCGATGACGTGATGATCGTCATCTCCAATTCGGGCGAAAGCGCCGAGTTGCTCAACATCCTGCCTTCAATCAAACGGCAGGGCGCCAAATTGATCGCCATGACCGGCAACCCGAACTCGTCGCTGGCGCGAGATTCCGACGCCCACCTCGACGCCGGCGTCGCGCAGGAAGCCTGTCCGTTGAATCTTGCCCCGACGGCCAGCACGACCGCCGCGCTGGCGCTGGGCGACGCACTGGCCGTGGCTTTGCTCGATGCCCGTGGCTTTGGCGCCGAAGACTTTGCGCGTTCGCACCCCGGCGGCTCCCTCGGCCGTCAGTTGCTGACCCGCATTCGCGATGTCATGCGCATAGGCATGGCCATTCCCAGCGTTCTGCCCACGGCCAGTGTGGCCGATGCGACGCGCGAGATTTCCCGTGGCGGAATCGGCATGACGGTCGTCGTCACGCCCGAGAAAGCGGTGCTTGGCATATTCACCGATGGCGACTTGCGGCGCGCCATTGTCGGCAACCTCAATCTCCAATCACTAACTGTGGCCGATATCATGAGCGGCAAGCCGCGCCTGATCGGCCCGGACAAACTGACGGCCGAGGCGGTTGAAATGATGGAAAAATACAAGATCAACCAGATTCCGGTCGTGGACGAGAATCAGCGCTTGATCGGCGCGCTCAACATGCACGACCTGTTCCAGGCCAAAGCACTCTGATGAACTTGGCGAACGACACCAAAGCGCGGGCAAAGGGGCTCAAATTGATGGCTTTCGATGTGGATGGGGTGATGACCGATGGCGCGCTGTATTACACCGACGAGGGAATCGAGATCAAGGCGTTCAACACACTCGATGGTCATGGCCTGAAAATGCTGCAGCAATCGGGCATTGCCGTGGCCATCATCACCGGCCGCAAAGCACGCTGTGTCGAACTGCGCATGCAAAATCTGGGCATCGATCTGCTTTATCAGGGTTGCGAAAACAAATGGGAGACGATGCAGACCCTGCTGACCAAACTCGGCCTTGACGCCGATGAAGCCGGCTATATGGGCGATGATGTGGTCGACCTGCCGGTCATGAACGCCTGCGGCTTCTCGGCCGCTCCGGCCGACGCGCACGCGCTGACCAAGCGCCATGCTCGAATGGTCGCCAGCAAAACCGGTGGCCACGGCGCCGCCCGCGAAGTCTGCGAGTTCATTCTCGACGCGAAAGACCAACTCGAAACCGCACTCGCCCCATATCTGAGAGTGCCCGGACGATGAAACACTGGGGCAGCGCAGTCTTTCCATTGAGCATACTTCTCGTGTTGGCCGGACTGACGTTCTGGCTGCGCTACGCGACGCAACTGCCTGAAGCCAGACACGACGGAAAGCATCGTCACGACCCCGACTACATCATTACCGATTCCACGCTGCACAAACTGGATCAGACCGGACGTCTGAAATATACCTTGCAGGCTTCCGACATCCGACATTACCCCGATGACGACTCCACCGACCTGATCAAGCCGAATCTCGTTTACCTGTATGTGAAGAAACCAACGCTGAGCATGAGCGCGGAACGTGGGCACGCCAGCAAGGATGGCGAACAAGTCGATTTGTACGACAATGTCCGGATTCTGCGAGCGGCGTCGGCAAAAGACGAGGCAATGACGGCCTTCACCAGCCAGCTCACCATTTTGCCCGACGACGAAAGAGCCTTCACAAAAAGCCCGGTGCTGATCACCAAAGGGAAGTCCTGGCTGAAAGGCGTCGGCATGCAGGTGAACAACCGAACACAGACCTATGTACTCGAATCCCAGGCCTTTGCCGTACTCGAAAGTAAATACGCCAACAAGAAGAATCCATGATGCCAAACTCATCCCTCCTGACCACCAGCATCCTGCTGCTCGCCTTGGCGCTGCCCGCACACGCCGAAAAGGCCGACCGCGAGAAACCGATCAATCTCGAGGCTGACCGTATCAGCATGGACGATGTCAATAAGGTTCAGGTCTTTGAGGGCAATGTCATTCTCACCCAAGGAACGATGCAGATACGCTCCAACAAACTGGTCGTTACGCAGGACGCCGACGGGTTCCAGAAAGGCGTCGCCACGGGGGGCGCCAATGGACTGGCCCGCTTCCGGCAGAAACGCGAAGGACGCGACGAGTACATCGAAGGCGAAGCGGAACGCATCGAGCATAATGCCCGCGACGAATTTTCCGAGTTCTTCATTCGTGCCTGGGTCAAGAGCGGACTCGATGAAATCCGAGGTCCGTATATTTCGTATAACGCGCTGACCGAAAAATATCTTGTCACCAACGGCAGCGGCGAAAGCAAGAGCGCCACCGGCGCGGCGCAAGCCCGCGTCCGGGCCATCATCCAGCCCAAAGGCAAGAATACGACGACGGACGACAAGAAAGGCGAGCCGCTCTCGCTGCAGCCCTCCGCAAACATCAATCCCAGGTAGGCATGACGCGCGATGGTCTTCGCTAGCCCCTGCGGAACGCAACGCAACATTTGAATAATATTTTCAGAAGACAGCCATATTTGGCTTAAAACTCATTATTAATCAACACTGAAAATATTTGTTGCAGCGCAGCAAAAAACACTTGACAAGGCAAATTTCTCCCCTATAATACGGTTCATGGTGCAGCGCAACAAGTTAATCGGCCTGTTCAACACTGCTCATAACTTTTGTTTTAACTTAGGAGATTTACCATGATCACGACCCCCGAACAATTTGCTGCTGCTAATAAAGCTTCTGTCGATGCTCTGCTGTCCCTCGCCAATACCGCACTGGCTAGCGCCGAACGTGTTGCCGCGCTGAACCTGAACACTGCCCGCTCGATGCTGGAAGATGGAATGTCCAACACCAAGGCGCTGCTCGGCGCCAAGGATCCACGGGAAGCCATGTCGATGACTGCGGCGCAAATTCAACCGGCCGTTGAACAGATCGTTGCCTACAATCGCAGCCTCTATGAAATTTCGGCACAATCGAAAGAAGAAGTGACGAAACTCCTCGAAAGCCAGTTTGGCGACTTCCAGAAGCAGGTTTCCAGCCTGATGGAAAAAGCTGCCAAGAACGCCCCGGCCGGTTCGGACGTCGCCGTTGCTGCCGTCAAATCAGCGCTCGAAGCCGCAAGTTCAGCGTTTGACAACATGAAGAACATTGTCAAACAAGCCGCCGAAATCGCTGAAGCCAATATCGCTACAGCAAGCAATGCGACAGTCAATGCGACGGTCAATGCAGTCAGCTCAGCGGCCAAGAAGAAATAAGCGCCCTGGCAGCTCCATGATTGCCTGAGCACACCGTCCGGCCGTTCAACTTGCTTCGGCCCGATGGAAGGACAAAACCCCGCACGCGGGGTTTTGTCGTTTCTGGCGCCGCGATGGTCAGCGAATCATTCGCGCCAGCGCCACGCGATGTCGCGTCGTTCAATCTCCTGCCGGATTTGCGCCAACGCGCGGTCGACCAGCGTAAGCTCTCCCTCGACGCCCAGCTCAAGGTGGCGTCGCTGGCCGTCTTCACCGATCGAAGGCAGGCTGAACAGGCGTAACGTCGGATACTCGGCGACGATGCGCTCCATCAGATCGAGCAGCGCGCTTTCGTAGGCATTGGGTCCCGTCAGCAACAACGCCTTATCCACCGTTGGATGAAGATTGAACAGATGCGGGTAGAAGGTATCCAGCGCCCACGCAACCATCGGATGCGCCATCTGCGGAAACCCCGGCAGAAAGTAGTGATCGCGAATGTGAAACCCGGCGATGCGATTGACCGGGTTGGGAACGACGTCGACGCCACGCGGAAATGTAGCCAGCAACAGGCGCGCCGTGTCCGCCTTGTCCCCGAAACGGTTGCGGATTTCGCGTTCGGCCTCCGGCTGCAGAACCAGTTCGACGCCCAGCGCCTCGGCGGCCGCCTGCCGCGTATGATCATCCGGCGTGTTGCCAATGCCGCCAAAACTGAAAACTACGTCACCGGCGGCAAAGGTGCGCTTGAGCGTGGCCGCGATACGCGATCGCTCGTCGCCCAGGTATTCGGCCCACGAAAGCTTCAGACCGCGCGCACCAAGCAATTCGATAATTTTCGCAAAATGCTGATCGACGCGTTTGCCCGAAACGATTTCATCGCCGATGATGATGGCGCCAAAGTTCATGACCAGACCTCCGCTTGTTCGCTGATGCTGACGACCGCCCCTTGCCGCAAACGGCGCAACGCTTCGAGACAAAAATGAACATAGGCCAGCGCGGCCAGCGAAGGCGCGAGCAGCCCCATGAAGGGAACGTGCGCCAGCAAAGCCATGACCATGCCCAGCGCCAGCAAGGGCATGGCCTGTCGCCGCCGCAGCTCGCGCCATTCGCCATCGGCCGCATGAACGGCCAGCGCATCGTAGGCAAAAGTACGGCGGTTGAGCCAGGCCATCCAGAAGAACGGCAGAACCAGCCCGAGCCCCGGCACCAACCACAGCGGCAGGGTCACCAGCCAGCCGATGATAAACAGCACGGCAGCCCACAAGCTGTTCCAGGTCGACGCGGCGACGCTGTCACTGCCCATGCGCGCGAGATCAGGATAATCCGTGGCCGATAGGTGTTTGAGCAACAGCGGCAGTACGACAACAGCGGTCAGCAACATGGCGATCAAATAACTGGCGGAAAGTATCAGCAGCCAGCCACCGAGCGCAGCCAGCAGCTTGGCCAGCCAGAAAGCGCCCCACGAGGCGATCCAGCTCATCGGCGGCTGTTCGACGAAACTGGCAATCAGCCGATCGAGCAAGAACCAGGACAGGCCGATCATGATGATCAGGGCAAAAATCGCCGGCCCGAAAAAATAAAGCCAGACGCGTCCCTGGCCGAGCGTCACCAGGCTGCGCCGCAGCGCCAGAATCACTTCAGGCATACCTGTTCCCACATTGTCCTCATCGTCCTTCCCACATCTTCTGCAAGCGCTTCGTCGATACCGGTGCCGGCGTGCGCAATTCCTGCGCAAAGAGCTGAACGCGCAATTCTTCGAGCAGCCAGCGAAACTGCGCGACCTCGGGGTCGCTGACGCCCTGTTTGGCCAATACGATGGCACGTCGTTCGTAGTTCGTCCACAAGGGCGAGAATTCGGCCAGCAGGCGGGCATCGCGGGCCGCGCCTTCGGCGCCACCCGCCTTGAGTTTATCGAGGCGCAGCGACATCGCCTTGAGGTAGCGCGGATAGTGCTGCAAGCGCTCGAACGGCGTATCGGCAACGAAACGTTTGCCGACCAGACGATCCAGCTGCTTCTCGATATCCTGCCAGGCTGCGGCATGGCTCTTGAACGCCGGCAGCTTCTTTTTCAGCGCCTGCCAGTCAACCAGTATCTGACCGACCAACCGGCAGATTTCCTGGGCGAGCAAGCCCAAGCGCGCTTTCGCCTCGGTGCAACGCTGCTTGAAGCCTTCTGCGTCGGTCGGCCATGGCTCGACCAGACAGGCGCGCGCAAAAGTCAGTTCGATCAACTGCCGGCGCAATTCGTCAACCGAACCCAGCGGCATGAATGCCATACCCATCTGCGTCAGGCCCGGCAGGTTTTTTTCGAAGTATCTGATCTGATCGCGAAACTGCAGCATGAACAGCCGGAGCAGACCCGCCGCATGCGCTTCGCGCGCTTCCTCGGCACTATCGAAAACGCACAGCGAAACACTTTCGCCGTCATCGGAAAGCCCGGGATAGCCGAGCACGGTTTGTCCGCTGTTGCCGCCGTCACCAATTTCGACCTCCATCAGTTCGGGAAGCTCGCCGAAACTCCAGTCGGTCATCCCCGCGTACTCATGCGGCGTCTCGTGCAAATCGGAGAATTCCTGTTTGGCCTTGCCACCCCACTCGCCCCGCAAATCGGTCAAGCTGCGACTCATGCTCAGCTGGCGATCGTGCTCGTCGATCAGCTTGAAGTTCATGCTCAAATGCGCAGGCAACGTGTCCGGCCGAAATGCGTCCGGCGTAATCTCCCAACCGCGCGCATTGAGGCCGCGCGTTTGCAGAATGTAGTGAAGCAGCGCCTGGATCAACCCTTTGTCGGAGGCTTGCACGGCCGCGACAAACTCGGCGGCAAAATCCGGCACCGGCACAAGTTTTGAGCGTATTTTCTGCGGCAAGGTTTTGACCAACTGAATGACTTTTTCCTTGAGCAGCCCCGGCACCAGCCATTCGCAACGCGCTGCCGGAATCTGATTGAGCTGCGCCAAAGGCACCGTCAGCGTCACGCCATCGCGCGCATTGCCCGGCTCAAAATGGTAAGTGAGCGCAAACTCAACGCCGCCCAGCCTGATCTGGTGCGGGAAGGCTTCGGTGGTCACTCCGGCCGCCTCGTGGCGCATCAGATCTTCGCGCTTCAAATGAAGCAGCTTTGGATCCTCGCGTTCGGCCTCGCGCCGCCAATGGTCGAAGTCGGCACCGTTGCACAAGCCTTGGGGGACGATCTGGTCGTAAAAGGCGAAAATCAGCTCGTCGTCGACCAACACGTCGGGCCGCCGCGACTTGTGCTCCAGCGTTTCGATGTCGAGCATCAACTGGTGATTGTGCGTGAAGAACGTCCAGCGTCGTGCATATTCCTCACCGATCTCGCCTTCGACCAAGCCCTGGCGGATGAAAATTTCACGCGCCTCCTGGGGATTCATCGGCCCGAAATTCACCCGCTTCTTCGGATTGACGACAATGCCGTAAAGCGTCGACCGCTCGAAGGCGACGACCTGCATGGCCTTCTTTTCCCAGTGTGGATCGAACCAGCTGCGCTTGATCAGGTGCGCGCCGACTGTCTCCAGCCATTCCGGTTCGATGCGCGCCACGCAGCGGGCAAAGAGCTTGGTGGTTTCGGTGATTTCAGCCGCAGCGATCCATTTGCCGGCCTTCTTGTTGAGCGGCGAACCCGGGTGGATCAGGAACTTCATTCCGCGTGCGCCCAGGTAGTACCCGGAATCCTCCGACTTGCAGCCGATGTTGCCGAGCAGGCCGGCGAGCAATGCGCGATGAATGGCGTCATAAGTGGCGGGAATCTGGTTCTCCCTGCCGCCGGGCCGCCCCAAGGCCGGGACTTCGTCACCTTGCGAGCGCAGCAAGGATGCAGGCGCCCCCTTCCCGGGGAAGGGGGTCGGGGGGTTGGCTTCTCTTAGCCATTGATGTTCGGCTCCCAAACCATGTAACTGGCTGTGAATATCGCGCCACTCGCGCATGCGCTGCGCCGACAGGAAGTTTTCGTGACAGGCCTGCACCAGCTTGCGTTGCGATTTCTTGTGTTCGACTTCCCCCTCGTACCAGTTCCACAGCTTGAGCCAGGACAGAAACTCCGACTTCCCGTCGGCAAATTTCTGATGCGCGGCGTCGGCCGACCCCTGGCGGTCCTGCGGACGTTCGCGCGGGTCCTGCACGGTCAGCGCGGCGGCGATGACCAGCACTTCTTTCAGGCAACCCTCGTCGCGCGCGGCGACGATCATTCGCGCCACGCGCGGATCGAGCGGCATCTTCGCCAGCTCCTGACCGATCGGCGTCAGCGCATGGTCGTCGGTGACCGCGCCCAGCTCAAGCAGGAGCTGGTAACCGTCGCTGATCGCCTTGGGCGGCGGCGCTTCGATGAAGGGAAAGTTCTCGACCTCGCCGATGCGCAAGGCCTTCATGCGCAGGATTACGCCAGCCAGCGACGAGCGCAGGATCTCGGGATCGGCATACGGCGGTCGCAGGCCGAATTCCTGCTCGTCATACAGGCGGATGCAGATACCGGCGGCCACGCGCCCGCAACGCCCGGAGCGCTGGTTGGCCGACGCCTGGGCGATCTTCTCGATCTGCAACTGCTCGACCTTGTTGCGGTAAGAATAACGCTTGACCCGCGCCAATCCGGTGTCGACGACGAAACGGATTCCCGGCACGGTGAGCGACGTTTCGGCCACGTTGGTGGCCAGCACGATACGCCGCCCCAGATGCGGCTTGAATATGCGCGACTGCTCCTCGGCCGACAGGCGGGCGAAGAGCGGCAAAATTTCCGTATGCGGCGGGTGGTGTTTTCTGAGCGCCTCAGCCGCCTCGCGAATTTCGCGTTCGCCGGGCAGAAAAACCAGAACATCACCCGACCCCTCACGGTTCAACTCGCCGCAGGCATCGACGATGGCGTCGTAGAGATCGCGCTCATCCTCTTTTTCGACCTCCGCGTTCTGCACCGGGCGATAACGCAGCTCGACCGGATACATGCGGCCCGAAACCTCGATCACTGGGGCATTGTCGAAGTGCTTCGAAAAGCGCTCGGCATCGATCGTCGCCGACGTGACGATGAGTTTCAAATCCGGACGCCTGGGCAGGAGTTGCTTGAGATAGCCGAGCAGGAAGTCGATGTTCAGGCTGCGCTCGTGCGCCTCGTCCAGGATCAGTGTGTCATACTGCCCAAGCCACGGATCACCCTGAGTCTCGGCCAGCAGAATGCCGTCGGTCATCAACTTGACGTAGGCATCTTTCGACGTGCGGTCGGAAAAGCGTATTTTGTAGCCGACCAGCGCACCCAGCTCGCTGTTCAGCTCCTGGGCGATGCGCGCCGCGGTGGCGCGCGCGGCGATGCGGCGCGGCTGCGTATGGCCGATCAGACCGGTGGTTCCCCGGCCAAGTTCGAGACAAATCTTGGGAAGCTGCGTCGTCTTGCCGGAACCGGTTTCACCGCAGACGATGACCACCTGGTGCTTCTCGATCAGTGCGGCGATCTCGCCTCGTCGCGCATTGATCGGCAGATCGTCAGCGAATTCGGGTTTGGGCAAGCGCGTACGACGGCCCATGACCGCCGCACGCGATTTCTCCAGCAGCCTGTCGTGCTCGCCCTGCAATTCATCACGCTTCGTGCCAAAGGCATGACGCATGTCCCGCGCCAGCGCACGCAACCCGCGCTGGTCGACGGCGAGGCAGTCCGCGTATTCGGATTTACGTTTCAATGGTCGGAATGACGAAAGGAAAGGCGCAACACAATCACGGGCAATCGATCTACGTTTCTAACGCAGAGAGGTGAGATGGTTCAAGATGGCATTCTACCAGCTTGGCGGATACGCCAAGTGATGCGGCGACCACGGCGCTCGGATAGCCGCGATCGATATGCCGATGACCTGGTCAGCCGCAGGCAGGCAATGGGCGAATTAGGGCTGTTCGACAACAGCTGTCGGTCTGGTCCCTAGCCCTTGCAACTACATGCGTCGGTCATTGATGACCCCGCCGGTTAGATCGACCATATCCAGAGTCACCTCACCGAAACGTAGCACCTTGCCGCCATACGTCTTGGTGAAAGCCTGAGCGTCGGCCTCGCCGGCAAAGGAAGCGATGGTCGGCCCCATCGACCCTTCGCGCCGACCGCCGACCACGTAAAACGCGGCCTTCGCGTCGATCCAGTGGCCTTGCGGATGCGTCCAGTCGGCCTGGGCCATGTCTTGCGTGTAGATGGCGACGGCGCGCTTCTTCTGTTCCGGGCGCAGGACGATCGAGAACATTTCCTTCGTGTCGCAGAAGAAATCCGGCGCGCCCTGGTCGTATTGGATCTGCGCCTTGGGGCCGGGGAAATCCACGAGGGTCATACCGTCCAGCGAGCAGACAGTATCCTTGGCGATTTCCAGGGGCTTGGCCACCGGCGTCGATTCGGTGCAGGCCGTGAGTAGCAGCGCGCCAGCAAAGAGCGCCGGCAAAACATGGTTGAGACGAGATGCCGGGCAATTGCGAATGCGCCCGCCGGCAGGAATCGAAGCAGGTACGGTCATTTGAATCTCCAGGTTGCGACGCCGAGTGGCGCAAGAATCCAGAACACCATGATGCTGCCGAGAAGCCAGGGGTCGGCCAGCGCTGGCGGAATAACGGCGGTGAGGCCGTAGATCTGGCGTACGTCCTCGAAGCCGAAAATATTCAGGATGCGAAATACGTCGGCCGGATTGAGCAGCAGCAGCACCGGGAAAAAGTTCATGCTGAAGCGGCCCTCGGTCAGTACCAGGATGCCCAACAGAATAAGATCGTAGATCAGCACATAGAAGAACCACAGGGCGATGGCGACTCCGCTGGCGCGCATGCGATCCTGGGCGAGCACCGAGACCATCACCGCCATGCTCAGGAAGGCGAGTCCCAGAAGCACGGCACTGACGATGAATCCTGCATAATGGAAAATCGCCCCGCTACCGAGTTGATAGATGAGCAACACGCCGGCCAGCCCGAAACCGGCGACAGTGGCCACGCCGAGCGCCAGCGCAAGACCGAGGAACTTGCCGAACAGCAGTTCGAAACGGGTGATCGGCATCGACAGCAGGAGTTCCAGCGAGCCGCGCTCGCGTTCGCCAACGATGGAGTCGTAGCCGAGGATCAGGGCGATCAGCGGCAGCAGGTAGATGACCAGGCTGACCAGGCTGGCGATCGTGGCGTCGATGCTGCGAAAGCCGACCGCTCCCTGCTGCGCGGCGCCGAAATAGGCGATCACCAGGGCAAACAGGGTGAATACGCCCCCCACCGCCAGCACCCAGCGGTTGCGCAGACGGTCGTGAAACTCCTTGCCGGCGATGACGCCGACTTCCCTGAATTCGATCCGGCTCATGTCGAATTTTCCGTGTAGCCGAGGAACACGTCCTCAAGCGAGGGCTCATGCACCTCGATGTCCGCTATTTCGCCGCCGAGCGCCGCGAGCGTGCCGAGCAGCGCCATCTTGCCTGTGCGGCTGCACTCTATGCGGGCCACTCCATCGCTCAACTCAAAGTCCTGGTTATCCAGCCCGGCCAGTGCCTGTCGCAGCGCCGCTTCGCCTTTGGCACCGCGATCGCGCAGAACGACACGCACACTGAGTGAAAGGTTCTGCTCTTCGCGCAAGGCCTGTACGGTGCCCAGCGCCTGGATGCGCCCGTTACGCATCAGTGCCAGGCGGTCAACGCGTTGCTGGATCTCGGCCAGGATGTGGGAAGTAAGCACCACCGTCACGCCGCGGCTGCGCAGTTCGCGCAGGATCTGGTAGAACTCCTGGATACCATGTGGATCGAGACCATTGGTTGGCTCGTCAAGGAATAGCAAGCGCGGCGAGCCAAGCAGCGCCTGGGCAAAACCGAGCCGCTGCCGCATGCCTTTCGAATAACCGCGCACGCGCTGGTCGGCCGCCGCAGCCAGCCCCACCCTGGCGAGCATGGCCGGGCATTGCGTCGTGTCGATGCCCTTGAGGCGTGCGAAGAAACAAAGCGTTTCCAGGCCACTCAGGTTGTCGTAGAGGGCCAGGCTTTCCGGCAGATAGCCGATGCTCCGCCGCATTTCGCGAAAGCCGGCGCCGCGCACGGCCTCGCCGCCAATATGGATATCGCCCGCCGTTGCCGGCAACAATCCGAGCATCATCTTGAACAGGGTGGTCTTGCCGGCGCCGTTATGGCCGATCAAACCGAACACCTCGCCGGCGACCACTTCCAGGTCCACGCCATCTACGGCGCGTACTTCGCCGTAGCGCTTGTGCACGCCTCGGATGTCAATCAGACTATTTGTCAATCCATTGCCTCCAGTCCGGGGACAGCGGGTGCATTCGAGGATGTTTGTCGACGATGCTCGGGCTGCGCAGCAGCGGGAACTGGCGAGCGATCAGACGCAGGCTGTGCACTGCCGGGCTGTTGAGCAGCAGTTTCATCAGCGGGTGCTGCCAGCTAAGCCGGTCCACGACATCGTTGGCTTCGTAGGGTATGTCGCCCAGGCCATCGCCATCGCCATCCCAGCCCATATAGTTGCTCCAGAAATTGCCTTGTTTGCTACCCCATTGCTCGTCGCGGCTTGCCACGTAGCGCACCTGCTCCTGGTTCTGGATGAAATCGTTGGCGTCGACATCGTTGTGAATCGATCCCGCCGAGACATGGGCGCCGACGCGATTGCCGATCACGCGGTTGCCCCTGATCGTGTTCGACTCGGCGTCGTAGATGAAGAAACCGCGATCGTTGCCGGCCACCACGTTGTTCTCGATCTGCGAATCGACGATGGTACGCAACATGATGCCATGGTCCGAGTTGCCCCAGGCGCGATTGTTGCGCACTACCTGACGGCGTACCTCCATCAACGCCAGTCCGCCGCGGTTGTGGTAAGTCTCGTTATCCTCCCACAGGTTGTCGTTGGAGGTCATGTAATGTGTCCCGTAGCGCAGATCGTGCATGATGTTGCCGCGGAACACCGCATGGTTTGACACATCCACGTAAATGCCGTCTCGGGCGTAGCTGATCCGGTTGCCGATAATCCGCGCTCCCGTGGTGTTGTAGAGCTGGATGCCGTTGCCGCGCTGGGCCGAGGCGACGTCGCGCAGGCCGGTGATCAGATTGTTGCTGGCTTCCGGGTCCTTGAGTTTTTCCAGCCATATCCCAAACAGGTTGTAAACCAGCACATTATTGCGTATTGCTATCCGGTCCGACCCCGGCTGAACGTAGATGCCAGCGTTCTGCGCGGTCAGGTCGTGGCCGCTGTCGCGCACGATCAGTCCTTCGATAATCACATCCGGCGCGGTGACGCGGATCACATCGTCGCGCTGACCGCCGCTCAAGGTCGGTCGGTCGACACCCTCGAGGCGAAGCGGTTTGTCGATCAGCAGGTGTTCCGTGTAGAAACCACGCTCGACGCGCACCGTATCGCCGGACCGCGCCAGTTTCACCGCAGCCGCCACGGATTCACCCGGATGGACAGTCCACTGCGCGGCCTGGGCATTGGTCGCGACCAGGAGCAGACACGCCAAGGAGCAACACCATACACCCACCGGGTTCAAATCGCCTGCGCGCGGGTTCATCCGTGGCGGCTCAGATATAGAGCCACTTCAGTTCCGGCAAGCCCTGCAGAAAGTCGAGCACACCGAAGTAGCGCATGATCAGGAAGAGAGCGATGCCGATCAGCAGATTCTTGAAGGCCACATAGCAGATCGTGTCCGCCACATCGGCGCGGCGATACTGCGTGCCCCACCAGGGGCCTTCCTTGACGTAGGGTTTCGACTGGCGGCGCACCAGTATCTCAAAAACGCTCCAGCCCACCCACCAGCCGATCACGGCGTTCGCGCCGACGCGCCCGGCAGCGGCAAACAACCAGACAACAGTCACCACCACGCCCAGCCCCAGACTCAAGGCGACGATGAATCGCTGGCGCTGGAAACCGTGTCGGCTCCATGGCCACAGGTGATCCCAGGCCTCGTAGACCAGCCGATGCAGCCAGCGCTTTTCCTGCGCAAACGTCGGCAGGATGGGGGCCGGCGGGTTCATCTTTTGCATGTCGCTGCCCCTCATACGGATTGATCCTCGGCAACCGATTTGATCGGAATGTAGTAGCCGTTGGCGGCGATCGGCGTCAGCGGCAACCCGGCCTTGCTGCGCCGCCTGCGTTCCTGCGCAAGCGGGGGACAGGTGTGATCATCGTAATACAGAACCTGGCACTCCATGCATAGCAGGCACTCCCTGCGGTCGATCACCCCGGCGTCGTCGATGGCCAGCGAGCCGCAGCCCTTCTGGCAGGCGTGGCAATCCGTGCATTCTGCCTTGCGCTTGAGCCCATAAAACCGAAAGGTGCTCGGTACCGCGAGGCCGGCGCCCAGGGGGCACAGGTATTTGCAGAAGGGCCGCTCGATAAACAGGCCGAGAACAAACAGTACGCCCCAATAGGCGACGAACGGCCAGGCCCGGTGCCATACACCGCCGACCAGGAAAGTGGATTTGAAAGGCTCTACCTCGGCCATTTTTTCCGCGATGCCAATGGAATAGAATGAAACCGCAAAGAGTACGGCGAGGATGCCGTACTTTAGCCAGCGCAGGCGGTTGTGCCAGGGCATGGGCAGATGGAACTGGAAGCGCCGCAATCCCAGGGCACCGGCGATCTTGAAGGACAGTTCGGAGAGGCTGCCGTAGGGGCACAGCCAGCCGCAAAAAAGTCCGCGCCCCCAGATCAGTACGGTGATGAAGATGAACCACCAGAAGACGAAAATCAGCGGATCGGAGAGAAACAGTTCCCAGCGCCAGTGGAAGACCAGCGAATGTAGCCAGGTCAGCACCTGGGTGATGCTCGGTTGGGCCAGGCCGTAGAAGCCGACGAACACGATGGACGCCGTCCAGGTTATGTATTTTGGAACCGATATCCAGTTCTTGTTCTTGCGCGTTGCCCGGCGCGCCAGCTTATCGCGCAGGGCGTAGATCGTGGCCGTCACCACGAGAAGCAGCACGAGGAGGGCGATATCCAGCCATTTTGTCTTCCACACATGCAGCCAGGTGGGTTCCGGCGTGTCCACCACAGGGCGGCCGCCTTCCAGATAGTGGCCCGGCAGCCAGTACTCGCGTTCGAAGCTGGCGAAGGTCTTGACGCGTGTCTGCTGGTCCTCCTTGTTGGCCAGAAAGCGCAAGCGCCAAGGATAGGCGGCGGAAAACGCCCCGCTGCGCAGGATGAATATTCCCGACTCGCGGTAGGCCGGCGCACCGGTGGCCGCTATGCTGTAGAGGTTCTGGTAGTCGGTGTCGCGGAAGGTATAGGTATCCGGATCCTGGGTGACCTGGATCCGATCGAAAATGCCGCCGCGGACGAAGCCCGAGCCTTTGAACGAAGCGCGGCCGTTCGCGACGATGAAGAATGCATGCTCGCCCGGTTTCAGGTCGGACATCAAGCGCTGCCAGCCGATCTCGCCGAGGATGCTGCGGCCAACCGCCGGCGCGTTCAGGTAGCCGAAGTACATGTCGATGTAAGGCTCCCCCGTACTGGCCAAACCGAGTTCGCTGGGACGCACCGTGAGATGCTGCACGCTGCCCTCGTCGACCAGGGATTTCCAATCGCGCAACTGAGTCTGCGGCGTCAAGCGCGCTGCCGGCATGGATACGGCCTTGATGATGCCGACCTGCCGGGCGATGGCATAGGCACAGCGCATGATCACCTGATTCTCGGCGATGACCGTCACCGTGGCGCCGCTGATCGCATCGAGGCCAATTTGTCCCTCATCGGCCTGGGACTTGCCGATTTCGACCTTGGCACCGGCGAACTTACCGACATACTGCTGGATGAACCGCGTCAGTTCGCTCTCGGGTATGCCGACCAGCAGGATCGGCTCGCTGTGCTTGAGAATGCGCACACCGCTAATCACGCCTTTAGTGTCCATGCCGACCAGGGTCACCATCGGCTTGCCGGAATACGCGGGTATATCGACGATGTCGGTGGACAGGAATACATAGCCAATCATTTGGCGCGTGGTCCCCGTCTGGTGATATGCCTCGACAAAGCTCGGATGCCCCAGGCGGGGCGAAAAACTGTCAGCCCCCGGCAGCACATCCCGGCACGGCGCGTAGGCGCACAGGTCGGGATCGGCAGACAGTTGCGGCGGCAAGGGTGCGTCGTACGAACTGGTCCACGCCGGCAGCGAGAACAGCAGGGCGAGCAGAAACAGGCCGACCCGAACAGGACCGTGGCTGGCAAGGAGGTGGTACAGGTTCATCTTGGGATACACAGGAAGAAAACAGCAGAATACGGAAAGGTACGGAGCCGAAGCAGCTCCGTACCCTTAAAGTGAAGCCATCAGGCCTCGACGATCATGCGCCCACGCATTTCCAAGTGCAGAGCGTGGCAGAAGTGCGTGCAGTAGAACCAGAATACGCCCGGCCGATCGACATTGAAGGTGATCGACTTGGTCTCCTGCGGGCCGACTATCATGCAGACGTTGTGGTTCTCGATGCCAAAGCCGTGGTGCAGGTCTTCCACCGTGTCATGGTTGGTCAGAATCACCGTCACTTCGTCGCCTTTCTTGACGACGAACTCGATCGGCGAAAATACCGGCGCGATGGAGACCATGCGCACCGTCACCTTCTTGCCGTTGCGCGTGACTCCAACCTTGTCGGATTGCACCGCGATGGGCGAATCGCTCATCGTGTAGACCTGCTTGGGTTTCAGCCTGTCACGGCGAACGATGATGGCATCATGCGGCTCGGGGTACGCGGTATGGTCGTGGAGCAGCACCATCTTGTCGCCGCTGATGTCGATCAACTGTTCGGTCTCCACATGCACCGGGCCCACCGGCAGGAAGCGGTCCTTGGAAAACTTGTTGCCGGAGTTGAAGTACTTGCCGTCAGCTTCCTTGGTCTCTCCCATCGACGTATAGCCGTGGCCGGGCTGGTAATGGACGTCGATGCGGTCGAGCACAACCTTGGCGTTCTTGTCACCCTTGAAGTGGGCAATGGCGGCGTCGATATTCCATTTCACGATCTGGCTGTCGAGGAACAGCGTGGTGTAAGCGTTGCCGCGCCCGTCGAAGCCGGTATGCAAAGGTCCAAGGCCGATTTCGGGCTCGGCGACAACGGTTTCGCGCTCGGTCTTCAACTCGCCGTTGAACCATTTAAGCACCAGATCGTGCTGGATGACGGTCGCCGTCGGCGACAGTTTGCCCGAGCAGGCGTAGTACTTGCCGTCGGGCGTGATATTTACGCCATGCGGGTTTTTCGGCACCGGCACGTAGCAGATCAGGGCGGTCTTGGGATCGGCGTTGCCAGCCTTCGTTCCGTCGACCACCGGCACTTTCGAATCGCCAATGTAGAAGACTTTGCCCGCCTTCACCGCCGCCTCGATGCGCTCGATATTGAAGAAGACGCAGGCATCGCGTTCAGACGACATCATGTCGTTCAGCACCAGACCGTTCTCGGTGTTGTAGCTATTGCACGCGGCCAGCTTGCCATCGTAGGACGTGGCACAGAGGTCCATATTGCCGTCGAGCCTCACTTGCCAGCGCACGGCCATCGTTTCGGCATCTACGCAGGTCATCAGCGTGGCGTAGGCTTTCGGGTTCTTCCAATCGTTCGGCTTGTTGGGTTGCGGCACGTGGAACTCGGAACCGCAAAACACGCGCGTGGTGTGGTTGATGGCCGCGTCCACCGGGTCGCGCTTGTCCGGAAACATGCCGTGGAAGCCCTGAACGTTGGGGATATCGGTGATCTTGTCGCATTCCAGGTAGTCGCCACGGATGCGCGCCAGTCGGTTGTTGAGCTTGTCGTTGGTCCAGAAATACTTGCCGTCGTAGGTGCCGTCGGCGTAGGAACCGTGCACGTGGTGCGTATCGCCGGTGGTGTATTTCGGGCTGCCGTCGGGGCGCGTGCCGAGGATGGCCTTCGATTCGTTGGTCATGCCCCAGCCGGACAAGGGGTCTGGATTGAACACCGGAATGCGCTTGAGCGTCCGTCCCGACGGTGCTCCGTAGATGCGCACTTCGCCAGAATGGCCGCCGCTGGAGATTGTGTAATAGTCGTCCAACTGTCCGGGCGCCACTTCTCCTTTGGCGTGGCCGGCCGAAGCGACTGGCGCGGCCGCCGCTGCTGGTTTCGCTGCGGTGGCGGGCGCCTCGGCGGCTTTGTTGCATCCAGCCAAGCCAATACTCAGGCCCGCTCCCGCCAGACCGGCCACCGTGGCTGTGTTGAGGAACTTGCGCCGCCCGGTATCGGCAACAGATGCGTCGACTTCCGTTTGATCTGATTTCGTCATGATTGAATTTCTCCTTCTTGATATGGAACTGACAAAGCGACATGAATGATGCTTAACAACGGAACAAAAATTACCGCGAAATCCAACACCACCTCGTGATTCTGCGCCACCTGCGATGGATTCCTCTTGATCTAGCGCAAAGCTGCGCTGAATTGTCGGCGTGCAAGTAGCTGGCAGTTCAGATCCGCCAACATCGACACTAGCCAGACGCCCCCCCACTAGCACTGTCTTGGCGGTTATGGCCGTTGTCGCCCTGCAATTCGTCGCGCTTCTCGCCAAGGGCATGACGCCTATCCCGCGCCAGCGCACGCAACCTGCGCTGGTCGACGGCGATCCGCATTCGACCGTAAGCGCCGTTCACTTTTCGCCGTGGCAACGGGCAATTCAGAAACAACAGCTCCTCGGAGCGCTCGCCATGAATTGGGTCGTTACTTAACCATTGATGGAAATAGCGTGGCACACTGAACACAGATTCCCCTTGAAGCGAAGGACTGCGTCCAGCCGATGGAGCCACATCTCACCGACATCACCCACGTCATCCAGCTGGCCGTTGCCCCGGTTTTCCTCCTGACGGCAATCGCCACCCTGATCAACGCCATGAACACTCGTCTGGGCCGGATCGTCGACCGCCGGCGAGTCATCCAGACGCGTTTGAAGGAAGGTGCCCAACCTGAGGCGCTAAACGAATTGGCGAAACTCGCGCGGCGCACCCGACTGGTCTACTACTCGATCTTCTGTGCCGTGTTCGCCGCCTTGCTGGTCTGCCTTGTCGTCGTTGGAGCGTTTTTGGGCGCACTCGTCGAAGTCAGTCTGTCGCGTACGGTGGCAGCATTGTTTATCGCGGCGATGCTGGCGATCATCGCCGCCCTCGGCCTCTTCCTGCGAGAGATATATCTTGCCGTTCGCGCGGCCGGTCAAGAGCACCTTTAATCCCTGAGTCATAACCCCTGGGCTCGCACAGCTTGCAGCGTACTGGCCCGTCGCGATGAATCGCGCTGGCTGCGCCGAAAAGTGGTGGCTGTGGGTCTGGACCCGACACTTTGTTGCTTGATGACATATGGAAGACCGATGTCGCAAATGTGCCCCGAGCCGTCATTCGTCGCCGAAATGGTTCAATGACCGGTTGCAGAGTCGAGCAGTCGCCCGGCACGGGCACTCACGGGCAAGAGATCGGCCGTGGACTAAACCGCTCGCGCGGTAGGGGTGGTGTTCAACCGTAGCGGGGTGTTTTGAAAGCAAGTGGTTTGCAACGGCAGGAAGCTGCCGATGTTGGATATGAGGCAATCCCGCCTCGATTTCTGACAGGAGCAAGCCATGGAAACTCAGAAGGCGAGCATCAGCCCGCTGCGCCAGTGCATGACCGACGACATGCGGATGCGCAAGCTGGGCGAGAAGACGCAGTACCATTACCTTCGTGCGGTACGGCAGTTTGCCAAGTACCTCGGGCGCTCTCCGGACACCGCCAGTGTCGAGGAACTGCGCAACTACCAGTTGCATCTCGTCGACCACGGTGTTTCGCCGGCATCGCTGAACGCCGCGATTAGCGGACTGAAGTTCTTCTTCAGCGTCACACTGGACCGACCCGAAGCGATGGCCAAGATGCAACCGGTACATCTGCCGCGCAAGCTGCCAGAGATCCTGAGTCCCGACGAAGTGAAGCGGCTGATTGCCGCCGCCGGCAACCTGAAGCACCAGACGGCATTGGCACTGGCTTACGCGACCGGGCTGCGCGTCAATGAAGTGGTCCACCTGAAGGTCAGTGACATTGACAGGGGGTCCAACGGGCAGCTTTTGGGGGTTAAGAGTTGGCTGATTTTACCTGTTTTTCATGCACTGATTTTCTGGTGGCTGGGGCCTGTTTCGGTGAGCGATAGGAATCGCCATCGAGGGTCAAGCAATAGGCGTTGTGGCGCAGGCGATCGAGGGTCGCGGCGGCGAGCAGGCGGTTGGCTGGAAACGCC
>WBZS01001222.1_pt1 | contig 21851 bp, 17 predicted proteins | sample 5204201 | NCBI WGS metagenome assembly WBZS01 (sample SAMN12344357, study PRJNA552823) | activated sludge metagenome | biome: Activated sludge suspended growth; feature: Nitrification reactor; material: Wastewater; isolation source: activated sludge from nitrification reactor of wastewater...
ACTGCTACGGCCGCATTGGAGAGCAAAAGACCGTCCCGATCGTAGGCCAGCGCACCAAACGGATCGTTCATGGCGCACTGAACATTTACACCGGAGATCTGGCGCTGCTGATCACGCATGAATGGACTCAGTACTCGCATCAAGCATTCTTGGATCTGATCCGCGCCAAGTGGCGCGGATGGTCCATTGTCCTGTTCGAAGACCGCGGCGCACCCCATACGGCCACAGCTAGCGTGGCCCATGCCGGGGCCTTGGGGATCGAGATCCGGTGGTTGCCACGAGCAACGCCAGAGCTCAACGCGGTGGATCATCTTTGGCGACATGCGAAGGCAGTGACACTGGCTAACGCACCGATCCGACCGGTGGCCGATTCGGCAATGGCTCTATGCGAGTACTTGATTGATCTCAGCCCACGCGAGCGGCTGATCCAAGCGGGCGCGCTCGCATCTGATTTCTGGCTCGCCCGTTGAGCCAGTGCGCAGAAACTTGTTGTGACCTACTTAGAAGCGCGTTGCTGCCGATCAGGTCCTGATGTCGCCAACTCGCATGATACGCATCCATCGTCGTGCGCCAACCACAATCCTTTGCCGGGCACATCCGGGCGCCTTGAGCGTCCACGGTCGCAGACGAGACGTCGAAGACTGTACCGCAGCGTGGGCACTCCAATTGGCCACGACTGACCATGACAATGCTCTTGCATCGCAGGAGCAAAGCCCAACCGACCTCCTCGACCAATTCATCGTCGAGGGTGCCGCGCGCGTCGTTTTGGTAAAGGCGCCAGATTTTGGCGCGGCTGATTTTCGAGGCCCAGCGGATCGTCTCCATATTCGTCGAATTCTCCGTCAGTTTCTGGGTTGAGGCAAACGCTTACCGGCGCAGCTTTTCAGCTTGGCGGCTATGCCGAAGCCGCAAAGCCGGAGCGCGCGTCGGCGAACCGCAGCCGCCTCGAAACATCGGCGGTTTTCCCCGTCGCCCGATCACTTGCGAGGGCGCTAAAATTCAACCCGTACTGTTGCCCGGCGAGCCATCAACCCGACCGACCCGCTCGCGTCGCGTGCGTTTTCAGCAGCAAGTCCCCGAATCGCAGCGGAGATCCGCAAAGGACCCATCATGACCCCTGCACGCCTCCTCATCGCGGCGACTCTGTTTGCCAGCCTCTTCGGCGCCCAGCCCGCCGTCCCCACGGCCCTGGCGCGACCCCTCGCCGCCGACCCGGCCTGCGTCGACGCCTTCACGCCGATCCCGACCATTCAAGGCACCGGCGCAACCACGCCGATCTCGGGCACCGTGGTCACGACCCAGGGCGTGGTCGTCGGAGACTACGAAGGCGCGGCGCCGGCGCTGGGCGGGTTCTACCTGCAGGCCGAGACGCCGGACGCCGACGCGCTCACCTCGGAAGGTCTCTTCATCGACAACGGCGTGGCGGTTTCGGTCACGGTCGGCCAGCGCGTCCGCGTCACCGGCACCGCCTCCGAGTTTCAAAATCAGACTCGCCTCACAACGGTCACGGCCGTCCTGGACTGCGACACGGCCAGTGTCGCGCCGGTCGATCTGACTCTGCCGGTGGCCTCAAGCACGGCCCTCGAGCGCTACGAGGGCATGCTCGTGCGATTTCTGCAGCCGCTGGTCGTGACCGAGTCCTTCCAGCTCGGACGCTTCGGCCAGGTCACGCTCGCCGGCGCCCGCCTGCGCACCGGCACCGATGCGGCCGCCCCGGGCGCCCCCGCCCAGGCCGTGATCGCCGCGAACGCGCTCAACCAGATCGTGCTCGACGACGCCGAGAACGGCCAGAACCCGGACCCAGTTCTGTATGCGCGCGGCGGCGCCCCGCTCAGCGCCGCCAACACGCTGCGTGCCGGCGACCAGACCAGCGGCATCGTCGGCGTCCTGACCTATGGCTGGGCCGGCGTGCAGAGCAGCCCGTTCGCCTGGCGTCTGCGCCCGGTGGGCGCGCTGGGCGGGAGCGTGCCGGTCTTCACGGCCGCGAACGCCCGACCCGCCGCGCCCGCGCTGACCGGCGGCGCCAACCTGCGCGTCGTGGGCATGAACGTGCTCAACTACTTCAACCAGTTCTCGGGCTGCACGAACGGCGTCGGCGGAGCAGGCACGGCCTGTCGCGGCGCGAACAGCCAGACCGAGTTCGACCGGCAGTCGGCCAAGATCGTGGCCGCGATCCTGGGGTTGAACGCGGACGTGATCGGCCTCTCCGAGATTCAGAACAACGGCTACGGCCCGACCAGCGCCATCCAGGATCTGGTGACGCGCCTGAACGCCGCAGCGGGCGCAGGCACGTACGCGTTCGTCGATGTCGATGCCGCCACAGGGCAGGTCAACGCGCTCGGCATCGACGCGATCAAGGTCGGTCTGCTGTACAGGCCGGCGCGGGTCGCGGTCGTGGGTCAGGCTGCGGCGCTGAACACCGGCCCGTTTGGGATCTTCACGATCGGCAGCGGCACCTCGCAGCGCAATCGTCCGGCGCTGGCGGCCACGTTCCAGGCCGTGTCCGGCGGCGGGCGCCTGACGGTCTCGGTCAACCACCTGAAGAGCAAGGGCAGCGACTGCGACAACAACATCGCGCCGGTCGGGCCCGACCCGGACATCGGCGACGGCCAGGGCAACTGCAACCTGACGCGCACCGCCGCGGCCGAGGCGCTGGTCGCCTGGCTCGCGACCGCGCCCACCGGCGTGAGCGACGGCGACGTCTTGATCGTCGGCGACCTCAACAGTTATCGCCACGAGGACCCGGTCACGGCGATCAAGGCCGCGGGCTACACCGATCTGGTGGACACGCGCATCGGCGCCGACGCCTACAGCTATGTCTTCGACGGCGAGTGGGGCTATCTCGACCACGCGCTGGCCAGCGCCGGCCTGAGCGCGCAGGTCGCGGGCGTGGGCGAATGGCACAACAACGCCGACGAACCGACGGTGCTCGACTACAACGTGGAGTTCAAGAGCGTGGGCCAGGTCAGCGGCTTCTACGCCGCCGACGTGTACCGCGCCTCGGATCACGATCCCGTCTACGTTGATCTGGCGCTGCTGGGCGATCCAGCGATCACCCCCACGCCGACCGCGAGTGCCACCCCGACCCCGACGGCCACAGCCACGGGGACACTGACCCCGACGCCCACCGTCACGATCCAACCCACCGCACGGCCCTGGCCCGGCAAGGTGTTCCTGCCGCTCATCAGTCGACAGGAGCCGCCGCCGACACCGACCCCGACCGCCACACCGACTCGCACGGCGACGACGACCCTGACGCCCACCGCGACGGCGACGCAGATCGTCGTCGTGCCGACCGCCACTCCGACGTGGACGGCGACCCCCGGGAGCGGCGTGGCGGCGCTGGTGATCGACCAACTCAGCGGCACGTCTGCGCCGGAGTTCGTGATCATCCGCAACACCGATGGTTTTGCGCAGAACCTGACCGGCTGGAAACTGGTCAGCGTCAATGGAGCTGTGGACGAGCAGATGTTCAACTTCCCTGGCGGCTTTGTGCTGGCCGCGAACGCGACGGTGCGGATCGAGTCGTACACCAACGCGTCGAACAATCCACCGGCCGTGCTCTTTTGGAACAACCTCGCCAATTGGAACAACAATGGCGACAAGGCCGAGCTCCGTCGACCCGACGGCGTTGTAGTGGACACGGACTGTTACGGCAATCGGTGTCCGTAAGCGTTGCAGGCTTGGTTCGGTGATCGTGAGCCGCCGCGTTTCGTTCTCGACGTCCAGCGGGGCCGGGCTGACGGCGAACCAAGATCCCAACTCGATCGGCTCGTAGCGGACCCGCGTCATCGATCACGCGAGTTCTCGGCGACGTGTTGGTCGGTGAGATCATCGAGCGACCGAGCACCGATAAAACTCATGCGGCGAGGTCGATGGAACGCAGGCTTACCGCCAGGTAGCCCGACCCATCAGGCGCCCGAATCGTCAGGCTTTCTGAGCTCAGCGAGTTGGTTCCTCTGGCCGCGCTCGACAAAGGTCGCCAACCTCACACGATCCCCGCGTAGCCACACGTCGGACAACTCGATCGGCGTGTTGTTGGACTGATAAACGATCTGCTGCATATAGAGCGCCGGCGTTTCCGGAGCGAGCCCCAACAATCGGCTCACGAGTTCGCCGGCCGGTTGCGCCTCAAAGAACCGGCGTCCCCAGGCGAGCGCTATTTGATAACGATCCTCCAGGACCTGAAACAGGCGCTGATGATTGAAGTCGATCTGCTCGATCTGCGGGCAAAGCGCGTAGGGCACATAGTTTCGCAAGACCCCGAACGGCTCGCCCCGTACGATCCGAATCCGTTCCAGGTGAAAGACCGCCGCACCCGGCGGCACACCCAGCAAGCCTTCAACCTTTGCTTCCGCCGGCTGGACCCGTTGGCCGATGACGCGCGTTTCGAAGGGTATCCCCTGATCGAGCAGGTCCTCCGAGAACGTCACGAGGCTGTCCGCCAGGGGTTGCTCCAACCGACCTGGTGCGACAAAGGTGCCACGCCCGTGGATCGTCGTCAGCAAACCGGCATCGGTCAGAGCCGCGATCGCCCGCCGGAGGGTCCCGCGGTTCACGCCCAGTTGGCGAGCCAGATCGGGTTCGGAGGGCAGCCGGAAATGCTCGGGCCAATGGCCGCCCGCAAGCTGCGACCGAAGCCAGTTTTCAACCTGAAGATGGACGGGAGTGGAGAGAGTGCGGTTGATGCTCATGGAGTTATGGCCCAGATACGCAAAGATGGCCGAAATACGTAATAGACATCTGTAGACATCTATGCGAAGGTTGTCTGTAGTTGTTCGCTCAGATTAGCATACTCCTGCCAAAAAAGGTAAACGATGCCCTTCATTGAATCCCACCCTGCCGCCGCGCTGCTTTCCACTGACGACCTCGCGGCCCGAATCCAATTCACGAACGTCAAGCCGGATGCGACCCGAAACGAAATCGTGACCCACCTGGAGACCAGCGCACGTTATCGCTTTCACGCCGCCATGATCTCGATGTGCTGGGTGCCGCTGGCGCGTGAAGTGCTCGCCGGTACCGGCGTCCGGATCGCCACGTGTATCGGCCTGGGCCTGGGGCACGAGAGCCTCTCCGGTAAGGCCATGCTGATTCGCGAATGTCTGGCCCTTGGCGCCGACGAGGTTGACTACGAACCGAACATGGGTTTCCTCCTGTCCGGTATGTACGCCGAGTTTCGCGCCGAAGCCGCAGCTGTGACGCAGGCCGCAGCGGGTCGTCCTTTGAAGGCGATGCTCGAGCTGGGGTACCTCAAGACAGAGACCGAAGTCCCGGTGGCTGTCCAGCTCCTGGAAGAAGCCGGCGTCCCCTGGGTGAAGAACTCAAGCGGCTGGGGCTCGGGCAGTGTCCCCGCAACGCCGCAAAACATCCGGCTGCTCCGCTCTTGCGCCGGCCCGCATACTCATGTGAAAGCATCGGGCAAGATCAACTCCTATGAGGTCGCGATCTCGCTGTTGGAGGCCGGTGCCGAGCTTCTTGGCACGAGCTCGGGGGTTCAAATCGTCGAGCACACTCAGAGTGCGATCGGCCAGTATTGACGCGCGACGGCGTGAGCGACCTTGTGGGAATGATCTTCGAGCGGGCAATGGTTCAGCCAGCCGAAAGATGACGCGACAAACGGGCCGGGGCACGGGTGAGGCGAAGCCTTCACCCGTGCCCCGGCCCGTTTGTTGCGCCCCCATATGGCTGAGTCGCACCGTGATGGGTGCGATCCGCGGACGTGTAATAGGAAGTGATCCTTGACAAAAGCCGAAGCCCCCCTATACTCACAACAGGGTGTACATTAATGTACAACTGTATACAAATCGCATACAGATGTCTATGTACAACAAGGTCTATTTTGTCTGATTAGGCTGGGCCCCGCATGAGCATCCAACGCGACATACCGGTCCCCATCTATCACCAGATCAAGTCGTGGATGAGCGAGCAAATTGCGTCCGGTCAATGGCCGTCGCATTTCAAGCTCAAGCCGGAGCCGGAGCTTGCTCGAGACCTGGGCGTCAACCGCGGGACCTTGCGAAAGGCGATCGCCGAGTTGATCAGTGCCGGCGATCTGATCGCGATCCACGGTCGCGGCACCTTCGTCACGCCGCGCAAAACCATCGATCAATCTCTGACCGAAAGCCTGATCGCGTTTTCGGAGGATCTGCTGCTGCAGGGCATCCAGTTTGAGACCCACGTCCTCCAGCAGGCCGTCATCCAACCCGAGACGCGAATTGCATCGTTGCTCGGCCTGGCCCCAACCGAGGAAGTCTTCTTCCTTGAGCGCGTGCGCCGGGTGGCTGAAACGCCCTTGAGCTATCTGAAGAACTATGTGACCCACAAACACAGCCGCGGCATCGAGCGCGTGGACTTCGCCAACCATCGATTGTTCGAGACACTGGAAGGCATCTACAACCTGCCTCTGGCCTGGGGCCATCGAACGTTTCAGGCCCAGATCGCGGATGAGGCGTTGGGCCAGCGTCTGGCCATCGAGCCCGGCGCCCCGGTCCTTTACATGAACCAGATCACATATCTGCGTGGAGACAAGCCGATCGAAGTCTCCGACGTCTGGTTTCGCGGAGACCGACTTGGCCTCTCCGCGATCGTCAAGCGTCAGGGCGTCAAGACCAAACTCGACGGCCGCCTGCCGCCCGCGTTCTCGGTGTCTCAGATCTAGGAACGCCCGTCGTCGCCAAAGTCCGCGATCGCTCGCAATCGTCACTTCACACGTCATGAACAACCCATCCGCCCCCTCCCCTTCGTCGCCGGCGCCCACAAGCGCCCTGACCGCCTCGCTCCGCCGCATTCTGGCCTCACGCGAGACCGGTGTGTTTCTGGCGCTGGTGCTCATGAGCGTATACCTGTCGGTAACGACGCCGCCCTTTCTGAGCGTTCAGAACCTGCTCAACATCGGGCGTCAGGTGTCCTTGCTGGGCATCATGGCCGTCGGGATGACGTTTGTGCTCATCAGCGGCGAGGTCGATCTCTCGGTCGGCTCCATCTATGCGCTTGGCGGTCTGGCGTCTGGCATGGCGATCGTGGCCGGGTTGGGCCTGCCGGAGTCCCTCGCAATCGGGTTAGGGATCGGCGCGCTGGTCGGGGCGGTCAACGGCATCGCTTCTACGGTCGGGCGGCTGCCATCCTTCATCACGACACTCGGCATGCTCAGCATCGTCCGGGGCGCCGCTCTGTTGATCACGAACGGGCAGCCGGTCACGGTGGATGTGAGTTTCGGCGCCCGGGCCGAAGTTCTGCCGGCGTATTTCTTTATCGGCCAGGGCAAGTTGTTTGACGTCATCCCGATGCAGCTCGTCTTTTTCGCCCTGACGGCGGCGCTCGGTTGGCTGGTGCTCTCCAGCACCACCTTCGGTTTTCGCGTGTACGCCGTCGGCGGCAGCAATCGCGCCGCGCGCGTATCGGGCATCAATGTCGTCAACACCAAGATCGGGGCCTTCGTATTGATGGGTCTCCTGGCGGCCTTTGCCGGCATCCTGGGAATGTCATTCCTGCCCAGCGGCCAGGCGGGCCGAACCGGGGTCGGCCTCGAACTGGATGTGATTGCCGCCACCATCATCGGTGGAGCCGCCCTCTCCGGTGGGCAGGGCACGATCCTGGGCACGATCCTGGGGGTCTTCATCATCGGCGTCTTGCGCAACGGATTGGTCCTGCAGGGCATCTCGCCTTTCTGGCAGACCACGATCATCGGTGCAGTCATCATCCTGGCGGTGGGCGTGGACAAGTGGACCCGCTCCCGATAACAACTCGGCAACAGCTGAAGACAGGCAGGCACTATTGAGTAAACCGCAGACGTGACCTGGGGCCCGAAGCCCCGACGAGTTCTTCAATTTCGCGTCTTGCATGAGGAGGAGATTTCGTGAAAACCCAAAGCGGCCGATCCGGCCCGATATGGTCACTGTTTTGTGCAGCTGCGCTGATCCTCTCTGGCTGCGCCACACCCACGGCGGCGGCGCCCACCAGCGCCCCGACGGCGGTGGTCGAGCCCACCAAAGCGCCTGAAGTCCAGGCGACCGAGCCACCGGTGGCCGGTGGGTTCAAGCTCGCCCAACGCATTGTCGACAAGGTGGCAAGCGGCGAGCCCCTGGTCATCCGCGTGTCGTACCACGACGTGTCGAACGAATTCGCGCCGCAGATCCAGGCCGGCGTCAATCGGGCGGCTTCCGAACTGGGCGTCGATGCCGTCATGATCGGACCCACGGGCGCCGATGCCGACAAGCAGATCGCCGAGCTGGAAAGCCTGATCGATGCCGAAAAGCTGGACGGTCTGGCCATCTCGTCGGTCAGCACCGACGCGCTGGCGCCGATCATCAACAAGGCATTGGCGGCCGGCGTGCCCGTCATCACCTTCAACACCGACAATCCGGCCAGCGACCGCCTTGCGTTCGTCGGCCAGGATCTGGTCGAGTCGGGCCGGATCGCCGGCGACTTGATGGCCAAAGCGTTGAATGAGAAGGGGCAGGTCATCATCACCACCCTGGACGCAGCTGCCCAGTGGTCGCTCGACCGCGAAGGCGGCGCGCGCGAGGCGCTGGCCAAGTATCCGGGCATCACCGTCGTGTCGACGGTCAACACCGGCACCGAGCCCAACGCCATCTATTCGGCGATCGAGAACGCCATGCTGGCGAACCCGACCGTGAACGGCATCCTCTCGTTGGAGTGCTGTTCACTGCCGGCGGCCGCCGACTGGGCGAGCCGCAATGGCCAGGCCGGCATCGTCAAGATCGTGGGCTTCGACCTGCTGCCCAAGACCCTGACCTACGTCAAGGACGGCACTATCGCGTCCACCATCGGCCAGGGCCCCGAGACCCAGGGCTACGAAGCCGTCCGGCTCACCCTGGATGCGCTCAACGGCAAACCGGTCGCCAATGTCGACACCGGCGCCGAAGTCGTCGATAGCACCAACATCGACAAGTACCTGAGCGGTGGCGGGTTCAAGCTCGCCCAACGCATCATGGACAAAATCGCGAACGGCGAGCCGCTGATCATTCGCGTGTCGTACCACGACGTGTCGAACGAATTCGCGCCGCAGATCCAGGCCGGCGTCAATCGGGCAGCGTCCGAACTGGGCGTCGATGCCGTCATGATCGGACCCACGGGCGCCGATGCCGACAAACAGATCGCCGAGCTGGAAAGCCTGATCGATGCCGAAAAGCTGGACGGTCTGGCCATCTCGTCGGTCAGCACCGACGCGCTGGCGCCGATCATCAACAAGGCGTTGGCGGCTGGTATCCCCGTCATCACCTTCAACACCGACAATCCGGCCAGCGACCGCCTCGCGTTCGTCGGCCAGGATCTGATCGAGTCGGGCCGGATCGCCGGCGACCTGATGGCCAAAGCCCTCGATGAGAAGGGACAGGTCATCATCACCACCCTGGATGCGGCTGCCCAGTGGTCACTCGACCGCGAAGGCGGCGCGCGCGAGGCGCTGGCCAAGTATCCGGGCATCACCGTCGTCGCGACGATCAACACCGGCACCGAGCCGAACGCCATCTACTCGGCGATCGAGAACGCCATGCTGGCGAACCCGACCGTGAACGGCATCCTCTCCATGGAGTGCTGTTCGCTGCCGGCGGCCGCCGACTGGGCGAGCCGCAACGACCAGGCCGGGATCATCAAGATCGTGGGCTTCGACCTGCTGCCCAAGACCCTGACCTACGTCAAGGACGGCACGATCGCGTCCACCATCGGCCAGGGCCCCGAGACCCAGGGCTACGAGGCCGTCCGGCTTGTCCTGGATGCGCTCAACAGCAAGCCGGTCGAGAACGTCGACACCGGCGCCGAAGTCGTCGATAGCACCAACATCGACAAGTACCTGGAGTAAGCGAGCGGAGAAGCGCGGGGTGGGTGTGCAGACGCCCACCCCGCCTTTGGATATCATCGTGAACTCAGCGCCAGACACGATTGTCGAACTAGCCCATATCACCAAGCGCTTTCCCGGCGTGGTGGCCCTGGACGACGTCAGCGTGGCATTCCGCCCCGGTGAGATCCATGCCGTGATCGGCGAAAACGGCGCTGGAAAAAGCACGCTGATGAACATCCTGGCCGGCAATCTGCAGCCGGATGCCGGACAGATCATCTTTCGCGGGCGGCCGCAGGTGATCGCTGACCCGAGTGTCTCCGGCCGGCTGGGGATCAGCGTGGTGTACCAGGAACTGGCGCTCTGCCCCAACCTGAGCGCCGCGGAAAACATCTCCCTGCACACGGCGGCCCGGGGCTTCCCGCTGCTGCCGCTTCGGCGCCAGCGGTTTCGAGACGATGCTCGACGCGTCCTGAGTCGCCTGGGTCTCGAGCACGTCGACCTCGACAAGCCGGTCGGCCAATTGTCGGTGGCGCTGCAGCAGTTGGTCGAGATCGCGAAAGCGATCGTCACCCAGGCCGCGGTGCTCATCCTTGACGAGCCGAATTCGGCCCTGACCCGCGAGGAAACCGAGCACCTGTTTTCGAATCTGCGTCAGTTGCGCGCCGAGGGCGTAGCGATCCTGTACGTGTCGCACCACCTGGACGAAGTGCTCGGCCTGGCCGATCGCATCACCGTCTTGCGTGACGGCCGTTTCATCGACACGCTGGCCGCCGCTGAGGCCACGGTGCCTGCCTTGATCGAGAAGATGGTCGGGCGCGCCGTGGATGACCTCTTCAAGCGGCCGGCGGCTCAGCCGCGGGGAGAAGCCGTGGCCCTGCGCGTTTCCGCCCTTCAAAGCGGCCAGACGGTGCGGGATGTCTCCTTCACGGTCCACGCCGGCGAAGTCGTCGGGATTGCCGGCATGCCCGATTCCGGCAAGGACGAACTGGTCAGCTGTCTGTTTGGTCTCCAGAGCGCCGAGCGCGGTGTCGTCGAGATCCAGGGCAAAGCCCTGCGCCGGCGAACGCCCGCCGACGCGATCGACCACGGCATGGTCTTGATCCCGGCGGATCGGCGCGGCGTCGGCGCGCTGCTGGTCATGAACGTCCAGGAGAACATCGTGGCGGCCAGCTTGAGACAGGTCAGCCAGGCGGGTCTGCTGCGGCCGCAAGCCGCCCGGGCTCTGGGCCGGCGCTATGTCTCCGAACTGGACATCCGCTCCTTTGGGTTGACCCAGCAGATGGGCACGCTGAGCGGCGGAAATCAGCAGAAGGTGATCCTGGCCCGCGGTCTGGCGACACGCCCGACCGTTCTGGTGCTGCACGAACCCACGCGTGGGATCGACGTCGGCGCCAAGGCCGAGATCTACCAGTTGTTGCAGGCATTGGCACGCCAGGGCACGGCGGTGTTGATCGTCTCGTCGGAGCTGCCGGAGTTGATGAGCCAGTGCGATCGGCTGCTGGTGATGCATGGGGGGCGCGTCACCGGGCGCTTCGCCCAGCAGGATATGGAAGAGGTGGCGATTATGGCGTGCGCCATGGGGCAGGCCACCCATCTCGAAGCGCCGCTCGATGCCCCCAGCCCAAAACAAGGATAGAGCTCGTATGACCAAACCCGTCATTACCGTGGTTGGAAGCTTTGCAGTTGGCCTGACGATTCGCACGAGCCGCATGCCGATCTTCGGCGAGACCCTGATCGGTTCCGATTTCGATATGGGACCGGGCGGCAAAGGCTCCAACCAGGCGGTCAGCACCGCCCGGCTCGGAGCCGAGTCGTCCTTTGCCGGCCTGATCGGAACCGACAAGCTGGGCGAGATCGCCACCGATCTCTATGCCCGAGAAGGTGTTCGCACCGAGTATCTGCGCACGACCACCCAGCTGGCAACCGGCGTGGGGTTCATCATCCTCAACCCGGCCGGCGGCAACGGCATCATCCTCGACATGGCAGCCAATCGATTGATGGATCCGGCCTTTGTGGATTCGGTCGAAGCGCAGATCGCGCGCAGTCGCGTCGTCATGACCGTGCTCGAGATCCCGGTGCCGGCCGCGGCGCGCGCGATGGAGCTCGGCCGTCGCCACGGCGTGATCACGCTGCTCAACCCGGCGCCGGCTGCGGCGCTCGACGACGACATCATCGGCAATGCCGATTACATCACGCCCAACGAGACCGAACTTCGCATCCTCATGGGGCTGGCGCCCGACGACCCCACGCCGACCGAGACCCTCGCGCACCGTCTCAAGGCGCGCGGCGCGCGAACCGTGATCATCACCATGGGTGAGAAGGGCGCGCTGGTGGTCACCGATGAAGCCAGCACGTTGGTGCCCGGCCTCTCGGTGGAGGTCGTCGATACCACGGGTGCCGGCGATGCGTTCAACTCCGGTCTGGCCGTGGCCCTGGCCGAGGGGCGGCCTTTGCTCGAGGCTGTGCAGTACGCGAATTGCTCAGGCGCCGTGGCCTGTACCAAATTGGGCGTCATCCCCTCGTTGGGGACACGCGCGGTCGTTGACCGTCTTTTTGCCGAGCGCTACGCGCGCTAGGTTTATTTGCACAAGGAGATGCGCACATGCAACGCGGAATGATCCTCAACGCAGAGCTCAACCACGCCATCGCCAGCATGGGGCACGGCGACCTGATGATCGTATGCGACGCGGGTTTCCCGATCCCGGCCACGACCTGGCGGGTCGATCTGGCCGTCGTGCAGGATGTGCCGGACCTGGAGACGGTTCTGACGGCCATCGATCAGGCCTTCGTCGCCGAAAAGGTGGCCTATGCCGCCGAGATGGCCGAAAACAATCCTGAGCTCTTGAAGAAGGTCAAGCGGATTTTCCACTCGGCCGATCTCTCCACGGTGTCGCATCAGCAGATCCTGACCGAGATGGCAGCCAAAGCCAAGTGCATCGTGCGCACGGGGGCCTTTGATCCGTGGGGCAACATCCTGCTGTACTCGGGCGTGGACGTGCCCAAGTGGTTCTCCAAGCCGGGCACGATTGCGCCCGACTACTACGCCGCGAAACTGGGAAAGTAACAACCGACGACCGCTCATCGATCGGATGGGCGGTGGCCGCTGACGACCCGCGAGCGGTGCATGCGATCGCGCCGTGCACCGCTCGCGCGCCGGCCGAATCTGCTCCCGACACCGCACAAGATACGAAACACAGTCGGGTCCGGTCGCGCGATTGTCGACCGGCAATGATCCGCTCTCCCCGCGAGCGTTGCGCAAAGTCATTGCGCCACCGTGATATTGATCCAGGCCTCGAACCGGTGCGCACCATCAGACGCGGCGGACCAGACGCCGGCATCGTCCGAAGGAGAACCAGGTGATGGCAGACCAGACCTATCTTAAAGGCAAGCAGGCTCGCGCCCGTTTGATGCGGTACGACACCGCCGTCATCCTGAAGCGCTTTTTCTTTTGCGAGAAAGCGTTGATCCTGGGTCAGGCGGGCTGGCTGGCCGCCATCGCCCCCCTTGAGCTCAAAACCACCCTCCCGCGTTTGTTCTGGCAGGATGCGATGACGGCCGACGCCCAGCGCTCCCGCGTCTTCGAGCTGCGTTATCCGAGCCGACTCATGGAGGTTGAAGACGAGCAACCGCTGGTGCAGCTGATGGACGACACGATCAACGCCCCAAGCGCCCTGGCTTACGTGTGGGCGGTCGCCACGGTGTTGAAGCCGGCGTTGCTGAAGGCCTATCAAGATTACCTGGCGATGGCCGACGTATTGGGCGACGGCCCCAGCCTGCGCTTCATGGAACTGGCGGCCCGCGAGCAGGCCGACCACATCGAAACCTTGCGGAGCCGCCTGGAGGAATTGAAGGCCGCCGACCCCGCTGGCCGACCGGCCGCCGAGGCCTGGGTGGAAGCCGTCCGCTTGCGCCTGGAAGCTCTGGGTGGCATCGGCCTCGACCCGGTTGAAGCCGCGCCCGGACACTTCGAGCCGCTCGCGGGTCGCCGGGTCTTCGCCCTCGCCCAGACACCGGCCCGCGATCCGCGCTTTGCCTTGGCCCGCTACTACTGGCCGGACATCATCGACGAGACCTTCCCATACGGCGACGGCCTGGGGTTGCAGTTGCGCAGCGCGGTGAGCCACCTCAACGAGGTCTGGGCCGTCGAGACCGGGGGCGCCATCCTGCAGGCCTTTGCCGAGACGCTCGGCTGGGAGTTCGTGGTGGATGCCGCGCGCTGGACCTATGACGAGGCGCGCCACTGTCGCATGGGCTATCAACGTCTGACGGATTGGGGCTTTGCGCCGGGCGAGATCCCGCTCGGCACTTACATCTATGACGCCGCGCGCGACCAGGACCCGATCTACCGCCTGGGCATGCTCTATTTCTTCGAGACCAAGAACATCCGTCGCAAGCCGGAGCGCGTCAAGAAGTTCACAAGCTATGGCGATGACGTCAGCCGTCACGACATGGATTTTGATTGGGCCGACGAGACCATCCACGCCGCCTACGGGACACGGTGGCTGACCCGCCTGCTCGAGGTCCGTGGCGACCACGCCGTGGATCCGCAGGCGATCCGCACGCGTTGCGGCGAGCTGGTGGACCAGATCGTCCAGGCCGCCACCGCCGCCGACCGGGCGCGCATCGGGCAACTCGCGAACGCCCTGACGGCGCGGGCTGCGCAACTGATCGCGATAGAGGACTGACCAACGTGTCTGAACGCGACGTGCCTGCGATCGTCCTGACCGAGCGGGGTCGCCCCCCGATCTTGACCGTCGTTCGGGTCGCGGCACCCGGGCCGGGCGAGGTGCGGGTGCAGATGCGAGCCAGCGGCCTGTGCCAGACCGACCTGGCCGCCGTTCGTGACGCCCGCGTGACGCCGGTCTTGTTGGGCCATGAAGGCGCCGGCGTCGTCGAGAGCGTCGGAGACGGCGTGACCCACGTTCAGCCGGGCGATCACGTGGTCATCAACTGGCAGGTCAAGTGTGGGCAGTGTCGACGCTGCCGGGCCGGCCGCCCCGATCTGTGCGAAGACATCCAGGGCACGCGCATGCCCCGGGTTCACTGGAACGGAGCACCTCTGGCCGTGCTCTTGAACGCAGGTACATTCTGTCCGTTGGTCGTCGTGCCGGCGCTGGGTGCCGTGCCGATCCGCCGCGATCTGCCATTCGAGTTGGCTTCGCTGTTGGGCTGCGCGGTGGCAACCGGCGTGGGCGCCGCGCTCCACACTGCGAAAGTGGCGGCCGGGGACGACGTCCTCGTGATCGGGGCCGGCGGCGTTGGACTGAACGTGATTCAGGGCGCCGCCCTGGCGAACGCGGGTTTGATCATCGCCGTTGATCGGGACCCGGCGCGTCTGGAGACGGCGCGCCGCTGCGGGGCCACACACGTCTTCGACACGACACAGGGCGACCTGGTCGCCCATGTCATGCAGGTCACGGCCGGACGCGGCGTCGACCATGCCTTTGAGGTGGTCGGCGAGCCGGCGCTCATGGAGCAGGGCCTGCAGACGCTGGCGCGCGGCGGCGCCCTGACCTTGATCGGCGCAGCTGCCCGCGACGCCGGTTTCACTTTTCATCCGCGGCGGTTCATGAGCCAGCAACAAACCATCCAGGGCTGCATCTTCGGCAACATCCGGCCAACATTGGATCTGCCGCTGTTCGCGGATTGGCACCTGTCCGGTCGATTGAAGCTCAACGAGATCCCGACCCGGGCCGTGCGCCTTGAGGCTGTCCCTGGTCTTTTCGAGATCCATCGGCCGGCCTCAGCGATGCGCCCGGTTGTGATCTTCGAGGCCTGACCCATGATCTGGCAACTGGAACGACTCTTCCCTGAAGACCTCAGACTGCGGCTGGATGAATGCCCGGTGCTGGTGCAACCGTTTGGAACGATCGAATGGCACAGCTACCATCTGCCGGTCGGATTGGACGGCCTGGTCGCCCAGGCGATTGCCGAACGCATCGCCGAACCCCTGGGAGCCGTGCTTGCGCCGGTCTCTTACTGGGCGGCCGGAGGTGTCCCGTACCCATACACGCTCAACCTGCCCGGCGGCCTGATCGAGCCCTTGCTGATCGCTGCTTTCGAGCAGTTCGCGGCGATGGGATTTCGCGTCCAGGTCGCGTTGACCGGACATTTCGGGTTGGAGCAGACCCTGGTCCTCAAGCGGGCAGCGTTGAACGTCATGCGGCGGTCTTCGGCGACCATCCTGCCCCTGACGGAGTACGACCTGGTGACCGACACCTACCTGGGCGATCATGCCGGCCTGGGCGAAACGTCGCTGCTTTGGGCGATCGCGCCCGAACTGGTCCGCCTCCGCCAGCTGCCACCCGACCTGGTGTTGGATGGCGTTTTGGGCGCTGACCCGCGGGCGGACGCCAACCCGGATTTGGGTCGTGCGCTGCTCGCTGCAATCAGTACGCGGGCCGTCGCAGTGGCAGAACGGTTTCTGCGTCGAACCTCGGCCCTCGATCGGGCCAATTATCTCGAGGCCCTGGCGGCCGGTGTACGCGTCCTCGAGCGCACCCTGGAGCAGCGCCAGACCCAACCCAAGCGGGATGTCCCGCCCCTGCTCACGGCGGCCTACGTCGATCACTGTCAGGCGCTCTGGGCCGGTGACTATCGTCTGGCCCGCGCGCGGGCCGAGCAGAAGTGGAGCGCGCTGGAGTCCTGAGTCGGTGTCGCTTCAATCATCATCTTCTCAAGTTGGGCAGCGCCCCTGAATGCCATGGGCAATCTCAGCACATCGAGCCGGTGCGCGTGCCGGTCATGGAAACGTTAGTGTCATGAACACCGTGAATGGTTCGCTCTCGTCAGTCGAACGTCTGCGTCACACCCTGGAGCATCGCGAGCCCGATCGCGTGCCGGTGGATTTTCTGGCGACCCCCGAGATCTGGGACCGGCTGATCGAGCACTTCAAGCCGGACACCACCGGCATCGTCGGCGCCGGCTTCTTCTCAGAGGACCGGGAAGCGATCCTGCGCCGGCTGGCCGTGGATTGCCGCGTGATCTCCTACGACATGTTTTGCCGCCCGCCCGAGCGCGTCCTGCGGGCTGGCGCCACGGTCGATTGGTGGACGTCGCTCAGCCGCTCGACACCCAACCGTATGTGGCGCCAGCATCTGCCTGACGGCACCGATTACGACATCTGGGGTCATCACATCCGCCTGGTCGCGAACCCGAGCGGCCAGTATGAGGAGTTCGCTTCGTGGCCGCTGGCCCAGGCACAGACCGTCGCCGATCTGGCGGCGTTCGACTGGCCCGAGCCGGATTGGTGGGACTTCGAGCAGGTGCCTGAGCTCATTCAGGCCCTGGACACGGCCGGCCCGTTTCACCTGCGGTTTCGGATCGGCTCGATCTTCGAACTGGCCTGGCAGCTGCGCGGTCTCCAGGAGTTCATGATGGATCTTGCGCGGGCGCCCGAGATCGCGCTCTACATCATGGATCGCCTGACCGACGTCGCCGTGGAGTACACACGGCGTTTCCTGGAGCGGGCCGGCGATCGGGTCGAGATGGTCTACTTCTACGACGACATCGGCGGCCAGAATTCGTTGCTGATCAGCCGACCGATGTGGCGCAAGCTCGTGCGGCCGCGCCACGAGAAGCTGATCGCGGTCGCCCGATCGTTTGGCAAGAAGGTCATGTACCACACGGATGGCGCCGTCCGGCCGTTGATCCCCGAGTTCATCGACATGGGCGTCGATGTGCTCAACCCGATCCAGCCCAACGCCAAAGACATGACGCCGGCCGAGCTCAAAGAATCGTTTGGCGAGCGCCTGGTCTTTCATGGCGGCATCGACATCGTCAACACCCTGCGGGTCGGCACGCCGGCCGAGGTGGCCGCCGAGGTCCGTGACCGCGTCAATGTGCTGGGGTCAGGCGGCGGATACATCCTGTGTAGCTCGCATCATATCCAGGCGGACAGCCCGCTCGAAAACGTCCTGGCGAGGTATGACCCGGAGCTCCGCTATCGCTCGGCAGCCTGAAACTCGGCTGTGCGCACTGGAGGAATCAATGGACGACAAGCTAGAGGATCTGCTTCAGGATATCTTCGACAGCATCGTGGACGGCGAAGAGACCGTTCTGCCCGGTCAGGTCCAGGCCGCGCTTGACGCCGGGCTGGCTCCGGCCGTTATTCTCAACGAGGGCATGATGCCCGCGATGGCCGAGGTGGGCCGGCTATTCGAGCTGGAGGAGTACTTCGTCCCCGAGATGCTCGTGGCGGCGCGAGCCATGCAGGCCGGTGTCGACGTCCTTCGACCGCTCCTGGCGAAGTCGGACGCCAGGCCTGTGGCGCGGGTGCTGATCGGAACCGTCCGCGGCGACGTTCACGACATCGGCAAGAACCTCGTCATCATGATGCTTGAAGGCAGCGGTTTCGAAGTGCGGGATATCGGCATCGACGCCCCACCCGAGCGATTCATCGCCGCCATCGAGGAATTCAAACCGCAGATCGTCGGGATGTCGGCCTTGCTCACGACCACGATGCCCAACATCAAGGTCACCATCGATGCTTTGCAGCAAGCCGGGCTGAGGGACAAAGTCAAGATCATGGTGGGTGGTGCGCCGTTGACGCCTGAGTTCGCCAAACTGGCCGGGGCCGACGGATATGCCGCCGATGCCAGTCGGGCCGTGACGCTGGCGCGTTCGTTGATCGCGGCATAGGCGCGTCGAAAGAAGGATCCGGATCTCGCATGTTCACAACGCTCTCTTCCGAAACCCAGACGGTGCACATCGGCCCGGATCTGCCGTTCGTGATGATCGGCGAGCGGATCAATCCGACGGGGCGCAAGCTGCTGGCCGCCGAGATGGCCGCCGGGAACTTTGACCGCGTCAGAAAGGATGCACTGGCCCAAGTCGCAGCCGGCGCCCAGGTGCTGGACGTCAACGCCGGTGTTCCTCTGACTTCTGAACCGGCTTTGCTGGCCGAGGCCATTCGGGTCGTGCAGTCTGTTACGGCGGTGCCGTTGTGTCTGGATTCGTCCATGGTGTCCGCCCTGGCGGCGGGGCTGGCGGTGTATCAAGGAAAGGCGTTGGTCAATTCCGTCACGGGTGAGGAGGAACGGCTGGAGCAGATCCTGCCTCTGGTCGCCCGGCATCATGCCGCCGTGATCGGCATCTCCAATGACGGCAGCGGCATTTCGCCCGACCCGAATGTGCGCTTTGAAGTCGCGCGCAAGATCGTGGCTCGAGCCGCGGATTACGGGATCCCGGTGGAAGATGTCATCATCGATCCCCTGGCGATGCCCATCGGGGCGGTTCGGTATGGCGGCCGGACTCTCTTCACGCTGGTTCGTCGCATCCGCGAAGAGCTGGGCTGCAATACCTGCTGCGGCGCTTCGAACATCTCTTTTGGCTTGCCCGAGCGCCCGACGCTGAGCGGTGCGTTCGTGGCGATGGCCATCGCTGCGGGCATGACGTGCGCCATCACCAACCCCCTGGATCCGGACATCCGCAAAATGATCCTGGCCGCCGACGCCTTGCTGGGCAATGACGAAGATTGTGGACGCTGGATCGGCTATACGCGCACGCTCCCCAGGCAGGCGGCTCCCGCGACGACCGTGAGCGCCGCCGTTGTGGCACCGGCCCAAACACAGGCGGCGTCGGCCGAGGACGAACGCACCGCTCGACGCGCACGGCGCAAAGCCCAGATCAAGCCCACGGGCTGAGCGGCCGACAGAAGTCCAACGAAGTCCGGCCCTGCTCAATAGGCGGCTGCATCAGACCGCAGCCTGGCCATATCCCGCGCCCCGATCAGCCCCCTGCTGTTCGCGCGATGGTTGGAGCAAGCCGGGGCCCGGCCGACGTTCGGCGGCTTCGCGGACCGATGCCTCGCGGCGCGCGACCTCGACGGACCTCCGATCCGTACGCCGTGGCTGAAGCCACCAGGGCAATCGCACCTATACCAAACAAGGCATGTTTTTGCCTCGGATTGCGCGGATGAAGCGGATTGTGAAAGCACGCTCCCCATCTGCGAAATCCGCGGCAAAAAACCGTCGAGGCCAGTTTGGGTGCGGTTGCCCTGCTTCAGCCGCAGCCCGCCCGATGCGTGGCACGAAAGTTGCTCCAGACCCACTATCCGAGTTGGCGGGCCGAGCAGGACCGGCGCGCGGCCTGAAACGGGGGCACGGGCACAACGGTTCGACCAGGGACACAGAGACGCGTCCTCGGGACTAACCATTCCCTAACCTTCTCCAACTTTATCTTGCCGCCGGCACATCGGCGGCGGATACATTAGGGGCTGACTCAGGTCGCGAGAGTCGGGGAATATAAGTGGCGGGACCCGCCCGCCATGAGGAAAGACCATGACCAACACAGTCGCAGTTCCCGTGACGGTTCCGGTTGCCACTCAACCGGGCATGAGTCTTGACGAGGCCCGTCGGACGCTTTGGATCAGCGAGGATCCCAGGCCGATGGGCGAGTTGTTCGACTCGGGCTACCTGACGGCCGAGAAGCTGGCCTGGGCCGCTCGATCCACGTGCACGCTGCGGTTGCAGGCGGCGGCCAAGGTGCTGCTTCGCCAGATGCAGAATCCTTCGCCGCTGCTGGGATCTGCCCAACCCATAGAACAGCCACAACCGTCGCCCGCCATCCACTGACGGGACCGCCGGCTGCCAGGGATCGGCCCCACCCGAAGCGCGCAGACACACGGCGCAGCGCGTGTCGAGTCGACACGCCGCGAGCCTGCGCGCTTCCGCGATGGGCCTCAGGGCGGCTCGCTTCTGAAGCTCGTCCCGCGCGCCTGGGCGAGCCATTCGCCCTTCAATAGACCGTACATCAGCGTGTCCCACCAACGATTCTTGTAGAACTCGTTCTCACGCAATCGCCCCTCCAGGCGCAGCCCCAGTTTCTCGAGCAGGTGGGCCGAGCGGACGTTGTCCGCCACGCACCAGGACCAGACGCGGTGGACCTTGAGCGCCTGGAAGCCGTACGCCACCATCGCCTGGGCCGCTTCAAACGCGTAGCCGTGACCCCAATGATCGGGATCCAGCTCATACCCCAGGTCCGCCTGACGGGCCGCGGCGTGCGCGAGACGGATCCCGCAATTGCCGATCAACTGCCCGGTCTCTTTGAGCGTGATCGCCAGCTGGAACTTGATCCGCGGCGTCGCCGCTTGCTGCTCCAGGAACAGGCCGACGAAGGCCTTAACGGCCGCAGGCGTTCGGCCGGTCCACTCGTAGTAGCGAAGATAGCGTGCATCCGATTGGTAACCCAGTACCGCCGGCCAATCCGCTTCCACGAAATCTCTCAAGATGAGCCGATCTGTCGTCAGGTCCATCGCGCCTCCCGGGAGTGAATTTGGGCCGGCTGCGTCGAGCCAGGGACGACTTCGGCGCAGCGCGCCATCCGGTGATTGCCGCTGGCATTCCGAATTATGTGTGTTACGGTGGTATCAGGCGAGATAGAAGCGTAATTCGACCGGTCGTTACCCATTTTCTCCGAACGCCCTACCACTGACCGATCTTCCTGACCTTAAGGAGGTCAACTTATGCCCAGCCTGAAACATATCGCGATCGCGAAGGACGGCTCACTTTGGGGGATTGGCAAGCTGGATGACTCTGTTCTGACCCTGTACGGCGATGCCGGCTATATGGGCTGGATCACGGACCGCACCGGCAAGGCCGAGGTCGTTGCTCCGGTAAGTTTCGCCGAAGCCTGGTGCGTCAACAAGACCCACGAAATCTGGCATGCGACCGACGCGCATACGCAGACGGGCACGCAATGGACGCAGGTGGCGACGGCCAGCGGCCAGGCCGACGCCCGCACCATCTCCGTGGGCGCCGTGGACGGAGCGGTCTGGTACGCCGACACGAAGGATGGCGCGCTCTATCGCCGCGAGGGTCAGGGCTGGGTGAAGGCCCCGGTCGGCCGAGCCGCCCTGATCGCGGCGGTGAGCAAGAGCGAGGTGTGGTGCGTCAACGCCGCCGGCGCCGTCTACCACTTGAGCGGAAGAGACTGGAAGCAGGTGGGCGGCGTGTCGGGAGCCAAAATGATCTCGGTCGGCCTGGACGGCACGATATGGTATGGCAAGGCCGACGGCTCGCTGTACTGGCTGGAGGACGGCAACTGGCGCAAG
>WBZS01001223.1_pt1 | contig 21827 bp, 15 predicted proteins | sample 5204201 | NCBI WGS metagenome assembly WBZS01 (sample SAMN12344357, study PRJNA552823) | activated sludge metagenome | biome: Activated sludge suspended growth; feature: Nitrification reactor; material: Wastewater; isolation source: activated sludge from nitrification reactor of wastewater...
CAAGCTGACCCTGACCTCGCCGCCCGCTGCCCCGCCGAACACCCTCGGCACCGACCCCGAGCTGCTCGTGCTCGAACACCAGCTCTTCACCGTCGAGGCCCAACTCCGCTGGCTCGACCACGTCGAAGCGACTCTCGCCACATATCCGACCGGCGCTACGCCCACCCCGGCAGCACGGGCGACCCCGGTCAGGCGTGGTCGCGAACCCAGCCGCACGGCATACCTCCGCCTCACCTGACCCCACGACCAACCCAGCTCACACCGTCCCGACAGGGGGAACCCCATGAGCGAGCTCGTCCTGCGCATGACCGACGTCTACCGCGTCCACGGCACCGGACCCACCGCGGTGCGCGCCCTCGACGGCGTGAGCCTCACCGTCCAGGCCGGTGAGCTCGTCGCGGTCATGGGCCCGAGCGGCAGCGGCAAGTCGACCCTGCTCAACCTCGCGGGCGCCCTCGACCTGCCGACCGCTGGCAGCGTCGAGATCGACGGCCAGTCGACCTCGTCGCTGCGGCCGGCCGACCTCGCCGCGCTGCGTCGCCGCCGGGTCGGCGTGGTCTTCCAGGACCTCAACCTCATCCCTTCGCTCACCGCGGCCGAGAACATCGGCCTCCCTTTGGAGCTCGACGGCCGCCGGGTCAGCGAGGCCCGGCGGGCCGCCGTCGGCGCCCTGCACGAGCTGGGGTTGGACGAGCTGGCCGACCGCTATCCCGACCAGATGTCCGGAGGCCAACAACAGCGGGTCGCGATCGCCCGGGCGTTGGTCGGTGAGCGTCGGTTGGTCCTCGCCGACGAGCCGACCGGCGCCCTTGACTCGCTCACTGGTGAAGGGGTGCTCGCCGTGCTGCGGGCACGCTGCGACGCGGGCGCGGCCGGGCTCCTGGTCACCCACGAGGCGCGGCACGCCGGGTGGGCCGACCGGGTGATCTACCTGCGCGACGGCCGCGTCGTGGACTCCACGGCGGCCTTCGGCGCCCCGAGTATGCCGCGCACCTACCACTCCCAGCCGCAGCCGCAGCCGACCGTCGAGCCGGATGCGCAGGCGCAGCCGCAGGCCAAGGCCGGGCCACAACCGCAAGCGCCCGTCGAGCCACAGCCGCAGCCGACTGCGGGGCTGGAGGGACGGCATACCGACGATGCTGCGGCGACCCCCCGCGTGGGCGAACCCGCGACCGAGGGCTGACCGATGGCGACAACCCTGGCGCCCCCACCCGTCATCAGCCACGACTCGGCCGCCGAGTGGCGGGCTGGCTGGCGCGTCGCACTGCGGCTGGCCCGGCGCGACGTGCGCCGCCACCTCGGCCGCAGCCTGCTCATCGTCATCATGGTGGCCGTTCCGGTCCTGCTGCTCATCGGCGGCAACATCATCTACTCCAGCGCCGACCTGTCCACCACGGAGCAAATCCCCTACGGGTTAGGGCAAACCCAGGCGGTGGCCACCTATTCCGGCGGAGTCAAGATCCCGCCGATGGTGTCGAACTGGCGCGGCGGCGGCGTGGGCTACATGGACGTCAACAAGGACGTGCCGGCCACGCCGATCCCCGGATGGGGCGCCGACAGCACCTCGCACGTCCTGGCCCTGGAATCCCTGCTCGGCGGCACCATCATCCCGATGACGGAGAGCCCCGGCTTCGCGAAGATCGGCCGCAAACAAATCGACCTCACGATGCGCGGCGTCGATGCGGCCAGGTTCGCGGCTCGGACCGAGGGCATCACCCATCTGCAGTCCGGGCGGTGGCCGACGTCGGCGACCGAAGCCGTCGTGTCGCCCGCAGGGATCTATCGCGGGTTGCCGTCCAGCGGCACCGTCGAGGTCACGGGCATGGACGGCAAGGTCACGACCTACACGATCGTCGGCGTGGGCGACGGGTGGATCCTGTCGTATGCCGCCCGCCCGGCTGATCTGGTCACCCTGCCCGACCTGCGGGGTGAGGGTGGGGTCGGCCCGAACAGCACGGCATACCTCATCGACCGGGCGGCTCCTGTGACGTGGGATGAGGTCAGGCGGTGGGCCGACTACGGCCTGCAGGTGACCAGCCGACAGGTCGTGCTCAACCCGCCGACCAGGGAGCAGCTCAACCTGCCGCCCGAGGCCCAGATCTACGAGGACCAGTCGGCGCTGGGACAGGCGGTCACCTCTGCGATCATCGCCGTGGGGTTGCTGCTGGAGACGACGTTGCTCGTCGGGCCGGCGTTCGCGGTGAGCGCGGCTCGCCAACGCCGGACGCTGGCGTTGGCGGCGAGCAACGGTGCGACGACCCCGCAGCTGCGCCGCTCGGTGCTCGCGCAGGCGCTGGTGCTCGGGGCGCTGGCGTCCGTCGCCGGTGCCATCGTCGGTGTGCTCAGCGCCTGGGTCGTCATCTGGTGGTCGCGGACCTATCGACCGGACACCTTCTTCGGGCCGTTCGACGTGCCGGTGGTGCCGGTGACGATCATCGTCGGCTGTGCGATCGCGTCCGCGGTCATCGCCGCGTTGATCCCGTCGCGGGGGCTGGGGCGGCTGGACATCGTCGGGGTGATGCGCGGCCAGAACGTCTCACCGCCGGCCCTGGTGCGGACGCCGATCGCGGGCATCGTGCTGGCTGCCCTGGGAGCGGTCGCAGTGTTCTGGGCGGTCGCGTGGCGGCCGTCGTGGGAGGAGCCCCGGCTGATCGACCAGCTCGTGCCGTTCGTGGCGATGATCGGCGCGGTCCTGCTGGTCATCGGTGCCCTGTTGCTCGTGCCGATGGTGCTCGTGCTCGCCGGGCGAGCCACCCGTCCGGCGCCGGTGGCGATCCGGATGGCGATGCGCGACGCGGCGCGCCAGCGCGGGAGGGCGACCTCAACGGTGGCCGCGATCCTTGGCGGGACGGCGCTGTTGTCGACGATCCTCGTCGTGGCCGCGAGCGACTCCGCGTTCCGGGCCAAGACCTATCGACCGGAGCTGCCGATGGGGCAGGCCAAGCTCATCCCGCAGACGAACATGACCGGGCAGATCGATCCACGGTGGTCACAGTCCGTGACCGAGGTGGTGCGCAGCGTTGACCCGGCCCTGCAGGTCCAGTTGCTCACCTTCGTGGACGTGATCCCTCGCAGCACCGGCCTAGAGAAGCCCTCGGAGGGTGCCCCCTCTCGGATGCCGTTCTTCGTCGCGCTCCGGGTTGGCTGCACCCCGCTGCAGGCTCTCACCCTGGACAACGGAATGAGCTCCATCAGCCCGCCCGACCTCAGCTGCAACTCCCTCAAGGGGATGGGGATGTCGGGTGACCGGGGCGGCATCCTCGTCGCGGATCTGGCTTCCTTGGTGAGCAGTTTCGGTCTGGACGCCACGGCGCAAGCGACCTTGCGAGCTGGTGGCATCGTCGTCAACGGCGACAAGGCACCGCCCGTCAAGTGGATCGAGTATCCCGGCGGCGGGTGGGGATCCTCGACCCCCTGGTATAGCCAGGTCGACATCATCGACGGCAAAGTCACCTTCGCGCGAGGAACAATGGTCTGGGGAACGAACGGCCCCGGGACGACCGAAGACGTGACGACCATGGTGTTGGCGGCCACCCCGGTGCCAGCGGCCAAGCTCAACGCCGCCAGCGTGGCGACCGCCGGCCAGTTCATGGGCTACGGCGGTGGCGAGATGATCGGCGCGGTCATGACGACCGACACCGCCAAGAACCTGGGCCTGACGACGATGATCGTCCAGGCGACCATCGTGGACCCGCGCGGCGAGCTGAGCGCCGACGCAGAAGCGGCGCTCTCCGAGAGCTTCACCGAGAACACCCTCGGCTGGTTCTATGTGGAACGCGGCTTCCAGCCCTACGACAAACTGTTGGCACTCATCGTGCTGTCCTTTATCGGGCTGATCATCCTCGTCGCGACCCTCGTGTCCACGGCCTTGTCGACCGCGGAGACCCAGTCGATGATGGGGACGTTCGCCGCGGTCGGCGCCACCCGGATGACGCGGCGCAATCTCGCTGCGGCGCAGGCCGGTTCGTTGGGCGTGGTGGGGGCGCTGCTCGGCACGCTGGTCGGCTTCGTGCCGGGCATCGCGCTCGCTCGCGCGACGACAGGCATTGCCCCGAACGAGGCGGGATACCTCGCCGAAGGGCAGACCCCGGCGACCGTCGACCCCACCGTCGTCATCCCCTGGCTCCAACTGGCGGTTCCGATCCTGCTCGTCCCGGCTCTGGCGGCGCTGCTGGCCTGGCTCGCTATCCGCAAGGCCCCGACCGTGACCCGTCGACTCACCTAACTCGGGGGTCGGTGCAACCTTTGGGGTCGCCGTGACGTCTCATCCTCAGAGGGGGCGCGGGCCTCGGGCCCGGGGTGGGCGGCATACCAGGGGGTATGCCGCCCACCCCCGTTCTCGGCGCCATCTCGCGTTCTGGTGAGCGGCGGAGTGGGGCAAGATGGAGACCATGAGCGACCAGCCCCGCGACCCTGCTGCCGAGCCCGAGGAGGGCCGAATCGTCGTCATCACTCCCGATGGGATGGGCGTGGCCTCGCCGATGACGGGAAACGGCGGTGGGGGCGGCGGGGCGGAAGGGGACGCGCGCCAGGGCCGCGAGGAGGGCAACCCGGCCGACCTTGTCGAGCAGCCCGCGAAGGTCATGCGGATCGGTTCGATGATCAAGAACCTCCTCGACGAGGTCCGTAACGCGCCGCTGGACGAGGCGGGGCGGCTTCGGCTGGCCGAGATCCACCGCCGCTCGATCGACGAACTCAAGGACGGGCTGGCGCCCGAACTCGTTGAGGAGCTCGACCGGATCGCGTTGCCGTTCGGGGCGGGCGCGCCCAGCGACGCCGAGCTGCGGATCGCCCAGGCGCAATTGGTCGGCTGGCTCGAGGGTCTCTTCCACGGCATCCAGACCGCGCTGGTCGCCCAACAGATGGCCGCGCAGCAACAGTTGGCCGGGATGCGGCGCGCGCTGCCGCCGGGTCACCCCGAGGCAGGTCAGGTCGGCCCCGGTATGCCGGGTGGTTTCCCTCCCGGCGCCGCTGGCCAGCGCGGCGAACAAGGCCACCCCGGCCCGACCGGTCAATACCTATAGCACTCCCGCCCAGGTCATTCGCCCCTGGCCCCCGGCCAGCCCCAGCCTGCCCCGGCCGGCCCCGGGCCGCGCCCGGGCCGCGCCCGAATTCATCACACCCACCGACGACTTCGAGGCCCCAAACCGCCGACCGCCCCGAATTCATCACACCCACCGACGATTTCGAGGCCCCAAGCCGCCGACCGCCCCGAATTCATCACACCCGCCGATGATTTCGAGGACCGGCCCCCCGACCGCCCCGAATTCATCACACCCACCGACGATCTTTCCCCAACGGCCCAAAGACCGCCGCCCCGACCAGTTCAGGGCTTGCGGCCCAGCACATAGCCGAATGCCACCGACCGCACCCCTATGTCCACGACCTCGAACCCAGCCCCCTCAAACAGTCCACGCAGCGCGACCAAGTCGCTATTCGCCATCTCGGGCCCGGTGAGCGCGTCGATCAGGTGCCGAGCAATCCGGTTGCGCGGCGGGTGGAGGTCGACCACGAGCAACCGCCCACCCGGCACCAGCACGCGATGGGCCTCAGCAACGGCAACCGGACGTTGGTCGGCATCGATGTGATGCATCGCCAGAGCCGTGGCCACCACGTGAACGCTCTCGTCTCGGAAGGGGAGCGCTTCGGCGGGGTGCACGGCATACCGGATCGTCGGCGTCGCGGTGCGCGAAGCGAACGCGACCATATCCTCGGATGGATCGATACCGGTCACCAGCCCACGGGGGCCGACACGAGTCGCGAGCGCGCGGGTGAGCGCCCCGGTGCCGCAGCCGAGGTCGACCGCGTGCTCGCCGGGCGCCGCGTCGGTGAGTGCCGCGTGGTGAACGACGTGGCAATGACGACGCCTGATCGGTCGCTGCGGGGACCTGCCTCGTCCGAGTCCGGATTATCGGAAGGCTGGGATGCCCGTCAGCGCCTGCCCGACAACCAGCGTGTGCATCTCGACAGTGCCCTCATAGGTGAGCACCGACTCAAGATTGTTCATGTGTCGGATCACCGGAAACTCCAGGGAGATCCCGTTCCCTCCGAGGATGGTCCGAGCTGTGCGGCAGATCTCCAATGCGACCCGCGGGTTGTTGAGCTTGCCTAAACTCACCTGCTCGGGACGCAACGTGTGGGCGTCCTTGCGTCGGCCCAGATGCAGGGCTAGCAGCACGCCTTTGGTGTAGTCCAGTGACATCTCGGCCAGCTTGGCCTGGCTGAGCTGGAACGACCCGATCGGACGGCCGAACTGTTCACGCTGGAGGCTGTAGCGAAGGGCCGACTCCAAGGCCGACCGAGCCGCCCCCATGGCCCCCCACACGATCCCGTAACGGGCCTCGTTGAGACAGGAGAGCGGGCCCTTGAGGCCGCGGACCTCGGGGAACACCGCCGAGTCGGGCAGCCGTACCTCGTCCAGGACGAGTTCACTGGTCACCGAGGCGCGCAACGAGAGCTTGTGCTTGATGAGTGGAGCGGAGAAGCCCGGCGCGTCCGTCGGCACGACGAACCCTCTGATGCCCTCGTCGGTCTGGGCCCAGACGACGGCGACGTCGGCGACTGTCCCGTTGGTGATCCACATCTTGCGTCCCGTGACAACCCAGTCGGTCCCGTCCCGCCGGGCATGGGTCTGCATGCTGCCCGGGTCGGACCCGGCGTCGGGTTCGGTCAGCCCGAAGCACCCGATCGCCTCGCCAGCGGCCATCCGAGGTAGCCATTCCTGCTTCTGCTCCTCGGTGCCCCAACGCCAGATAGCGAACATCGCCAATGAGCCCTGGACGGAGACCAACGATCGGATGCCGGAGTCGGACGCCTCCAACTCAAGGCACGCCAACCCGTATGACACAGCTGACATGCCCGCGCAGCCATAGCCCTCCAAGTGCATCCCCAGTAGGCCAAGTTCCCCTAACGCCCTGGTTAGCCCGCGGATGTCGTCGATCTCTCCCCGCTCGAACCAGTCCGCGACGAACGGGTCGACACGCTCCTCACACAGGGCACGCACCGACGAGCGGACCAGCTTCTCCTCGACTGAAAGCAGGTCATCGATGCCCGCCAATTCGACGGCCATGCGGGTCGGCAGGGTCTCGGTGCTCATGGGTTGCTCCTAGAAGTGCTGTGGGGCATAGGTAGGTCGGCGTGGCCGGCGAGCCAGTCACGCACAAGAGCGTCGTGCTCCCCCAAGTCGGGGGGCGGCATACTCCGGTCGGGGCTGTGTTCGGATAGACGGATCGGGTTGCGCACCTGGGCGGCATGTCCAGGCCCGACGTCGTAGGTCGGCGCCAAGCCGAGGGAGGTCGCCCGGCGCAGCGCGCCCGCGATGTCGGCGACCTGTCCGACCGCGATTCCCGCGGCGCCGAGCACACCTTCCCAGGCAGCAGCGGGCAACTCCATCAATCTGGACTCGAGCTCATCGGCGAGGCTCTCGCGGTGGGCGACTCGTTCGGCGTTGGTGGCGTATTCGGGGCGAGTGGCCAGAGCGGGCAGGTCCAAGGCCAACACCAACCGGCGGAATTGGGTGTCGTTGCCGCACGCGACGGCCAGATAGCCGTCAGCGCACTGGAGCAGTTCGTACGGGGCAATCGAGGGATGCTGGTTGCCCATCCGCCCGGGCGACCGACCAGTGGTGAGATACCCAGCGCTCTGATTCGCCAACGACCCGAGCAAGCTGGACAGCAGATCCACCTCGACACGTTGTCCATGACCGTCTCGCTGGCGGGCGGCCAACGCAGCCAAGATGCCGATGACGGCGTCCTTGCCGGTCAGAACGTCGACGAGGGCAACGCCGACCTTCTGGGGTGGCCCGTCCGCGCGACCCGTGATGCTCATCAACCCACCGACAGCCTGGACGACGAAGTCGTAGCCCGGAAGGGACGCACCGGCATCGCTGCCAAACCCAGTGATGGACACGTAGACCACGCCCGGGTTGCGTTGAGCCACCTGCTGGTAGCCCAAACCGTGACGTTCCATCGTGCCGGTCCGGAAGTTCTCGACGACGACGTCCGCTCGGCGCGCGAGTTCGTGAGCGAGATCAAGGTCTTCCGCGTGGGCGAGGTCCAGCGTGACGCTGAGCTTGGAACGGTTCACCGACTCGAAATAGGAGCTGGACCTCCCGGTCCAGGGCGGACCCCAACTGCGCGTGTCGTCACCAACTCCGGGTCGCTCGACCTTGACGACAGTGGCCCCCAAGTCGGCCAAATACATCGTCGCGAAGGGTCCGGCCAGCACGCGGCTGAAGTCGGCGACCAGGATGCCTGCCAAGGGAGCGGTCATGATGTCCTCTGCTTGCCCGAACGACCAGGCGCGGGGACCATGCGGCCATCGACGCGGCGCGGAAGTCTCCACGGGTTGTCGTCCGCGAGAGCCGGTGGCAGTGACGCCTGGGGAGCGTTTTGGAAGGCCACCGGGCGGGTGAATCGGGACACGGCCGCGGCGCCCACCGAGGTGGCTGCCGGAACCGTGGTCGACGGCCACGGCCCCCCGTGGTGTTGGGCCCACGAGGTTGCCACCCCGGTCGGCCAGGCGTCGACAGCGACCCTGCCGACCCGCCGAGTCAGTGACGCCACGACGCCCGCTGTGTCGGGATCCTCGGCTCCCGCGGTAATCACTGAACCCACGAGGGCGCCCTGGAGGCGAGTCAGCACGGCGTCGAGTTCGTCAGCGCTGTGATATTCGGCGACGATGATGACCGGGCCGAAGCACTCGGCCAACAGCGGGGATCCCGACATGAGCAAAGCCGTCGGTGCGGTGAGCACAGTCGCGCACACCCCCCAGCCAGCTCCGGGCTCGTCGACCGACCCGGCGATGGTGGCCCCGGCGATCTGCAGGGTCCGGATCCCCTCGACATAGGACCGGGCGATCCCGGCCGTGAGCAGGGGACCGCGGGGGGCCGCCACCGCCAGTTCGGCAGCCACTGCCGCCGCCACGCCGGACCCGGCGGGGACGAGCAGCAGCCCAGGTTTCGTGCAGAACTGCCCCATTCCCAACGTGAACGACTGGACGCAGCCACGGGCCAGGGCGACCAGAGCATCCGGCTCGGCGAGGGCCGCCGGCGTGACCACAACGGGGTTAATCGTCCCCATCTCCGCGAAGACCGGAATCGCCCTCGGTCGGGTCTGGGCCAAGCTCCACAAGCTCATCCCGGCCGTTTGGGATCCGGTGAAAGCCACCGCGCCGACGGCGTCATCGATGACCAGCGCTCGGCCACTGTCAAATCCGGTCACGGCCCCGAACGTGCCGGTGGGGGCGCCAAACTCGGCCAAGGTCGACACCGCCAAGTCGACGAGGGCGGCGTGGGTGAACGGGTGGGCCGGATGACCTTTGACGATGACGGGGCAGCCCGCCGCCAGCGCCGATCCGGTGTCGTTCCCCAGCGTGCCGAAGCCGAACGGGAAGTTGCTCGCCCCGAAGACCACTACGGGACCCACGGGGACAGCGACCTTGCGCAGGTCGGGGGTGTCAGCCGTTGCGTGGTCGATGGTGGCACCCAGCCAGGAACCTTCGCGGCATACCGACGCATAGAACCGCAGTTGGTTCGCACAGCGGGCGACCTCCCCGGTGAGCCGCGCCACGCCGAGGCCCGTCTCGCGATCGGCGATCGGGACCAACTCATCGGCCGCGCGCCCGACCGCGTCGGCGAGCCCCTCCAGCCACCTGGCGCGTGCCGCCGGGCTCACCGAACCGACGACGGTTTGCGCGGTCCTCGCCATCGCAACCGTGTCGGCGACGTGTTCCATGCTCGACACCGGGACCGCACCGAGGACGTCTCCCGTGCGGGGGTCCAGCGCGAAATCGTTCAGCGAGCTGACACTCATCCCAACGCCTCCACGAGCACTCCGAGCCCTTCGGCGAGCAACTCGTCGCTCATCACCAACGGTGGTAGCAGCCGGAGGACGTTCCCGTAGGTGCCGGACTGGAGCACCAGGACGCCAGCCCGGTGACAGTATGCCGCCACCGCCGCCGCCAGGTCTGGTGCCGGAGTCTTCGTCCCCGGCGCCACCAACTCCAGCGCCACCATCGCTCCGCGACTGCGGATTTCGCCGATGATCGGATTGACGGTAGCGACCGGGTCGAGGATGTGCCGGGCGATGGCCTCGATGGTGCGAGCACGGGCCAACAGGCCCTCGGTCTCGATCGTCTCGAACACACCCAACGCAGCAGCACAGGCGACCGGGTTCCCGGCGAAGGTGCCGCCCAGCCCGCCCGCAGGGATTGCATCCATGAGATCAGCGCGACCCGTCACTGCGCCGAGCGGCAACCCACCGGCCAGACCTTTGGCCGTCGTCACGAGATCCGGGACCAGCCCCTCATGTTCGGAGGCAAACATCGCGCCGGTGCGCCCGATCCCGGTCTGCACCTCGTCAGCGATGAGGACGATCCCGTGAGCTTTAGCGAGCTCAGCGACACCGTGCAGGTAACCAGCAGGGGGAATGATGATCCCGCCTTCGCCCTGGATCGGCTCGATGACAATGGCCGCGCAGTGCCGGGCCCCGATCTGCTTGACAACCAAGTCCTCAAGGGCCGCCAAGGCTTCGGCGGCGCAGCGTTCGGGGCCACTGTCCCAGCGGTACGGGTAGGCCAACGGGGCGCGATACACCTCTGGCGCAAACGGCCCGAAACCATCTTTGTAGGGGGCGTTCTTCGCTGTCATGGTCATGGTCAGCAGGGTGCGGCCGTGGTAGGCGTGACCGAAGGTAACGACGGCGGGACGTCCGGTGGCGGCCCGCGCAATCTTCACCGCGTTTTCGACCGCTTCCGAACCGGTGGAAAACAGGGCGGACTTCTTCGGGTGCGCCCCAGGAGCGAGCTGGTTGAGCGTGTCGCAGACCTGGACATACCCGTCGTACTCGGTGACGAGGAAGCACGTGTGGGTCAGGCGGGCGACTTGCTCTTGGACGCGGCGGACAACCGCGGGAGCGCTGGCACCGACCGTCGTCACGGCGATCCCAGAGGCGAGGTCGATGAGGTGGTTGCCATCGACGTCTACGAGGATTCCGCCGCCACCCCGTTCGATGAAGACGGGCAGGACCGTGCCAAGCCCGTCCGACACGACCAACTTGCGCTGAGCGTGACGGAGCTGCGAGGCGGGGCCGGGGATGGCGGTGACGAGCTTGCGTACCTGCTCGACGGGGGCTGCCGCCGTCGCGAGCGCGTTGGTCGCGGCAGTGACGGCAGTGACGGCAGAGACGGCAGAGACGGCAGAGTCAGCGGAGACGGCGGGATCGACGTGGAGCGACATGTGGTTCTCCCCTACAGAAAATCGGATAGTGGGGTCGGGACCGACATGGCCCAGGAGGTCTGTAGACCAAGGACCGATAAGGAGAACGCTAGGTGACGGCCCGGCAGGACACTTCAGATGTTCTATCCCGACATGCAAGACTTTGAGACGAAATGACCATCCAAGAGCAGCATTCGACGGCCACACCCACCCTGCGTGAGTTGTGTGGGCGCGTCCCTGACGCCCTGGTCCCGTTGGTCCCCCGGCCAGCGCCGGACCTGCCGCTGACGGCGGTCCACATCAGCGAGCTCATCGATCCGACGCCCTACCTCGACGGCGGCGAGTTGCTGCTAACCACCGGATTGACGCTGCCCCGCCGACCAGACGCCTGTCGCCGCTACGTCGACCGCCTGGTCGCCGCCGGGCTGTCCGGGATGGCGCTGGGTCTGGGTCCGGTCCACCAGCACCCGCCCACCGCGCTGGAACGGGCCTGCGCGGCGGCGGGGCTGCCGTTGCTCGTCGTCCCCGACGCCGTGCCCTTCCTCGCCGTCACCCGCGGATTCTGGGAGGCCGTCGGAGAGGAACACGAACGGCTCCTGTATGCCGCCCTCGACGCCGACCGGCGCATCGTCGCCGCGGCGACGTCCACCGACCCCGTTCCGGCGGTCGTCCGAGCCCTGGCCGAGGCTGTCCACGGATGGGCCGTGCTGTTGGATGTGCGCGGTAGCCCTCTGCAGTCCTGGCCCCCCGAGCGGGTGGCCGATGCGCCACGCCTCGCGCCGGAGATCGAGCGACTCCGGACTGCGGGTGCCCGGTCCGCTGCCACCTTCCCCCTCGATGATCTCGACGTCGTGGTCCACCCCGTCCTGGCCGACAGCGACGTGGTCGGATACCTCGCTATCGTGTCGAGTCCGCCGCGCCGCCCTACGGCACGCCGGGCTGTCCTCGTTGCCCTCGCCCTTCTGGGCTCCGAGGCAGTGCGGCGGCGCCAGACCGAATCAGTCGATGCGGTGCGCCGATCCGCGGTTGCGCACCTGATCGACGCTCGCCACCAACGCGCTGGACGGCTGCTCGCCGGTGCTCTGGGCGTCGAGTTCCCTCCGGCCAAGGTCCGGGTGGTGGTCGCGCTCGGCGGAGATGGACGGGGCGGCCCCGAGGTACTCGCCGCCCTCGTCGAGGCGTTGCAGCGACACCGTCCCGAATATGCCGGGAGGTGGCTGGGGGCCGGTGATCCCGAGGCATCCTGGGTGCTGCTCCCGGGAGGGTTACCCGCCCCGGACGCCTCGTCGCTCGTCGCTGAGATGGTGGCGCTCTGGCCCGAGTCGGGCCCCCCTCCTTGCGTTGCGGTCGGACCGATCGGGGACCTTGCTGACGTCCCGACGGTCCGGCTACACCTCGCCGATCGGTTGGCCCAGGGGCCAGGACGCGGCGCGCCAGGTGGCCCGCTGGACGCGATGACCGACCCCCCGGGCTGGGCCCGAGCGCTCGTGGAGCCCCTGGCCCGCCACTCACGCGGCGACATCGTCGGCGCGGTTGCGGCATACCTGCGCCACCGCGGCCACTGGGAGGCGGCTTCACGCGACCTCGACGTGCACAGGAACACGCTGCGCGCGCGAATCGCGCGAGCGGAGGCGCTGCTGGGCGCCTCCCTGGAGGACCCCGACCTGGCCTCGCGACTATGGCTTGCACTGCGGGCGACGGGTCTAGCGTGATTGCATGGGCCCCGACCGGTCAGTCGACTCGGTCGGCTTCGCTTCGTGAACCGGCGACAAACCAACCTTGCGGGAGGTCGTGTGGCGATCACAGTGTCCCGGCTGTGCGCCGACCGGACTCTCGGTCTGACCGTCGTTGCGGGAGCAGCGGGGGCCGACCGAATGATCAGTTGGGCGCATACAAGTGAGCTCGCCGACCCCACGCCGTGGCTTGAGGGTGGCGAACTCCTCATGACCTTGGCCCTCAATCTCGATCCGCATCCGGCTGGACAGTTCGCCTACGTCGAACGGCTCGCCCGGGCTGGTGTCGCTGCACTGGCCGTCGACACCGGCATGATCCATCCCGTTGTCCCCCCCGGACTCCTCACCGCAGGTGAGAGCCTGGGGCTCCCAGTGCTGGCCGTGCCGGCGGCCACCCCGTTCCTGGCCATCTCGCGAGCTGTCATCTCGGCCGTGACTGCCGCCCAGATTCGCACGTTCCAGCAGACTTCCAAGGACCAGGAACGGCTGGCCAGCGCCGCCCTGCTCACCGGCAAATCCGGTGTGGTCGAAACCCTCGCCAAGGTCCTCAACGGTAGCGTCCTCCTCTTGGACGCGAAGGGCCGGACGCTCGTGTCCGCCGGGACGGACCGCGTCCTGCTCTCGACCCGGGTCGCGAACCGCCTCCAGGCGTATGCCGCGCGCCACCCCGGCGGGGGGCGACAGGTCGGTTTCACCCACGTCGACGATGCCGGTCACCTTGTCGTCCACGCCCTGGACGCACCGACGTCGACTCGGGGCTACCTCGCCTTGGGGACTGCCGAAGCCCTGACGAGCAGCCAACGGCTCATCATCAGTCACGCCATCACCTTGTTGTCGATCGTCCTCGACCGGCCCGTCCAGTTGCGCCGGACGGAGACTCGGTTGCGACGGGCCGTCTTCCGGTCGTTGCTACGCCAAGGCGCCGACGCCGATCTTGGACTCGTCAAGTTCTTCGGCTTCAACCGGACGGCCCCCGTGTCGGTGAGTGTCATCGTCACGTCCGGCGCACCAGGAGTGGCTGAAAGCATCGTCGTGGACATCCTTGAGGAACACCAAGTGCCGTTCCTCACGACCGCCCTCGCCGATGGCATCGCCATCCTCCTGCCTGCCGACGTGATCGATGAACGCACTGCGGAGTTGCAGGAACATTTCCATCGGACCCAGGGTCGACGAGTGAGCGCCGGCGTCGGCAAACCAGTCGATCTCACCCGGGCCATCGAGAGCCTCCGACAAGCCCGGGTTGCCGCTCGGGTCGGGATGACCGAGCCGGGTCGAAAGGTGGGATTCGCCGAGCTGGACGTTTTCGAGGTGCTGTTGGGAACTCAACCACGCGACACTCTTGAGGCGATCGCGTCGGCGGTGCTGCATCCCCTGGAGACCCTCGGCGGCGCCGAACTACTCCGCACCACAGCCGAATTCCTGCTCCGCAATGGGCATTGGGAGAGCACCGCAGCGGCCCTCGGTGTTCACCGCCACACGCTGCGCAATCGGATCGACCGGATTTCCGCGCTGCTCGGTCGAGATCTCAGCGCCGCCCCAGCCCGAGCCGAGATCTGGATGGCACTCAAGGCTCGGGAACTGCTGTCGATGAGCGGCTCCGACACGTCTCCGTGGTTCGGGGTCGACGAGTCAGAGCCCGGCGAGTCGGACCAGTCAGCCACCTTGAGCGCCGATGTCCACAAGGGTGGCCTGGGCGGATGGGCCGGCTGAATCCCAGCCTCATCCGCCCCGGCACGCGTCGCACATCGGAGCCCCAGGTCACCGGGTCACAGAGCGGATGCTCCGAGAATCGTCGGCGGCACCGGCGGTGCCACCGCGATCGGGGAAGTGACGTACTGCGAACGCAGACCCGAGATGATCGTCTGGCACCGTTCGGTGAGTCCCTTGGGATCGTCAGTCTGCATCCGGGCCTTCGTCACGACAATGCCTAGGTCGGCCCCCTTGAAGAGGTAGTCACCGGACCCGTAGACGCGCATGAAGAACAACTCATTCTCATCCTGCAGGCCGTGCCAGTCCGAGGACAACCGACGATATTCGAGCCGACCGCCGGGCAAGACACCCCACGTCCCGGTGCGCGGAGCCGAGGCGATCAACCCGACCTGGTCCTCGGGCTGTTTCATGATGAGTTGACTCCACATGTCGATGGCGGCCAATTCGTTCCACCGCTCGTTGATCTCGTCGACATCGAGTTCGTAATCGACGTCCATGTACTCCAGCAGGTGAAAGAGGAATAGGGGCAGATCAGCGTAGGCACCGGCGGTCACGTTGGTGATCGGGGAGGCACCGGAGATCCGGGGGTTGAGCTCGCCCAGGTAGACCTCGTCCGTCTCCAAGTCGATGAGGACATCGACCTCGAAGAAGCCCTGGTAGCCCTCCTGGGCCAACCGGTCGCCGAGCCGACGGACCAGCGTCGTGGCGGCGGTCCGCTGTTTGGTCGTCATTGCGTCCGGGAACATGTCGTTGCCACACCACCCGCCCTTGTAAGGGGTGAGCTCGGTGTAGCCGGTGAGGTCGACCATGAACGGTCCCACAATCGTGCCGTGCCGGGTGATGACCGCCTCGACCGCCAACGCCGTGTTGCGGATCCGCTTCATGATCTTGCTCTCCCGGTGAGCCAGGTTGAGCGCATGCTTGTTCCAGTCCGACTCGCTGGCAACGAAGAACGTCGTCTTGCCCGAGTCGCCATAAGGCAGCTGAATGACCAGATCGGTGCCAAGCCCAGCCTGATGAGCCATCGAGAGCAAGTCGGCGTAGTCGCTCGGAGTCCCCAGGACGTTGGGGACACTCGGCGCCCCGGCCTCGTTCCCCAGCCTCGTCGTCTCGAGTTTGGAGTCCAACCTGGACCGCAGCGCATACGGAGGCAAGGTGAGCCGATAGCCGAGGTCGCGGCAGATGGCCTCGGTTTCCTCGTCGAAGAAGACTGCCATCACCCGAGGAACACCAGGGCGGGCCGCGATCCGCGCCCTAATCTCGTCGTTGCGCAGCAGCCAGTTGGTGACCTCCTCCGCGCTGGTGAAATGCTCGGCGCCCTTGCGCACCGGTGACATCACCCGAGGATGCATCCCGTCCCACGGGTCGTAGTAGGACACGTAGTTGAAACTGCGGACCCAACGATCCAACCCGAGCAGGTTGAACGCAGTCGGACCGAAAAAGTAGATGGGGTCCTCGTTGGTCCGGAAGAACGTCCGGATCTCAGAGATGTTACGCAGTCCGTGCGACGGCTTCACCGGATCTCCTGATGGTGTGTGACGGGATGCTGGTGGGTGTAGCGGTCGAGGGCGGACGAAATCGACTCGAACGCCCCGAGGGTGTCGTAGAACAACGCGCCGTTTTGGGCGGTCGGCCAAGTCGAGAGCTTCACCCCGACGACGCCGGTTTGCTGGTTGATGTAGACCATCTGTCCATGGATCCCGAGGGCCAGGAACACGCTTCGGTCCGGGAACGGGACCCAGATTTGGTTGCGGTAGTGACCACCCGGCATACCGGTCGGACTGTGGGTGGCCGCAAAGGCTTCCCGCGAGTCCTCGGCGGCGAGCAGGGTGTCGACGACAAACCACAACGGTGCGACTTGCACGCCGGAGCGAGCAATCCCGTTGCGGGCGAGCATGTCGGCCAACCGAGCCACGTCACGCAACGTCGCACTGAGGCCGCCGTCGCCGATGGCCACCCCGGTCGAGTCGACGGTGATGTGGGCCGAGAACTCGGCACCGATGGGGTCCCAGATCCATTCGTGGATGAGAGTGGCCAAATCCTTACCGGACGCCACCTCGCAGATCCACGACAGGACGTTTGTTTCGCTCGAGCGATACCGGAATCGCCCGCCGTGTGCCTCATCCCGTGGCAACTGGGCCAGAAATTCGCGCAACGAGTTTGGGACGTCTTCCCTGGGCGACCGCCAGCCGCATGCGTGTTCCATGAGATACACGTCGGCGTCAGGATCGTGGTAGGTCTCGTTGAACCGCACGCCCGTGCGCATATCCAGGACATCTCGCACGGTCGCTCCGGCGAACCCAGAGTCGGCGAGGGCCGGGATGATGGCCTCGACCCGGTCGTGTAGGGACAGGACGCCGTCCTCGACCAGGGCACAGGCGACGATCCCCACGACGGTCTTGGTAACCGACATGAGTAGGTGTCGCGTAGACGGAAGCATCGAGGCGGCATACCACTCGGTGACGATCTGACCGTGGTGCATGACGAGAAATCCGTCCGTGAAGCTATCGGCCAGCAACTGGTCGACACTGGTGTGGTCGACGATGCGCGCCGTCACGTCGTAGCGCGGCGTGACGACATCCAGAATGGGCATCTGCTTCACACCCAAACTCACCGGCCACCGGGACGCAGGGATGGATTTCGTGGCCAGGACCTCGTCCAAGTGCAGGAAACTCCACCGCAGCCCAGGCGGTTCGGCCCAATTGTCCCAGGTGACCTGCCAGGGCGCCGGTTGGACCATCTCCGCGTCATGAAGCTGATTCATCGATCAGGCGCCTCCGCCAGGGCGAGTCTCTACCGGGTCGGCCAGATGTGGATGGGCACCGGTCGGCAACCCAGGACGACCGATGACGCTGTAGACCGGGATGCACAGACTCTCCCGGGCTTGCGCGACGACGTCGTTGGGGACGAGCATCTGGGCATCCTCGGAGTTGCGCACGACAAGGATCGAGTCAGGCCGGAACGATCCGACGCCCTCCTCAAGGGCGATGGCCGGGGAGAAATCCCCCAGTCGGCCCTCGGTCGGGACGCCGGCGTGCCGCAAGGTTCGGACCATCTCATCGAGCCGCGCCTGCGCCACCTCGATGGTGGCGGCTCGGATCGAGGCAGCTCGGGCGAACTCCGCCGTCCCTGTGTCGATCGGGTTCTTGGGCACAACGACATAGGCCTCGACGTAGCGGTCGGAACCGAGCAGACGGACTTGGGCGAGCAGGTCGGCCGGTTCGAGCTCGTCGTTGGCCAACACGAGGAGGCGATGGGCCGCAACCGGGGTGGGCTCGCGACTCTCCTTCTCTGCGTCGACGACCCGTTCGCGATAGCCCTTGATGAGACGGAAAACGATGAGCAGGAAGGCCCAGGACGCCAACCCGAGCGTGATCTGCGACCGGGTGTCCTCCCGGACCGCCATCGAAACCAAGACCGCGACCATGGCAACGATCGATGCAATGGTCAGCCACGGGAAGAGCCACATCCGGAACTTCAACGTCACCCCAGCTGCGTCGGCTCTGCGGCGCAGGACGAACTGGGACCCGGCAATGAGAATGTAGGCGAACAGGATGACCGCGCCGGAGGAGTTGAGCAGGAAGGAGAAGACCCCCTTGGGCGAGATGTATGCCGCGATGACACAGAGGAAGCCCACGACCGTCGACATGAGGAGCGCGTAGGTGGGGACGCCCCGATGGTTGACTCGGAGAACGTGCGGTGGGGCCTCGCGGCGGCCGGCCAGGACGAAGAGCATCCGAGACGCCGTATACAGGCCGGAGTTGAGGCAGGACAACACGGAGGTGAGGACGACCGCATTCATGATCGACGCGGCATACGGGATCCCGATGACTTCGAAGGCACTGACGTAAGGCGACTTGCCCAACTCAGTCGAGTTCCACGGCAAAATCACGGCCAGCAGGAAGACCGACCCGATGAAGAAGAGCGAGATACGCCAGACGACCGACCGGGTGGCCTTGGTGACGGCGCGTTCCGGGTCGTCCGATTCGGCACCTGCGATCGTCGCGATCTCCGCTCCAACCATGGAGAAGATGACGACAACGATGCTCGACAGCAGGATGGTCGGTCCGTTCGGGAAGAATCCTCCGCGCTCGGTGAGGTTGCTGAAGTCCAAGTGCGCTCCCGGCCAAGCCCCGAGGACAAAGAGCGTCCCGATGCTGAGGAAGATGAGAATCGTGGCGACCTTGATGCCCGCGAACCAGTATTCGAACTCACCGAACGACTTGACCGAGTAGAGGTTGGTCGCCGTCATGAGGACCATGAGGATGAGCGACAGCACCCACAGCGGCGCGTCGATCCAATAGGTGATGATCTTCGCACCGGCGACGGCCTCGAATCCAACGACGATGACCCAGAAGTACCAGTAGAGCCATGCCACGGAGAAGCCGGCCCACGGACCCAGAGCATCTCGGGCGTATTCCGCGAAGGAGCCGGTGCTCGGCTTGGCGACCGCCATCTCGCCGAGCATCTGCATCACCATGATGATGAGCACCCCGGACAGGGCGTACGTTATGAAGGCGCCCGGACCGGCCTCGTTGATGACCACGCCGGACCCGACGAACAGGCCGGCTCCGATGACACCACCGATCGCGATCATCGTCAGGTGTCGCTGTTTCAGTCCCTGATGCAAGCCTGTCGTGGCCATCGGTCCTCCGGGGAGTCGGGTCCCACACAAGCGTGGGATACCCGGAGTATCGGGACCGTCGACCCCCTGCGGACATGGACGTTCTGTCCAGCCGGAGGCCACTTCATTCGCCACAACGTCCACTTGACTGGTCTGGTAAGGGCTCGGTCACGCACCGTGCGGATCGCCGATGGCTCCGGGTCCGGGGGTCCTGGTCTGCTGGACGTCCTCACCGGTCCGCCTCGCCCGCGAGGAGGTCACTGGACCGAGTCGCCGACCCAGCCACGGTGTTGGAAGATCGCCGCCAGGATGCCTATGCCGGTTTACGCTCCGTGAGGGTTTGTTCTAGTATTTGCGTATGAATGCAATCATAGCGTCCTCCGCGGAACAGGTCGACGATGTCGTCACCCTCGCCGTCGAGGTGCTGCGCATCCTGGCCGACCCGACGCGCCTGCGGATCGCGACGTTGCTCATCGACGCGGAACTATCCGTCAGCGACCTCGCAGAAGCGGTTCGCCGGCCCGTTCCTGGGGTCTCCCAGCACCTGGCGAAGATGCGGCTCGCGCACCTCGTGGCCACCCGCAAACAGGGGACCACGGTCTTGTATCGGATTGACGACGAACACATCCGCCAACTCGTCCTCGACACGACTCGACATGTCGAGCACCTGCTCAGCGACCGCCCCGCCCACCACGAGCCGAGGACTTCGCCATGACCGCTGACGGCAGTCATTCCCGCCTGCCCGGGCAGCCTGCCCAGAAGGATCCTGGCCTCGAACACGGGGGTGGCTCCGGCTACGGCCACGGGCACGGCCACGGCCACGGCCGCGGGCACGGGCACGGCCACGGGCATGGGCACCACGACTCAGCGATGGTCGACGACTTGGCCATGACGACGGCGGCAGGCATCCGCGCCTCCGTGATCGGACTGTTGGGGCTTCTCGCCACGGCCTTGTTCCAACTCGCCCTGGTCGGCCTCACCGGCTCGGTCGCCTTGTTGTCGGACACCGTGCACAACCTGGGTGATTGCCTCACTGCCCTGCCGATCTGGCTCGCCTTCCGTCTGGCGCGTCGTCCCGCGACAACCCGCTTCACCTACGGGCTGGGCCGCGTGGAGGACCTCGCGGGTCTGCTCGTTGTTGCTGCCATCGGCGCTTCCGGGGTGTATGCCGTGTTTGTCTCGATCGATCGGCTGCTGCACCCCGCGCCGGTCGAACATCCCTGGATCGTTGTCGTCGCCGGCCTCGTCGGCGTGGTCGGCAATGAGTGGGTCGCCCGTTATCGGATCGCGGCAGGACGTCGGATCGGGTCCTTGGCGCTTGTCGCGGACGGGGAGCACGCACGCTCAGATGGACTCACTTCGCTCGCAGTCGTGGCATCTGGCTTGGCCAGCCTGGTCGGCTGGTCGTGGGCGGACCCGATCGTCGGCTTGGTCATTGCGGCCCTCATCGGTGCCCTCTTCATCCGCACCGGCCGGGCCATCGTTGGACGCCTGATGGACGCTGTCGACCCCGACTTGGTTGACCGGATCCGGGCCGCTGCGGTCGAACCGGTGGGCGTCGTGTCCGTGGGCGAGGTCCGGGTCCGCTGGCTGGGTCACCGGGCCCGAGCCGAGGTCGAGGTCTGCGTCGACGGCTCCCTGTCGACGGCTGCTGCACACGATCTGGCCGAGGCCGTTGCGGCCGAGGTGCGCGCGGACGCCCCTGAGGTCAAAGACGTCGCCGTTCGGACTCGCCCGGCCTGACACGGCCTCGTCCCCTCGGTGCCTGCCCGCCCGACCGCCTAGCCTTCCCCAGCTAGCCGACCGCCTAGCCTTCCCCAGCTAGCCGAGCGCCCGTCGCCCAACAGCTTCCCGTCCGAGAGCTAATCGCGCCACCACGCCGTCGCGGCCGTCCGAGAGCCGAACCCGCCGAACCCGCCGACCACGTCGACCCCAAAACGAACCTGCCGAACCCGCCGAACCCGCCGATCCCGTCGAATCCAAACGAACCCGCCCATCCCGCCCCAGCTTCCGGAAATCCTCACACTCGCCGATGAATTCCTGCTCCCGCATCGAGACTGTCCGACTTCCGGTGTAACTGGCTCGACACGCCGAACGGGTGTTCGGTGAGGAAGGTTGGTCACCGTGACCGAGATCCTGGCGGGTATGAGCCCGTTGGAACAGGCAGCACGCAAGACAAAGCACACACCCGAGCAGGCCGAGCGGGCCGCGATCCGGGAGTTGGTGAAAGCCGCCCGGGCCCGTGGGGATGAGCTCACCGGCCCGGACGGGCTGCTCAAGTCGATCACCAAGCAGGTCATCGAGACTGCGTTGGCGGAGGAGATGACCGAGCACCTCGGGTACGACAAGCACGCCGTGGAAGGCCGCAACCACGGCAACTCCCGCAACGGCACGCGAACCAAGACGGTGTTGACCGACAACGCCGGCAAGGTCGAGGTCGAGGTCCCCCGGGACCGGGATGGCACGTTCACGCCGGTGATCGTGGGTAAGCGTCAACGCCGACTCAGTGACGTGGACGCGGTGGTGATCTCGCTGTACTCCCGGG
>WBZS01000026.1_pt1 | contig 21826 bp, 12 predicted proteins | sample 5204201 | NCBI WGS metagenome assembly WBZS01 (sample SAMN12344357, study PRJNA552823) | activated sludge metagenome | biome: Activated sludge suspended growth; feature: Nitrification reactor; material: Wastewater; isolation source: activated sludge from nitrification reactor of wastewater...
TGCCCTTCGCCGTGAAGTATCTGCGCCAGTCGCCGCCCGCTGCGCCGGTGGGTGTGCGCTTTACCATCGCCGCGCCGGAGAAGGCTACGGGTCTCTTCGCGCCAGCACTTTCCCCCGATGGCCGCCAACTGGTTTTCGCGGCGGATGTGGAAGGCAAGCGCAGCCTTTGGCTGCGTCCGCTGGGTTCGCTCACGGCGCAACCGCTGCCCGGCACGGAGGGTGTTTTCGGCTTTCCTTTCTGGTCGCCGGACAGTCGCTCGATTGGCTTCGCCGCCGGGGGCGAACTCAGGAAGCTCGATCTGGCGGGCGGCGCGCCACAAACGCTGTGCAAGGTGTCGGCAGGCAGCGGCACGAGATTCGACGGCACGTGGAATCGCGACGGTGTCATTCTCTTCTCTCTCTTCTCTGGCGTCGCAGGGGTTTATCGCGTCCCGGCGACGGGCGGTGAGCCAGTGCTGGCGCTACGATCAGACCAGCCGGGGCTTTACAGCTTCCCGGTCTTTTTACCTGACGGTCGCCATTTCCTCGTGCGCAGGACGCCCACACAGGGGGCAGCGGAAATTCATCTCGCCGCGCTCGACCGTCAGGAGACCACGCGCCTGCTGGCGGCGGATTTACAGGCGCGCTATGCCAACGGCCATCTGCTGTTTGCGCGCGCCGGAGCCTTGCTCGCCGCGCCCTTCGATGCCGACAGCCTGAAACTTACGGGCGAGCCTTTCGTGGTTGCGGACAAGGTAAAAGTCCCCGACAACGCCAAAGCGTACTTTTCCGTCTCCGACAACGGCAGCCTAGTCTACGATCCGAACGCGCTCACCGACACTCAGCAACTGGCCTGGGTGGATCGCGCGGGCAAGCCGCTCGGCACAGCCGGGCCGCCGGGTGAGTATCAATCTCCCCGGCTGTCGCCTGACGGGAAGCGGGTCGCGGTGGCGCGGCGTGATCCGCAGAGCCGAAACGAGGACATTTACGTGATAGACCTCGCGCGGGGGGCTGGTTCGCGGCTGACCTTCGATCTAGGCAATGATCGCTATCCGGTCTGGTCGCCCGATGGCAGCCGCATTGCCTGGCGTGCAAATCGCGACGGGGCTTTTCAGATTTATCAAAAGCTGGCGAGCGGCATCGGGCCGGAAGAGTTGCTGCGCAAAGAAGACGCTTTCATCATTCCGGGCAGTTGGTCGGCGGATGGCCGCTTCCTCCTTTACACTCGGGTTGATCTGAAAACGAGAAATGATCTGTGGGTGCTGCTTCTCACGGGAGACCGCCAGCCCTCGCTGTTTTTGCAGACGCCGTTCATCGAGAACGAGGGACGTTTCTCGCCCGACGGGCGCTGGATCGCTTACACCTCAGACGATCAGGGAAGACTTGAGGTGTACGTGCAGACCTATCCCGCCTCGGGTGGCAAGTGGCAGATTTCGACCAGTGGCGGCAGTCAGCCGTGGTGGCGGGGCGATGGCAGGGAATTGTACTACCTGTCCGCTGACGGGAAGCTGATGGCGGTGGAGGTGAAGCCGGGCGGCAGCTTCGAGGCACTCGCGCCCCGGGCGCTCTTCGATCTCGCGCCCGCGCGGGCGCTTGGTGGCGCGAGCAGTTATGCGGCGACGGCGGCGGGAGATCGCTTCCTCTTCGTCACGGCGCGCGAGGAGGCTGCGAGTTTGCAATTCACCGTCGTGACGAACTGGACGGCGGATTTGAAGAAATGAGGTTGGGAACGCACGCGCCCTCGCGTGCAATCTCAGCAGCGATGGAATTAATGCGACAGAGATTTCCCGACAATGCCTGCACGCTATGGCGCGTGCGTTTCTATGAGTAAAAAAATGGAGGCTCCATGAATCGAAAACTTTACACTCTTACCATTATTATGCTGGCCTTGTCCGGCACACTTGCACTCTATTTTCCTGTCCACGCGCAACAAAAACTGACCAAAGCTGACATTGATCGTTTGATTTCACAGCTTTCTAATTGGGGACGTTGGGGCAAAGAAGATCAGCTTGGCGCGCTCAATTTGATTACGCCTGCTAAGCGTAAAGAAGCGGCTGCTTTGGTCAAAGAGGGCGTAGCCGTTTCGCTCGCACACGACACTAACGGCGACGTTGAAAAAGATAATCCTGATCCGTTTGAGCATACGATGAAATTAACGGGTGCTGATCCGACAGGGCAGTGGGGCGTAGATACGATGTCCGTTCTTTTTCACGGTTATCAGCACACGCATATGGATGCGCTCTGCCACATTTTTTATCAGGGGAAAATGTACAACGGATTTTCGCAACAGGAAGTCACCGCCAAAGGCGCGCAAAAACTGGCGATCACGAATCTGAAACAAGGCATTTTTACACGCGGCGTGTTGATGGATATGGCTGTGCTCAAAGGCGCGCCATATCTTAATGGCAACGTAGCAATTTATCCAGCAGATTTGGATGCGTGGGAAAAGAAAGCTGGCATCAAGGTTGGCCCCGGCGATGCAGTCTTTATCAACACCGGGCGCTGGGCGCGACGCGCTGCCAAGGGACCCTGGGATGCTGAGCAAGGCACTGCAGGGTTGCACGCTTCGTGCGCGAAATGGCTGAAAGACCGCGATGTTGCTATTTTGGGCAGTGATGCCGCAAGTGATGTGTTGCCCTCCGGTATCGAAGGAATTTCGCATCCTGTCCATTTGCTAACGCTCAATGCAATGGGCGTGCATATTTTTGATAACTGCGATCTCGGCGCGTTGAGCGCGGCTGCTGCGCAACGCAAACGCTGGACGTTTTTGCTGACCGCTGCACCATTACCGATTACGGGTGGGACGGGATCACCCCTAAATCCGATTGCTACATTTTGAAATGCATTTTCCCCTAGAGGCACAGCGTGACCACAGAGTTATACAGAGAAAAATCTGTGTACCTCTATGCGATCTCCGTGTCACTGTGGTGAAAATAACTCTCAAAAGATGTACCTTGTTTTTGCGCTTTGGGCGTTTTCACCGATGGAAATAATAACGAGAGGTATCCTAATGAAACCTGAAAAAAGACAATCAGCTGCGCTGATGCTGGCGTTGTTGCTGCAAACAATTTGTACGCTCGCTGTTTTGGCGCAAACAACTGTGCAACCGCTCAAGCATCCTGACAGTTTGTCGGCGACAGAATTTTCACGCATCAGCCGCGAGTTGTCGGAAGATGGCGGATATTTTCGCTCGGATAATTTTACGTCGAACGAAACAGCTTATTTGACTGTCGTTGATAAGCTGCGGCAACTGGGCGCGACAGGTGGCGCTTATCTTGGTGTCGGGCCGGAACAGAATTTTACTTACATCGCCAAAATCCGCCCGCGTGTTGCTTTCATTGTAGACATTCGTCGTCAGGCCGTGTTGCAACATTTGATTTATAAAGCTGTGTTTCATCATTCGCCGGATCGTGTGCAATTTCTGGCGCTCTTGTTCAGCCGTCCGCTGCCAAAAGAAAAAGCAGTAACCTCAAAATCTGAACTCAGTGAAATCCTAGATTATTTCAGCAAGACGCCAGCAGATGAACGCGCATATACGACGAACCTTACGCTGATTCGCAAAACGATTAATGACGATTTCAAATATCCGCTTTCTGAAAACGATCAAAAAGGTATCGAATACGTTTACAGCACATTTCGCAATGACGGCTTGGAACTGAGTTATCGCAGCGGAACCAATAATGGTGTCGGCGGTTTTCCTGGCGGCGGAAATCGTGGCTTCGGCGGCTTTCCAGTGCTGAAAGATTTGATTGCGCAAACTGACCTCAATAACAAAGTCGGCAATTATCTGGCGAGTAATGAGGATTATGAATTTGTGCGCGGAATGCAGCAGAAAAATTTGATCATTCCAGTGGTAGGCGATTTCGCAGGGAAAAAAGCGTTGGTTGGTGTCGGCGATTATCTGCGCAAATATGGGCTGACGGTAACGGCGCAATATACGTCGAACGTTGAGCAGTATCTTTTTGAAAATGACGTGTTCGCGGCCTTTGTCGAGAACGTGCGTAAATTGCCGCTGACAGAAAAAAGTTTATTCATTCGCTCGGCTTCAGGACGCGGGCAAGCGCATCCGGCGCGTTTGCCGGGACATCGCGCTACGACGTTGTTGCAGTTGATGAGAGTTTTCGTCAAAGATTTTGATGAGGGCGTCTATCACACTTATTCTGATATGGTCACAACGCATTACATCGCGCCGGACAAGCCGCAATAAGCAAATAGGATAGAGAGAAGGAGAGATACTGAATATCCCGCCATCCCTCCTTCTCTCCGTCTCCCCATCCGTCTCCTCTCCTCCTCTTTTTTTTCTTTCCCAGAAATCCAACTGCGCATTCCTCCCGTAATGTCAGACGAGAGCTGATAAGCTCGAATTTCAAACAAAAGAGGAACACCTATGAGCACAGCAACGCAACAGGCTAATTTGGATGCACGTCTCAAATTAGTCGAAGAGCATCTCCGCGCCGAAAACGAACACGACGTCAGCGGTATCATGGCTACGTTTGGCAGCAATGCGAAATTTGGTCTAAACGGCCTGACCCTCGACAGCGCCGCCGCGATTCGGGATTTGTACGAAGGTTTTGGGTTTGGAGGCAACGGCGGTTTTTCGCAAATTCGAGCCGAAGTCGTCCAACGTCATCTTGGAGCGGAAAGCATTGTGATGGAGCTTTTATTAAGCGGTAAGCATACAGCGGAATGGCAAGGCATTCCTGCCACGAACAAGGAGTTTTCTGTGCCGGCTTGCGCCATTTTTACGTTTGATGCTGACGAAAAACTGGCGGCAGAAACCGTCTATTTTGACGCAACAATTATGCTCCGACAATTTGGCGTGATTGCTTAAGATTCAATTCACAAATGACAAATAATTTATGAACTTGGAATTGCTCAACTCATTACGCCGCAAACTTACACAGCTACAGCATTGGCTGACGCGACAGGTGTTCATTCACTTACGCTTGCTCGAATTTTGCGCACGCTGCCTTTATTGAAGAGGCAACGTTCAAAGTCTAATCAACGCTACTTAACTAGATAAAGGAAAACACTATGAACGAACAAAATAATATTCAAGTTGTACAAAAGGCTTATGAATGCTTTGGAAAAGGCGATATTCCCGGCATTCTGGCCACGCTTTCCGCTGATGTCGTGTGGCACGTCGCGCCCGTTGAAAACGTTCCCTACACAGGCACGCGCAACGGTCACGAAGGCGCTGCGTCATTTTTTACCGGAATGGTTGAAGCAGAAGATACGCTGAAATTTGAGCCGCGCGAATTTACCGCGCAGGACGACAGAGTAATTGTAATTGGTCATTACGAAGCGCGTGCTAAAGCTACAGGGCGTGAATATGCGACGTATTGGGTTCACGTTTTCAAGTTTCGTGATGGCAAAATTACGAGCTTTGCTGAATACACTGACACCGCAGCAATCGCGGCTGCGTTTGTGAAAGCACAAAACGCTTAGAAGGTATCTTTAAACCACCGTAGCGCGAACTTTCCAGTTCGCGTTTGGTCATAAGGTACGAACTGGAAAGTTCGCGCTACGGCAAGATAAAAAAGGTCGAAGTTTCCTTGTTAGAAACTTCGACCTTTAGTTTTTGGTTCGCGTTAATTTTAGAAATTGTAGCGCAGCCCGAATTGCATTTGACGTGGATCAAATGCAGATGTGAAACCAAGCGGATCAGTTGGCAATTTGTCGCGGCGGCCACGCAATTTGTAATTCGTCAGAGGCGTGGCTCCGCTCACATTGCAAGGCGTCAGGCTGCCACTGCTATCAGTACACGCCGCGCCTAGCACATTATTAACGCCAATGAAATTGGTACGATTTGCCAGATTGAAGGCTTCAACCGTTAATTCTAAATAACGTCTGTCGTTCGCAAAGAAGCGACGCGACAGGCGCAAATCAACGCTATAAAACGCTTCGCCCTGACCAGTGTAGCGGCCTGCGAACCCAGGGCGGTCGCTTTGTGAACGACCATCGCCATTTGCATCAAAGCCTAACAGCAAATTGAACGGGCGTCCGCTTTGCCCAACAAAAATTGGCGACAGCAACCAGTTCGAGAGCACCGCATTTTTCGCTGTGCTTTGCAGGACGCCGCTTATTACTAAACGATGTCGTTGATCGAAGGCAGACAACGAACGATCCAGTCCGACATTCAATGGATTTTGCGCTGACCAATCACTGTTGTAATCCGTGACTTCGTCAATGGATTTGGCAAAAGTGTAATGGGTATTCAAGCTGAAGTTTTTGGAAAAGCGCCGTTGCAATTGCGCTGTCAACCCGTGATAGAACGAGTTCGCAGTGTTTTCATAGATGTTGTCCTGAAAACGTTGCGGAACGCGAAAATCGCTGTTGGCTACGAACCGTAAAAAGGTTGCGCCGCCTAGTGGATTCAGGGGGTTGACTGCGCCAGAGGCTTTGGTTTGATTGATGTCGCGGTTGCGCGATAAATGCAAGCCGCGCGCAAACAAGTAAGTCAATTCAAGTGAGAAGCCTTTGCCCAAATCATGCTGCGTTCCCAGGCTCGCTTGATAGGTGGTGGGATTGCGATAATTTGATCCAAGACTGAAACGCGCTTCGAGTGTCGAACCCGGCCCCGGTTTCAAGCTGATCGGCGCGGCTGTCACATCTGATAATACAATCGGGCGCGTGCCAATGATGCCGCGATTTAAGAGGGTTTGATAAACCGTAAACGAGCTTGGCAAACCGAGCGCCCCGGAAGTTGCCGTCGCAAGTACAAGATAAATTGAGCGCGGGTCAGTTGTGCCGCCTAAGACTGTTGTGACGTTGGCAATTGCATTATTGAGGTTGCCTGTAAAAATGCCCGCGCCGCCGCGAATGACTGTCTTACCATTTTTGAACGGATCCCATGAAAATGAAGCGCGTGGTTGCACATCGCCGCCATACGTCGGGACGCCAAGCGGTTCATTGTTGACCGAGTAACGTAATCCATAATTCAGCGTAAAGTTTGACGCCAGTTTCCAGGTGTCTTGTGCATAAATGGAATTGCGAATTGTCCATTGTTTGACAACTGATGGGCCGAAGCCTTGTTGATACACAATCGGCAAATTCAAATTGAACGATTGCAAGGCGGTCATCGGGACTTCAAAAATATCCGCTAACCCATTGCCATTAGCATCACGATAAGGCGTGCCAGGCGCAGTCAGGACAAATTGGTTGAGTGCGTTCGAGACTTGCGCTGCGCCCGTTGCACCCAGCAAATTCGCGGTCGGAATCGCCGTGCCGAAATTGAACCGTCCGCCCAAATACGTTTGACTGTCAGAGGTTAATTGCTGGAAGAGCAATGACACGCCAAATTTGACCGTGTGATTTCCTGCCAATAATGAAACGTTATCGTAAATATCGTAATGTCGTTCGATATTCGTTGAAGGCAAAAAGATTTGACGTCCGAATTGCCCAAACCCTTCGATATTCAATTCAGGTCCAATTGTATCGTTGGGCAAAAACGAAGTTCGCGTGTAACTAAATTGTCCCTTCAGTTCATTGAACAGCGTATTGGAAAATTGATAGTTGTGTGACGCTACGCCGCCGCCACTGAAGCCTTCATATTTTCTTCCGCGTGAAACGGCAATCAATGAACCTGCGGCCTGATTTTCAAAATCACTGTTTGTGAAATTGAACCGCACGTATCCGTTGCTGCGATCACTAAAATTATGATCGAGGCGCGCCGAATATTGTGTTTGCGATTCATTGAAAGGGAACTGTCCGCTGGCATCCGTGAATAATTTCACGGTGCGCGCATAGTTGGTGGTGGTCAGCGCGCCGCGTATTTGTGCGGCCCCAGTTTTCAATGCGGCTGGGGCTGCGGCGCTGTTCGCAATGAAATCAAAAAGCTGTGCCTGTTGGCGCACGATTGCGTTGGAAGAATTGGATGCTACTTGAAACAACGTCGGGTCGGTGAGCAAATTAATAAAGGTAGTTTTTTTCTGGCTTAATCTTTCTACTACGCCAAAAATAAAAGTCTTATCTTTTCTGATTGGCCCGCCAATCGAACCGCCATATTGTTGGCGATTGAAATCTGATTTGCCGCTAGGGTTAAAATCGAACGCATTGCGTGCATCAAATTTTTGATTGCGGAACAGACCAAACAAACTGCCGTGGACATCATTGCCGCCTGACTTGGAAACGATATTGACTACGCCGCCGGAAGCGCCGCCAAACTCTGCGCTATAGCTGTTGCGCACAACCTGAAATTCCTGCACAGCTTCCTGACTGAGTGTTGCCTGTACGCCGCCCGAAGCGCTCATTGCTTCGGCTCCGTCAACCGCAACTGAATTGCCGCGTCCATTATTACCACCAAATGACAACCCTGATTGCGGCGTTTGCGCGACGCGATAATCCGCTGCGTCAGTAATATTTTCAGCACTGGAAACGCCAGGCGTGAGCAACGCATAATCTAAAAAGTTACGGCGGTTGATCGGTAGAGTTTGAATTTGCCGCGATTCGATAACAGAAGATTGTTGCGTCCGTTCGGTCTCAACGACTTCAGTTCCCGCTACCACATCAATTGACGCTTGCACCTGTCCAGTAGCCAGTTTGATCGGCAAATTGGTTTGTTGCCCGACGTTCAATTCGACGCGTGTGCGATTTGCCGCAAAATTTGCCGCTTCAATTTTTATTTCATAAGTACCAGGCAATAAATTGAGGAACGTGAAATTGCCTGTGGCATCAGTGGTCGCCGTTTTGGTGATACCTTTATTGACGTCTGTTAGTGTTACTTTAGCGCCTGGAATTGAGGCGTCAGATTGATCCGTGACCTGCCCGCTTAATTCCGCCGTGGAGCTGGACGCTTGCGGAAAAGCCACACTCGCGGTAATAGCTATCAGTAGCATGGCAAGCATACTGCGAAGTATTATTTTCATAATGATTATTTCTCCTATCTAGTTTTGGACTCTGCATTATAGGGTCTGGGAGTTTCCAATAAGTGCAATAGCAAACTAGCTGATAAATGGGGATAAATCAAGCAGGCGATTATTCGGTTTTACTAATCGCGTTATAAGGAATATTAATAGCCGGATGTGGTCAACCGAATGCGCAGAATTCCTTGTGGTATAGATACCGGTAACACCTGAATGGCGGGTGTGTTTGCGACAAGATCAACTATGAATTATTACACTCCTGAACACGAACAATTTCGCCAATCATTGCGCTCGTTCGTAGCGCGTGAAATTACACCGTTTGTCAATGAATGGGACGAAGCGGAAGAATTTCCGCGCGACCTGTATCAGCGCGCAGCCGAAATTGGTTTGCTCGGAATTGGTTATCCCGAAGAATATGGCGGCACTCCGGCGGACATTTTTTATTCGCTGATTGCAGCCGAAGAATTGGCGCAAGCAGGCAGCGGAGGCGTGCAGGCTTCGTTGTTGTCACACACAATTGCTGCGCCGCCAATTTTGCACGCAGGCAGTGACGAGTTGAAAGCGCGTGTGTTACCGAAAATTTTAGCGGGCGAAAAAATTACTGCGCTCGCCGTCACCGAACCTTCCGGCGGTTCTGACGTAGCCAGTCTCAAAACCACAGCGATCAAAGACGGCGACGCATACATCGTGAACGGCGAAAAAACTTTTATTACTTCTGGCATGCGCGCGGATTATTTCACGGTTGCTGTGCGCACTAACCCGCAAGACAAAACCGCCAATGGCGTTTCGCTGTTGCTTATCGAACGCAATACGCCGGGCTTCACTCGTACGCCGCTGAAAAAAATGGGCTGGTGGTGTTCGGACACGGCGCATTTGCATTTTGATAATTGCCGCGTGCCAGTGAGCAATTTAATTGGGGAAGAAAATCAGGGCTTTCGCGCGATTATGTTGAATTTCAATGCAGAGCGTTTGGGCTTGGCGGCGAACGCGTACGGCTTTGCAAAAATTTGTTACGAAGATGCCCTGGCGTGGGCGCGCGAACGTAAAACGTTTGGCGCACCATTAATCGAACGCCAAGTCATTCGCCACAAATTAGTGGATATGGCAATGCGCATCGAAGCCACGCGCGCCACGCTGGAAGATTTGGCCTATCGCGTAGAGCACAATGTCGGCGTACCAAATTTATTAATCGCGCAAACCTGTATGCTGAAAAATTTCGCTACGCAAACGATGCAATTTTGCGCCGATCAAGGCGTACAGATTTTAGGTGGTATGGGATACATCCGCGAATCGCGCGTCGAGCGAATTTACCGCGAAGTAAAAGTGTTGATGATCGGCGGCGGCGCCGAAGAAATCATGAAAGATTTAGCCGCCCGCCAATTGAAATTTAATTAGTTTTGCGTCTTACGTTTTGAGTACCGCCTTCAGGCGGCCTATTTACAAATGTTGCCGCCTGAAGGCGGTACTCAAAACGCGTGCTTATACTATGTGGACAAAGGGAATTTCATTCATTGGAAAATCAGAAAAAGTTACGCTTGACCTGAAATAGGCTGAGAGGAATAAATGCAAAAAAAATCTCGCAACATAATTTTCGCTTGTTTGCTTTGCGCGACCTTATGCGCTTTCGCTGCTACGATCCAAAAACGCCCGCGTTTATTAGGCGTAGCGCATATGGCGTTGTATGTGAGTGACATCGAAAAGACGCGCGGCTTTTATCATGATTTTCTTGGCTTTCAGGAGTCTTATGATCTAAAAAATGCCGATGGCTCACTCAGTATGACTTTTTTCAAAGTCAACGAAGATCAGTATATTGAAATTTTCCCCGGCTTAAAACCAGAGCAGGATCGGCTGAATCACATTGCTTTTCAGACTGACGATGCCGAAAAGCTGCGTTTGTATCTCGCTACGCGCGGTGTCAAAGTTCCTGAAAAAGTTAACAAAGTGCGCATCGGCAATACCAGTTTTAATATCAACGACCCTGAAGGTCATACCGTTGAAATAACCCAATACGAACCGAACGGCTGGACGCGGCGCGAGCAAGGCAAAGCGTTAAGCGCAACCGCGATCTCAAGACGCATAATGCACGTCGGCATCATCATTGGCGACGCGCCTGAAGCCGCAAAATTCTATACGGATGTTTTGGGGCTAAAAGAATTTTGGCGTGGCAGTGCGCGCGATGCGACGACGGTGTCGTGGATGAATATGCGCTTGCCCGACAGCGAAGATTACGTTGAGTTTATGCTCTATTCCGATTTGCCTGCGCCGACGCAACGCGGCAGCCAGCATCATATTTGTCTGGAAGTACCTGACATTGAAAAAGCACTGGCACAACTGGAAGCCAGCCCTTATCGCAAGCTTTATACGCGCCCGCTTGAAATTCGCACCGGCATCAACCGCCGCCGCCAATTGAATCTGTTCGATCCCGATGGCACGCGCATTGAACTGATGGAACCGCGCACTGTAGATGGGCAACCACCGCCTTCGTCTACGGCTCCGCTACCGCGCAAAAAATAAGCCGTAAGATTTTATGACCAACGAACATTTGACGCGCCGCGATATGCTCAAAAAGGGGACAATGGCTGCTGCCATCACGCTTATGAATCCAAACAACGCTGCTCTTGACTATGAAAAATACGATGGCCTTGGCTTAGCTGACCTCATCCGCAAAAAACAAATTATGCCGTTAGAATTGCTTAACGCTGTACGCGCCAAAGCCGAAGCGCTCAACCCAAAAATTAATGCGCTATGTCATTTGTTTTTTGACAAAGCCGAAGCGCAAATCAAAGCGGGTGTGGGGCAAGGGGCATTCGCGGGCGTGCCATTTGTGCTGAAAGATTTGGGGCAGCAAATGGCAGGGACGATCACTTCGGCGGGTAGCCGTGTTTTCAAAGACGCGCGTTACAATTTTGATAGCACGCTGGTTGAGCGTTACAAAAAAGCTGGCCTCGTGATTTTTGGCAAAACGACTTCGCCGGAATTGGGACTGACGACGACGACGGAATCGGTGTTATATGGCAAAACACGCAACCCCTGGAATTTGGATCACACAAGCGGCGGCTCATCTGGTGGCACGAGTGCGCTTGTCGCCGCGCGCATTTTGCCATTCGGACATGCGAGCGATGGCGGCGGTTCGATTCGCGTTCCGGCTTCGTGTTGCGGATTGTTTGGATTAAAGCCTACGCGCGGACGTGTGCCGCTGGGGCCAATGCAATTTGAAGGCTGGGGCGGCGCGTCGGTGCATCACGCGATTACGATTTCGGTGCGTGACAGCGCGGCGTTGCTTGATGCTTCAGTTGGAACTGAACCCGGTTCGCCATTTTTTTCGCCTGTACCCGCGCGACCATTTTTGCAGGAAGTTGGCGCGCCTACCGGCAAATTAAAAATCGCGTTAGTCGTGAATCCGCCGAGCGGTTCGCCGCTTGACCCTGAATGCAAACAGGCTGTGCTGGATGCCGCAAAATTGTGCGAATCGTTAGGTCATCACGTCACTGAAACGAAATTGCCAATTGATCCCGCGCACGTGAGCGAGACTTTTCTGACGGTATTTTATTCGTCTATTGCCAGAGTCTACGAAGACGCCGCCAAAGCGAGGGGCCGCGCAATCACGCAGGATGATGTTGAGTTGATTACTTGGGCGAGTTATCAAAATGGCTTGGAAATTTCGGCGGTAGCTTATGCGCGCGCGGTGAATGCTTATCATCAAATCGGCTTGCAGCTAGCAAAATTTCAAGAGCCATATGATGTAATTCTTAGCCCTGTGTTAGCGCAACCACCTGTAAAACTAGGCGTGCTGAGCTTGTCACCCGAAAATCCTGCCGCGTACGGTAAAGCCATCACCGAATTTTCGCCATACACCGCGTTGTACAACGTGACAGGGCAACCTTCGATGTCGGTGCCATTGCATTGGACAAAAAATAATTTGCCTGTAGGAGTGATGTTTTCAGGAAGGTTCGGTGATGATGCTACGTTATTACGATTGGCGGCGCAGTTGGAAAAAGCGCAGCCTTGGGCACAGCGAAAACCAAATGTTTAAGTAGCAAATAGGAATGCAACCAGCCCGCGCTCTGATGTGATAATCGTAGCGCGGGCATAAAGAAAATGAAATGGCTGCTAACCAGCGGAGCCTCTGGTCAGCAGCCATTAGTATTGTCCGGTGTGGGCAGGCTAAGGCTGCCGCTTAATTGGGCCGCTCGAACTGGATGCGTTTGCGATATGTTTCGCCCGCGACGGTCGCCACCACATTACCTTCAGGATTGAGAATCTGCACCTTGTCCGTACCGCTCATTTCATCTCCGGCCTGATTGAGCGTCAGCATGGGCTGAGCATTGAAGAGGTAGAAGGTTGGTTGACCTTCTACCTCTTCAGGTTTCCGCTTGCGTTAGTAGATGATGATCATGAAGGGGAAGTCAGCTTTCTTTATTTTCTCGTCTGCGAAGAAAGTGTAAACCCTCATCGTTGTACCATTCACATCAAGGAAGTTCGCACCAGCATTTTCTAATGTGTGAGATGCTTGTGCCGTGACGGAAATAAAACGAGAATTAAGATTGAAGCCAAAATCAAGGTCCCACATACCGCCGTTACCCAGGTTAGTACAGAAAGTACAATTGATTAAATCATTTTCTCGCGTAACCCTGATCCCGCAGGTTCCTGACGTGGCGGCGCTGCCTGTGAGCGTTGAGTTGTAACAGCGCAGAATCGTGCCGTCGCCGTTGACGTAAGCCATCGCTTTGACCAAACCATTCGTTTCGGGCGCTTGCTTGACATTCCCCTCCATATCAATCGTGAGCCGCTCCTTGCCTGCCGTGCGGTCATAGATGGCAAACGTCCCCGCCTTGCCGTTGACGCCGTTTTCCACTGTCCACACCCGATTGACGCCGCCGAGGGTACTGTTGAGGGAAATCATCGCTTTCTCATCCGTGCTCTGGATGCCCATTTCCTGTGGGCCTGCGCCGGCCACGTGTAACTTGATCATCGGGTCGGTGGTGCCGATGCCGACATTGCCGCTGGGGTTAATGGTCAGCCGGGCCTGATTCGCCATCCGATCAAAGATGCCGAACAGCCCCGCCGCGCCGCCCACCCCATTCTCCACGGTCCACACCCGATTGGCTCCACCAATGGTGCTGTTGAGCGAGAGGATGGCGCGCTCCGTCGTACTTTGCACCGAGGCTTCCTGGACGCCCGCTCCTGCCACATGCAACTTGACAATCGGATTTTGCGTGCCGATGCCGACATTTCCGTTCACGTCCACCCGCATCCGCTCCGCTGGCCCAAAGGGAGCCCCTGGCGTCAGGTTGCCATTGGTGTAGAACTGAATCGTGCCAAGCTGGTGTGCCGTCAAAGAGGAAATCCGATCCTTGGCAATCCAGTTCGTGCCGTTCCAACTGCCGCCACCAGAGATAATGGCCTGGTGGGGCACGACACTGATGAGATAGCCGCCATTATCCGCATAGGAATTGCCGAAGCGCATTTGGGTGTAGGGGTAAACGGCTTCCAGCCTGCTGCCTGTGTCAGTGACTCCTTCGGTCGTAGGCTTGGAAGTGTTGGTTGAATTGGATGTCTCACTTCTGTCTGCCACTTCGCGTTGTGTGGAGTCGCGTTCGGTGGTGGTGCTGGTGCGCTCACTGGCGCGCTCACTCGGCGTGCTGGTGCCAGCGACTGTGCCTGCTTCATTGCGTGCGACGGTCAGTTCTGTGCCGATTCCGCTGTCGTTCTGGCTCGTAACCCACAGCTTGTCGGTTTTAGCATCGCGGTCTTGTGCCCGATCCACAATGAAATGGCCCCGCCGCACGCGCGCTGTTGCGGCACCAATCTCTTGGATGGAGAGTGTATAAGCATATAACCCGCTCTTGAGGGCTTGGCCGTTGGCGGCTTGTAGCGGCCAGTTGATTTCGACGACGGACAGTGGGCCACTATCATAAACTGGCTCACCCGCTTGATTAAAGATTTGCAGTTGCATCAGTTGGACAACCTTTTGCGAGGTGAAGCGCACTTGTTCCTGTTGGATGATGATTGTCACATCTTGCGCACTGGCGCTGCCCGATTGCTGCGCTATGGTCATTTGCGCCAGCACCAGACAAAGCAGTAGCGCCACAATAAAATATTTGGCAGTCATCATAGGCTTTCTTGTGTGGCTCAGATTACGGTGCAATGTTTGGTTTTTCATGTGTCCTCCTTTGAGTTTTGCGCGGGCATCGGTTTACACTGAGAACCTGCGAATTATTTTGCCAAGCGCTGGCAACAGCGCCATCACGAATAAGCGATTTTTGCTCTCACCTATAGAAACGGAAGGTAGCGAACAAAACCCGCAAGCCGGTAGAAATAATTTATGGAGACTCCGCCACTATCAGTGACACACTTGCTGCGGCGCTGGGGCGCAGGCGATTATGAAGCCTTGGATGAATTGCTCCCGCTGGTCTATCAGGATTTGCGGCGGATGGCGCGACGCTACATGGGACAACAGCCTACTGGACACACGCTGCAAACAACGGCCTTGATCCACGAAGCCTATCTGCGACTAGCAGGACAGGAAGACAAGTCCTGGGCAGATCGGGCCCATTTCTTTGGCGTCGCGGCGCAGGCGATGCGCCATATTCTGGTGGATCACGCGCGCGCCCGTCACGCGGCCAAACGTGGCGGCGATGCACACGCCGTTTCGCTGGACGAAGCTGCAGTCGTTTCGGACGAGCGGGCGGCAGAATTGGTGGCGCTGGATGACGCACTGCAAGAACTCGCCCGGCTTTCTCCTCGGCAATGTCACGTAGTCGAGTTGCGTTACTTCGGCGGTTTGAGCGTCACCGAGACCGCTGAAGTATTGAAGATTTCGACTGACACGGTGACGCGCGACTGGAACCAGGCCAAAGCGTGGCTGTATCGGGAAATGAGTAGAAAGTAGAAAGTGGAAAGTGCTGAGTACAAAGCACCATACACTTTTCACTTTCTACTTTCCACTCTTACTTATGACCCCTGAACGTTATGCACAAATCGGCGAGCTTTATCAGGCCGCACTGGAACGCGAGCCGACACGGCGCGCCGCGTTTCTGGCCGCCGCTAGTGCTGGCGATGAAATCTTGCGCAGTGAGGTCGAATCGCTCCTTGCCGCCCACGAACAAGCCGCAAGTTTTATCGAGCAACCCGCGCCTGAAATGGCGGCGCAAGTTTTTGTCGAGGAGCAGATGCCGCCGCCATTGCAGGTGGGACAACAACTCGGTGCTTATCAATTACAGGAATTGCTCGGACGCGGAGGCATGGGCGAAGTCTATTTGGCGCTCGACACACGCTTGCAGCGCAAAGTCGCCATTAAATTACTGCCCGCTCGCTTTACCACAGACGCGGATCGCGTGCGGCGCTTTGCTCAGGAGGCGCGCGCAGCCTCAGCGCTGAACCATCCAAACATCCTCACGATTCATGAGATTGGCGAAGTGGAAGACACGCACTACATCGTGACGGAGTATGTGGCAGGCGAAACCTTACGGCAGCGCCTGACCACTGCGTCGCACAAACAGCTTCCATTGACAGAAGCGCTCACGCTTACCACGCAAATGGCCGAAGCGCTCGCTGCCGCACACGAAGCGGGCATCATTCATCGTGACATCAAGCCGGAAAACGTAATGGTGCGCAAAGACGGTTACATCAAGATATTGGATTTTGGACTCGCCAAATTGATTGAACCCAACGCGCCCGGAGTTGGCATTCCAATACCGCCCCCGACCACCAGCCTGACCGAAGCGGGCGTCGTGATGGGGACGCCACGTTATATGTCGCCCGAACAGGCACGCGGCGAGAAGGTAGATGCGCGCACGGACATCTTTAGCCTCGGCGTGATGTTGTACGAGATGGTAGCGGGACAGGTCCCCTTCGCAGGCGCAACGCCGAGCGAAATGATCGCCGCAATCTTGCGAGATGAACCTCCGCCCCTGACTACTGACCTGCCGCACGAGTTGCAACGCATATTGCGCAAAGCGCTCAGTAAAGAGCGCCGCGAGCGGTATCAAACCATGACCGAAATGCGCGCTGACCTGAACCAATGCAAACAGCAATCATTGAGCGCAGAAAAAAACGGCGTGCCGACCGTGGGCGCAAGTAGCTTGACGTCCCCAATGGCAGCGGCTCGCAAACTTGGGCGCAGGCGCTTTGTTCAGGCTACGCTCGTCAGTCTCGTCCTGATTGTGGCCGCGACTGTTTACTTCAGTTTCTTCGGCGGAAGCGGACGTGCGATAGATTCGCTGGCGGTCTTGCCCTTCGTGAATGTGGGTGCGAATCCCGATGCGGAGTATCTTTCGGACGGCGTCACGGACGATCTCATCAACAAACTCGCGCAATTGCCCAAACTCAAAGTGATGTCGCGCAGCGCGGTCTTCCGCTACAAGGGGAAAGAGACGGATGCGCAGCAGGCTGGCAAGGCGCTCGGTGTGCGTGCCGTGCTTATCGGCAAAGTGACGCCGCACGGCGATGACCTGGACATCAGCGTGGAACTGGTGGACGTGCGCGACAACAGCCAGCTCTGGGGCGAGAAGTACAAATACAAAGTGTCGAACCTGCTGCCAGTGCAGACCGATCTGGCGCGCGCTGTTTTGCAGCAGTTGCGGCTACGGCTGAGCGGTGAGGACAAACAGCGCCTGGCGAAGCGCGGTACGGACAATCCCGAAGCCTACGAACTCTATATGAAAGGGCGGTTCTACAGACACGCGTCACAGTTTGAGAAACTGGAGAAGGCCATTGAGTATCTCCGGCAGGCGATTGCGAAAGACGCGCGCTTTGCCCTGCCTTATGTCGAGTTAGTTGATATGTATGTGGGGATGGCGACCCGCGGTGCCACGTACACGATTGCGCACCAAGAAGCCGTGCAGAAGGCGAAGGAAGCCGCAGCCAAAGCCGTCGAACTGGATGACACGCTGGCCGAAGTGCATTTCGCGCTGGCCCAGATCGCCCGGTCTTTTGATTGGGACTGGAATACGGCAGAGCGCGAATACCAGCGCGCCATCGCGTTGTCGCCGAACTATGCGGAGGCGCACCACAATTACGCGCACTATTTAGTCGCGCAGGGCCGTTTCGACGAAGCCCTGACGGAGAGCCTGCGCGCCCTAGCCGCCGACCCGCTTGATATTGGGATTAACTTTCACCTGGGCTGGCATTACTTCCGCACGCGCCAGGACGAGCAGGCGGTGGCGCAACTGAAAAAAACGGTGGCCTTAGATCCAAACTATAGCGGGGCGCATGCCGTCCTCGCCCTGGCCTATGGGGAACTGGGGCGGTATCCCGAAGCTTTCGCCGAGATTCAAAAGAATCAGGATTTGAAGGGGCGTGATCTGCGAGGAAACTGGGGACGCATTTATGCGCTCGCAGGCCAGCGCGACAAAGCGCAAAAGCTCCTCACGCAGTTGCTGGCGGAAACTCAGCTTCCAGGCAAGCATGTCTCACCGTATAACATCGCCGTCATCTACGCGAGTTTGGGCGAGAAAGAGCAAGCCTTCGCCTGGCTGGAAAAAGCGCTTGCCGAGCGTGATGGCAATCTTCCCGATCCGGGACTGAAAACCGACAGACTGTTTGATAACCTACACTCTGACCCGCGATTCACCGACTTGCTACGGCGCATGGGGTTTCAGCCGTGAAGCTACGAGGAAAAGGCGGAGGCATAGAAAGTGCGGAACAGAAAGTAGAAAGCACGGAGTGGAAAGTAAAAAGTGTTGGGCGCATTCTCCTCAGCACGTTTCACTCAGCACTTTCTACGGTTTCTTATGACACCGGAAAGGTATGCACAGATCGGCGAGCTTTATCACGCGGCACTAGAACGTGGGCCGCTGGAGCGGAGCGCGTTTTTGGTTGCCGCTAGTGCAGGCGACGATGCCTTGCGTGGTGAAGTCGAATCGCTCCTTGCCGCCCACGAGCAAGCGGCAAGTTTTATCGAGCAACCCGCGCCTGAAATGGCGGCGCAAGTTTTTGTCGAGGAGCAGATGCCGCCGCCATTGCAGGTGGGACAACAACTCGGTGCTTATCAATTACAGGAATTGCTCGGACGCGGAGGCATGGGCGAAGTCTATCTGGCCTTCGATACACGCTTGCAACGGAAAGTCGCCATCAAATTACTGCCCGCCGCCTTCACGCACGATGCAGAGCGCGTGCGCCGCTTCACCCAGGAAGCACGCGCGGCCTCAGCGCTCAACCAGCCCAATATCATCACCATTCACGAAATCGGCGTGAGCCAGCAAACACATTTCCTCGTGACCGAGTTTGTCGAAGGCCAGACGTTGCGCACCTGGCTGCGAAATAATGAGTCATCCTTGCATGAAAAACTCGACATCGTCTTGCAGATTACCACGGCCTTAGTTGCCGCCCATGCCGCAGGGATTATTCACCGCGACATCAAGCCGGAAAATGTGATGGTGCGACCGGATGGCTTGGTCAAGGTGTTGGACTTTGGCTTAGCAAAACTGCTGGCAAAGGATGAAGGCGGAGGGACGAAGGGTGAAAAGAACAACCTTCCTCGTTCCTCGTTCAGCCCTCATCCTTCCACAATGCCCGGCATCGTGATGGGCACACCACGTTATATGTCGCCGGAGCAGGCGCGCGGCGAAAAGGTAGATGCACGCAGCGACATTTTCAGTCTTGGAGTAATGCTTTACGAAATGGTAGCAAGTCGCGCCCCCTTTGCGGGAGAAACACCGAGTGAGGTGATCGCAGCGATTTTGCGGGATGATCCAATGCCACTTGCGGAGGATATACCGGAGAGATTGAGAGAGATTATCGCGAAAGCGTTACGCAAAGACTGCGCAGGGCGTTATCAAAGCGCTACAGAATTGCTTGCCGACCTGAACCAATGCAAACAAGCGATGCTTACGGTGGGAGGAACTATTGGGCAGCCTGCCAGTGAGCGCACTGCTCCGCACGAAATGACGCCTCTTCCTCGCACTTGGATGAGACGCTTTGTCCTGCTCGTCCTGGTTGGTCTCTTGTTAATCATAGCCGCTACTGCTGCCTGGGTGTATTTCAAACGCACGCCTACCCTCACCAACAAAGACACAATTCTACTCGCCGATTTCGAGAATCAGACCGGGGAAGCAATCTTTGACAAGATGCTCAAGCAAGGGGTGGCAATTCAGTTGCAACAAACTCCATTTTTGCATCTCTTTCCCGAAGCCCAGATGCGACACGAACTGACGCTGATGAAGCGGCAGGTGAACGAACGCGTGACGGCAGAAATCGCGCGGGAGATTTGTGAGCGCCAGAACCTCAAAGCGTTTATTGCCGGTTCGATCACGCCACTGGGCAGCCGCTACGTGCTGACGCTCGAAGCGCTCAATGGGCAGAGCGGCGAGACGCTCGCGCACGAACAGGTCGAAGCCGAAGGCAAGGAACAAGTACTAAAAGCACTCTCGCAGGCGGCAACCCAGTTGCGCGAGAAACTGGGCGAAAGCTTAAGTTCGATTCAGCGCTTCGACCGCCCATTACAGGAAGGCACTACAGCTAAACCGGAAGCCTTCAAGGCTTTTTCGCAAGGCGCTGAAATCGCTAGTACTGGCCGGATCGCTGAGTCAATTTCGTTCTATCAGCGCGCGGTGGAACTTGATCCCGAATTCGCCATCGCCTACACCCAACTGGCGATCATGTATGGGCTGACAGATCAGCCTGCGCTAGCCGCCGAAAATGCGAAAAAGGCGTATGCGTTGCAGGACAGGGCCAGCGAAATTGAGAAATTCCGTATCGTGCAAACGTACCATCGCCTAGTCACTGGAGACCTCAATAAAACCATCGAATCGTTGCGGCTGTATCGGCGGACGTACCCGCGTGAGCACACGGGGCCAAATGACCTGGCCCTTTGTTACAACCTGATGGGCGAATACGAGGCAGCGTTGCCGGAACTGCGCGAGGGCCTGCGCATCAATCCACAATTTGCCGCCCTGTACAGGAATTTGGCTTGGGCGCTGCTGAGCCTCAATCGTTTTTCAGAGGCTAAAGACACCATTGCACAGGCGCGGCAGCGGGGACTGGATCATCGGGATTTCTACGTTTACCTCTATCAGCTTGCTTTTCTGAACGGCGATGCGGCGGGCATGCAACAACAGCTTGACGCGGTGCGCGGGAAGCCCTTCGAGAACGTCGCTTTTGACTGGCAGACCGGCGCGGCAGCCGCTGCGGGGCAATGGCGCAAGGCGCAGGAATTGTCGCGCCGCGCGACCAGTCAACTAGAGCACGGCGCAACGACCGAGGTCGCTGCGCGCTACCTGACTGAGCAGGCGTTGCGCGGCGCGGTTTTGGGGGATTACCGGCAGGCGAAGCTGGATGCGGCGCAAGGTTTGCAACTTGCCCGGAGCCGCTCCTCGCTGCCGCGCGTGGCGCTCGCGTTGGCGTTATGCAATGAATTGAAGCAGGCACAGATGCTCGTTGATGAGTTGCACAAACTTTCCCCGGAAGACACGATCATCAATGCCGTCTGGTTACCCGCGATCCGTGCGGCGATAGAACTGCAACGCGGAGCGGCAACCCAGACAATTGAGCAACTCCAACCCGCTACACGCTACGAAGCCGCTGCCGAATTCTGGCCGCCCTATCTGCGTGGGCAGGCGTACTTGAAACTTGGCAAGGGAACGGAAGCTGCCGCTGAGTTTCAAAAGATACTTGATCATCGAGGCTATGCACCGTTATCGCCCTTGTATCCGCTCGCGTATTTGGGCTTGGCACGGGCGACGCAAAGCCGGAAAGCCTACGACGATTTCCTGGCGTGGTGGAAAGCCGCCGATGCGGATTTGCCGCTGCTGCTGGCGGCGCGCAAAGAAGCGGAACAGAGGTGAGGAGAACTGGTGACTTTGTCCCCTGCTTTTATGGATATAGTTTATTGAGACGGCTTTTACCCTTTTCACTTTGTCCTTTTCACTTTGTCCTTTTCACTTTGTCCTTTTCACTTTGTCCTTTTCACTTTGTCCTTTTCACTTTGTCCTTTTCACTTTGTCCTTTTCACTTTGTCCTTTTCACTTTGTCCTTTTCACTTT
>WBZS01001224.1_pt1 | contig 21824 bp, 19 predicted proteins | sample 5204201 | NCBI WGS metagenome assembly WBZS01 (sample SAMN12344357, study PRJNA552823) | activated sludge metagenome | biome: Activated sludge suspended growth; feature: Nitrification reactor; material: Wastewater; isolation source: activated sludge from nitrification reactor of wastewater...
CGGTCAATGGCGCACCCGCTTGGGAAGCGCAGAAGCGGCACGAGCCCGACCGAGGTCCGTCTGGTAGGGGTCGAGGGCATCGACGACGCGATCCAGGGCGCCCAGAGCCCGAGCCACCCCGAGGACTGTGCCGAGGGAAACGCCGGGGTCGCCGTGCTCCAGGCGGCGCAAGGTGTCCCGGGAGATGTCGGCACGCTCGGCGACCTGGACAGCGGTGAGGTTCTGCATTCGTCGCCAGTCGGCGAGATGGGAGCCGATCTCGCTGGCCGCCCTTGCCACCCGGACGGGCGTCTGCTTCGTCGGCACGTCAAGGTCACTTCTCCCGTTGATGCCAGGCATACCAGTCATGTTAGTCCTTTACGACTGATGTACAAGGCATTACTGCCGCGTGGCTTGACGTCGACGCGGTGCACCATGCAGCCCAGCGGGCACACAGGTCCGCCAACCCACGCTCGGCCCGCCGCCTGCGCCAAACCCCAAGAAGGGCAACAGCCCGAACCCTGAGGGGTTCGGGCTGTTGCCGATGTCCTAAGACATCACATGCGTGTCCGGAGGGGGACTTGAACCCCCACGCCCGTTAAGGGCACTAGCACCTCAAGCTAGCGCGTCTGCCATTCCGCCACCCGGACGGGTGTGCTGAGCATCCCCGCCGGGGGTGCCTCGCGACCGGCAACGTTAGCACGCGGGCGCGGCATACCCCGAATCGGATCCGGACCACAGCGGCACTGGCCGCTGGCCCCGACCATCGGGGCATCGGCGACCCGCGGGAGTCGCGCGGCCACCCCCTCGAAAGGTCTGGGCGTCAGCCGGCCGGGGTGCCCTTGAGCCGCAACAACGTGCTCTTGCCGAACATCGAGTCGATGAGGTCCGTGGCCACCTCGGCGGTCCGGTTGGCGTGGTCCTTGGCCGGGTTGAGCTCCATGACGTCCAGCGACCCCAGCCGCCCGGTGTCGGCGATCATCTCCATGACCAACTGCGCTTCGCGATAGGTCGGGCCGCCCTGCACGGTCGTCCCGACGCCCGGCGCGATCGCCGGGTCGAGGAAGTCGACGTCGAAGCTCACGTGCAGGTGGGTCCCCTCGTCGACGCCCTCCAGCGCCTTGCGCATCACCTTGCGCATGCCATGCTCGTCGATGTTGCGCATGTCGAAGACCTCCATGCCGTCCTCGTGCACGAGCCGCTTCTCGTCGACGTCGACGCTGCGAATCCCGATCTGCCGCACCGTCCCCGGGTCGATCGCGGGCGTCCGACCGCCGATGGAGGTCAGCTCGGTCGGGCCTTTGCCGCGGAGGATCGCGACCGGCATACCGTGGATGTTCCCGGTCGGGGTCGTGCCCATGGTGTTGAAGTCCGCGTGCGCGTCCAGCCACAGCACCCGCAGCGCCAGCCCCTGCTCGCGGCAGTGCCGCGCCACAGCGCTGATCGACCCGATGGCCAGGCAGTGGTCACCGCCCAGCAGGATCGGCAGGCGTCCCCCAGCCAGCGAGGAGTAGACCGCGTCGTGCACGGCCTGGTTCCACGCCCGCACCTCCGGCAGATGCCGGTAACCGTCCACCGGCGGCAGCCACGGGTTCGGCGGCCCGGCGAGGTTGCCGACGTCGTTGACGTGCACGCCGAACTGGGTGAGGGTCTGTTGGATGCCGGCCACGCGCATGGCTTCCGGGCCCATCGAGGCTCCGCGGTGTGCCGCGCCGACGTCGGTGGGTGCGCCGATGAGATCGACGGTCTTAGTGGGGGTGCTCACGGCGAGCATCCTCACACAGTCGCGGCCCCTCCCGGTGCCGAACCGCCCGGGCGCAGCGCCCACAACGCCACCGCGCAGGCTGCCGCGACGTTGAGCGAGTCCACCCCGCCGGCCATCGGGATCCGGACCGCGAGGTCGGCCGCGGCGATGGTATGCCGCGTGAGCCCGTCCCCTTCCGTGCCCAGGACCAGCGCGAGCCGCTCCGGCGGGTCGGCCGCGAGGGCATCCAACGTCACCGCGTCGTCGGCCAGCGCGAAGGCGGCCACGGTGAAGCCCTGCTCCCGCAACACCTCGGGCCCGCCACGGGGCCACGGCTCGATCCGGGTCCACGGCACCTGGAACACCGTCCCCATCGACACTCGAACCGACCGTCGGTAGAGCGGGTCGGCGCACCTCGGCGTCACCAGGACCGCGTCGACGCCGAGTGCGGCGGCGCTTCTGAAGCAGGCTCCGACGTTCGTATGGTCAACGATGTCCTCAAGGACGAGCACCCGCCGAGCACCCGCGAGCAACTCCCCCACCGGCGGCAGCACTGGCCGCTGCATCGCCGCCAGGGCACCACGATGGAGGTGGAAACCGGTCAACGTCTCGATGACGTCGTGGTCACCGGCATACACGGGTATGCCGCCCACCCGCGCCTGCGCGACGACGTCGGCGAGGTCGGTGAGCCAGCGGGCCGCCATGAGGAAGGACCGTGGTCGATGCCCGGCAGCCAGGGCCCGGCGAATAACCTTCTCGGACTCGGCGACGTAGAGCCCGCGCTCGGGCTCGGTCCGCCGCCGAAGAGCCACGTCGGTGAGGGACACGTAGTCGGCCAGTCGTGGGTCACCCGGGTCTGTGATCCACTCGACCCCCGCGGGCAGGTCGACCGCCGCTGCCGTGCTCCCGATCGGGCTGCTCCCGGTAGGGGCCACGCCACCGGTCACGCGAACCACACCATCTTGACGATGGCCAGCACCCCGACGACGACGATGATCGATCGCAGCACGACTCCCGGCAGCCGTCGCCCGATCGCCGCCCCGAGCCAACCGCCGATGAACGTCCCGATCGCGACGAACAGCACCGCCCCCCAATGCACGTGTTCCCGAGCGAAGAGCAGGAACCCGATCGCTGCGACCGTGTTGACGATGGTCACGAGGACGTTCTTGACGCCGGTCAACCGCTGGATCGGCTCGCTGCTCAACGCTGAGAACAGCCCCATGAGCAGGACGCCCTGGGCCGCCCCGAAGTAGCCGCCGTAGACCCCGCCCACGAACACCCCGCCGGTCAGCGCGCGGGTGCGCCAGGGCGGCATACCCCCCGCTTGTCCCGTATGCCGTGCCGCCGCCGCGCGCTGCAGCCGCGGACCGAAGACGACGAGCACCAGAGCCAACAGGATGAGCACCGGAACGATCGCCTTGAAGGCAGCGGCCGGCAAGGTGAGCAGCAGCGTGGCGCCGAGGATGGCGCCGAGCAGCGACATCGGCATGAGCCGACGCAGCGCCCCACCTTGGCCGGTGAGCTCCTTGCGGTAGCCCCAGGAGGCGCTGGCCCCGCCCGCGACCATGCCGATGTTGTTGCTGACGTTGGCCATGAGGGGCGGGTAGCCGAGGAAGAGCAGCGTCGGGAACGTGATCAACGTTCCCGACCCCACGATCGAGTTGATCGTCCCAGCGCCGACGCCGGCCAGGAGGATGAGGAGGGCGTCGAGGGCGGACACGGATTCACCCTAGGGCGTGTGCCCCGCTGGCGCGGAGGAAGACGTACGGCAGCGGGACGCGATGCCGGATCTCGCGCGTGTCAGGTGGTGCGACGGCCTTACTCCCGGCAGCTCCTGTTGGGGTCCGAATTGTTATCTGACCGTGATGTATTCCCTTGTTGGACAGGCTTTTTGGGGTGGGGGGTCTGTCGGTGGTCGCTGTTAGCGTCGGGGTCATGGAGATCACCGGAGCGACTCGCGACTTGGCCTCATGCCGCGCTGCGATCGCGGCCGGGACGGCCGCGGTCGCCGACCTGTTGGCCCTGCTCTGGCAGGTCCAGGGCGCCGAGCTCGGTGACGTGCTGGGTGAGCTCGACGCCCTGGCTGCTTCGGCTGGTGGTGCCCGGGTTGCGGTCGTGGCAGAGGCCGAGTCGCGTGGCGAAATCGCCGCGTCGCAGGCCGGGTCGACGCCGGGCTGGGTCGCCGCTCATGCGCCGTCGTTGGCTGCGGGCAGCGGCGCTGGGCAGGTTGCCCGGATGGTCCGCGACAGCGCCCGCCCGGAGATGGCGACCGTCCGCGCGGCTGCAGTCAGCGGTGCGGTCAGCGTGCCGGTCGCGCTCACCGTGCTCAGCGAGTTCGCGCGGTTGAAGCCGCGGCTTCGCGAGGGCGCGGCACCGACCGTGCTCCAGGGACTGCTGGACATGGGCGTCGCCGATGGCTCGCGCGGGGTCCGCTCCCTGCGCCCGGCGCTGCTGGCGGCACACGGGGCTGACGGGGAGTTCCAGGCCGACGCAGACACCGCCGAACGACTCATCTCGCTCTCGCGCCCGTCGGCTGACGAGTTTGGGGCCTTCACCTACCACCTGGTCCTCGACCCTGCCGGTGCGGCCGCGTTGGAGGCCGCGATCGGGCCGCTGTCCGCGCCCGTGCCCGGCCCCGACGGTGAACGCGACCGCCGTAGCGTCCAGTTGCGTCGAGGCCAGGCCCTTGTCGAGGTATGCCGCCGCGCGACCAGCGCGGGCGACCGGCCTCCATCGGGGGTCAAGACCACACTGATGGTCACGATGAGCTACGCCGACCTGGTCGCCCGTACCGGTGCCGCCACGGTCCTCGGCTCCGCGCAGGGCTGCACGCTCATCGCCCCTGAGACCGTGCGTCGACTCGCCTGCGACGCGTCCGTCATCCCCGTCGTACTCGGTGGTGGCGGGGAAGTCCTCGAGCTCGGCCGGGCGACTCGCCTGGCCACGCCCGGGCAACTCGCCGCTCTCTGGTGGCGCGACCGCAGCTGCAGTTTCCCTGGCTGCACCACCCCGGCTCACTGGTGCGACGCCCACCATCTGGTCCATTGGACCGACGGCGGCGAGACCCGGATCGACAACCTGGCCCTGCTGTGCGGGCGACATCACAGCGTGGTCCACCGCGACCACCTCTTCGGCCGCGTTGACTCGGCCGCCGTCACCTGGGACCTCATCCCCGGGAGCTACGACCGACATCACGCCGGCCTTCCACCACCCGGCGACGCACCAGCCGCCGACTCGCAATGGAGCGACCCGCCACCGAATGGCAGGACACCGCCGCGAATGGACCCCTGGGCAGAGCCCTGGACAGACCGGGATGAGCCGACCGATGCCCCGTCAGCCGGACACCTCAGTCACGCCGATCACCCCGATCACCCCGATCGGCACGATCGGCACGAGGCTGCGCCAGAGGCTGACCCGTGGTTCGACTCAGGCCCGGCCGCCTAGTGCTGTTCGCGGATGCCGCGTCGACTCGTGGGTGGACGACCCGCGGTGGCGGTGGCGGCGCTCGCGTGTTCGGGCGTGGGCGCCGCTGCCCGCCACCGCCACACCGCAACAGCGGTGTGGCGCGCCGTCATTGCCGAGTCACCGACCACGGGGCCTAGAGGCCCGGCGGATCACCGGCGAAGCGGCGACCGCACAACGTCTAGAGCAGCGTGCTAGAGCAGCGTGGTCAGTGCGGCTGAGCGTCGCCGATGACTTCGGGATCGCCGAACTCGCGGGCGCGCTGGATCGGCGGGGCCGCCGCGGGCGCGGGGGCCGGCTCGACCCACTCCTCATCAAATCCACCGCCACCGCCTCCCCCGCCGCCGTTGCCGCCGAGCGCCGACGAGACGCCACGCAGGGCATCGGTGAGCTCCGACGGGATGATCCACATCTTGTTGGCGTCACCACGGGCCAGCTGCGGCAGCACCTGGAGGTACTGGTAGGCCAACAGCCGTTGGGTGGGCTTGCCCCGGTGGATGGCGTCGAAGACCTGCTGGATCGCCTGCGCCTGACCCTGCGCCTCCAACACCCGTGCCTGCGCCGAACCCTCGGCCCGCAGGATCTGGGCCTCCTTCTCACCTTGGGCGGTGAGGATCGCGGACTGCTTGACACCCTCGGCCGTGAGGACTGCCGCACGCTTGTCGCGCTCGGCGCGCATCTGCTTCTCCATCGAGTCCTGCACCGAGTGCGGCGGGTCGATGGCCTTGAGCTCGACGCGGTTGACCCGAATGCCCCAGCGGCCCGTCTCCTGGTCCAGGACGCCGCGCAACTGGCCGTTGATCTGGTCACGCGAGGTGAGCGTCTCTTCCAGGTCCAACGACCCGATGACGTTACGCAACGTCGTGACGGTGAGCTGCTCGATGCCCTGGATGAAGTTGGCGATCTCATAGACCGCCGACTTGGCGTCGGTGACCGTGTAGTAGATGACCGTGTCGATCGACACGACGAGGTTGTCGCTGGTGATCACCGGCTGGGGCGGGAAGGTGACGACTTGTTCACGCAGGTCGATGGTCGCCCGTGGCTTGTCGATGAACGGCACGAGGATGTGCATGCCGTCGTCCAGAGTCCGCGAGTAGGACCCCAGCCGCTCGATGATCACCGCCGTCTGCTGCGGCACGATCCGGATGGTCCGGGCGACCACGGTCGCCGCGAAGATGAGCAGCAGGACCAAGACCACCAGGGTCACGGTTCCGGGCATGGTTCCTCCGTTGAAGAGATGGATCTGCTCGCCTGGCGTCGAGCCGGACGAGAGCTGTGCTGCGTCAGGGCAGTGGTTCGGGCGGAAGGGAGAGCGGGGCGACGACCGCCGTCGCTCCGTCGATGGCGACGACCTCGACGCGGTCACCGGGCAGGAGGGCATCGCCGCCCGTGGAACGCGCCGACCAGGTCTCGCCCGAGAGGTTGATCCGGCCGCCCGCGTGGGTGACCGTCTCGATGACGTATGCCGTGCGCCCCACGTTTCCTGCGACACCCAGGGTCGGGCGCTCGGTGCGGACAGTGAAGCGGCGTTTGACCCACGGCCGGACTCCGACCAGCAGGCCGACCGACGCGGCGGCGGCCACGACGGCCTGGACCGGGAAACTTGCCCCGAAGGCCGCAGCAACACCGCCGGCGACGGCGCCGCCAGCGAGCATGAGGAAGATGAAGTCGACGGTGGCCGCTTCGATCGCCCCGAGCGTGAGGGCGATCCCGACCCAGATCAACCATCCAGAGTCCTGGAACACCGCGTCACCTCTCTGCAGAGCCGATCACCTCGACTGGCTCCTTCACCCTACGACGTGCGGCGCGGCTTGGGGGTTCCTTAGTCCTGGGCGGGCGCCGCTGCGACCGAACCTGGTGGTGGACCCGGGTCAGCCGCCCGTGCGCTCCAGCGTCTACCGTGCCGCTCGATGACCAGCGGCAGGCCGAACGTCGCTGACAGGTTGGCGGAGGTGAGGGTGATCGGCAGCGGCCCGGCCGCCACGATCCGACCCTCGCGCAGCAACAACACATCGGTGAAACCGGGCGGGATCTCCTCGACATGGTGGGTGACCAGCACCATCGCCGGAGCCTCGGTGTCCTCGGCCAACACCCCGAGCCGCGCCACCAGATCCTCGCGGCCGCCGAGGTCGAGCCCGGCTGCGGGCTCGTCGAGCAGCATGAGCTCGGGGTCGGTCATCAGGGCCCGGGCGATCTGGACCCGTTTGCGTTCCCCCTCGGACAGCGTCCCGTAGCGTCGATCGGCCAGGTGCGCCGCCCCCAAGGCATCGAGCAGGCTCATCGCCCGGGCGTAGTCCTGCCGGTCGTAGCTCTCCCGCCAGCGCCCGATGATTCCGTAGGACGCCGTCACGACGACGTTGCCGACGGTCTCGCCGCCCGGGATCCGCTCGGCGATCGCGGCACTCGCCAGCCCGACCCGGGGTCGAAGCTCGAAGACGTCGATGGTCCCGAGAACCTCGCCGAGGATCCCGACCACCCCGGTCGTCGGGTGCATGCGTGCCGCCGCAATCTGCAGCAGGGTCGTCTTGCCTGCTCCGTTGGGGCCCAAGATGACCCAGCGTTCGCCCTCCTCGACCTCCCACGTCACGTCATCGAGGAGGCGGTTGTGACCGCGCACCACGCTGACGCCCGCGAAGGCGAGGACATCACTCATGAGCACCCACCCTAGCCCGGAGGCTCTGGGCGACCCGGTCCCGAGGAGCGTGTCGGCCCGCCTCGTTAAGGTATGCCGGTGCTTGCGCTCCCATTGTCCGTGCGTGTCGCCCTGTGGGCCACGCGCTGGCTGGCGGGCCACGGCGAGGTCCAAGACGTCTTCCACAAGTCCCATGCCGGCGCCGTGACCGACTGCGGCGGACCGCTCGATGAGACCCTGCGCGACTGGCAGACCTACGGCGAGACCGCGGTCTTCCTCGCCCTCCCGCGTCCAGGCGTCCCCGCCGGTATGCCGCGCACCGACCGACTCAGTCTCGCCGAGGCGGCTGAGGCGGGGCAGGCGGCATACGCGCCGACGGTCGGTGGACTGCTGGTGCCGAGGCTGACACCGTTCGGTCCCGACGGTGACCCGGGGCTGCTCGTGGAGTGGACGGCATACGACGCCGAGCCGGTCCCCCGCCACGTGGCCGAGTCGACTGACCTCCGTGACCTGAGCCGACGGTTGGCCGAGGCGGTGCAGGAAGCGACGGAACGGCTGGCGACGGTGGGCGGCATACCGTGGCGCGGTGGTGAGGCCAACCCGCCGCCGCGGGCGAGCCTGCCTGGTCTTCCCCCGGGTCTGGCCCCGCGACCGGTGCACCTGCTCGACCGGGCCGTCGAGGTCAGGGCTCTGGCGCTCAGCGGACTCGACGTGGAGGCCAAGGGCGCCGCGCTCGACGCCACGACATCGGCGGTGCGGACGGCGACGCTGCGGGCGCTGTTGGTCGAGGCCGAGGCCGCCGTGGTCGGCGCGACGAACGTCCTGGCGATGAGCATCGCCGGGTGGCGACCCGCCTGAGGGAGTGGAGCGTCCGAGCCGGGTACCTGCTCGGCTCAGGTTCGGCTCAGGCGCGGCCGAGGACGTCCTGGTAGACCGCCATCGTCTTGTCGCCGATCGACTCCCACGAGAAGTGGTCAACGGCACGAGCGCGCCCAGCCAGCCCCATGGCGCGAGCCCGCTCGCGGTTGCTCACCGCGTCGGTGAGGGCGCCGGCCAGGTCGCTGACGAACTTCTCCGGGTCGACGGGCGTGCCCGTGCCGTCCTGGACCTGCTCGATCGGCACCAACCAGCCGGTCTCGCCGTGCATGACGACCTCCGGGATGCCGCCCGTGGCCGTCGCGACGACCGGGAGCTCGCAGGCCATCGCCTCAAGGTTGACGATGCCCAAGGGCTCGTAGACCGACGGGCAGGCGAACACCGTGGAAGCGGTGAGCAGGGCGATGACCTCGCGGCGCGGCAGCATCTCGGGGATCCAGACGACCCCGTCCCGCTGGGCGCGCAGGTCGGCCAGCAGTCCCTCGACCTCGGCCTTGATCTCCGGGGTGTCGGGGGCGCCGGCGCACAGGACCACCTGGACGTCCTCGGGCAGCCGGGCGGCGGCGCGCATGAGGTAGGGCAAGCCCTTCTGCCGGGTGATCCGTCCGACGAAGGTGACCGCCGGGCGGTCCGGGTCCATCCCGTGCTTGCGGCAGACCTCCTCGTCGCGGATCGGCTGCCACAGCTGCGAGTCGATCCCGTTGTGGACGACGGGCACCTTGGCGGGGTCGAGCGAGGGGTAGCTGCGCAGGATGTCCGCGCGCATCCCGGCACTGACCGCGATCACCGCCGCGGCCCCTTCGTATGCCGTGCGCTCGGCGAACGAGCTCACCCGGTAGCCGCCGCCGAGCTGCTCGGCCTTCCAGGGACGCATCGGCTCGAGACTGTGTGCCGTGATGACGTGCGGGGCTCCGGCTAACAGCCCACCGACGTGTCCGGCGAGATTGGCGTACCACGTGTGTGAGTGGACCAGGTCAGCGCCCTGACAGTCCGCGGCGATGGTGATGTCGACACCGAAGGTCTGCAATGCCGCGTTGGCAGAGGCGAGTTCGGGCAGATCCGGGTATGCCGTGGTGCCGGCTTCGTCGCGCGGCGCACCGAAGCAGCGCACCTGGACGTCGACATCCCCACGGGCGCGCAACGCCCTGACAAGTTCAGCCACATGCACCCCTGCACCGCCATAGATCGCCGGAGGGTATTCCTTGCTGATGATGTCGACGCGCATGGGTCAACCGTAGTCACCGAAAGTTCGCCGAGACAGTGGCGTTCCTGACATGGACAGGCCTGCCCCGCACCGGGGCTGAGCCCTAGGGTTGTCCCATGGCACGCGTAGGCGCAAACTCGAAGATCTTGGCGATCGTCCTAGCGGGTGGAGAGGGCAAGCGGCTCATGCCGCTGACGCGCGACCGGGCCAAGCCGGCTGTCCCGTTCGGCGGGATCTACCGGTTGATCGACTTCGCCCTGTCGAACGTCGTCAACTCCGGCTATCTCAAGGTCGTCGTGCTGACGCAGTACAAGTCGCACAGCTTGGACAAGCACGTCACCAAGACGTGGCGGATGTCGACGATGCTCGGCAACTACGTCGCGCCGGTGCCGGCCCAGCAGCGGGTCGACAAGAACTGGTACCTCGGCAGCGCGGACGCGATCTTCCAGAGCCTCAACCTGCTTGACGACGAACGGCCCGAGATCGTCGTGGTCGTCGGTGCCGACCACGTCTACCGCATGGACTTCTCTCAAATGGTCCAGCAGCACATCGAGACCGGGGCCGGGCTCACCGTCGCTGCGATCCGCCAACCGATCAGCCTGGCCGACCAGTTCGGCGTCATCGAGGTCGACCCAGCTGACACCCGCAAGATCGGGGCCTTCCGCGAGAAGCCGACCGACCCGGTGGGGCTGCCCGACGCGCCGCACGAGGTCCTCGCCTCGATGGGCAACTACGTCTTCACCGCCAGCAAGCTCGTCGAGGCCGTCACCGAAGACCACGACCTTGAGGGCAGCAAGCACGACATGGGCGGCGACATCGTGCCGCGCTTCGTCAGGGAGTCCGACGCCTACGTCTACGACTTCAAGGACAACGATGTGCCCGGCGCCACCGAACGCGACCGCGGCTACTGGCGTGACGTGGGGACGATGGACTCCTACTACGACGCCCACATGGACCTCATCTCGGTCCACCCGATCTTCAACCTCTACAACTACGACTGGCCGATCTACACGACCATGGCCCCGCTGCCGCCGGCGAAGTTCGTCCACGGCTCGGGCGACCGGGTCGGTGAGGCGTTGTCCTCGATGGTCTCCCCCGGCGTGGTTGTCAGCGGTGCCCAGGTCAACCACTCCGTGCTGTCGGCCAAAGTCCGCGTGCATAGCTACGCGACGATCGCCGACAGCGTCCTGCTCGACGACGTCGAAGTCGGCCGGTATGCCGTCATCCGCCGCGCCATCATCGACAAGGGCGTCTACGTCCCGGAATACTGCCGGATCGGCGTCGACCACGAGCACGACCGGTCGCGTGGCTTCTATGTCACCGAAGGCGGCATCACCGTCATTGGCAAGGGCCAGAAGGTTCCTCTCTAGGAACGGGTTAGCCTGCGCGGGTGAGCTTTCAACCGCAAGGACAGCGTCGCGACGGCATACCGGCCTCTGTGGGTGACCCACGACCCGCGCGAGTCGCCGTTCAGGTCGCCCCCCAACATGCCCCGTATGCCGCGTTACGCGACACGTGCGTGGCCTTGGAGGGGCTTGGCGTCGACCTGGTGCTGACGTGGGACCACTTCTTCCCGCTGTCCGGCGACCCGGACGGGATGCACTTCGAGGCGTGGACGCTGCTGTCGGCCTGGGCCGAGGCGACCGAGCGGGTCGAGCTCGGGGTGCTGGTGTCGTCGATGTCCTATCGCAACCCGCAGCTGCTTGCCGATATGTCCCGGACCGTCGACCACATCAGCGGCGGCCGGTTGGTGTTAGGGATCGGCGCTGGGTGGTTTGAGCGGGACTACGTCGACTACGGGTATGAGTTCGGGACGGCCGGGTCTCGGCTGGACGCCCTGGCCCGCGACCTGCCGGTGCTCAAGGACCGCTGGACGCGACTCAATCCGGCGCCGACGCGCACGATCCCGGTGTTGATCGGTGGTGGCGGTGAGCGCAAGACGCTGCGGATCACCGCGGAGCATGCCGACATCTGGCACGGGTTCGGCGACCCCGAGACGATCCGCCACAAGCACCTCGTGCTCGACGACTGGTGCGCGGCACGAGGACGGGACCCCATGGCAATCGAGCGGTCGGCGGGCGTGGCCTTCGCTCCGGCCCGGTTGCCGGAGGACTCGTCGCTGGACTACGCCGCCCAGGCTCAGGAGCTGTTCGACGTCGGGACCCGACTGCTCACGCTGAGCCTGACCACTCCTCCCTACGACCTCGGCCCGGTCCGCGACGTCCTGGCCTGGCGCGACGAGGTCAACGCTCGCTCGGCTGCAGTATCTGACTCCACGCCTGCGACGGGGGCCGACTGAGGTGGCCGTGTCGGACATCGAGGTCCTGGACCTGCTCGTCCTGCTGGAGTCCGTGGGCGCGCAACCGTGGATCGCCGGCGGCTGGGGTGTCGATGCCCTCGTCGATCGACAGACCCGCGTGCACCGCGACCTGGACGTCATGGTGTTGGCCGACCGGCTGGCCCAGGTGCTCGACGCGTTGCAGGACAAGGGTTTTGTTGTCACCACCGACTGGCTGCCGGTGCGCGTGGAGTTGGATGACGGCATACAGATCGTCGATGTCCACCCCGTCCATCCCGACGGGTCGGGCGGGTGGTGGCAGGCCGCCCCGGAGGGTGGGCGTTACCGCTACCCGGAAGGGTCGATCGTCGGCGGCCTGATCGGTGGACGCACCGTCCGGTGCGCTTCCCCCGTGCTGCAGGCGCAGGTCCATTCGGGCTATCCCCTACGCCCGGTCGACGTCCACGATCTCGCCCTGCTCCACGAGATCCTCTCCTCCGACGAGATCCTCTCCCCCGACGACTGACCCGGGCCGCGCGCCCGCGGACGCGGCGCGGGCGGCATACCGGCGACGCTCTAGCCTGGTGGGCGTGACCGGAACCGCCCCCCCGACCTTGCGTGTCACCCTCTCGGGTGAGGACCGACCCGGCGTCACGTATGCCGTGCTCGCGGCGGTTGCCGACGCCGGGGCGCACGTGCTGGACCTGGAGCAGATGGTGGTCCGCGATCACCTCACCCTCTCGGTCCTGCTCGGTGGCGCCGACCCTGACCGGTTGACCAGCCTGGCTCACACGGTCGGTCACCGCCTGGGCATGCGGACCCGCACGAGAGCCGGCCGCGGCGACTCCAACACGCGGCGCGACGGCCGAGCCCATGTCGTGGCCCTCGGCCAACCGCTCACGGCGCGGGGGCTCGCTGCCGTCACGGCGCGCATCGCCGCCCACGGAGCGAACATCGACCGGATCCGACGGCTGTCGAGCTATCCGGTCACGACGATCGAGCTCGATGTCTCGGGGGCCGATGTCCCACGGCTGCGCACCGAGCTTGCCGCCGTGGCGGCGGCCGAACGCGTCGACATAGCGGTCGCGCCCGCGGGCCTGGCCCGGATCGGGTCGCGGCTGGTTGTCATGGACGTCGACTCGACCTTCATCCAACAGGAGGTCATCGAGCTCATCGCCGCGCACGCCGGCTGCCAGGCTCAGGTCGCCGCCGTCACGGAGCGCGCAATGCGCGGCGAGCTCGACTTCGCTGAGTCGCTGCGAGCGCGGGTTGCGCTGTTGGAAGGGCTGGCCGTCTCGGTCCTCGACGAGGTCCGTGACGAGATCGTGCTCACCCCGGGGGCGCGGACATTGGTGCGGACGCTCAAGCGCCTGGGCGACACGGTCGCGCTCGTGTCGGGCGGCTTCCTTGAGATCGTTGGGCCGGTGGCGGCGGAGCTGGACATCGACCACGTGCTGGCCAACCGGCTGGAGGTCGCCGACGGGCGGCTGACCGGTCGCGTCGACGGACCGATCGTCGATCGGGCCGGCAAGGCGGCCGCGCTGCGGCGGTTCGCCGCGGAGGCCGGGCTGCCGCTGTCGCGCACGGTCGCGATCGGGGACGGCGCCAACGACCTGGATATGCTTGCGGCGGCCGGGCTGGGGATTGCGTTCAACGCCAAGCCGCTCGTGCGCGAACGCGCTGACGCCAGCGTCAACGTGCCCTATCTCGACGCGGTGCTGTTCCTGCTGGGCATCACTCGTGAGGACGTCGAGGACGCCGATGCCGAAGCAGGCTCGCCGACACCCGCGCCTGCGCTCACCGGTGCGAGCGAGACGACTAGGGTGTGACGGTGCTTTCCACTGCGGGCCCCACCGATGGGGCCGGTATGCCGCCCGCCCCCCGGCCCGTGCGGCGCACCTTGCTCATCATCGGGGGGGCCGAGGACAAGCTGGGACGGTCGGTGGTCCTGCGCCGGTTCGTGCGCCTGGCGGGAGGGCGGTCCTCCCGGATCGTCGTCATCCCGACGGCCTCGTCGTTCTCCGCTGAGGCCGCCGCGCTCTATCGGACGGTGTTCGCCCGACTCAAGGCCGGCCCCGACGTCCAGATCGTCCACCCGCCGACCCGAGCGGCTGCGTCCTCGCCCGAGTTCGTGGCGACGATCGACGCAGCCACTGGGGTGTTCATGACCGGTGGCAGCCAGCTCAAGCTCAGCCAAAACGTCGTCGGCACGCCGGTCGGGGACGCGATCCACCGGGCTTACCGGCGCGGGGCGGTCATCGCCGGAACGTCGGCGGGCGCCTCGATCATGAGCCAGTTCATGATCTCCCTCGGCGACGAGGGGATCACCCCCCGCCAGCGCTCCAGCCAGCTGTCGGCTGGACTCGGGCTGCTCACGGGCGTCGTCGTCGACCAGCACTTCGACCAACGAGGCCGCTATGGACGGCTGCTGTCGATCGTCGCCAACTCCCCCAGCCTGCTCGGGGTCGGCATCGATGAGAACACCGCCGCCGAGATCCGCGACGAACGGCTCCTGTCGGTGGTCGGCGCCGGGGCGGTGTTCGTCCTCGACGCGAGGGAGGCCGTCACCGATGCCCCCGAGGCACGGCGTGGTGCTCCGCTGTTGGTGTCCGGGGCCAAGGTGCACACGTTGCCGACTGGCGCGACGTTCGACCTCGACTCGGTGTCACTCGTGCGATTCGTCGAGCGCCACCCCGATATCGAGGTCGCTGTCGTCGCTGCGAAAGACCGCGCGCCGATGGTCCCGGCCCATGCGACTGTGCCACCGTCCGCCTAACCACTAACGTGTGATCCTCCCCACTCCCGGCTAGGAGCTCGAATGGCGAAGGACCACCCCACCCCGACCGGCCCCATCGCGCCGGATGTGCGCATCCTTGAGACGAGGGTCTATCGGGGTCCCAACATCTGGTCCTACGAGCCGGCCATCCACCTGGTCGTCGACCTCGGGGTCCTTGAGGGCTACCCGAGCGATTCCATCGAGGGCTTCACTCCGGCGCTGGTCGAGTTGCTGCCTGGGCTGCGACGGCATACCTGCTCGGTGGGGCGCGCGGGCGGGTTCATCGAACGACTCGAGGACGGGACCTGGCTCGGCCACGTCGCCGAGCACGTCGCCCTTGAATTGCAGACGGCTGCCGGGCACGACCTGCGTCGCGGGAAGACCCGGATGGTCAAAGGGCGCACCGGCGTCTACAACGTCATCTTCGGCTACGTCGACGAGACGGTGGGAATCGCGGCCGGAGAGCTCGCCGTCCGACTGGTCAACCACCTCGTTCAGATGCAGGAGGGCTTCGACTTCGCTCAGGAGCTTGACGCGTTCCTGCGCAAGGCCGACCGGGCTGCGTTCGGGCCATCGACCGCCGCAATCATCGAGGAAGCAGTCAGCCGGGACATCCCGTGGATTCGGCTCAACTCCGCCTCGCTCGTGCAGCTCGGGCAGGGCGTCCACGCCCAGCGGATCAGAGCCACGATGACCTCACGGACGGGCGCGCTGGCTGTCGACATCGCGAGCGACAAGGACCTCACCGGCAAGCTCCTGGCCGCCGCTGGGCTCCCCACGCCCAAGCAGCACGCGGTGCGGACTCTGCGCGGCGTGCTGGACGCAGCGCGCGAGATCGGCTTCCCAGTGGTCGTCAAGCCGCTGGATGGCAACCACGGGCGGGGCGTCTGCCTCAACCTGCGCTCACTCGATGATGTCGAGAAGGCCTACGACATCGCCAAGGAGCAGTCCCGCAGCGGCGTCCTCGTCGTCGAGTCGTTCGTCACGGGCCGGGACTACCGCTGTCTCATCGTCGGCGGCCGGATGCAGGCTATTGCCGAGCGCGTGCCCGCCCACGTCGTCGGCGACGGCGAGCACACCGTCAAGGAGCTTGTCGACATCACCAACTCAGACCCGCGCCGCGGCGTGGGCCACGAAAAGGTCCTCACCCGGATCAAGGTCGACGCCGCCGCCATCGAGGTGCTCGAAGGCCAGGGCTACTCGCTGACCTCGGTGCCGGCCGATGGGGTGATGGTGCGGTTGGCGCTGACCGGGAACATGTCCACCGGCGGGATCTCGATCGACCGGACCTTCGACGCCCACCCCGACAACATCGAGGTGGCCGAAGAAGCGGCCCGGATGGTCGGCCTCGACGTCGCCGGGATCGACTTCATCTGCCCCGACATCGCCGCCCCGGTCCGCGAGACCGGCGGGGCCATTGTCGAGGTCAACGCCGCACCGGGCTTCCGGATGCACACCCACCCCACTGTCGGGGTGCCGCAGTTCATCGCCAAGCCGGTCGTCGACCTGCTGTTCCCGCCGGGCGCCCCGTCCCGGGTGCCGATCATTGCCGTGACCGGGACCAACGGCAAGACGACCACCTCGCGGATGATCGCCCACATCTTCAAGGGGTTGGGCCGCAAGGTCGGGATGACCTCGACCGACGGCGTCGTCATCGACGAGCGCCTGGTCATCAAGGCCGACGCATCCGGACCGAAGTCGGCCCGGATGGTCCTGATGAACCCTCGGGTCGACTTCGCGGTCATGGAGGTGGCGCGGGGCGGCATACTCCGCGAGGGACTCGGATATGACCGCAACGACGTCGCAGTGGTCACCAACGTGGCACCTGACCACCTGGGGCTGCGCGGGATCAACACCCTCGCCGAGCTCGCCGCGGTCAAGGCGGTCGTCGTGGAAGCGGTGCCCAAGAACGGGTTTGCCGTCCTGAACGCCGACGACCCGCACGTTCGCGCCATGCGTCGGCGGTGTGCTGGGGAGGTCATCTGGTTCACCCTCGCCACACCCGGCAGCGAGATCCGAGAGTTCGTCGACGCCCACTGCCGTCGAGGCGGACGGGCCGTCTACCTGGAGCCCACCGACCGAGGCGACATGATCGTCATCCAGCACGGACGCCGGGCCATGCAGCTGGCCTGGACCCACCTGTTGCCCTCGACCTTCGGCGGCACGGCCCGGTTCAACGTCGCCAACTCGCTGGCCGCGGCCGGGGCTGCGTTTGCCGCGGGGGCCCCGTTGCACGACATCCGGCAAGGGCTGCGCACCTTCACGACGAACTACTACCTCTCCCCCGGACGGCTCAACCTCGTCGAGGTCAACAACGTCGAGGTGTTCGTCGACTACTGCCACAACGCCGCCGGCATGCGCGCACTAGGTGACTTCGTCGATCGGTATGCCGCGACCCGCGAGGGCCGCGCGGACCTCGGGCGCGTCTCGCGGATCGGGGCGATCGGGTCGGCCGGCGACCGGCGCGACTCCGACTTGCGCGAGCTCGGCGCCGTGGCCGCACGGCACTTCGACGTCCTGGTCGTCCGGGAGGACTCCCGGTTGCGTGGGCGCCGACCGGGTGAGGCCGCCGAGCTCATCCGTGAGGGCGTCCTGGAAGCCATGCAGAAGGGCGGGGTGCGCTGCCGCCAGGTCGACATCGTCCTGGACGAGTTGCAGGCCGTCGGACACATCATGGCCAGAGCCAACCCCGGTGACCTCGTGGTGGTCTGCGTCGACAAGTCCGCCGAGGTGTTTGCGGCACTTGAGGACATGACCCGCCAGGCCCAGCCGGGTTCGCACGGCGATGGGGTCGCCGACCCCGACCTGGACCCCGTGGAGCTCTACGACGCGGCGGCCGCTTCCGGCGCCGCCGCCGGAGCCGCGGCCGAGGACCTCGCCATGAGTCCCGCCTCGGCCGACGAGGACGGGGAGTCCGTCTCCGAGGCCACGACGGAGGGCTGACCCACGCCCGCGCCCGGGATCAGGCGGTCGGCGTGTCCGGGTCCTCCCGAGCCGCCACGCGTAGCTGTGCGGCCGCCTGGTGCAGCGCGATCCGGTATGCCGCGGCGTCGTCATCGGTGGCGTGGTCCAGCAGGGCGTCGATGAGCTCGGCGACGGCCTCGGTCGCCTGTCCGGTGTCCAACAGCACCAACGCCCGCAGCGCGGCGACCGCGGAACTGCCGGGGTGGCCCGCGCCGACCGTGTCGAGCAGCTCGACGGCAATCTCCGGGTGATCCAGATCCCGGTATGCCGCTGCGGCCTGCAGCTGGGCCCGGTGCCGGTGCGGCTCGCGCAGACCCGCGTCAAGAGCCTTGTGGTACATCGAGACGGCCCGGCCGCGATCTCCCGTGGCATCAATGGCACACGCCCACTCGTAGGCCAGGCGAGCGTCGGAGGGGTGGGCCGCGGCCAACCGACCAGCAGCCATCACCCTGGACTCCGGGTCCCCCAATGCCCAGACCGCGGCGATCTCATCCTCCGCCTCATGCAGGCCACGCGAGGCGATGACCTTGCGGCGGATGGTTCGCGGCTCGTCGACGGTGCCACCCCGCTCGGCGAGCAACTGGGCGACCGGGTCGCGTTGGTCGTGGCACATCAGCCCGATGACGTCGCCGTCGTCGGCGTCGGCCAGGAGGGCGGTCAGGGCCTCGATCTCGCTCTCGTAACCGTCGACCTCAGGCATCCCGGAGCGAGAGAGGCCCTCTCGCAGCAGGGAGTCCATCTGGGCAAGGGTCATCCCGCGCAGGTACTTGAGCTTGTGGGCCAGCACCACCTGGTCGGCCCCACGCCCGGCGATCTCCCCCAAGGCCGCGTTGGCCTCGGGCAGCCGGTCTCCCGTGCCGCCGATGCCCATCCGCACCCGGCCACCGGGAGCGGTGAGCCCGCGGCATACCTCCAGGAGAGCCTCCAACCCCGCCTCGTTGTGCGCCATGTCGACGACCACGGAGACCGAGCCCCCGGCGGCGAGAGGGACCGAGTAGGTATTGAACCGGCCCGCGTTGAGCACCGGGTCGGGCCGGAACGACCGCAGCCCCTCGACAACCGACGCCCGCGCCAGCCCCAAAGCCAGCCCACCGGCCGTCGCGCCGAGCACGTTGGCGATGTTGATCCGGGACAGGCCCGCCAGGGTCATCGGCACGTCGACGACCTTGACCAGCCGGTCAGGGTCACGTCCAGGGGTCAGGACGACGATCTCACCGTCCAGGACGGTGATGCCTCGCCCGCTGGCAGCGAGCGACTCACGCAGGGCCGGCGAGTTGGGGTCGAGGGAGAACGCCCAGATCCGGCCGCGGGCCCGGTGCCGCATCGCCCAAACCCGTGGGTCGTCGCCGTTGAGGACCGTCCACCCCGTCGGCTTGACAATGAGAGTGGGGATGGCCTTGACCTCGGCCAGCTGGTCGAGGGTGTCGATCCCGTTGAGCCCCAAGTGATCTGCGGCAACGTTGGTCACCACCGTGACGTCGGTCTGGTTGACTCCCATCCCCTTGAGGAGCATCCCGCCCCGGGCCGTCTCGAGGATCCCCACCTCCAGGCCCGGGGTCCCGAGCACCTCTCGCGCCCCACCGGGACCGGAGTAGTCCCCTGGCTGCACCATCTCACCCATGACGACAACGCCGTCGGTCGAGCTCCAGGCCGTGCGCAAACCGGCCGTCATGACCATGTGGGCGACCATCCGCGTGGTCGTCGTCTTGCCGTTGGTTCCGGTGATGGTGATAACGGGCACGGCGGGGGTGATCACGGCAGCAGGCGCCCCGACCGGCGCCGCCGCCACGGCGGCTCCGGCCGCCGCAATGAGAGCCTGCGGATCTGCGTTCGGCTCAGACAACGCGGTCAGCAGTGGGGCCAGTGCCTCACCGAGGGCGACCGCCCGCCCGCGGCGTCGCCACGGCACGGCCACGACGACGTCCTCGGTATGCCGTCCCGCCCGAGTCCGCACGGCCAGGCGGCGCACCCCCGCCTCGGCCGCGACCCGACGCACGACGTGTTCGACGACCCTCATGAGGAAGCGCTGTCGCTGTCCGGTGCCGGGCCGACCTGGCCGGGCCGTGCCCAACCCCAGCCTCCGGCCGAGGGCGAGCGCCTCGTGGCCGTCCATCCCCAGCTGCCCGGGCATCACCAGGCTCACTTTGACCGCCGGTCGGTTGACGTAGAGATTCGGACCTTCGAGGATCCGCACCTCGTCGGCGCGCACGGGTTCCATGACGGGCGAGCCTAGTGGCGGGCTCTTCAGCAGCCCATCGCGTGGACGCCGCCATCGACGTGGACGATCTCTCCCGTCGTCGCCGGGAACCAGTCCGAGAGCAGCGCGACGCACGCCTTCGCGGTCGGCAGCGGGTCGGTGACGTCCCAGCCGAGCGGCGCTCGGGCGTCCCACTGCTCCTCGAAGACCTCAAAGCCTGGGATCGACTTGGCGGCCGTCGTGCGGATCGGCCCGGCGGCGACGAGGTTGCAGCGGATGCCCTTGGGGCCTAGGTCGCGGGCGCAGTAGCGGTTCGTCGACTCGAACGCTGCCTTCGCGACGCCCATCCAGTCATAGACCGGCCAGGCATAGCGCGCGTCGAAGGTCAGCCCGACGATCGACCCGCCGGGCACCATGAGCGGCAGTGCCGCGACCGCCAGCGCCTTGAGGCTGTAGGCCGACACCTGGACGGCCGTCCCCACGTCCTCCCAGGTCGCGTCGAGGAAGGTGAACGCGCCCTGCGGGGCGAACCCGATCGAGTGCAGCACCCCGTCGATCTGATCGGTGTGCTCGCGCAGCCGCTCGGCCAGGCTCTCCAGGTGCTCGGGGTTGCTCACGTCCAGTTCCACCACCGGCGGGGTCACCGGCAGGCGTCGGGCGATGGTCTGGGTGATCTTCATGGTCCGCCCGAAGGACGTGAGGATGACCGACGCGCCCTGCTCCTGCGCCAACTTGGCCACATGGAAGGCGATCGAGGTGTCCATGAGGACTCCGGTGATCAGAAGCGTCTTGCCGTCGAACAGGCCCACGGGTGGCTCGCTTTCGTGTTCAGGTGTGAGGACGCGGGGTGGTCAGTGGCCCATGCCGAGGCCACCGTCGACGGGGACGACCGCCCCCGTGACGTATGCCGCCTGCGGGCTGGCGAGGAAGCGCACCACGGCGGCGACTTCCTCGGGGGTGGCGAACCGGCCCGCCGGGATGTTCGCCAGGTATGCCGCGCGCCGCTCCTCGGGCAGGGCCGCGGTCATGTCGGTGTCGATGAACCCGGGGGCGACGACGTTGGCCGTGATGTTGCGGCCCCCGAGCTCACGGCTGATCGACCGGGCCAGGCCGACCAGGCCGGCTTTGCTGGCCGCGTAGTTCGCCTGCCCCGGTGACCCGTAGAGCCCGACGACGCTGGAGATGAAGATCATCCGTCCGCGCTTGAGCCGGATCATCCCCTTGCTCGCCCGGCGCGCACACCGGAAGGCCCCGGCCAGGTTCGTGTTGATGACCTGGTCGAAGTCCTCGTCACTCATCCGCAGCAGCAACTGGTCACGGGTGACGCCGGCGTTGGCGACAAGCACCTCGACCGGTCCGCCGAGCAGCGTCTCGGCAGCGGAGAACGCCGCGTCGACGGACGCCGTGTCGGTCACCTCGCACGGCACCGCCTGCAGGCCCTCGGGGGCCTCGCCCGAGCGGGTGGTGACGACCACCCGGTCCCCGGCCGCCGCGAACGACCGGGCGATGGCCAGACCGATTCCGCGGTTGCCGCCGGTCACCAGGACGGTGCGCCCGGGTGCTGGGTCCGACATCGTGAGACTCCTCAACGGTGGTGGTGATGGGCCGCGTCCTCGTGCTGATCGCGTGTTCGAGGAACGGTAGTCGGTTACCCCTGGGTAGCCCGGCGTGGGACGCACGGACAGGCGACAACACGGCATACGGGACGTATG
>WBZS01001225.1_pt1 | contig 21798 bp, 19 predicted proteins | sample 5204201 | NCBI WGS metagenome assembly WBZS01 (sample SAMN12344357, study PRJNA552823) | activated sludge metagenome | biome: Activated sludge suspended growth; feature: Nitrification reactor; material: Wastewater; isolation source: activated sludge from nitrification reactor of wastewater...
GTGCGCATGATAATGCCGACGCACCACGCCAGAGCCACCCACACCTCGCCCATCGGCGGCTGCCCCGCCAGAAGGGCCCGGATCGTGTCGACGATGGCCGTGACCGGCTGGTTCTCGGCGAACCAGCGCACGGGCCCGGGCATCGTCTCGGTCGGCACGAACGCCGAGCTGACGAACGGCAGGAAGATCAGCGGGTAGGAGAACGCGCTCGCCCCGTCCACGCTGGACGCCGACAGCCCGGCGACCACCGCCAGCCACGTCAGCGCCAGCGTGAACAGCAGCAGGATGCCGCCCACCGCGAGCCAGCCCCCGACGCCGGCCGACGACCGGAACCCCATAACGACCGCCACCCCGACGACCAGCACCATCGAGACCAGGTTCGCCACCAGCGACGTCAGCACGTGCGCCCACAGCACGCTGGACCGGGCGATCGGCATCGAGCGGAACCGCTCCACGATGCCGACCTGCAGGTCGAGGAACAGCCGATAGGCCGTGTACGCGACGCCCGACGCGACGGTGATGAGCAGGATGCCCGGCAGCAGGTAGTCCACGTAGGACGCGGCCCCCGTCCGGATCGCGCCGCCGAACACGTACACGAGCATGAGCATGATCGCGACCGGCATCACCGCGGTGGTGACGATCGTGTCGGGGCTGCGCAACACGTGCCGCAGCGAGCGTCCGGTCAGGACGGCCGTGTCGGCGAAGGGCCGGCTGGTCATCGTTCCCCCTGGGAGGTCTTCTCGTCGCCCACGATCGCCAGGAACACCTCTTCGAGCGTGGGCTGCTTCTCGACGTACTCGACCGTGGCCGCCGGCAGCAGGCGCTTGAGCTCGGCCAGGGTGCCGTCGGCGATGATGCGGCCCTCGTGCAGGATCGCGATGCGGTCGGCCAGGTGCTCGGCCTCCTGGAGGTACTGCGTCGTGAGCAGCACCGTCGTGCCGCCGTCGGCCAGCTCCTGGACGGTCTGCCACACCTCGTTGCGCGCCTGGGGGTCCAGCCCCGAGGTCGGCTCGTCGAGGAAGACGACCGCGGGGTTGCCGATCAGGCTCATCGCGATGTCGAGGCGGCGGCGCATGCCGCCGGAGTAGGTCGCGGCGCGGCGTCCGCCAGCATCGGTCAGCGCGAACCGGGCCAGCAGCGCGTCGGCGACCCCGCCCGGGTCTGCGACCTGGCGGAGCTTGGCGACGAGCACGAGGTTCTCGCGCCCGGTCAGCACCTCGTCGACGGCGGCGAACTGGCCGGTGAGGCTGATGGACGCCCGGACGTCGCCCGGCCGCTTCGTCACGTCGAACCCGCGGACGACGGCGCTGCCAGCGTCCGGCTTCCGCAGGGTCGAGAGGATGCGCACCACGGTCGTCTTGCCGGCCCCGTTGGAGCCCAACAGCGCGAACACCGATCCGGGCGCGACGGAGAAGTCGACGCCACGCAGCACCTGGAGGTCCTTGAACGCCTTCCGCAGCCCACGCACTTCGACGGCCGGGGCGGCGGTCCCGGTCATGGCTGGCCGTCCTGCTCGGCGCGGTCGACGGCCTCGATGAGGCGGCGGCGCTCCTTGTCGAACCACTGCGCGCCTTCGTAGTTGCGCACGAACGTCTCGGCGAACTCGACGGGGTCGGCGCCGACGATGGTGCGGACCGGCGTGCCGTCGGCGGCCGCCGCCTCGAACAGGTCGCCGAGGTCGTCCAGCATCCTGAGCCAGAGCTCGCCGCCCGCGACGCCCGCGGCGTGCATGAGGTAGCGCTCCAGCGCCTCCACGGTCGTGCGGTACTGCGCGGGCAGGGCCTTGATCCGGGCACGGTGCTGGCGCCAGCGGCGCTTGTCGCCGATGAGCTTGTCGATGAGCATGCTTACTGTCCTTCCTTGTGAAGCTGTGCGAGGCGGTCGGTGAGGAAGCCCCAGGTGGTCCAGAACTCACCGAGGTGCCGGCGTCCGGCGGCGTTGAGGGAGTAGACCTTGCGCGGGGGCCCCTTCTCGGACGGCACCCTCTCCACGTCGACCAGCCCCCGCTGCTCGATGCGGATGAGCAGCGCGTAGATGGTGCCTTCGGCGATCTCGGCGAAGCCCTGGTCGCGCAGCCACGCGGTGATCTCGTACCCGTAGGCGGGCCGGCCCGCGAGGATCGCCAGGACGATGCCTTCCAGCACGCCCTTCAGGATCTCGGTCTCCTGCTTGCCCACCGCACCTCCACTACTCATTGTCGCCGACTACCAGTAGATAGTAACACTGAATACCGCGCCCGCAAGCCCTCGTCCGCCGGCTCTGAGCGGCCTACCATGGCGCGATGACGACCGCGAACGACCTGCTCCGCGACCTGTTCGACCGCGTGGCCGACGAGTTGCCCCGGCTGCTGGACGGCCTCGGCCCCGACGCGCTGCACTGGCGTCCGGGCCCGGACGCCAACCCGATCGGCTGGCTGGCCTGGCACATCGGACGCTGCGAGGACGCCCAGGTAGCCCCTATCGCCGGCGCCGGCCAGGTGTGGGTCACCGGCGATTGGTCGGGGAAGTTCCACCCGCAGCACGGCGCGGACGACGTCGGTTACGGGCACACCTCCGCGCAGGTGGGCGCGTTCCGCGTCGAGGACCCCCGTGCGCTCACCGGCTACTACGCCGCCGTGCACGAGCGCACGCTGGGGGTGCTCGACGGGTGGTCCGAGCCCGACCTCGACCGGGTGCTCGACCGGCGGTGGGATCCGCCCGTGACCGTCGGTGTCCGGCTCGTCTCGATCGTCAACGACGTCACGCAGCACCTGGGGCAGCTGGCGTACGTCCGGGGCCTGTGGGAGCGGCTCGGCTGACCCCCACGGCAGACCCCGCCCGGACGCCGCCCCGCGCGGCGAGCGGGCCTCAGGGCCCGGACTCCCCCAGCGTGCTGGCCCGGGCGACGAGTTCGGGGCGGAACAGCGTGTTCTCGTGGCGGTGCCCGAGATCACGCGTGATCTCCTCGATCAGGAGCGTGGCGGCCCGCGTCCCGATGTCGGCGGCCGGCTGGCGGATCGTCGTGAGCGGCACCCGGGCGGCCAGGGCGAAGTCGGTGTCGTCGTACCCGACGACGGCCACGTCGCTGGGCACGTCCACCTGCCGCTCCATCAGGGCGGCGACGACGCCCATGGCCAGGATGTCGTTGGCGGCGAAGACGCCGTCGGGGCGCTCGTTCACGCCGCGGCTGGCGATGACCGCGCCGGCCTCCATGCCCCCCTTCACGAAGTACGTGGACGCGACGATCTCCTCACACGCCAGGCCGAGCCGTTCGCAGGCGTCTCGGGCGCCGTCCATGCGCAGCGAGATCTGCGGCAACTCGATCGGGCCGCGCACCAGCGCGATGCGCGAGCGTCCGAGGGCCCGCAGGTGCTCGACGGCCATCCGTCCGCCCGCGCGGTGGCCGGTCGACACCGAGCAGCCGCCGGGCCACGAGGCGGCGCCGTCCACGTGGACGATCGGGATGCCACGCCGCTTGGCGGAGGCGAGCGCGTCCGAGACCGGCCCGAGGGGGTTGACCAGCAGCCCCCGCACCCGCTGGGACTCGAACAGCTCGGTCAGGCGGTCGGCGGTCGCGGCGTCGTGGCCGGCGCTGCCAATGAGCGCCGACATGCCCGAGGCGGCCAGGCGGACGGACGCCGCGCGCGCCACCTCGGCGTAGAACGGGCTGGTGGCCTCGCTGAGCACGATGCCGACCGCCTGACTCTCGCCCAGCCGCAGCGCCCGCGCCGCGTCGTTGCGGACGAACCCCACCTCGTCGATCGCCTGGCGGACGCGGCGCAGCGTGGCGGGCGAGACCCGGTCGGGGCGGTTCAGGACGTTGGAGACGGTGCTCAGGCTCACGCCCGCGCGCGCGGCGACGTCGCGGACGGTGGCGTTACGTTCGGCGGGCACGCGTCACTCCGGGTCCGGCACCAGGAGCACCTTGAGCGCACCGGGTTCGGACTCGGAGACGGCGAACGCCTCCTGCCATCGCGACAGGCCGAACGTGTGGGTGACGAGCCCGTCCGTCCTGATGCGGCCGGTTTCGATGCCGCGGAGGACGGCGGGGTACGTGCGCCCCGAGAGGTGGGAGCCGCGGATGGTCAGCTCCTTGCCGTCGCCGATCATGTTCCAGTCGGTGTCGACCGGACCGGCCAGCACGCCCATCTGGACGAACCGGCCGCGGTTGCGCAACGCGTCCAGGCCCTGGGTGATGCTGCGCGCGGCGCCGGAGACCTCGACGTACACGTCGCAGCCGAGGCCGTCGGTCAGCGTGCGGATCTCCTCGGCGACGTCGCACTCCGCGGCGTTCAGGACGATGTCGGCGCCGAACTCCAGGCCCCGGGCGACGCGGTCGGCGCGGACGTCCACCCCGATCAGCAGCCGCGGCAGCGCGCCCGCGGCGATGCTGAGCATGGCCAGGCCGATGCCGCCGAGTCCGGCGATGACGACGACGTCGGTGTGCTGCACCTCGGCCTGGTCGAGGGCGTGCATGCCGCAGGCGATCGGCTCGACGAGCGCGGCCTGCTCGAGCGTCAGGGAGTCGGGGACGCGGTGGCAGATCGCGGTCGCCGGGACGCGGACGTACTCGGCGAAGCCGCCCGGGCAGACCTCCTTGAAGCCGAACACGGCCGAGCGCGTGCACAGCCAGTGCGCGCCGGTGGTGCAGAAATGGCAGTCGCCGCAGGGCAGGATCTGCTCGCAGACGACGCGGTCGCCCACGGAGAAGCCGTCGACCCCCTCCAGGGCGACGACCTCTCCGCAGATCTCGTGCCCGCCGGTGACCGGGGCGTCGATGTAGCGGTTCTCCTCGGACGTACCCCAGATGCGCGCCCCGCCATGGAACGACTTGATGTCGCCCGCGCAGACCCCGCATGCCAGCACGCGCAGCAGCATCTCGCCCGGCCCGATGGCCGGGACGGGCACGTCCTCGTATCGGTAGTCGTACGGCGCGTGCGCCACCAGGGCCTTCATCGTGTCATTCATGGTTCGCCTCTCATGGTGGATCACGTCCCGTTCCCGCACGATTGTAACGTTGCATTGCTCTGCGCGCTAGCCCGCCTGACGCAGGGGCCACGCGGGCCGACAAGGTCACCCCGGCCACGGGGGCATGCGCCGGGAGTGGTGCACACCCAGGTCCTGCAACGTTGCAGAGACCTCAGGTCCGGGCCGCCAGTCGTGGGATCTGGTTTGGCCCACCAATACCGTGGCTAGACTGGCGAACACCCCGTGCGAACCCTCGGACACAAGGATGTGGGATGGATCGGCCGCCAACCTCGAACGTCTCCGTCGACGTCCTGACCCTGCGCTACAACGGCGAGGAACGGCACGTGGAGATCGCCGTCGCGCCGCGGTCGTCCGAGCCCTACCTCGGCCAACTCGCGCTGCCCGGCGTGACCCTGTGGGAGGGCGAACGCCTCGCGGACGCCGCCCGCCGGGCCGTGCACGACAAGCTCGGCCTCGGCCTGCGCGACCTCGGCCAGCTCACGGTGTTCGACGAGCCGTCGCGTGATCCGCGCGGGTTCACGCTGTCGGTGGCGATGTGGGCGATCGCCGACTCCTCCGAGCCCCAGCGTGCCGACGTGCGCTGGTTCGCGGTCGAGGACGTCCCGCACCTGGCCTTCGACCACAACCAGATCGTCACGTTCTGCCGCCCCCTGCTCGTCGACCGACTGTGGCGCGACCTGGCCTTCACGCGCGCGCTGACCGGGCCGACGTTCCCGGTGTCCGCGGCCGTGGCGATCACCCGGTCGCTGACCGGCGTGTTCCCCGACCGGGGCAACCTCAACCGCCGGCTGGCGTCGGTGCAGGGGCTCGGCGTCAGCCACAAGCGGGTGGTGCTCGGACGCGGACGCCCCGGCACGCTGTGGGAGTGGCAATCCGCGCACGCCGAGCCGGCCGACGTCGACGCCTGACCGCCACCCCGAGACCCAGTCCACGCACGCAGCCGAGCCCCGAAGGAGTCCCCATGCCCGAGCGCACCTGGATCCGCTGGCCGGAGGGCCGCGGCACCCCCTTCGGCTACGGCGCCGACTACAACCCCGAGCAGTGGCCGCGCGAGACGTGGCTCGAGGACGTCCGGCTGATGCGCGAGGCGGGCGTCACGATCGTCAGCCTCGGCATCTTCGCGTGGAGCCTGCTAGAACCCCGCGACGGCGCGTTCGACTTCTCGCTGCTCGACGACGTCATGGACCTCCTCCACGAGCACGGCGTCGCCGTCGACCTGGCCACCGCCACGGCGTCCCCGCCGGCCTGGCTGGTCACAGCGCACCCGGACATGCGACCCGTCGACGCCGAAGGCCGCGTCCTCGGCTTCGGCGGACGCCAGTCGATCTGCCCCTCCTCTCCCGTGTACCGCCACCACTCGCTGCGGCTGGTGCGGGCGCTGGCCGAGCACGTCCGCGACCACCCCGCGCTGGCGCTGTGGCACGTCAACAACGAGTTCGGCTGCCACAACGCGCACTGCTACTGCGACACCTCAGCCGCCGCGTTCCGCGCCTGGCTCCGCGCCCGCCACGGCACGATCGCCGCGCTGAACGACGCCTGGGCCACGTCGTTCTGGTCGCAGCGCTACGGCACCTGGGACGAGATCGTGCCCCCGCGCCTGGCGCCGACGTTCTGCAACCCGGGCCAGCAGCTCGACTTCTTCCGGTTCTCCTCCGACGCCCACGTGGAGCAGTACCTCGCCGAGGCCGCCGTCCTGCACGAGGTGACGCCCGACGTCCCGGTGACGACGAACTTCATGAACACCGGCGGCACCAAGTGGCTCGACTACCTCGGCTGGGGCGCACACGTCGACGTCGTCTCCAACGACCACTACCTCCAGGAGCCGTCCCCGCACCCCGAGGCCGAGCTGGCGTTCTCGGCCGACCTCACCCGCGGCTGCGCCCGCGGCAAGCCCTGGATGCTCATGGAGCAGTCGACCTCCGCGGTGAACTGGGGCCGCATCAACCGGGCCAAGGACCCGGGCGAGCTGTGGCGCAACTCGCTGTCCCAGGTCGGACGCGGCGCCGACGCCATCTGCTACTTCCAGTGGCGCGCGTCGTCAGGAGGGGCGGAGAAGTTCCACTCGGCGATGGTCCCGCACGCCGGGTCCGACACCCGCGTGTTTCGGGAGGTCACCGAGCAGGGACGCCGCCTGGCCGCGCTCGCCGAGGTGCAGGGCAGCGTGGCCGCCAACGACGTGGCCCTGCTGTTCGACTTCGAGGCGTGGTGGGCCTCGGAGCTCGATTCGCACCCCCACAACGGGTTCAGCTACCGCCGAGAGGCCGAGCGCCTGTACGTGCCGCTGTGGCGCCGCGGCGTCGGGGTCGACGTCGTGCACCCGGACGCCGACCTGTCCGGGTACCGCCTCGTGCTCGTGCCCGCCCTGTACCTGGTCGCCGACGGCCTCGCCCCGCGTCTGGAGGCCTTCGCCGCGGCGGGCGGCACGGTGCTCGTCACGTTCTTCAGCGGCATCGTCGACGTCACCGACCGCGTCCGGCTGGGCGGTTACCCCGGCGCGTTCCGCGACCTGCTCGGCGTCCGGGTCGAGGAGTTCCGGCCGCTGCGTCCCGGCTGCGCGGCGACCCTCTCGGACGGCTCGCGCGCGCTCGACTGGTCCGAGGACCTGTCGGCCCCGGACGCCGCCGCCCGCCTCACCTACGCCGACGGCGTCCTCGCCGGACGCCCCGCCGTGACCCGCCGGCAGGCCGGGGCCGGGTCGGCCTGGTACGTGTCGTGCGACCTGCAGCCGGACGCCGCGGCGTCCGTCCTGGATGCCGTGCTGGCCGACGCGGGCGTCACGGCGCTCGCCGAGGCGGACGACGCGCTGGAGCTGACCCGCCGCGTGCACGCCGACGGCCGGGCCTACCTGTTCGCCATCAACCACTCCGGCGCCGACGCGGCCCTGCACGCCGGCGGCACCGACCTGCTCACCGGCGCCATCCACGAGGCACGCGTGGTGGTACCCGCCGGCGGGACGGTCGTGCTGCGCACCGGGGGCTGACGGCACCTCACTCGAAGGGAAAGGGCGCCCGTTCGGGCCACAGGGCGCGCAGGCGGCTGAGCTCGGCGCGAGCCTCGGGTTGCCCGAGGCGCTCGTCCAGCAGTTCGCCGGCACGGGCCCGCGTGCGGACGCCGATCACCGCCACCGCGGCGACGACGCCCCACAGCGGGACGAGCAGCAGCGCCATCGTCGCGACGGTGTCACCGCCGGCCGTGACGCCGGCCACGATCAGCACCGCGGCGAACATCACCCCGAGGGCGATGGTCCAGGTGGCGGCGCCTCGGTCGTTGTCGAAGCCGTAACGAGGCGCGCCGCCCATCCCGGACGGCAACCCCGCGCGGCGGTGGCGTCGCTGGGTGAGGGCGTCCGTCGCCAGCAGGATGAGCCCCACACCCAAGCCCAGCACGCCGCCCGCGCGCACGGGGCCCGTCCCGGCCACCGCCGCGACCAACCCGGCCACCGCCGAGGCGCCCCCGACGAGCAGCGCCGAGAGGTGGGCGAACCGGCGGTGGGCCAGCTTGTCGGCCACGTTCGCGACGTAGGTGCCCGGACGGTAGGACGCCACGCTCACGCGTCCTTCACGGACAGCGCGGCGACCACGTGCGGCCACACCTCGGCCTCCGTGCCGGCGTGGGCGCGCAGCACCGACACGGGCATCTTCCACGCGCCGTCGTCGGCGATCTCGACGCGGACGCCGTCGTCGCCCTCGCCCCGCACCCGGCGCACGCGCACCAGGAGGGGGCGGTTGATGGCGGGGTCGGCGAGGTAGGCGTCCACGAGCTTCTTCAGCGGCTCGGTCAGCGGCAGCGCCGGGTCGAGCGGCACGACCTCGTGCACCGCGACCGGCCCCAGCGCGATCGTGAGGTTGCCGACGGGTGACGCCACCAGCGTGGTGAACGCCCGCACGCCTGCGCCCTCCACGCTCAGCACCAGCCAGTCGGTGGCGTGGCCCAGCACCGCGCCGACGTACTGCGCCTTGCCGATGACCTCCAGCCGGTCGCCGTCGGACAGCACGGCCAACTCGCGCACCAGCAGCGACTGGATGCCCGCACGGCGGAGGTCGGCGTTGCCGAGGTGGTCGCCCAGGCCCAAGGCGGACGCGCTGGCGTCCGCGGCCGGGCCTGGGGTCATGCCGATCAGCTGGATCAGCTCGGTGTCGGTCACGAAGAAGCGTTCAGTTGCCTCGGTCACGGGTTCCACCTTAGCCAGCGGGATCTGGGCGCCGGTCACGAGAACCACCCCGCGATGCGCTCGGTGACGGGCACGTCACCGGACAGCAACTGGGCCGCGCCCCACAGCAGGCCCGCGCCCGCGACCGCCCAGCCGACCGGGGTGGCCAGGCCGATGACCATGCCGGCGACGCCCAGCCCGATCGAGATCGCGTCGTCGGTGGCCCCCCAGCCGTCGCCGCAGGCGACGTTCTCGGCCAGCGACAGGGCGTCCATGCCGATCCCGAGGACCCCGAGGACGTTGCCGACGGGCTCGGCGACCTTGAGGATGCTGCTGCCCGTGGACGCCAGTTCGTCCGCCTGCGACAGCACGGCCGGGAGGGCGTCCATGTCGAGGGCCCCGGACAGCGCGCCGACCATCCCCTGGGCCTCCAGCAGTGCGCCGCCGGCCTTGTAGGCCAGGCCGAGGCCCTGCGCGGTCGTCGCGCCGGCGTCGAGGCCGAGGGAAGCCCAGTCCATCGCGGTGCTGCCGAGGGCGTTGTTGACATCCGACAGCCCGGGGATGTTGCAGTCGTTCACGCACCCAGGCGTCCCCGGCGTGCCGGGGGGGTCAGGCGTGCCGGGGGGGTCAGGCGTGCCCGGCGACCCGGGGGTGCCCGGCGTGCCCGGCGTCCCGCCAGGACCGCCGCCGCCCGGGATGCCGCCCGAATCGCTGGCCCGGGCCTGCTCGTCGGCCTCCTGCCCGAGCTGCTTGCCGGCCTCCTCCAGGAGCGAGGCCGCCTCGCCCAGGCGCGGGCGGTGACGCGTGGACCACAACGACCGGAACCGGTCGGCGTCCGGTCCGACCCACGACGAGCGGCCCAGCGCCGACGTCAGGTCGGTGCTGACCCCCGTGAACGTGCGCGCGGTGTCCCCGAACAGCCGGCCGAGCGCGCGTAGCTCGCCGACATCGGCGCCCACCATGGTCATGGCCCACCCCCTTCGGCGGCCACGCTAATCCAACCCCTAGCCCGGGCGCGATGGGGAGCGCTCCCCTGGACGCGGCGACCCGACGCCGGTCAGCCCAGGTCCATCAGCTCGCCGAGGGTGATGGACGGCCGCTCCACCCCGGCGCGCAGCGCGGCCAGCATGAACGCGTGGCACGCCTCGATGGCGGACGCCGGCATGTGCCGCACGTTGCGCTCCCAGATGCAGCGCAGGCCACCCGAGGCGTCGTCGTCCATGATCGTCAGGTAGGCCGGCATGCTCGTGGCGCCGTTGCAGTACCACCGGGTGGAGCACCGATACCCGTGCCCGACGTCCATCGCCAACGGCTGGAACGTGAAGTTGACGTCGAACCGCTCGGTGCCCGGCCGCGTGCCGTGGAGTTGGTGCGTCATGAACAACGTGTCGAGGCTGGAGTAGTCGAGGTGCCGGAAGTAGCGGGTCTGCCGCTCGGCGAGCAGGGCGAGCGCCTCGACGAACGTGAACTCCGGTGGCAGCACGGCCCGGAACCGGAACTGCTGGACGCGCGAACCGCCCGAGTTCTTCTCCGCCAGCGTGGCACGCCGGGCCAGGACCATGCCCATCGTGATGTCGGACGGCCGCCCGTTCACCTTGGCCAGGTACAGACGCAAGGCGAGATGGAAGAGCAGCGGCAACGACCCGGTGCGTTCCCGGCCCACGAAGGCCTCCAGCCGTGCCACGTCGTCGGCGGGGACGCGGGTCACGACGTGGTCGGCTCGGGTGCGCAGGTGGATGATGTTCGCCTCCCCGGCGTCCGGACGCCGCGTCCGGGCCCGGTAGCGGTCCAGCACCGAACTGCCGCGCAGGCTGACGAAGCGTGGCTGCGGCTGCGACAGCTCGTCCTGCCAGAACGCCTTGTCGGCGCGACTGCGCGACGAGGTCTGGTAGGCCAGTTCCTCGGCCAGCAGCGGCTCGTAGTCCGCCGGCGGAGGCGGGAGCGCGGTGCCGGCGTCCAGGGCCGCGTAAACGGAGATGAGGTCGACGTAGAAGGTGCTGATCGACCAGGAGTCCATGATCAAGTGCGAGATGACGCTGAAGACCCCCGAGTGCCCCTCGGGAGTGCGGAACAGCACGAACCGCGCCTGGGGGGAGCGGAACAGTGGGATCCGGCGGGCTGCCTCGGCGAGGAAGGTGCGCTCCATCGCGGCGGGCTTGCGTCCGCGGAAGTCGATGTGCGTGATGCCGAGCGTCTCGCGTTCGGCGAAGTGCTGGCGGACGCGCCCGAACCGCCGGGTGAACCGCAGCCCGAACGCGTCCCAGCGCAGGATGGTCAGCCGGAGCGCCGCCTCCAGGCGGGCGGCGTCCAGGGCCTCGTCGAGCGTCACGGCGGTGGCGATGTTCACCACCTGCTTGTGGACCGTGAAGCGCCGGTTGAGCAGCGACAACTGTTGCGACGGGGTGACGTCGTAGGACGTCCGGGACACGCCACCCCGCGCGCGCACCGGCCTACTCCACCGACTTGAGCGACTCGACCATCTTGACGCCGGTGAGCTTGGGGTACATGACCGCGCTCACGATGACGCCGAACACGAGCGTCAGCGCGACCGCGCCGACGAAGCTGAGCGGGGCCACGTAGTTGCCGAACATGATGTTGTCCTGCTCGATGGACGTCATGATCGCCCGGTGGAGCGCGACGCCCACCCCGAGGCCCACCAACGCGCCGATCGCGGTCAGCAGGAAGTTCTCGCGGTAGACGTACGCCGCCACCTCGCGGTTGTGGAACCCGAGCACCTTGATGGTCGCGATCTCGCGGATCCGTTCGCTGAGGTTGATGTTCGTCAGGTTGTAGAGCACGACGAACGCCAGCAGGCCGGCCGAGGCGATCATGGCCCAGACGATGCCGTTGAGGCTCTTGATCGTCTCGGCGAACTTGGTGGCGGCCTCCGAGTAGTAGGTGACCGACGCCACGTCGTCGCGGGTGATCAGGCTGGCGCCGAGGCTGTGCTCCGCGTCCGGGTCGTTGCTGGCCATGGTGACCATCACGCCGCTCAGCGAGGGCTCCAGGCGGTAGATCTCCGCGTAGGCCTGGGGGCTCATGTAGAGGTAGTGGAAGATGTAGTTCTCGGTGATCGCGGCCACGGTGATCTTCTTGAACACCCCGTTGCCGTTGTTCACGCTCATGGTGTCGCCCACCCCGACGCCCAGCTCCTTGGCCAGCTTCTCCGTGATCACGGCGCCCGAGTCGGGCAGCGCGATCGGCTGCTGGCCGTCGCGGGTGCGCAGTTGCACGAAGTCGGGGAACCGGGCGAGGTCAAGCGGCGACACCAGCGTCGCCGAGACGTCGCCGTCGGCGTCCTTGATGACGGCGTTGAGCTGGGCTGTCGCCAGCGTCGCGGCCACGGCCGGGTCTGCGTTCAGCGTGTCGAGCAGCTTGGTGCGGTCCTGTTCGGCGACGCCTGCCTCCATCCGGACGTCCAGGTCCTGGCGGAAGATGCTGCCGTACTGCTGGTCGACGATGCGGCCGATGGAGTCGTTGAGGCCCAGCCCCGCCACGAGCAGCGCCGCGCAGCCGGCGATACCCACGACGGTCATGAAGAAGCGCTTCTTGTAGCGGAAGATGTTGCGCATCGTGACCTTCTGGCTGAAGGACAGGCGCCTCCACAGCGCCGGGATGCGCTCCATCCAGATCACCTTGCCGGCTTTCGGCGCCTTGGGGCGCATGAGCGTGGCCGGCACGGCGGTCAGCTCGTTGCGCACGCTGAAGTAGGCGGTCGCGGTGATGAGCACGATCGAGACCAGCACCGTCGCGATGAGCAGGCCGGCCTGGGGCAACTCCTCCATCGGGGGCAGCTCGTACATCATCGCCCAGGAGTCGAAGATGAGCCGCGGGAAAATGCGGATGCCGACGAGCACGCCGAGGACGCCGCCCACCAGGCTGGCCATGGCCGCGTACGTCACGTACTTGAGCGCGATCGCCGGCTGGCTGTAGCCCAGCGCCTTGTAGGTGCCGATCGAGAGGCGCTGCTCGTCGACCATGCGGGTCATCGTGGTCAGGCACACGAGCGCGGCCACCGCGAAGAAGAAGACCGGGAAGAGGGCCGCGATGGCGTCCATCCGGTCGGCGGTCGCGGCGTAGTCGGCGTAGCTGTAGACCTTCGTGCGGTCGAGCACATACCAGGTCGGCTCGCTGAGGCGCTCCAACTCGTCCTCGGCGTCCTGGATCTTCTGCTGGCCCTCCTTCAGCTGGGCCGCCCCCTCGGCCTTCTTGGCCTCGTACTCGGCCTTGGCGGCGTCGTAGGCGATCTGCCCCGCGGCCAGCTCGGCCTCGCCGGCGGCCAGCTCGGAGCGGGCCTTGGACTCGGCTGCGTTCAGGTCGCGCTTGGCCTTGTCGAGCTGGGCGCGGGCGGTGGCCAGCTGACGGCCGGCGGCGTCCATCTGCCGTTTCGCGGAGTTGATCTGGGCGGTGGCGGTGGCGGTCAGGGAGTCGACCTGGCCGAGCGCGGTGTCGGCCGCGCTCTGGATCTCGCGCTCGCGGGCGATCTGCTCGCGGATGGTGGCCCGTTGGTCGTCGGTCAGGTTCTCGTCGTTGAGCAGGCTCTCCAGCGAGTCGATCTGCTCGCCGGCTGTGTTGCGGGCGTCCCTGATCTGGGCCAGCGCGGCCTCGCCTTGGCTGCTGGCGCTGGACGCCTGGCTCATCGCCGTGTTGTAGGCAGCCGACATCTGGCGGTACTGGGACTCCGCCGAGGCCAGCGACCCCTCGAACGAGGCGATGGTGGCGCGTCCCGAGGCGATCTGCTGGCGGTAGGCCTCCTGGCCGGTGTCGAGCCGGGCGCGTCCCGCGACGAGGTCGTTCTCGGCCGCGGCGAGCTGAGCGGCACCGCTGGCGATGGCTTCGTCGTACGTGGCCTGCTGCGCGGCCAGCTCGGCCTTGCCCTTGTCGAGCTCCTCCTGCGCCGCGGCCTTGATCTCGGCCAGCCGCAGCGAGGCGCGCTCGGCGCCCACGTTCTCGAGCCGGCTCACGACCTTGGCCACGGTGTCGGAGTAGGCGTCGGTGTACGAGTCGAGCCCGCGGGCGCCCGACACGGTGACGAGCGCCTCGGTGTACGCCGGGTACTTGAACTCGTCCTCGGCGATCATCATGAACAGGTGGGCCCGGCCGCTGCCGATGTCGGACGGCTCGCGGTCGAACGTGAGATAGAACGGCGAGACCACCGTGCCGACGATCGTGTAGCGCGAGTGCTCGAGCGTCTCGGAGATGTCGGTCGCCTTGCCGGACGCCACGGTGACCGTGTCGCCGATGCCCTTGTGGAAGGTGACGTTGCGGTTGACCTCGATAACGGCCTCGTCCGGGGCGGACGGCATGCGCCCCGAGACCAGGCGGGGCTTGTTGAGCGAGGCGGCGCCGTCGCCCGACGTCAGCCCGGCGGGCAGCGAGTGGACGCGCAGGACGTACTGCAGCGAGTCGACCTGGGTGGTGACGTCGACGAAGTAGCCGGGCTGGACGGCGTCCACGCCCTGGACGGCGCGGATCGCGTCGATGTCGGCGTCCACCAGGCCGAGCGTGGACAGCACCCGCACGTCCATCATGTTCTGCCGGTCGTAGTACTGATCGGCGGTGTACTTCATGTCGGGGGCGGCGCCCTTGATGCCGACGAACAGGCCGGCCCCGATGGCGACGATGGCGACGATGGACAGGAAGCGCGCCGGATATCGGCGGATCTCCCTGAGGGCGTCGATGAGGAGCGCGCGAGGAGGCATCACCACTCCAGACTGTCGATACTGACGGGTTCTTCGTTCTCCACGATCTCCTCGATCAGGCCGCTGCGCACCTTGATGACGCGATGCCCCATCGGCATGAGGGCGAGGTTGTGGGTGATCACCACGACGGTGATCTTGCGATCGCGGCAGGTGTCCTGCAGCAGCTTGAGGATCGAGCGGCCCGTCACGTAGTCGAGGGCGCCGGTGGGCTCGTCGCACAGCAGCAGCTTGGGGTTCTTGGCCAGGGCTCGGGCGATCGCGACCCGCTGCTGCTCGCCGCCGGACAGCTGCGAGGGGAAATTGGCCTTGCGGTCGGTCAGCCCGACGCTTTCCATCACCTCGTCGATGTCGAGGGGGTCGCGCCCGATCTGCGACGCCAGCTCCACGTTTTCCTTGGCCGTCAGGTTCGGCACCAGGTTGTAGAACTGGAACACGAAGCCGACGTCGTAGCGGCGGTAGTCGACCAACTGCTTTTGGCTGTACCGGCTCACCTCGGTGCCGTCGAAACGGATCGTCCCGGACGTGGGGGCGTCCATGCCGCCCAGGATGTTCAAGATGGTGCTCTTGCCCGCGCCGGAGGCGCCGGCGATAATCACGAACTGGCCCTCGTCGATCGCGAAGTCGACGCCGGCGAGCGCGTCGATGTCGTACTCGCCCATGCGGTACGTCTTCTTGACATTCTCGAACTCGACGTAGTGAGGCTTCTTGGCTTCCTCGAACTCCACCTGAACCGTCATGAACGACTTCCCCCTGCCTCACCGCCGAGCCGGACCAGGAGCGGTTCGGCGTCGTCTCCTTCACTTCGCAACGAACACGTGGCGACGACGAAACCGGCAATGGCTTCGTGGAGGCGCAGCGTCGCGCGAGGCACATTCATTGTAGCTCTCCCCGCGGGCCCCGGCTGGGCTCGCAGTCGTCGCACGGGATAGGCCAGCCCGGTGCCCAACGCCTTGACGTAGCTCTCCTTGAGCGTCCAGTAGCGGAAGAACTCCCGGTCCGGATCGTCCGCCCCGCGGACGTCCGCCAGTTCATCCGGGTGGAGCATCCGGGACGCCGCGTGGCGGTCCCACGGCCGGACCGGCTCGACGTCGACGCCGACCCGGTGGTCGGCCACCGCGACGACCGCGGCACCCGGGCAGTGGGACGCGCTGACTCCGACGCCGGGGTGGCCCTCGACGAGGGGCTTGCCGAACGCGTTGACCGTCCAGGCCAGCGCGTCGGCGTCCAGCCCGAAGACCTCACGCAGCCCCTCAGCCAGCATCGTCCGCGCGGCCCGGCGCTGTGCGGCCAGGGTGCTCAGCCCCGGGTCCGCACAGGCCCAGACGCGGATCATCTCGCCAGCTTGGCCCGCAGGTAGTCGTCCAGGTCGCCGAGGGTGACCAGCTTGCGGACGTCCCGCTCGGCGATCTCCACGCCCAACTCGGACTCCAGCCGCCCGATGATGCTCATCAGGTCGTAGGAGTTGAGCTGAAGGTCTCGCAGGGGGTCGGTCTCGCGCGTGAGCGCGCTGTCGGGCACGTCGACGTATTCCTGGATGACGTTGGGGATGATGCCCATCAGGCTCATGCGGAGGCTCCTTCGGCGAGGTTGCGCTTGATCTTGCGGGTCGTGGTCTTCTCGAACTCGTGGTCACGGACTAAAGCGAGGTGGATGCGCTTGTAGGAGGCGAGCTTCTGGTTCACCTTCGCCACGTCGGCCTCGTAGCGGACGCGGGCCTGCTCGGCACCTACGCTGACGACCCACTCCGGGTTGAGCCACGCGGACGCCGCGATGCGCCCCCGGCCCTCTTCGTCGTGGTGTTCGTGAACCATGACCTCGTCGACGTAAGCGATGTGGGCCGAAAGGATCTCCTCGAGTTCCTCCGGCTGCACGTTCTTGCCGTTGTCGAGCACGATGGTGTTCTTCTGACGTCCGGTGATGAACAATGCGCCCTTCTGGCCGAAATGGCCGAGATCGCCGGTCTTGAACCAGCCGTCGGCGGTGAAGGTGCGCGCCGTGGCGTCCGGGTCGCGGTAGTAGCCGAGCATGACGTTGGCGCCGCGGACCTGGATCTCCCCTTGACCGTCGGGGCCGGCGTCGCCGATGCGGACCTCGATGCCGGGGGGGACGGTTCCGACCGACCCCGGCACCGACACCAGGGTGCTGTTCGCCGAGATGAACGGCGAGCACTCGGTGATGCCGTAGCCGTTGAACACGCGAAAGCCAAGGGAATCGAGGCCCTTCTCAATCTCGGGACGCAGCGGCGCCCCGCCGCTGACGATGAGCCGCAGGTTGCCACCGAACTGCTTGTGAACCGGCTTGAAGAACACGGACCGGAGATCCACGCCCACCTTGCGCAGCAGGTCCGACAGCCAGACGGCGTAGCGCAAGTGGCCGGCCAGGTTGTTGCGCTCGGCCTCCTTCCAGATGTTCTTGTAAATCTGCTCGACGATCATCGGCACCATCAGCGACATCTCAGGGCGATAGCGCTTCAGGTTCTCCTGAACGTGGAGGATGCTGTCGTTGAAGCACACGGTCAGGCCGTCGTACAGGGCGCCCAGCACGTGCATGTTGAACTCGTAGGAGTGGTTGATCGGGAGCACCGAGTAGGAGACCCGCGGCAGCTTGTAGAGCATCATCACCGACTGAAGCATGGACAACACGTTGCGCTGGCTGAGTTGGACGCCCTTGTTGGCGCCGGTCGTGCCCGAGGTGAACAGGATGGCCGACATGACGGTCGGGTCGAGGGTGACCTCGGCGTACCGCGTGTCGCCCTGGGCGAGCAGCTCGCGTCCCCGCTCGAGCAGCGTGTCGAAGCCAGGGTGGTGGGCGGCCTTGGCGTAGCGGCTGATGTTGATCGCTGTGGTGACGTCGGGGCAGTGGGCGAGGATGCCCGGCATCTCCTCGTGGAAGGCGTCGCCGTAGAACACGGACACCGAGTCGCTCTTTCGAATCAGCTTCGCCAGGTCGTCGCTGGTGAGTTCCTTGTCGAGCGGAACCACCACCCCGCCGGTGGTGGCGATCGCCAGGTAGGTCACGACGTAGGCGTAGCTGCTTTCGGCCATCAGGGCGCAGTGCCGGCCGCCGAGGCCGGCGTCCAGGAGCGCCGTCCCCAGGGCGGCGACGTCGTTCTTGACCTGGATGAAGGTGTATTCGTGGCCACCGCCTGCGGGGTCGAGGTCCTTGAACGCGACGGTGCTGCGATACTCGCGGGCCGCGCGCTCGACCAATTCCTTGAAGTCCCGCAAAGACGGGGTGACGAAGTACTTCCTGACCATGTTGGCTCCGGTCGTCGTCGGGACCACGGGCGCCGGGGGCGCGGGTGGGGGCGCCCAGAATCTACCATAGCGGCGGACAGACGCGGCGGCGTCCGGAATGATGGGCAGCGAAGGGGGTCCTCCATGCCGCAGCCCACGCTCTACCCGCTCTCGCAGACCCAGCAGCTCAACATCTGGTCGCAGACGTTCTCCACGCACAAGCAGCTCAACAACATCGCCACCTCCCTGCTGATCGAAGCACCCCTCGACCTCGACCTGCTGCGCCGCTGCGTGGAGAAGGCCATCGCGTGGAACGACTCGTTCGGCGTGCGGCTGACGCGCCGCCGCGGCAAGACGTTCCACTACTTCGGGACGCCGGCCGTGCTCGCCCTGGAGACCGTCGACTTCCAGCACCGAACGGACGCCGACTTGGCCGGCTTCATTTCCAAGATGGCCCGCACACCCCTGCGCCTGTACGAGGTGCCGCTTGCGAAGGTCTACATCGTGCGCGCCCCGGACGGCGCGTGCGGGCTGGTCACCTGCATCTCGCACCTGGCCATGGACACGTGGGCCATCCACCTCTTTTACCGCGACGTCTTCGGGCTGTACTTCGCCGAGACCAAGGGCACCCCGCCGCCGCAGGCGCCGCTTCCGTTCGAGGCCATCGTCAAGCGCGAGCTCGATTATCATGCGTCGCCGCGCGCGGCGTCCGACCTCGACTTCTGGCGCCAGGAGTTGGCCACCTTCGGCGGGCCACCCGCCTACACCGACATCGTCGGCACTCGCAACCGGGACGCGTGGCGCAAGGTCGTCCGCAAGCCGGACCACCCGTTCGGGCGCAGCGTGTACGTCCGCACGACCGCCAAGCACGCGAACTTCGTCGTCGGAAAGCCGGAGGTGGACGCCGTCGCAGCCTTCTGCGAGGAGCACCGGGTGCCGCTGCAGCTGGTGTTCCTGGTGGCCCTGCGGACCTTCCTGGCGCGCGTCAGCGGACGGGTCGACGACGTGACGCTCTACGCCACGTTCGCCCGGCGCGGCACGCTCGTGGAGAAACGGTCGGGCGGCGACCGGGCGACCGGGCTGCCCCTGCGCACCGTCGTCGCCCCCGAGACCACCTTCCTGGAGGCGCTACGGCAGGTCGGCGACAAGCAGAACTCGCTGCTGCGCCACGCGGACGTCAACTACCTCGACGTGGCCGCCCTGCAGATGGAGGCGTACGGGGTCAAGAAGTTCGAGAACAGCGGGCCGGTGATCTTCGGCTACGCCAACGTGTTCCTCGACCTCCCCGACGGCCTCACGTACCGCACCGACTGGCACTGCGCGGGCACGACGCACACGATCGCGTACGTCATGCTGCTCGGGCCCACCCCGGACGGGACGCTGCGGCTGGTCGTCGAGTACATGGACCGCCAGGTGTCCGCCGACACGCTGAGCCAGTGCCACGCGTACATGCTGGACGTGATCCGGACGGGCATCGCAAACCCCGGCGTGACGATGCGCGAACTGCTGGACAAGCCGCTGCCGACGCCCTGAGCTGAGGTGAACCGGACCTGAACCGAAAGGGGACGGTTCTCTTTTCGTTCATTCTGAACGAAAAGAGAACCGTCCCCTTTCGGTTCGCGCGGCGAGCTACAGCAGCGACCCCACGATGGCGACCACCAAGATGATGCCCATCAGCACGCCGGCCAGCGGCGCCAGCCACTTCACGTACGTGTCGAAGCGCACCTTCGCGAGCACCAGCGACGCCATGAGGATGGCGTTGGTGGGCAGCAGCATCGTCAACCACCCGCCCATCGCGCTGTAGAGCGTCACGACCAGCGAGCGGTCGACGCCCGCGAAGTCGCCCAGGGGTGCCAGGATCGGCATGACCAGCGCCATGCCGGCCGACCCGGCGCCGACGAGGAACCCCAGCGGCAGCGAGACCACCGCCAGCAGCAGCGTGAACACCACCGCGCTGCGGCCGGTGACGAACCCTTCCATCGCGTTCAGCACCGTGTCGAGGGTCTGGGTGTTGGTGAGGATGACCGCGACCGCGCGGGCGAACGCCACGAGGAAGGCCGGCCCGGTGAAGTCGACGACGCCCTTCATGAAGTTCTTGCTGATGCCCGCCTCGCCGAGGCCGCCGACGATGCCGGCGATCAGGGCCAGCACGATGAACATGGCGGTCAGCTCGGGCAGCCACCAGCCCAGCTCCCACGGGAACGGCGTCTGGACGGACTTGTGCGTGATCGGGTCGACATCGGTGTTGTTGAGGATCGCGCCCCACGGGACGATCGAGAACGTCAGCAGGATGAAGGCGAACGCGGTGATCGCCAGGACGATCTTGTTGCGGCCGGTGAGCGGCTCGACGGTCGCGGTCTCGGCCTGGGCGGCCACCTCGGCGTCCAGCTCGGAGATGCCGACCAGGGACGCCGACGGGTCGTTGCGCACCTTGTTGGCGTAGCGCAGGGTGTAGACGATCATCACGGTGGTGCACAGCACGAGCAGCACCACGCGCAGCACGATGCCGTCGCCGATGGAGATGCCGGCGGCGTCCGAGCCGATGCCGATGCGGAACGGGGTCACCGTCGACCCGATCACGCCCATGGACGGGGCCACGCCCAGCACGGCCACGGTGACGATGCGGTCGTACTTCAGCGCGAGCATGAGCGGCACGACCAGGGCGTAGAAGCCCAGCTGCTCGTCGCTCCAGGTCATCACCGAGCCCAGCAGCGCGAACAGGACGCTCATCACGATGATCAGCAGGCTGCCGCGTTCGCGCAGGCGGAAGGCCAGCAGGGAGATGCCGCGGTCCATGGCGCCGGTGGCGAACACGACGGTCATGAAGCCGCCGATGGCGAGGATGAACAAGAACACCTGCGCCGACCCGAACAGGGCGCCGTTGTTGAACGGGCCGACCTGCCCCGCCGCGTTCTGGATGCCGTACAGGCCGTTGATGGGCGACAGCAGCAGGTCGACGACGCGCTCACCGAAGTCGAGGGGCGAGGGCACCTGGGCGTACGAGCCGGGGATCGGGGCGCCGCCCGCGTCGAACTGGTACTTGCCGGACGGGATGAAGAACGCGGCGATCCAGACCGCCACGATCACCCCCGTCAGGATGGTGAGGGCCGAGGGGAAGGCACTCTGCTTCTCCTCCGCGGGTTCGACCGAGGGGTCGGCTGCCCGCTGGTCGACCGTCATCTCGCTGGAGTTCATGCTGACTGCCACCTTTCTGCGATCTCGTGGAAGAACAGGGCCTCGGCCAGGGTGGCCCGGCGCCACTCGTCGACGAGCACGCGCTCGTCCGGCCCGTGGATGTTGGCGAAGCTGTCGGTCGCCCCGAAGACGAACATCGTGGCCCCGGGGACGGCGTCCGCCACGGCCTTGACCAGCGGGATGGCCCCGCCCGTGGCGATCTGGACGGTGGACGCGCCCCAGGCGGCGTCCATGGCGGCGACCATCGCGTCCCAGGCGGGGCCGCTGGACTGGGCGCGGAACCCGTCGCCGGTCGAGCCGGCGGTCACGGTGATCGGGACGCCGAACGGACGCTGCGCCTCCAGGTGCGCGACGAGGGCCGCTTGGGCCAGGGCGGCCGGCTGCTCGGGGTGGACGCGGAGGTTCAGGACGGCCCGCGCGTGCGCCTGCACCGAGGCCGGGGCCCCGTCGACCGGCGGAGCGTCGATGCCGAGGACGGTGATGGCGGGGCCGCTCCAGATCTTCGAGCCCAGGCCTCCGGTGCCGACGATCGGCACGCCGGGCTCGAT
>WBZS01001226.1_pt1 | contig 21777 bp, 17 predicted proteins | sample 5204201 | NCBI WGS metagenome assembly WBZS01 (sample SAMN12344357, study PRJNA552823) | activated sludge metagenome | biome: Activated sludge suspended growth; feature: Nitrification reactor; material: Wastewater; isolation source: activated sludge from nitrification reactor of wastewater...
CAGGTATGGCGAGCATTTGCAACGCCGCTGCGCGCCCGAGTCCGGGGATGCGCGCGCCGCGAGGGACTTGTTCAGCGTTGCCAAAAGCACCGGTCAAGGTCCGGCACGCGGCTCCACGTCCACATAGCGCCACCAGTCGCGCGCGAACAGGTTGCGGTGGTAGCCCTTCAGCCACGGCTGGGTGATGTCGGTCCAGATGCGGTGCACATGCACCTTGTACGGCATGTAGGCCACCAGCAGCCGGTTGGCTTCGGCGACGAGCTTGGCGCGCTCGGGGCCGTCGGGCAGCGCGCGCTGGGCCTCGAACAGCCGGTTGTAGGCCGGCAGGTCAAAGCGGGCATGGTTGGCCTGGCCCTTGTTCGGGCCGTAGCCCAGCGCCAGGTGGTCCTCGGCGTCGGGCACGGTGGCTGACCAGCTCACGCCCCAGACCATCAGCTTGCCGGCACGCGAGGCCTTCAACTGCTCGGGCCATTGGCGCACCAGCGGCACGGTGCGTATGCCAATGGCCTTCATGTTCAGGTGCCACTGTTCGTACAGCGCACGGAAGGTGGCGTCGGGCGAGGTGGCGAACTCGATCACCAGCGGCTGGCCGTCGGGCTGCTCGCGCCAGCCGTCGCCGTCGCGGTCGACCCAACCGTAGGTGTCGAGCAGCGCGTTGGCGCGGGCGCGGCTGAAGTCGCCCATTTCGGTTTTCAACGCCGGGTCATGGCCCCAGACCTGCGGCGGCACGATGCCTTGCGCGGTCACCGCCTGGCCGCCGCGCACCAGGCGGATTTCGGCGTCGGTGTCTATCGCCAGCGAAATCGCCCGGCGCAGCGCGACGCGCTCGGGCGTGTAGCCGCCGACCACCGGGTGCTCCATCGCGAAATAGGTGAACGAGCCATCGGCACGGCGAAAGCGCTGCGCCGCCATGCCGCGCCTGGCCAGGTGCGGCGCCAGCCGGTTGCCGGGCATGGCGATTGGTGCGAACTCGTCGGGCAGGCGGTCGATGACGTCGGCCTCGGCGTTCAGAAACGACAGCCAGCGCGGCTGCGGCTCTTCGACGATGCCGATCTCGACGCGGTCGACCATCGGCAGCCGCCGCCCGGCCAGGGCGCGTGCGCTGGCCGTGCGCGCCGCATCGCCGACCGCCGGCTGTTCGGCGTAGAGGCGCTCGCGGTAACGCGGGTTGCGCTCAAGCACGATGCGCGCGCTGCGCTGCCAGGCCGCCAGCCGGAACGGCCCGGTGCCGACCGGGTGCTCGTTGATCGTGTCGCCCCAGCGCTCGACCACCTCGCGCGCCACCGCGCCGACCAGCGAGGCGTCGGCAAACAAGTACGGCAACCGCGGTGCCGGATCGCCCAGGCGCAGCTCGAAGCGGTAGCGGTCCAGCGCGCGCAGGCCCTCGACCGGGTGGTCGTAGTCGAACGGTTTTTTCGCCGCCAGGCTGTCGCGCCGCAGCTCGGCCAGGCCGAGGATTTTCAGCGCGTCGAGCTGGAACAGCACGCCGCTTTTCCAGCGCGGGTCGAAGTGGCGCTTGATGGCGTAGACGTAGTCGGCCGCGGTCAGCTCGCGCGGATGGCCATTGAACGCCGGGTCGTCGGCAAAGAAGATGCCGGGCCGGATGGTGAACACCCAGCGCCGGAAGTTGTCGCTGGGCTCGGGCAGCGCGGCGGCGGTGTTGGGCCGCACCGCGGCCGGCTGGGTCAGGTAGGCAAATTCAAGAGGCGCGTCAAAGATGTTGCAGATCACCGTCTTCGAATACAGGTCGGTGACCTGCGCCGGGTCAAACCCCGATTCGGCCGCCGGAAAGGCGTAGCGCAGCACTTTCAGCGCGCCGCCGTCGGCGGCGGCGGCCAGGGCGCTGGCCAGCAGGCCCAGCGCGCACAGCAGCGTTCGGATGCGCGTCCGAGGCGTCGCCATGCTTGGCTAAATCGCCCGCAGCACCCGGTCGGCGGCACGCCGCACCAGCGAGCGCACGCGCAGCGGCTTGGCCAGCCGCTCGGCCAGCAGGCGCTCGATGGCCGCCGGGCGCACCGGCCACAGCCGCGGCTCTTCATCGTCGGGCTCACGCAGCAGCCACAGCGGCAGTGACTCATCGACCAGCAGCAACTGCAAAAAGCGCCAACGCCCCTGCAAATAGGCGTGCACATGGTCGCCAGGCGCCAGCGGCAGCGTGGCCGTGCCCTGCGGCCGGGTTTCGGGCAGCAACGCCGCCGGCACAGTGTCCAGCGTGGCGATGTCCAGCGGCGCCAGGTGCTGGGCGGCCAGCCGCTGCAGGCGTTCGAATTCAGGCAGCGCGGCCTGCTGCGCCTGTTCCAGCGCATGCCGGTTCAGCGCGGTGACGCGGTCTATCGCCCAGCGGAAGGCCGAACCGTCGCTGATGTCGGCGCCGACCAGGTGCGCCACCAGGTTGCGCGCCAGGCCGAGCACGCGCTGGCGGTCCTCCGCCGCCCCGTACAGCGACGAGTGGCTGAGCACGTCCATGAAACGCCACACCGGGTGGTCGTAGCTGTCGAGCAGCGCCGGTTCCTTCAGCGCGACGCGCAGCGCCGGCACCTGCAGCCGCTGCAACAGCGCACCCAACTCGCGCGGCAGGCCTTGGTCGGCGCGAATTTCGTCGAACAGCCGGGTCAGCAGGTCGATCAGTTGCGGGTCGGCGATTGAATCCACATGGCCGACCTGCTCGGCCGCGCCAGCCGTGGGCAGCGGCGGCATAGGCAGCAGCGGCAGGCTGTCGCGCACCCGGTTCAAGTCCGACGGCGGACGCGGCCGCGTGCTCATTCGGCCGTGGCTGCTGCCGGTCATCACGATGGTGCGGTGGCTGGCCGGGGTGACGCCGCGCTGGTCGAGCCGGCCGACCGCGGCGCCATAGGCCATCTTCAGCGTGCGCGCCAGCGGCTGCGCCGCGTCACGCATCAGCGCCGACTGGCTGGACCGCGGCAGCGGCAACGCCTGCACGCCCTGCCACAGCGCGCGCACGAACAACTCAGGACGAAATGGGTTGGTGTCGCGCGAGACAAAGTCGTCGCCAACCAGCGCCGCGGTGTAGGTATTGAGCTCGCGCAGCTCGTTTTCAGCGTGCAGCCGCACCGCCTCGATGCAGCGCGAGAGTGCGATATCGGAGGCCACCGCGTCTTCGTCGATCAGCGCCAGCGCCGCGGTGTTGGGCGGGCGCGGCGCGCCGGTTGCAGGACCAAGCGCCGCTTGCGAGCTTGGCCGTGACAGCGCGGCCGGCACGCTGGCCGCGGCAATCGCTGCGGCGCGGTCGCCAGGCACGACAGGACCTGCGGCTTCGACCGCCTGCAAATCGTCGGCCACCAGCAGGCGCAGCGCGCGCGTGGCCTGGGCCACCAGGTCACCGCGCTGGTTCTTCAGCACCCAGGCCGGGTCCTGCCGCCCCGGTGGTGCGGCGCCACGCGCGGTGCGCCAGTGCGACAGCACCGCGTCGACCACCAGATCGACCGTCATCGGCGCGCGCAGCAATTCGTCGTCGATGAACTCGTTGAGAAGCTCCGTGGCGCGCATGCGGAGGATTATCGGCGCCGCACCGCGGCCCAAAACGCCGACGGGCCACCCGAAGGTGGCCCGGCATTGCACTCAGCGCGCGTTCGCCGCCGTGCGCCTCGCCAATCCGGCGTGGCGCGCAGCGGTCGCGCCACGCGGACTTACATGTCCATGCCCATGCCGCCCATGCCGCCCATGCCGCCGCCGCCCGGCATCGCCGGCGCGTCGTCCTTCGGTGCCTCGGCGACCATCGCCTCGGTGGTCAGCATCAGGCCGGCGACCGACGCGGCGTTCTGCAGCGCGGTGCGGGTGACCTTGGTCGGGTCCAGGATGCCCATGTCGATCATGTCGCCATAGGTGTCGTTGGCGGCATTGAAGCCGAAGTTGCCCTTGCCTTCGAGCACCTTGTTGATGACCACGCTGGGCTCGCCGCCGGCGTTGGCGACGATCTCGCGCAGCGGCTGCTCGACCGCACGCATGACGATCTTGATGCCGGCGTCCTGGTCGTGGTTGTCGCCCTTCATCGCGCCAACCGCGGTGCGCGCGCGCAGGAAGGCCACGCCGCCGCCGGCGACGATGCCTTCTTCAACCGCCGCACGGGTGGCGTGCAGCGCGTCTTCAACGCGGGCCTTCTTTTCCTTCATCTCGACTTCGGTCGCCGCACCGACCTTGATCACCGCCACGCCGCCGGCCAGCTTGGCCACGCGTTCCTGCAGCTTCTCGCGGTCGTAGTCGCTGGTCGCTTCCTCGATTTGCACGCGGATTTGCTTGACCCGCGCCTCGATGTCGGCGGCCGCGCCGCTGCCGTCGATGATGGTGGTGTTTTCCTTGGCCACCTCGATGCGCTTGGCCTGGCCCAGGTCGGCCAGCGTCACTTTTTCGAGCGACAAGCCGACTTCCTCGGCGATCACCTTGCCGCCGGTCAGGATGGCGATGTCTTCGAGCATGGCCTTGCGGCGGTCTCCAAAGCCCGGCGCCTTGACCGCGCAGACCTTCAGGATGCCGCGGATGGTGTTGACCACCAGCGTGGCCAGCGCCTCGCCCTCGACCTCTTCGGCAACGATCAGCAGCGGGCGGCCGGCCTTGGCCACGGCTTCCAGCGTCGGCAGCAGGTCGCGGATGTTGCTGATCTTCTTGTCGAACAGCAGCACGTAGGGGTTGTCCAGCAGCGCGGCCTGCTTGTCGGGGTTGTTGATGAAGTACGGCGACAGGTAGCCGCGGTCGAACTGCATGCCCTCGACGACGTCGAGCTCGCTGTTCAGGCTCTTGCCGTCTTCAACCGTGATCACGCCTTCCTTGCCGACCTTGTCCATCGCCTGGGCGATGATGGTGCCGACCTCTTCGTCGCTGTTGGCCGAGATGGTGCCGACCTGGGCGATTTCCTTGCTGGTGGTGGTGGCCTTGGACTGCTTCTTCAGCTCGGCGACCAGGGCCACGACCGCCTTGTCGATGCCGCGCTTCAAGTCCATCGGGTTCATGCCGGCGGCGACGAACTTCATGCCTTCGCGCACGATCGACTGCGCCAGCACGGTGGCGGTGGTGGTGCCGTCACCGGCGATGTCGCTGGTCTTGGAAGCGACTTCCTTGACCATTTGCGCGCCCATGTTCTGGAGCTTGTCCTTGAGCTCGATTTCCTTGGCCACCGAGACACCGTCCTTGGTGACGGTGGGGGCGCCGAACGAGCGCTCAAGCACCACGTTGCGGCCCTTGGGGCCGAGCGTGACCTTGACCGCGTTGGCCAGAATGTTCACGCCCTCGACCATGCGCGAACGGGCGTCGGAACCGAAGACGACGTCTTTAGCTGCCATTTGTAATTTCTCCGAATTGATTGCGTATCTGGGGGGCCGCGGGGCCTGATTACTTCTCGACGACGGCGAAGAGGTCTTCCTCGCGCATCACCAGCAGCTCGTCGCCGTCGACCTTGACGGTCTGGCCCGAATACTTGCCGAACAGCACACGGTCGCCGGCCTTCACGCCCATGGCAATGAATTCGCCCTTGTCGTTGCGCTTGCCGGGGCCCACCGCCATCACCTCGCCCTGGTCGGGCTTTTCGGCGGCGTTGTCGGGAATGACGATGCCCGAGGCGGTCTTGGTTTCGTTTTCAAGGCGCTTGACGACGACACGGTCGTGCAGAGGACGGAGTTTCATAAGGGCTTCCTGTCAGAAAGGCGTTGGAGTGGCTGAAAACGCGGCGCCGGTCTGCGCGGCGCAGGCGGTGACCTGGAACGTGAGGCACTGCCGCCAGGGATTGTTAGCACTCAACGATTGAGAGTGCTAGCAGGCATTATAGGGGCCGAGTTCCGGCTTTCAAGGGCTGGCGCGCGAATGGCGCGCGCTGCGTCGTCCGCGCAGGAGGATTGCCTGGACTGAACGTGGGCTGCGCCGGGGTTCAGGTCCGCACAGCGCGAGGACACCCAGCCCAATCTACGTTTATATAGATTTTGTCAATCGGTTTTAGCTGCTCGCTAGCCAACGTCGCTGGTCTCAGTCACCCGCCGACAGCGCCGGCTTGCGGCCCTGGCAGCTCGGGTGCTCGGCCTGCTCGATCAGAAAACGCGCCACTGCCTGGCGGCTGACCGCGCCAACCTTCATGCCGGGCCGGTAGTCAAGCTGTACCCGTGCCGGCTTGGTGTTGTCACGGTTGGTCAGCATGCCGGGCCGCACCAGCGACCAATTCAGGGCGCTGGCCTCGACCATCGCCTCCAGCGCCGACTTGTTCTCGTAGACCGCGCGCAGCAGCAGGCGAAACAGCAGCCGGGCGACCGGCCCTTGGAATTGGGCGCTGTCGCCGGCACCGAAGCCGGTCAGGATTTGCACCGGCGTGCGGCCGATCTGCGGCTGCAACGACAGCAGCGCGCGGCCGAAGTCGGTGTACAGCGTGGTCGGCTTGCGGTCCATGCCGGTGCCCAGCGTGACGACGATCGCATCGGCGCCGTCGACCGCGCGGCGCAGGTCATTGGTCCGCACCGCGCTGCCCTGCAGCGCGCGCAAGGCCGGGTCGCTGGGCAGGCCATCGATGCGGCGCGACAGCGTGGTCACGCGGTGACCGCGCTCCAGCGCCCTGCGCACGCAGTGCAGCCCGACGCCGGCGGAGGCGCCGACGATGGTGATTGCCAGGCTCATGATGAACTCCTTGCATCGGCATTGCGCACAGCCGCCGGGCCATGCCGAGGGTGCCCGGCGTTGCGGCAATCGGTGGCCGTGCCAACCACCTGGTTCAGTGCTGCCGCAGCAGCGGGTAGGGGGTCAGCTTCGCGGGCCTTGCCTTGGACAGGTCGCCACCGCGGTCGCCGAGGTAGAGCTGGCCCTGCCTGAAGGCCACCAGGTCGTATTCGCCCATCACCTGCATCACACCCGGGACGAAGCCGCAGCCGGTGTTGACCAACGCCACCACCTGCCCCTTGACCAGCGTGCAGCCCATGCTGGCGAATAGCTGCACGCCGGCGTCGCTGTCGGCGGAAAGCCGCCGCGAACGCGCCGGAAAAACGCCCTCGCGCGCGCCGTCGACCTTGGCCGAGGCCTCGCCCAGCGTGTAGCCGCCCTGCACGCGGATGGTGAACAGCGGCTGCCGGCCCTGCGCGTCGGCCCAGGCCTGGTAGGTGACCTGCCAGTCTTGGTCGGTGAACTCGAAGCTGCGCGTGGCATGGTGGTTGCCGTAGTGCTCCAGGCCAACGCTGCGCCAGCGGCCGGGCAGCGCGGCCGCATCGGCGTCGGCAACGATCTGCATCGGCGCGCAGGCGGCTGTCAGGCACACGGCGCCGAGCACGGAAATGATGGCCAAACGCATGGTTCGTCCTCGTTTGCGGATGGCCCGCATCGTAGGCACGCCGGGGGCGCCATTGCCGCCTTTGGTCGCACTACACTTTTCCAACAATGGAACAGTCGCGCAGCAACTTGGCCGATATGGCGTTGTTCGTCGAAGTCGCACGCGCCGGCAGCTTCCGCCACGCCGCGCGGCGGCTGGAGATGCCGGTGTCGACGCTATCGCGCCGCATCAGCGCGCTGGAGCGGCGCCTGGGCAGCCAACTGCTGCTGCGCACCACGCGCACGGTCAGCCTGTTGTCCAGTGCGCGCGCCTACTTCGAGCAATGCCAGCGCGTGCTCGAAGCCGCGGACCAGGCGCACGCCGCGCTGGGCGCCGGCGCGCAGCGCGTCGACCGGGTGCGCATTTCGATGCCGGTGGACCTGGGCGTCGACATCCTCGGGCCGCAGATCGCGGGCTATGCCGCAACGCAGCCGGGTCTGCGCATCGAATTCGACCTGAGCTCGCAGGCGCGCGACCTCTTTCGCGATCCGGTCGATCTGGTCTTTCGCATCGGCCGGCCGCTGGACGAGCGGGTGATCGCGCGCCGCATCGGCGAGATCGCCAGCGGCCTGTACGCCGCGCCCGGGCTGCTCAAGCGCCAGCCGGCGATCACCGTGCCCGATGACCTGGCCGCCGCGCCGTGCATCGAGCTGAACACCGCGCTGGGCCGCATGCCGTGGACCGTGGGCACGCGCCAGTGGCCGTCGGCGCCGGGCGTGGTCTGCCTGGCTGCCAACAGCGTGGCGCTGCTGCGCGTGCTGGCCGAACAAGGGCACGGCATTGCGCTGCTGCCGCAGCATGTGGGCGAGCCGGCGTTGCGCGCGCGCCGGCTGGTGCGCGTGCTGGCCAGCGCCGCCACGCCAAGCTGGCCGCTGTTCGCGCTCACCGCCTCACGCGCCCCGCCGGCGGCGGTGCGCGGGTTGATCGCCCACTTGCGCGAGCTGCTGGCCGGGCGCGCAGCCGTCTTCAACTCGGCACGTTGACCACACGGCGCAACGTCGGCATATGGCGACACGCGCGGCCGGGGCCACACGGCACCGACGCCGCACGGTCGGTGCTGCGGTGTGACACTGCGCCGCCTCGTTTCGACGATGCGCCACCCGTCCATGACCCTCCTCCCGCACCGATTGCCGGCTATCAGCGTTCTGATGTTGGCGCTCGCCGGCACCGCCGCATGGGCGTTGCTCGGCGCGGTCACCGCGGTGAGCGCCGCCGCTGGCGACTGGCCGGCCTACGGCGGCGCGGCCGGCGGTGGCCAGTATTCGGAGCTGACGCAAATCGACAAGGGCAACGTCGCCGAGCTGCGCCTGGCCTGGCGCTTTCGCACCGGCGAGCATGGTGACGACAGCACCGCGGCGCAACGCCTGACTTTCGAGGCCCACCCGGTGGTGGTCGACGGCAAGCTGATTTTCCCGACCGTCGCCGGGCTGGTGTTCGCGCTCGACGCGGCCAGCGGCCGCCCGCTTTGGCGCGCCGACCTGAAGGTCAACAAGTCATTGCGCTTCAGCGACGCGGCGGCGCGCGGCGTCGCCGTATGGCTTGACCCGGACGCGCCGTCGCCGACCTGCCGCCAGAGGGTGTTTGTCGCCACCCGCGATGCCCGGCTGCACGCGCTGGACGGCGCCACCGGCCAGGCCTGCGCATCGTTCGGCGCCGCAGGCCAGGTCGACCTGAGCGATGGCGTGCGCCTGCGCAACCGGGACGACTACGGCGTCACCTCGCCTCCGGCGGTGGTCGACGGCGTGGTGGTGGTCGGTTCTTCGATCGGTGACAACCGCGCGGTCGAGGTCGAGCTGGGGGTGGTGCGCGGTTTCGATGCCCGCAGCGGCGCGCTGCGCTGGCGCTGGGACCCGGTGCCGCGCGCCGCCGATGCGCCCACCTTTGCCGAGTGGCAGCCGGCGCAGGCGGCCCGGGTCGGCGCCGCCAACGCCTGGGCACCGCTGGCGGTGGATAGCGCAAGCGGCTGGGTCTTCGTGCCGACGAGTTCGGCCAGCCCGGACTTTTTTGGCGGCCAACGCCTGGGCAGCAACCGCGACGCCAATTCGGTGGTGGCCTTGCGCGCGGACAGTGGCGAGGTGGTCTGGCGGCGCCAGCTCGTGCACCATGACCTGTGGGACTACGACCTGCCGGCACAGCCGGTGCTGGCCGAGCTGGCGGTCGACGGTCGGCCCACGCCGGTGCTGATCCAGGCCACCAAGATGGGCTTTGTCTTTGTGCTCGACCGGCACACCGGCGCGCCGGTGTTGCCGATCGAGGAACGGCCGGTTCCGGCCAGCGATGTCGCCGGCGAACAGGCCTGGCCGACCCAGCCGTTCCCGGAGGCCGCGCTGCAACTGGCACGCACCGCGCCCATCACGCCCGACGACGCCTGGGGCTTGACCCCGCTGGACCGCTGGCACTGCCGGCGCAAGATCGCGGCCTTGCGTTCCGAGGGCATTTACACCCCGCCCAGCGTACGCGGCAGCCTGCTCTTTCCGGGCTACGGCGGCGGCATGAATTGGGGCGGGGTCGCGTTTGACCCGCTGCGCCAGCGCCTGATCGCGCCGGTGCTGGAGGTACCGATGGCAGTGACGCTGCGGCCGCAGCCGCCCGGCGACGCGCGGCCCGATGATGCCCGGACCGCAGCGCATTCCGAGCCGGGCTTCACGCGCATGGCGGGCGTGCCCTATGCGCTGCGGCGCGAAACGTTGCTGTCGTTTCTGGGCGCACCCTGCACCGCGCCGCCCTGGGGCAAGCTGGTGGCGGTTGACCTGGCCGCGCGCAAGAAGCTGTGGGAACGGCCGATCGGCACAACCGCCAAGCACGCGCCCTTCGCCGTTGAACTCGGCATGCCGTTCATTGGCGGCGCGATCAGCACCGCCAGTGGGCTGGTGTTCATGGCCGGCACCACCGATCAAATGCTGCGCGCCTACGACGCCGACGACGGCCGCGTGCTGTGGGAAACCGAACTGCCGGCCGGCGGCCAGGCCACGCCGGTGACCTACCTGGCCGGCGGCGAGCAGTACCTGGTGGTCGCCGCCGGCGGCCACGCCAGCCTGGGCACGGCGCGTGGCGACGAGGTGGTGGCCTACAAGCTCGACCGCACGCCCCGGCGCTGAAGGGGCGGCGCGCGGACGATCAAGCGCCCGGCCTGGCCGCGGTCGGCAATTCGTCGTCGCCCTCGGGCGCGGCCGGGGCGGCGACGCGGTACTGCTCGTTGGCCCAGGCGCCCAGGTCAACGCTGCGGCAGCGCTCGCTGCAAAACGGCCGCCACGGGTTGTCGCGGTCAAACAGCGCCGGGCGGCGACAGGTTGGGCACGGCACCTGGCGTGGCGTGACCGCCGGGGTCGGTGCCGCACCGCCGGGACGCAGGTCGGAACCGTTGCCGCTGTCGGCGCGCTCGGGCGTGGCCACCAACCGCCTCACGCGCAAAGGGTCAGCTCGAACGAGGTGTCGACCGCCGCCGGCTTGAGTCGACCCTCGGCGTCGGCACGCATCAGCCGCACCGACACCAGCAGCCGGTGGCCGCTGATTTCAGGCACCAGCGCCTCGGCGGCGTTCAGGCGAAGCCGCAGCAGTTGCCAGTTGCGGGCCTGCGAAAGGCTTTGCTGGAACTGCCCGCCGCTGGCCGCCACCCGGTGTGGCGTGCCCGAGTCGCGCAGCAGCTTGAGCAGCACGAACAACGCCTGGCCCCACGGCACCAGGCTGGCCACCCACTCGGCCAGGTCAGCACGGCGCTGCCCGGCCGGCCGCTGCTGCCACGCGTAGTAGGCCGGCAAATCAAACTCACAGGTGCCCGCCGGGATGCTCAGGCGGCTCTTGATGCTGTTCAACATCTCGTTGGCCGCCAGCGGTTGGCCAACCTTGCCAAGCTGCTGGTTCAGCGCCGAGTAGGCGTTGTCGATGCGGGCGATCGCCTCGTCCAGCGGCGCCTGCGCCACCTGGGGGTTGTCGCGCCAGACGGCAAGCTGCTGTTTGTGCCGTTCCAGCTCTTTCAGGAGATCGCTTTTCAGGTCGGCGCGCGCCGCCATGTCGACGATTTCGAACATCGTCACCAGCGCGAAGTGGTGGTCCAGCGGCGTGTCACGGCCGAGCAATTGGCCCAGCCGGTCGAACAGGTGTTCGAGCTTGAGCATCGCGCGGATGCTCTCGTTGAACGGGTACTCGTACAAAACCACGGTGCGCGGCGTCGGCGGGTCAGCGGCGCTGCGTCTGGCGCCAAACGGGGACGCGGGTCATTGTTTCACAGGGCTTTTGCGCCGCTGGCGGCCGTTGTCACCGGCCGGCAGCGGCAGACCCCACAGCGCCCACAGCGTGCGCACCTGCGCGCGCAGCGGTGGCAGCTCGGCGCCGTTGTTGCAGATCACCGCGTCGGCAATCGCGCGCCGCGCCGCACGGCTGGCCTGCTGGCCGATGACGCGGCGCACCTGCTCCTCGCTCCAGCCCGAGCGCGCGACCACCCGCGCGAGCTGGACCTCGGCCGCGCAGTCGACCACCAGAATGCGCGCGCAGCGGCGCCGCCACTGGCCCGGGCCGCCGCGCTGCGCCGATTCGGCCAGCAGCGGCACGTCGAACACCACCACCGGCGCGGCGCCGGCCGCGGCCTCGGCCTGGCGCTGCGATTCGCGGCTGATCATCGGGTGCAGGATGGCTTCGAGCTGCGCCTTGGCCTGCGGGTCTTCAAACACCCGCTGGCGCATGAAGGCGCGGTCGAGGGCGCCGTCGGCGCCGGCCACCGCGTCGCCAAACGCCGCGCGCAGCGACGCCATCGCGCCGCCGCCGGCGGCGGTCAGCGCATGGGCGATGGCGTCGGTGTCGACGATCGCCGCGCCGAGTGCGGCCAACTCGGCTGCCACCGTGCTCTTGCCGCTGCCGATGCCGCCGGTCAGCCCGATCGTTGCCGGTGGCGCGGTGGTCACAAGCCTGGCCAGAAGGCGCTCAGATGGGCGCCAAAGAACAACGCCGCCAAGCCACCACCGGCCAGATAGGGGCCGAAGGGAATCGGCACCTGGCGGTCGTGGCCGCGAAACACGATCAGGCTGATGCCAACCACCGCACCGACCGCCGAGGCGAGCAGGATGATCGACGGCAGTTGCTGCCAGCCCAGCAACGCACCCAGCCCGGCCAGCAGCTTGAAGTCACCCTCGGCCATGCCTTGCACGCCGCGCAGCAGCTTGTAGGCAAAGGCCACCGCCCACAGCGCGGCATAGCCGAAAAACAACCCCAGCGCGGCGTCGGGCAGCGTCACCGGCGTCCAGCGCTGCCAGGCGGCGACCAGGCCAAGGCCGATCAGCGGCAAGGTCAGGTCATCGGGCAGCAGCGTGGTGTCGAAGTCGATCAATGCCGCGGCGATCAGCAGCGCCACTGCCAGGCAATAGACCAGCGTCGCCGGGCTGGCGCCAAAGCGCCAGGCAACCGCGGCAAACAGCGCCGCGGTCAGGCCTTCGACCAGCGGGTAGCGCGCCGAAATGCGCGCGCCGCAGGCCGAGCAGCGGCCGCGCAGCCTAAGCCAGCCCAGCAATGGCAGGTTCTCATGCCAGGCGATCGCGCGGCCGCAGGCCGGGCAGCGCGAGCGGGGCCGCGACAGACTGAGCGCCGGCAGGCCCTGCACCAAATCGCCCAGCGCCTTGCCATGGCGCGCCAGCTCGGTGATGCGCTCGGGCGGCGCCGCCAGCACCCGGTGCATGGCGTTGGCGTCCTGCAGGTACTGCGCGGCGTCGCCCAGCCACTCACGTTCGAGCAACTGCGGCTTGCGGTGGATGACGACGTTCAGAAAGCTGCCGACGGCCAGCCCAAAAAGCGCCAGCAGCCAAGGCGACAGCCAGAATTCAAACGCGGTCATGCGCAGGCCACAGCTTGTCGGTCGGGTCGGGCGGCAGCGATGCAAGCGGCGGTCAAACCACCGAGCCGAGCTTGAAGATCGGCAGGTACATCGCGACCACGATGCCGCCGATCATCACGCCGAGGATGACGATGATCAGCGGCTCGATCAGGCTGGACAGGCCTTTGACCATGTCGTCGACCTCGTCCTCGAAAAACTCGGCCGCCTTGCCCAGCATCTGGTCGAGCGAGCCGGATTCCTCGCCGATGGCCGCCATCTGCGTGACCATCACCGGAAACACCCCGGAAGCCTGCATCGACGTGGTCAGCGCGCTGCCGGTGGACACCTCGCGCTGGATTTTTTGCGTCGCCTCGGCAAACACCGCGTTGCCGGCCGCGCCACCGACCGAGTCCAGCGCCTCGACCATAGGCACGCCGGCGGCGAACATGGTGGCCAGCGTACGTGTCCAGCGCGCGATGATCGATTTCTCGATCAGCGTGCCGAAGATTGGCAGCCGCAGCAGCAGCCGGTCCATCACCATTTGCAACTTTGGCGAGCGCCGCCACGACTGCATGAAGATCCAGCCGCCGCCGGCAAGAATGCCGAACAGCACATACCACCAGTCCACAAAGAAGTCCGACATCGCCATCACGATCAACGTCGGCGCCGGCAGGTCGGCACCAAAAGACTTGAAGACGTCCTTGAACGCCGGGATGACCTTGATCATGATCACCACCAGCACCAGGAAAGCGACCACCAGCACCGCGGTCGGGTACATCAGCGCCGATTTGATCTTGCTCTTCAGCGCCAGCGTCTTTTCCTGGTAGGTGGCCAGGCGGTCGAGCAGCGCTTCCAGGATGCCGCCGGTTTCGCCGGCTTCGATCAGGTTGCAGTACAGCGCGTCGAAGTGCATGGGGTGACGCCTGAACGCCGCCGACAGGCTGGTGCCGGTTTCGACATCGGAGCGGATGTCCGACAACAGCTTGGTCAACCGCGGATTGGTGGCACCGCGGCCGACGATGTCAAAAGCCTGCAACAGCGGCACGCCGGCCTTCATCATGGTGCCGAGCTGGCGCGTGAACAGCGCAATGTCCTTTGGCTTGACCGGACGGCCGCCGCTGGAGCGGCGCTTTTTCACCTTGGTCAGCAAGATGCCTTGCCGGCGCAGGCTGGCGCTGACCGCGGCTTCGCCGCCGGCGCGAAGTTCACCGCGCACGATCTTGCCGTTTTTGTCGCGGCCTTCCCACTCGAAGACCAGTTCCTTGACGTTCTTAGCGGCGGCAGTCGCCATGCGTGCTCCGGATCGGCTTCAGGGTCATTGGTTGGTGACGGCAATCACTTCGTCAAGCGTGGTCAGGCCGTTGCGTACCTTGATCAGCCCGGACTGTCGCAGGTCGCGCACGCCTTCGCGCTTGGCCTGCTCTGCGATGTCCATCGCCGTGCCCTCGGTCAGGATGATGCGCTGGATGGCCTCGGTGATCGGCATCACCTGGTACACGCCGACCCGGCCACGGTAGCCGGAATTGCACGCGCTACAGCCCACCGCCCGGTACGGCTTCCAGGAACCATCCAAATCTTCGGCCGTAAATCCGGCGCGCAGCATGGCCTCGCGCGGATATTCCGCCGGTTTCTTGCAGTTTTCGCACAACCGGCGCGCCAGGCGCTGGGCGGTGATCAGGATCACGCTGGAGGCGATGTTGAACGGCGCCACACCCATGTTCAGCAGCCGCGTCAGCGTGGTCGGCGCGTCGTTGGTATGCAGCGTGCTCATTACCAGGTGGCCGGTCTGCGCCGCCTTGATGGCGATGTCCGCGGTTTCCAGGTCGCGGATTTCGCCGACCATGATGATGTCCGGGTCCTGGCGCAGAAAAGAGCGCAGCGCGGTGGCAAAGGTCAGCCCGGCGCGGTCGTTGACGTTGACCTGGTTGACCCCGGGCAGGTTGATTTCGGCCGGGTCTTCGACGGTGGAGATGTTGACGCCGGGCTGGTTCAGCAGGTTCAGACAGGTGTAGAGCGACACCGTCTTGCCCGAGCCGGTCGGCCCGGTGACCAGAATCATGCCGTAGGGCCGGCCAATGGCGCCGAGCAGGCGGTCCTTCTCGATCTTTTCGTAGCCCAGCGCCTCGATGCCGACCTTGGCCGCGGCCGGGTCCAGGATACGGATAACGATCTTCTCGCCGAACAGCGTGGGCAGCGTCGAGACGCGGAAGTCGATCGCCTTCGAGCCGAACTTGAGCTTCATGCGGCCGTCCTGCGGCACGCGCTTTTCGGCGATGTCGAGCCGGCTGATGACCTTGATCCGCGAGGCCAGCTTTTCCTTGATGGCGATCGGCGGCTGGGTGATTTCACGCAACTCGCCGTCGACCCGAAAGCGCACCCGGTAGGTGTATTCGTAGGGCTCGAAATGCAGGTCGGAGGCGCGCAGGTTGATCGCGTCGATCAGCATCTTTTGCAGAAAGCGCACCACCGGCGCGTCTTCGACCTCGGCCGCGACCTCGGCGTCGTCTTGCGCCGTGACGTCGTCGGTGACGTCGAACTCGAAGTCCTCGGAGGTCAGCGCCTCCAGCGTCTCGGCGGCACTCTGGCCTTGCCCTTCGAGCAGCTTGGCCAGCTTGTCGTACTCGACGATGACCCACTCGGGCGACAACTGGGTGGCGAACTTGATGCGCTCGACCGCCTCGTGGCGCGTCGGGTCGGGGCCGCCGATGATCAGCCGGTTGCCGCGCCGCCCAAGCACGATCAACTGGTATTGCTCGCACAGCTTGCCGTCGACCAGGCCCTTGGGCAGGCGTTCGACGTCGACCGCCGACAGGTCCAGCAACGGCAACGCCAGCGCGGTGGACAGCGCGTGCGACAAGTCGGTTGCCGACACCGCGCCGGAGGCAATCACCGCCGAGATGAAGCTGACCTTGCGCTCGCGCGCCGACTTGACCAGATCCTCGGCCGCCTTGCTGCTTAATTTCCCGGCGCTGACCAGCACCCTCGCCGCGCCGGTGAGGGTTGAAGGTGCTGGGTCGACAACGGTTTCCAAAGCGTGCGGGGCCTCGGTCTGCGCGTGGCGTGGCGGCGGTGCAAGGCAGCCGCCACATCCGGTGCCGATTCAAGCGGCGGGCACAACAAGCTTGCAACAGCCAAAACGAATTGCCGGACAAGGTTGCACGGCGCGGACGCGCACTTTATACCGCCGCGCCGCCGGGCTGGCCCGACCCCGGTCGGGGAAGGCCGACACCTTCCGGCCAAAACCCGCGCTTGCGCCGGCCGCCGCACCGCAATCGATTCCACCTGCCACGCCGCCCCTGGAGGCGACTGCCTAGATTAATTCGATGTCAAAGGGCACTGGGCGTGATTTTCAACGCCAAAATAGAACGATCGTTCGTTTCATTCTTTTGCATCATCACGCCGCCCGCCCGAATGCCTGACCGCACCCCCGCCTCGCCCGCTCCCGCTGCGCCGCAACAGCTGCCCGCGGCCTCTGCGACAGCGCGCGCGCGCAGTGACCGTGCGCTGCAAAAAGGCGAGAAGACACGCGCCGCGATTCTTGACACGGCACTCAGCATGGCCTCGCGCAAGGGCCTGGAAGGCCTGTCGATCGGCGCGCTTGCCGACGCCATGCAGATGAGCAAGTCCGGCGTGTTCGCGCACTTTGGTTCGCGCGAGGAGTTGCAGATCGCGGTCATCCGCGACTACCACGCACGCTTCGAGGAGGAAGTCTTCCGCCCCGCGGTGCGGCAGCAAGCGCGCGGGCTGCCGCGGCTGCGCGCGCTGTTCGAACGCTGGATCCGGCGCGTCACGGTCGAGCTGGACTCGGGCTGCATCTATATCAGCGGCGCGGTTGAGTTCGACGACCGGCCGGGGCCGGTGCGCGACGCGCTGGCCACCATGGTGCGCAACTGGCAATCGGCGCTGGAGCGCGCAATCCGGATGTCGGTCGACGAGCGCCATCTGCGCGCCGACACCGACGTGCTGCAAATCCTGTTCGAACTGCACGGCCTGATCCTGGCGCTGCACCACGATGCCCGTTTTCTGCGCCTGCCGGGCGCGGTCGACCGCGCGCGTGCCGGCTTTGAACACAGCGTGGCGCGCTGGCTGGCCGCGCCGCCCGGCTGAAGCCGGCGCATGGCCGCCCGGCGCCAGACGCGCCTTTCTCACCGCCGAATTTCTCCTTTCAGCCCCAACCAGTCACCCCCACCAGGACACCACCATGCCCCACTACACCCCGCCGATCCGCGACTTCAAGTTCGTGCTGCACGAGGTGCTGGACGTTGTCGGCACGCTGCGCCACCTGCCCAACCACGCCGAGGTCGACGAACACACGGTTGACGCCGTGCTTGACGGCGCGGCCACCTTCGCCGCCGAGGTGTTGTTGCCGCTGAACGCCAGCGGCGACGCCGAAGGTTGCACGCTGAACCTGGCCGACCACAGCGTGCGTGCGCCGGCCGGTTTCAAGAAGGCCTACGACGCGTTCATCGAGGCCGGCTGGCCATCGCTGGGCTGCGAGGCCGACCACGGCGGCCAGGGGCTGCCGCACACGCTGAACCAGTGCCTGTACGAGATGATGAACTCGGCCAACCAGGCCTGGGCGATGTACCCCGGGCTGTCGCACGGCGCCTACGCCGCACTGCACGCCCACGGCACGCCCGAGCAGCAGGACTTGTACCTGCCCAAGCTGACCTCCGGCCAGTGGACCGGCACGATGTGCCTGACCGAGGCGCACTGCGGCACCGACCTGGGCCTGCTGCGCAGCCGCGCGGTGCCGCAGGCCGATGGCTCGTACCGCATCACCGGGCAGAAGATCTTCATTTCGGCCGGCGAGCACGACCTGACCGAAAACATCGTCCACCTGGTGCTGGCGCGCATTCCCGACGCGCCGGTGGGCAGCCGCGGCATCTCGCTGTTCGTGGTGCCCAAGTTCATTCCGGCGGCCGACGGCTCGCTCGGCGCGCGCAACCAGATCTGGTGCACCGCGCTTGAGGAAAAAATGGGCATCCACGCCAACCCGACCTGCCAGTTGTCGCTTGAAGGCGCCAGCGGCTGGCTGGTCGGCGAGGCGAACAAGGGCCTGGCGGCGATGTTTGTGATGATGAATGCCGCCCGGCTGGGCGTGGGCAACCAGTCGGTCGGGCTGAGCGAGATTGCCTACCAAAACGCCGCCACCTATGCCAAGGAGCGGCTGCAGATGCGCGCGCTGACCGGCCCCAAGGCGCCAGACAAGCCGGCCGACCCGATCATCGTCCACCCCGACGTGCGGCGCATGCTGCTGACCGCGCGCGCCTATGCCGAGGGTGGCCGCGCACTGATCGCCTACGCCACGCTCAAGCTCGACGTGTCGATGTCGTCCGACGACGCCGACGAGCGGCGCGACGCCGACGCGCTGGTGACGCTGCTGACGCCGGTGGTCAAGGCCTTTTTGACCGACAACGGCCTGGCCGCGGCCAGCGCCGGGCTGCAGGTCTTCGGCGGCCACGGCTACATTCGGCAAACCGGCGTCGAGCAGTTCGTGCGCGACGCGCGCATCAACATGATCTACGAGGGAACCAACACCGTTCAGGCGCTGGACCTGCTGGGCCGCAAGGTGCTGGCCGACAACGGCGCGCGGTTGAAGCTGTTTGGCAAGGAGATTGCCGCCTTCATCGATGAGCACGGCGTCTCCGAGGCGATGCAGGAATTCGTCAACCCGCTGGCCGACCTGGGCGACAAGGTGACCAAGCTGACCACCGAGCTAGGCATGAAGTCGTTCAAGAATGCCGACGAGGTGGGCGCCGCGGCAGTGGATTACCTGCGCGTGCTCGGCCACCTGGTGTTTGCCTACCTGTTTGCGCGCATGGCGCAGGTAGCACTGGCCAGGCAAGCCAGCGGCGACCCGTTTTATGCCGCCAAACTGCATACCGCGCGCTTTTACTTCGCCAAACTGCTGCCCGAGACCGCCGGCTTGATCCGCAGCGCGCGTGCCGGTTCGGCCAGCCTGATGGCAATGCCCGAAGAACTGTTCTGACGCACAAATGTCAGAGCCACGCCCACCGACAATCCCGAAGGACGCTGATGAAAACTCTGCTGACCACGCTGGCGCTGCTGGGCGCCGCCGCTTCCGCTTGTGCACAGTCGACGACGCCGGTCGGGCTGTGGAAAACGATAGACGATGAGACCAGGACCGAAAAGTCGCTGGTGCGCATCAGCGAACAGGGCGACGCCCTGGTCGGCCGCGTCGAAAAACTGCTTGACCCGAAGACAGCGCAGGACACCGTCTGCGACAAATGCAGCGACGAGCGCAAGGGCAAGCCCATCCTCGGCATGACCATCATCCGCAACGCGCGCGCCGAGGCCAACGGCCAGTCCTGGGAAGGCGGCGAAATTCTTGACCCGGCCAAGGGCAAGACCTACCGCCTGAAGCTCACCCTCAAGGACGGCGGCAAGCGGCTGGAGGTGCGTGGTTACCTGGGGCCGTTCTTCCGCGACCAGTATTGGGTCCGCGTCGAGTAGCAATTGCGCGGCGGGCCCGTTGGCTTTTCCTATAACAACTCTGGAGTGATGCGATGAGCAGATTCAATGTGCGCCAGGCCGCCGTGCTTGGCGCCGGCGTGATGGGTGCGCAGATTGCCGCGCACCTGGCCAACCACAAGGTGCCGGTGCTGCTGTTTGACCTGCCGGCCAAGGAGGGCCCGAAAAACGGCATCGTGCAAAAGGCGCTCGACACGCTGAAAAAGCTCAAGCCCGCGCCGCTGGCGCTGCCCGAGCTGGCGGCGCAAATCCAGCCCGCCAACTACGACGAAGACCTTGAGCGGCTGCGCGGCTGCGACCTGGTGATCGAGGCGATCGCCGAGCGCATGGACTGGAAGCAGGCGCTGTACGCCCAGATCGCGCCCTACATCGGTGAGCAGACCATCGTCGCCTCCAACACCTCGGGGCTGTCGATCACCGCGTTGGCGGGCGCGCTGCCCGAGGCGCTGCGGCCGCGCTTCTGCGGCATCCACTTCTTCAACCCGCCGCGCTACATGCAGTTGGTCGAGCTGATCCCGACGCCGGCCACCCGGCCGGAAATCCTGGACCAGTTGGAAACCTTTGTCACCCGCTCGCTCGGCAAGGGCGTCGTGCGCGCCAAGGACACGCCCAACTTCATCGCCAACCGGGTTGGCATCGCCGGCATGCTGTCGGCGGTATACGAAGCCAACAAGGCCGGGCTGACGGTCGACGTGGTCGACGACCTGACCGGCAAAAAGCTCGGCCGCGCGTCGTCGGGCACCTTCCGCACCGCCGACGTGGTCGGCCTGGACACGCTGGCGCATGTGGTCAAGACGATGCAGGACCAGTTGCCCAACGACCCGTTCCACGCCAGTTATGCAACCTCGCCGGTGCTGGCGCGGTTGATGGCCCTCGGCGCGTTGGGGCAAAAGACCGGCGGCGGCTTCTACAAGAAGGTCGGCAAGGACATCCTGCGCTTTGACCTCGCGGCCAAGGGCGGCGAGGGCGACTATGTGGCGGGTGGCGGGAAGGCCGACCCGCTGCTTGACCGCATCCTGAAAAAGCCTGCCGCCGAGCGCCTGAAGCTGCTGCGCGAATCGACCCATCCGCAGGCGCAGTTCGTCTGGTCGATTTTGCGCAACGGCTTCCATTACGCCGCGGTGCATCTGGGCGACATTGCCGACAGCGCGCGCGAAATCGACCAGGCCTTGCGCTGGGGCTTCGGCATGAAGCAGGGCCCCTTCGAGCTGTGGCAGCAGGCCGGCTGGCTGCAGGTGGCGCAGTGGGTGCAGGAGGACATTGCCGCCGGCAAGGCCTTGTGCAACGCGCCGCTGCCCGACTGGGTGTTCAAGGGTCCGGTGGCCGACAACGGCGGCGTGCACTCGGCCGCCGGCTCGTGGAGTGCGCGTGAGTCGCGCTTCATGCCGCGGCCGGCGCTGCCGGTCTACCAGCGCCAGCACTTCCCCGAAAAACTGTTCGGTGAAGCCAGCGCGGCGCTCGCCGGCGCCGGCACCGAGCTGTTCAAGAACGACGAAATCCGCCTGTGGACGCTCGATGGCCAGGTGCTGATTGCCACGCTGACCGGCAAGATGCATTTGATCGGCTCGGGCGCGATCGACGGCCTGGCCAAGGCGGTCGAGCTGGCCGAGGCCGGGTTCGACGGCATCGTGATCTGGTCGCCCGACGAGCCGTTCTCGGCCGGCGCCAACCTCGAATCGATGATGCCGGTGTTCATGAAGCAAGGCGCCAAGGGCATTGCGGTGGAGGTCAAGAAGCTGCAGGACACCATGCTGCGGCTGCGCTACGCCAGCGTGCCGACGGTGGCCGCGCTGCGCGGCATGGCGCTCGGCGGCGGCTGTGAAATCCTGCTGCACTGCGCGCGCCGGGTGGCGCACATGGAAAGTTATGTCGGGCTGGTCGAGATCGGCGTCGGGCTGCTGCCTTCGGGCGGCGGGCTGACCTACGTCGCACGCCGTGCCGCCGAGGCCGCCGCCGCGGCCGGTGGAGCCGATTTGCTGAGCTGCGTGCGCGACGGCTTCACCGCCGCGGCGATGGCCAAGGTCGGCACCAGCGCGCTGGAGGCACGTCAGCTCGGCTACCTGCAGCCCGAGGACACCATCGTCGCCCACCGCGACGAGTTGCTGTACGTGGCGATCGAGCAGGTCAAGGCGATGGCGCAGGCCAACTGGCGGCCGCCACTGAAGACGCTGTTCCCGGTCGCCGTATCATT
>WBZS01000976.1_pt1 | contig 21767 bp, 21 predicted proteins | sample 5204201 | NCBI WGS metagenome assembly WBZS01 (sample SAMN12344357, study PRJNA552823) | activated sludge metagenome | biome: Activated sludge suspended growth; feature: Nitrification reactor; material: Wastewater; isolation source: activated sludge from nitrification reactor of wastewater...
CTGCCCACTTACCCACAGCCTTCCACCACTACCATTCTTAAACCCCAAATACCAATACCAAATTCACTTCTCGGGAAGATACAAGGTCTTGCCTTTTGCCGGCAAAAGGCAAGACCTGACCCCGGTCATCGGCGCAGGCGGCCCCCACGTTGTGCTGCCGCCCTGCGATCCCTGCCGAAGTGCCGGCGCGGCGCCATCTTGCGAAGGACCAAACACCATGTGGAAACGCCTGTCGATGCTGTGGACCCTGGTCAAGGGCGATGCGCGCCTGCTGTGGCTGGCGCTGCGCCACCCGCAGGCGCCGGGTTGGCTGAAGCTGGGCAGCGCGCTGGTCGTGCTGTATGTGCTGTCGCCGGTGGACTTGATTCCTGACGTGGTGCCGGTGTTCGGAGTCGTCGACGACCTGGTGCTCGTGCCGCTGGCGGTGCGCTGGCTGTATGGCCGGCTGCCGGCATCGATGCGCGCCGAGATCGAGCGCCGCGCTGGGGTTGACCCGGCCGCGCCGGTCGGTGCCGGGCGCTGAGCGCATGCGCGGCTGGTCAGGCTGGCCAAGCCGCGGGTGAGCCGATGAACAGCGCCACACTCGGCTGGCTGCTGGCCGTGGCCGCGGTGGCCGCCGGCCAGATCTTGTATGGCTGGCGCGGCGTGGTGCTGGCGTTGTCGGTGGTCGTCTTCTGGCTGCTGCTGCAATTCAGCCGCGCGCTGCGCGCGATGCGCCAAGCCGGCCGCGCGCCAGTCGGCCGGGTGCCGAGCGCGGTGATGCTGCACGCCCGGCTGCAGCGCGGCCAGCGGCTGGTTGACGTGATCGGCCTGGCCGGCAGCCTGGGCCAGCGGCGCACTGAACCCGCCGAGCAGCCCGAGCGCTGGGCCTGGGCCGACGATTCCGGCGCCGAGGTGGTGGCCGAACTCCACGCCGGCAAGCTGGAACGCTGGACGCTGGTGCGCACCGACGCCGCCACAGCGCCAGCCGACCCGGGCTGACCGCCACGCCCCGGCATTCGGCGCCGCGCCGTGCCGCCGGCCGCCTAAAATCGCCCTTTTGCTTCCAACTCAAGGGGCTCCCATGTCGATGGCCGACCGCGACGGCAAGATCTGGATGGACGGGCGACTGGTCGACTGGCGCGACGCCAAGATCCACGTGCTGACCCACACGCTGCACTACGGCTGCGGCGTCTTCGAGGGCGTGCGGGCCTACCACACGGCCAGCGGCACGGCGGTGTTCCGGCTGCGCGAGCACACCGAGCGGCTGTTCAACTCGGCCAAGATCCTGCGCATGAAGATTCCCTTCGCCTTTGACGAGGTGATGGCCGCGCAGCTTTCGGTGGTGCGTGAAAACAAGCTCGACAGCTGCTACCTGCGCCCGCTGGCCTGGATTGGCGACGAAAAACTTGGCGTCAGCCCGAAGGGCAATTCGATCCACCTGATGATCGCCGCCTGGTCCTGGGGCGCCTACCTGGGCGACGAGGGCTTGAAACGCGGCATCCGCGTCAAGACCAGCAGCTATACCCGCCACCACGTCAACATCACGATGACGCAGGCCAAGGCGGTCAGCAACTACAGCAATTCCATCCTGGCCAACCTGGAAGCCACCGACGACGGCTACGACGAAGCGCTGCTGCTCGACTCGGCCGGCTTTGTCAGCGAAGGCGCGGGCGAGAACCTGTTCGTCATCAAGGGCGAGGTGGTCTACACGCCCGACCTGTCGGCCGGCGCGCTCAACGGCATCACCCGCAACACGGTGTTTGCGGTGTGCCAGGACCTGGGGCTGAAGGTGGTTGAAAAGCGCATCACCCGCGACGAGGTCTACATCGCCGACGAAGCCTTCTTCACCGGCACCGCGGCCGAGGTCACGCCCATCCGCGAGCTTGACCGGGTGCAAATCGGCATCGGCGAGCGTGGCCCGGTGACCACCCGCATCCAGGCCGCGTTCTTTGACATCGTCAACGGCCGCAACCCCAAGTACGCCCATTGGCTGACCAAGGTCTGAAATCATGAGTGAAGCGAAAGCGGTGGTCGAGTTGTCGGCCCGCGACGTGCAAGGCGGCGGCGTCGTCGCCTGCCCCAACCCCAAGATGCCGCTGTGGAGCAGCCATCCCAAGGTCTACATAGACGTCAGGCACGACGGCGGCGGCAAATGCGCCTACTGCGGCACCGTGTACCGGCTCAAGCCCGGCGAAAAGTTGGCCGGTGGCCACTGAGGGCGCCGCGCTGCCGGCGGCGCACCAGTTCATCCTGACCCTGTCTTGCCCGGACCGGCCGGGCATCGTCCACGCGGTGGCCGGGCTGCTGTACCAGGCCGGCTGCAACATCATCGATTCGCAGCAATTCGGTGACGTGCAGGGCGACGACGCCACGGGGCTCTTTTTCATGCGCGTGCACGTCGCCGCGCCGCCCAACCTGGCCCAGGTCGACACGCTGGCCAACCTGTTTGCCCACCTGCGCGCGCAGTTCAACATGGACGCGCAGTTCCACGCGCTGGCGCAGCGCCCGCGGCTGTTGCTGCTGGTCAGCCAGTATGGGCATTGCCTGAACGACTTGCTGTTTCGCGTCCACGGCGGGCAGTTGCCGGTTGCGGTGGCCGGCGTGGTGTCCAACCACACCGCGTTTGCCGGCTTGGCCGAGAGCTACCGGCTGCCGTTTCACCACCTGCCGCTGGCCGCCGGTGCTGACGCGCCAACCAAGCGCGCCCAGGAGCAGCAAATCGAGGCGCTGATCGACCGCGAGTGCGTCGACCTGGTGGTGCTGGCGCGCTACATGCAAATCCTGAGCCCCGAGTTTTGCCGTTTGTTGGCCGGCCGGGCGATCAACATCCACCACAGCTTCTTGCCCAGCTTCAAGGGCGCGCGGCCGTACTTTCGCGCCCATGCGCGCGGCGTCAAGCTGATCGGCGCGACCGCGCACTACGTCACCGCCGATCTCGATGAAGGCCCGATCATCGAGCAGGACGTGGCGCGCGTCGACCACGCGGCGTCGGTCGAAGAACTCACCGCCACCGGCCGCGATGTTGAATGCGTGGTGCTGGCGCGCGCGGTGCGCTGGCATGTCGAGCGCCGGGTGCTGATCAACGGCCACAAGACGGTGGTCTTCCGCTGAAGGCGCGCGATGGCCACCCGACCACCCGCGCATTTGCTGGCCTCGCCCGACGATGTCGAGGCGCAGTTCTACGAGGCGCTGCGCGACGCCGACCTCGACAAGCTGATGGCCTTGTGGGCCGACGACGACGAGGTCTTTTGCGTCCACCCCGGCGGGCCGCGGCTGGTCGGCCAGGCGGCGATCCGCAGCGCCTTTGAATCGATGTTTGCCAACGGCGCCATCAACGCCTGGCCCGAGCGCGTGCGCCGCGTGCAGGCGATGGCCGCGGCGGTGCACAGCGTGGTCGAGCGCATCGAGCTGGCCACCGCGCAAGGCCCGCGCACCGGCTGGGTGCTGGCGACCAACGTCTACGTCAAGACCGCGCCGGGCTGGCGCATCGCCGCCCACCACGCCAGCCCGGGCAGCGCCGACGAAACCCGCGAAGTCGTCGACACGCCGTCGGTGCTGCACTGACACGCTTGCCGAGACGGCCCACGCCGGCCCGCCTGTTCGCCATGCACGACTTCCGCGCCCCCGGCTGGCTGCCCGGCGGCCACGCGCAAACCATCTGGCCGGCGCTGTTCGCGCGGCCGCACGACCAGCGCGACGCGGCACGGCCGCCGCCGCACTACACGCGAGAGCGCTGGGACACGCCCGACGGCGACTTCATCGATGTCGACTTCCTGGCCCGTCCGGCCGGCGCCGGCGCGCCTGAAGACGACACCCCGCTGCTGGTGCTGTTCCATGGCCTGGAAGGCTCGTCGCGCAGCCACTACGCACGCGCCTTCGGCCACTGGGCCGACGCCCACGGCTGGCGTTATGCGGTGCCGCACTTTCGTGGCTGCTCGGGCGAGTTGAACCGCGCGCCGCGTGCCTACCACTCGGGCGACTTTGAAGAAGTCGGCTGGATCCTGCAGCGCCTGCGCGCGCGCAGCCGCCGGCCGCTGCTGGCGGTGGGCGTTTCGCTCGGCGGCAACGCGCTGCTGCGCTGGGCCGAGGAGGCCGGCGCCAGCGCCGCGGCCTGCGCGGCGGCGGTGGCCGCGGTCTGCGCGCCGGTTGACCTGGCGGCCAGCAGCCGCGCGATCAGCAGCGGTTTTTCGCGCCAGGTCTATACGCGCATGTTCTTGCGCAGCATGAAGCCGCGCGCGCTGGCCCGGCTGCAGCGCTTTCCGGGGCTGTTCAACGCCAAGCGGCTGCGCGCGGCGCGCGACCTGCGCGACTTCGACGACGTCTTCACCGGCCCGCTGCACGGCTTTGCCGACGCGCAGGACTACTGGCGCCGCGCGTCGGCCAAGCCGCACCTGGCGCGCATCATGGTTCCGGCGCTGCTGCTGAACCCGCGCAACGACCCCTTTGTGCCGGCCGACAGCCTGCCGCTGGCGCACCAGGTTGGCCGCCATGTCACGCTGTGGCAGCCGCCGCACGGCGGCCATGTCGGCTTTCCCAGCGGCAGCCTGCCGGGCAGCCTGCACCGCCTGCCCGAGGGTGTGATGGGCTGGCTGCAGCAGCAGCGCTAGCCAAGCGTCCAAAGCCCGCCGCCATGGACGACATCGTCAAAGCCGCGCTGGCCAAATGGCCGAACGTGCCGCACTGCTTCGGCTGGCTGGCGCTCGATGCACGCGGCCACTGGTACCTGCGCGACGAGGCGGCGCAGCGCGCCGGCGCTTTTCCGCAGGTGCCGGGCAGCCGCATCGAGCAGCCGCGGCTGCTGGCCTTCATCGGCCGCAACTACGCCGCCGACGCCGCCGGCCGCTGGTACTTTCAAAACGGACCGCAGCGGGTGTACGTGGATCTGGCCGCCACGCCCTGGGTCTGGCGGCTGCGCCTGGCCGACGGCGAACCGCTGCTGCAGGCCCACACCGGCGCGCCGGCCGGCGCGGTCAGCGGCTGCTGGCTAGACGAAGCCGACCGGCTGTACCTGGCCACCGACCTGGGCTTTGGCCTGCTGCACAGCGCCGACATGTACGACGCCGCGCAAGCGGTTGAAGACGGCCGCTGGCAGCCGCGGCGGCTGCACTCGGCCGACGCCCCGGCGCGCTTTGGCTTTGTGCGCTGCCCCGCACCAGCGTGAAATTAGGGCGCGCAACGCCCTCCACCCGCGGCACGAATTTGGTAAAAATATTTAACCTCGGGCAGTGCTGAACAGGTTGCCGATGGCGCACGCGCCGCGGGGTGTTTGTGCAGCATCGCGCTGACGCGACCCCCCAGGCCGACCGCCTGATCGACCGCGGCAACCGCGCCCCGTCCCGCGCCGCTGCCGCTATCCCCCGCTTTTCCCCAGCATGCAACTGTCCCAAGGCCAGCCCATCGCCGCCACCGTTTCGGCCGACGCCGCAGACCGGCCGTCGCCGTGGTCGGCGGTGCGGTGCTGGCCGTGGCTGGGCACGCTGCCGAGCGACCCCGCGTCGCACAAGCGCAAGGTGATGCAGGTCAACGTCGCCACCTTTCTGGTGCTGGCCACGCTGGCGGTGTTTGGCGTGGTCTATGCCTTGTTCCTGTCGGGCACCATCATCATCCGGCTGGCGCTGTGGCAGGCGGTGCCGGGCTGCCTGGCGCCGCTGGTGTGGTGGTTGAACGCGCGCCGCCAGCCACTGGCGGCCAGCCTGACGCTGATCGCGGTGGCCATGGCCGTCGTCGCGGTGCCCATCGTCATGGGCCAGGGCAAGGTGATCAACACGCACGGCTACTTCGCGCTGATTGCGGCGGTGATTCCGATCATTCTGGACAGCGCGCGGACGTGGCTGACGGTGTGCCTGTCGGCGCTCAACCTGGCGTTGTTCATCGCCTTTCAGCTTGGCGTCGCGCCCATCCACCCCGAGGCCGCCGCACTGCCCGCCCACCTGCGCGAGTACCTGAGCGTGGCAGTGGTCGGCGTGTGCGTGTCCTCGCTGGTGGTGTTGATCGGCATCAACGAGTGGTGGTCGGCGCACAACGAGCGGCAACTGGTGCGGCTGGCCAGCACCGACGCGCTGACCGGCCTGCCCAACCGGCGCAGCTTTGTCGAGCGCTTCGAGGCCGAGCGCCTGCGCGCGCAGCGCGACGGCACGCCGCTGGCGCTGGCGGTGCTTGACCTTGACCACTTCAAGCGCACCAACGACAGCCTGGGCCACGACGGCGGCGACGCCGCGCTGCGCCACGTCTGCCGCGTGATGGCCAGCCAGTTGCGCCCCTACGACATGCTGGCCCGGCTGGGCGGCGAAGAGTTCGGCCTGCTGCTCACCCGCATGGACGACCGCTCGGTGCTGCAGGTGGTGGAACGCATACGCAACGCGGTGGCCGCCAGCAGCTTTTCCTACCAGGGCCAGCGGCAGGCGCTGACGGTCAGCATAGGCGTGGCCACCACCCCGCCCGACGCCACGCTGTCGCAACTGATGCAGCACGCCGACGCCGCGCTGTACCGCGCCAAGGCCGACGGCCGCAACCGGGTGCGCGAGCATCCCCTGGACTGAGCGGCGCCCGGCGCCGAACGCTGCGCCCCGCCGTTATGCTGTCCGCCGCGCGCCGCTGCGGGCGGTGCGCGAACGGCGGCACACACCAGGGCAGGGCAGATGGCGACCGAACCACCCCGCGCGATCAAGCGCTACTTTTTGTCGCACGCCAGCGGCGACGACGACACGGTGCGCGCGCTGCGCGCGGCGCTGGCCGACCTGGGCGCGTCGCTGACCATCGATTCGCGTGAATTCCACGGCGGCGACCCGCTCGATTCGACCATCTGCCGCGCGATCGACCGCTCGGCCGGCGTGCTGCTGCTGGTGTCGCCGCGCGCTCACGGCTCGGCCTGGGTCGGCAAGGAGCTGAAGCACGCACTGGCGCTTCAAAAAGAACGCGGTGGCGCCGATGCCTTTCCGGTCGTGCCGCTGCTGCTCGACGGCACGCCGCTGGGCGTATTCCAGGTGTTGTTCGACGAAGAACCAATCCACGTGGCGCTGCGCAGCCAACGCGCTCGACGACGCGCTGCACCCCATCCGGGTCGCGCTGCGGCTGCGCCTGCCGACCGACGCCGCGCCGCAGCCGCAGCCGGCGGCCGAGCCGGTGGAAGACCTGGTGCTCCAACTCAGCGACCCCAGCCTCAGCACCCGGCCCGACGGCAGCCGCCGCGCCCGGGCGCGCGCGCGGCTGGTACACGAGCCGGCCACGCCCGGCCAGCGCGCGGTCCACAGCGCGCGCTTTGCGCTCGAAGCGCCGCAGGGCGTGGTCGAGGCCGACGACCTGCGCTGGTACCTGGAGCACTACGCGGTGTGGCCCAGCCCGCTGCTGGCCGGCCGCGCCCAGCGTGTCGAAGCCGCGCTTGAAGCCTGGGGCCGGCAGTTGTACGCCGCGGCGCTCCCGGCTGAGCCGGTGGCCGAGGTGCTGAAGTCATGGGCCGCGGCGACCGGCGGCGCGGTCGCGCGACGGTTTTCGGTCGAGGTGGACGCCAGTGCCGACGCCGGCACGCCGGCCGACCAGGTCAACGCCAGCCAGGAGGCCGCCACCGCGCTGCTCGGCCTGCCGTGGGAGCTGCTGCACGATGGCCGCAGCCACTGGTTCGAGGGCGCCAGGCCGGTCCGCGTGCGCCGCCGCCTGCCCAACCTGCACCCGGTGGCCGCGCCGGTGCTGGCCACCCCGATACGCGTGCTGCTGGCCAGCCCGCGGCCCGAGGACGACGCGTGCAGCACCATCGACCACCGCGCCAGCGCCGGGCCCATGGTCGACGCGATGGAAGCACTGGCCGGCCGGGTCGATTTGCACCTGCTGACCCCGCCCACGCTGCCGGCGCTGCGCGACGCGCTGGCCCGCGCCAAAAGCGCAGGCACGCCCTACCACGTGCTGCACTTCGACGGCCACGGCGTCTACGACCGCCGCGCCGGCCTGGGCGCGCTGTGCTTCGAGCACCCCGACGACGGCGCCCAGCCGCGCGGCCGCCGCCGCCACAGTCTGGTGCCGTCAAACGCGCTGGGCGCGCTGCTGCGCGACCACGGCGTGGCGCTGGTGGTGCTGGAGGCCTGCCAGACCGCGCAGGCCGAAGGCGCCAATGAATCGGTGGCCAGCGCGCTGCTGCACAGCGGCGTCGGCTCGGTGGTGGCGATGAGCCACAGCGTGCTGGTGGAAACCTCGCGCCGCTTTGTCGAGGCCTTTTACGGCGCGCTCAGCCGCGGCGACCGTGTTGGCGGCGCGATGCTCGCCGGCCAGCGCGCGCTAAAGGACAACCCGGTGCGCGGCCGCGTCTTCGGCCACGGCGACTTCACGCTGAGCGACTGGTTTGTGCCGGTGCTGTACCAGGACCGCGACGACCCGCAGCTCTTCCGCGACACGCCGCCGGCGCAAACGCGCGAAGACTGGCGGGCGCGGCTGAACAAGCGCCTCGGCGAGGTGCCGGCGCCGCCGCCGCAGGGCTTTGTCGGCCGCAGCCGCGAGCTGCTGGACCTGGAACGGCTGCTGGCGGTGGAACGCTACGCGCTGCTGCGCGGCCAGGGCGGCGAGGGCAAGACCGAGCTGGCGGCCGAGTTCGCGCGCTGGCGGGTGCGCGCGCGCCAGGTGCGGCGGGCGGCGTTTGTCTCGGTCGAGACGCACGGCCACGCCGCGGCGCTGCTCGACGCCATCGGCCGCCAACTGGTCGGCGCGGAATACAGCATCGCTGGCTTTGCCACGCTGAACCAAGCCGCCGAACCGGTGCTGCGTGAGCTGCGTGAGCGGGCCACGCTGCTGGTGATCGACAACCTGGAAAGCGTGCTGGCGTCACCGTTTGTGCCGCGGTGGGTGCCGCCTGCGCCGCGCGCCGTGCCCGCCGCCGACGGAGACGCGGTCGACGGCGCCGCTGACGCCCGCGACGCTGACGACGCCGACGACGCCGCCGCGCCGCTGCTCGCGCTGGCCGCCAAGCTGCTGGCCGCCGGCGACACGCGCATCGTCTTCACCAGCCGCGAGGCGCTGCCGGCGCCGTTTGACGGCGCCATGCAATGCATAGCGCTGGACCGCTTAAGTACCGAAGACGCGGTGCAGCTCGTCGAACGCACGCTGGGGCTGGACGGCGCCGGCCAGGGCCGCGCCGCCGAGGCGCAGCGCGGCGACATCGCCGCGCTGGTCGACGCGGTCCACGGCCACGTGCGCACGCTGGCACTGCTGGCACCGGCCCTGCGCGAACGCGGCGCCGCCGCCACCCAGGCCGACCTGGTCGCGCTGCTGGCCGACATGGAGCGGCGCTTCCCCGGCCAACGCGAGCACTCGCTGCTGGCCAGCGTCGAGCTGTCGCTGCGCCGGCTGCCGCCGGACCTGCGCGAGCGGGCCAGGGTGTTGGCGGTGTTTCATGGCGGGGTGCAGCTTGACATGCTGCGACAGATGACCGGCTGGAACGATACCGATGTCCAGGCGCTGGGTGACGCGCTGGTCGCCACCGGGCTGGCCACCGCAGGCCGCTATCGCTACTTGAGCTTGAACCCTGCGCTGTGCCCGTATCTGGCGGCCGAATTCGGTGCCGACGACTTCGAGGCGTTGGCTTCGAAGTGGACCGCGGCGATGCTGACGTATGTCGAATTCTTGAGGCAGGAACAGTTCAGAAATGCCGAAGTCGCCGCCGCGCTGACGCTGCAGGACCAGGCCAACCTGATGGCGTTGCTGGCCCGTGTACAGCACGCCGGCGACGCCGAGGCGACGATTGCGCTGACGACGACGCTGCACCAGCAGCTGCAACTGCTGAACCGCCCGCGGCTGATGGAACGCATCGCGCAGGCGCGCGATGCGGCCAGCCTCAAGCTGGCGTTCTCGGCCTGGAGCCACGCGCGGTTTCAGGCTGAGCGCACCCGAATCGAGCAGCTGGCAGCCAGCGGCCTTGCCGCGGATGCGCTGGCCGCGGCGCGGGGCCTGTACCAAAGCGCGCAGGCCGCCGGCGACGCCGTGTATGCCTACGCCGACCATGACCTGGCGATGGCCTGCTTGCTGCTTGGTCAGATGCTCGGTAGGGCCGGCCAACCCGACGCCGCGTTGCCGCTGCTCGACGAGGCGCAGCAGCGCTACGACGCGGTCGAGCGCCGAACGCCGGGCTGCGGCGCAGACCGTATGGCCTCTGCTGCGGTCACCGAGCGCGCTGACGCGCTGACCGCCCTCGGGCGGCTTGACGAGGCAGCGCAAGGCTACGAACAGGCCATCGCCGCGGATGCGCGGTGCAACTATGATCGCAGCGTGGCGGTCGGCAAGTTCCAGTTGGGCACCGTGCGGAGGTTGCAGCGCCGCTTCGACGACGCGCTGGTGGCCTACCAGGAAGCGCTCGACCGCATTGACGCGAACGGCGACGCCGGGTCGGTGGCCACGGCATGGCACCAAATTGGAATGGTGTACCAGGATGCCGACAACGGCGAGGCAGCAGAAAAAGCCTATCGGCAGTCGTTGGCGATCAAGGTGCAGCGCGGCGACGTTGCCGGGCAGGCAAGCACCTTGGGCCAACTGGGTAATCTGTACGTCAACCTGCTAGGTCGACCCGAAGACGCGGTGATTCACTACCGCCAGGCGGCTGACCGCTTTGTCGCGCTTCAAGACGTCGCGGGTGAAGGGAGAGTACGCAACAACCTTGCCGTAACGCTAAGGCGCTTGGGCCGGCTGGACGACGCGCGGCGTGAGGTCGAACGCGCCATCGCTTGCGACCACGGCCTTGGCCATGCCGCCGAGCCGTGGGCACCCTGGTCCATCCTCGCCAAGATCGAAGCCGACGCCGGTCGCCCGGAGCAATCTCGCGAAGCCTGGACCCAAGCACGCGACGCCTACCAGGCCTACCGTCGCGACGGCGGTGAGAACCATTCCGACGGCGGCCGGGTCGCGGCCGAGGTTGGCCGCCTGCTGTGTGCCGGCGACCACGCCGAGGCGCACGCGCAGCTACAGCAATTGGCCGCGCATCCCAACCTGCCGGCCTGGCTGACGCCGTTGGTCACCGCACTGCAGGCCATCACCTCCGGCCAGCGCGACGCGTCGGTCGCCGACGCGCCCGGCCTCGACTTCGACGACGCCGCCGAAATCCTGCTTCTGCTCGACACCCTCGACGCCGCCGGCCGTTGACACCTCGGCCACCGGCAAGCTGTTGGCAACGCGGTGGCGCCTGGCGTCCGCCCGGCCCCGCCCGCCTCAACCCTCCTGCGCTGTCCCCGCCGCCCCCGCCGCCGCCTCCCGCGCCGCCAGCCCCGCCCATTCCGCGTCGGTGAACAGCCGCGAGCGGGTCAGAAAGCGCAGGCCGTAGGGGCCTTCGAGCGAGAACATGCCGCCGCGGCCGGGCACGACGTCGATGATCAACTGCGTGTGCTGCCAGTACTCGAACTGCGGGCCGCTGATGTAAAACGGCGCGCCGCCGATGTGGCCGAGCAGGCGGTCGTGGTCGCCGACGATGAATTCGCCCTGCGGGTAGCACATCGGCGCGCTGCCGTCGCAGCAGCCGCCGGACTGGTGGAACATCACTGGCCCGTGCTCGGCGCGCACACGCTCTATCAGGTCCAGCGCGGCGGCGGTGGCGGTGACGCGGGGGGTGTCCATCGTGGGGTGCTCCAAGCCGGTCGGCGGGGTGGCGTGGCGGCAAACGGCCGCGGCGGCGGCGGCGGCGGGGTGGTCAGCCGCCGCCGCCGGCGCCGGTCAGAAGAAGCCGAGCGGCTTTTCCGAATAGCTGACCAGCAGGTTCTTGGTTTGCTGGTAGTGGTCGAGCATCATCTTGTGCGTTTCGCGGCCGATGCCTGATTGCTTGTAGCCGCCGAACGCGGCGTGCGCCGGGTAGGCGTGGTAGCAGTTGGTCCACACCCGGCCGGCCTGTATGCCGCGGCCCATGCGGAAGGCGCGGTTCATGTCGCGGCTCCACACGCCCGAGCCCAGCCCGTACAGCGTGTCGTTGGCAATCGCCAGCGCTTCGTCTTCATCCTTGAAGGTGGTGACCGACACCACCGGGCCGAAGATTTCCTCCTGGAAGATGCGCATCTTGTTGTGGCCCTTGAGCACCGTGGGCTGCACGTAGTAGCCGTCCTTCAGGTCGCCTTCGAGCACGCTGCGCGCGCCGCCGGCCAGCACCTGCGCGCCTTCCTGGCGGCCGATGTCCATGTACGAGAGGATTTTTTCAAGCTGCTCGTTCGAGGCCTGGGCGCCGATCATGGTTGACGCGTCCAGCGGGCTGCCCTGCTTGATCGCCGCCACGCGCTTGAGCGCGCGCTCCATGAAGCGCTCGTAGATCGACTCCTGGATCAGCGCGCGGCTGGGGCAGGTGCAGACCTCGCCCTGGTTCAGCGCGAACATGGTGAAGCCTTCCAGCGCCTTGTCGAAGAAGCCGTCGTCCTGGGCCATCACGTCTTCAAAGAAGATGTTGGGCGACTTGCCGCCCAGCTCAAGCGTCACCGGAATCAGGTTCTGGCTGGCGTACTGCATGATCAGCCGGCCGGTGGTGGTTTCGCCGGTGAAGGCGATCTTGCCGATGCGCGGGCTGGAGGCCAGCGGCTTGCCGGCTTCCAGGCCGAAGCCGTTGACGATGTTGAGCACGCCGGGTGGCAGCAGGTCGCCAACCACTTCCATCAGCACCAGGATGGACACCGGCGTTTGCTCGGCCGGCTTCAGCACCACGCAGTTGCCGGCGGCCAGCGCCGGCGCCAGCTTCCAGATCGCCATCAGCAGCGGGAAATTCCACGGAATGATCTGGCCGACGACGCCGATCGGCTCGTGGTAGTGGTAGGCGTAGGTGGTCTCGTCGATCTCGCTGATCGAGCCTTCCTGCGCACGCACGCAGCCGGCAAAGTAGCGCAGGTGGTCGACCGCCAGCGGCAGGTCGGCGTGGGTGGTTTCGCGGATCGGCTTGCCGTTGTCCCAGGTTTCGGCCGCGGCCAGCATGGCCAGGTTGTCTTCCATCCGGTCGGCCATCCTGTTCAGGATGTTGGCGCGCGCGGTCGGCGAAGTGCGCGCCCAGGCCGCCTTGGCGGCGTGCGCGGCGTCGAGCGCGCGCTCAACGTCTTCGGCGGTCGAGCGCGGAATTTCGCAGAACGGCCGGCCGGTGATCGGCGTCACGTTGTCAAAGTACTGGCCTTTGGCCGGCGCCACCCATTGGCCGTTGATGAAGTTGCCGTAGCGCTTCTTGAACGCCACCGGGGTGCCGAATCGGCCGGGCTCGTGCATGTCCATGGGGTGTCTCCTTGATCGGGGTGGGGACGGCAACACGGGTTGCCGCGTCGCCAGGGAAGCGCATGGTCGGCCGACATGGCCGGTTCGCGCTGCCCGGCGCTTTCCCGGTGCGGATGCGACAGCGTTGCGCCGTCTTGCAGCAATTGGCACAGCGCGCCGCGGCCGGCGCGCGTGGCTGCGGGTAAACGCGGGCTTGGTCGGCGGGCGCGCGGCAGGCTATATCGCCGCGATGGCGTTCATTCCCACTGCTTTCTCAAGCAAGTGAGCCTGAGCGCCACCTCGTCAGGGCAGGAACGCCTCAAAGCTCAACCCCTCGACGGCCGAGAAGTGCTTGATGTTGGCGGTGATGAGGGTGGTCCTGTGCTCGATCGCTGTGGCGCCGATGAGCGCATCGGCCAGGCGCATGCCGTGCGACAGCGCCAGTTGGTCGATGAGTTCGGTCGCGCGCTGGCTGATGGCCGGCGTGATTGACACAATCTCGGTGTTGCGTGCGGCCAGCCCCTTCTTCAGCCGCGCCAGATCGGCCTTGTCGCGGCAGCCCTGGGCCAACTCGATGTACGTCACCGCCGAGATGCGCCAGGCCGGCAGCGCGTGCAGCCGCTGCGCCGCGCCTACGTGGCCGCGCGTGAGCCACACCAGCACGTCGGAATCGATCAGCATCGCCGCCATCAACCCTCGCGCCGCGTGCCGTCGTCGTTGAACCGCGAGGCGCGCAGCTTGCGCACGTAGCCGGCCACGTCGGCCATGTCCTCGCGGTCGCGCCACATGCCGAACAGCGGATCGTCGGTGACGAACTCTTCGGCCGGTGCGGCTTGCGCTTCTTCGTCAATGCGCACCGTCACCGTGACGATGCCGGCCTGGGTAAGCTTCGCGCGCCACTTCTCCGGCAACTCTGTGACCGGCACATGCTCGAACACGACCACGTTCATCGTCATTCCCTTCATCAACGGAATTGGGGGTCAGGTCTTGCCTTTTGCCTGTGACATCGTGGCCACCGTCCCTGGACGTTGACCGTTCCCAGCATCGGCGCACGGACTACCCAGGCACGGGCCTCGAACACAACCCCATGTCGCGCGGCTTGCTGCCCGCGCCGATCCGGATTCTGGACCACCGCGCCGATGGCAGGCCGCCTTCCCGCCTTCCCGTTTGTCATCCGGGTTCACCTGGCCAGCGGCATCCGGTCGAAGAGCGGCCAGCCAAGCGCCAGGCGGCGCCGATGGGCCGGGGCGGGGACCGACTGCGCTGCCTGCCCACGCCGATGCGCTACACCGCCCGCGCCGGGTGGGTGGTGCCGGGCAGGTTCAGCGCCAGCCCGCGCGCAGCAGCTTCTTGTCGACCTTGGCCGAGGCGTTGGTCGGCAGCGATGACACGACGTGCACGCTGCGCGGCACCTTGTAGTTGGCCATGTGCGCGCGGCACCAGGCGATGCAGTCGGCCTCGGTGAGCGTGGCGTCGGCGCGCAGCACGACGTAGGCGCGGCCGACTTCGCCCTGTTGCGGGTCGGGAACGCCGACCACCGCGACCTGGGCAATCGCCGGGTGCGGTGCCATCAGGCGTTCGATTTCGGCCGGGTAGCAGTTGAAGCCGCCGCTGATGTACATGTCCTTCAAGCGGTCGGTGATGCGCAGGCAGCCGTCGGCGTCGAGCACGCCGATGTCGCCGGTGTGCAGCCAGCCGTCGGCGTCGATCGCCTCGCGCGTGGCCTGCGGGTCTTCGAAGTAGCCCTGCATCACGTGGTAGCCGCGCAGCAACACCTCGCCGGGCGTGCCCGGCGGCACGCTGCGGCCTTGTTCGTCGGCGCAGCGCAGTTCGGTGCCGGGCAGCGCCCGGCCGCAGGTCGCGGCGACGGTCTCGACGCTGTCCGACGGGTCGCAGACGGTGGCGCAGCCGCCGCATTCGGTCAGGCCGTAGGCGGTGGTGACGTTGCGGATGCCGAGTTCCTCGCGCATGCGCGAGATCAGCACCGGCGGCACATTTGCCGCGCCGGTGACCGCCGAGTGCAGCGACGACAAATCGTAGGCGCGCAGCCGCGGGTGCGCCAGCATGGCCAGAAACAGCGTCGGTGGCCCGGGCAGGAAGTTGATGCGCTCGGCCTGGATGCGCGCCAGCACGGCCTCGGCGTCGAACACCTGTTGCGGGTAGACGGTGGCACCGCGCAGAAAGGCCGCCACCCAGCCGGCCTTGTAGCCAAACGTATGAAAGAAGGGGTTGATGATCAGGTAGCGGTCGCCCTCGCGCAGGCCGACCGCGCCGGCCCAGACGGTGAAGGCGCGGATGGTCGGCGCGTGGCCGGCCATCACGCCTTTGGGGCGACCGGTGGTGCCGCTGGTGAACATCAGGTCGGCGGTGCTGTCGGGGCCGAGCGCGGCTTCGCGCTGCCGCACGTCGGTCACCGGCACGCTGGCGGCGCTGGCGATGAAATCGTCCCAGTGCAGCGCACCGTCGCGCACGCCGTGCTGGCCGATCACGACCACCTGCTGCAAGCTAGCCGGGCGCCGGCCGTCGAGCAGCGCCGGGTAGTCCTGGCCGAGGAAGTCGCCGATCGATAGCAGCACGCGGGCGCGGCTGCGGCCCAGGATGTCGGCCGCCTCGTCGCCCTTCATCCGCGTGTTGATCGGCACCAGCACCGCGCCGGCCATGTGGACGCCGCAGGCGGCGACTATCCATTCCCAGCGGTTGGGCGCCCACAGCGCCACGCGGTCGCCGGCCTGCACGCCAAGCCCGATCAGCGCGCGGGCGGCGGTTTCGCCCTGCCGTGCCAGCGCGGCATACGACAGCACGTGGTCGCCGTCGACGATGGCCGCGCGTTCGCCGCAGCGCGCGGCGGCCTGGCGTATGACCTGCGGCAGGGTCTGAGAGTCGGTCGACAAGGTGCTTGCCTCTGGCGGGGGGTGGGCGGCGGCGTTACTCGGCGTACTTCAGGCGCAGCCGGGGGCTGCGCGGCAGCGCCTGGCAGGCCAGCGTCCAGCCCTTGGCCAGGTCTTTCTGGTCGAGTGCTTCGTTGTGGCGCAGGTGCACGCGCCCTTCCTGCACCTGGCACATGCACGAGGCGCACAGGCCGGCGCGGCAGGCGTGCGGCAGCTCGATGCCGGCGCGCAGTGCGGCGTCGAGCACCGGCTCGTTGCCGCTGCACACCAGGCGGTGCACCTGGCCCTGGTGCTCGATCTCGACCTCGGCGTGGTCGATGCCGCCATCGGCGCCGCGGACAGCGGCGGCACCGGCGCTGCTGTCAGGCGGCGGCGCGGGCGGCGCTGGCGCGGCCGCGCTGTCGTCCTCGTCGGGCAGCGACGCGAAGCGCTCGACGTGGATGTGCCCGGCGTCCATCGCCAGGCCTTGCAGCGCGGCGACGCTGGCGTCCATGAACGGCGCCGGGCCGCAGATGAAGGCTTCGCCAAACGGCAAGGGCTGCGCCAGCGCGGCCAGTTGGGCCACCGAAGGCACGCCTTGCACCGAATCAAGCCAGTGGATGACGCTCAGCCGCCCGGGCTGCGCGGCGGCCAGCGCGGTCAATTGGCGGCCGAAGATCACCGAGCGCTCGTCGCGGTTGGCGTAGATCAGCACGCAGCGCCCGCTGCCTTTGGCCAGCACCGAGCGCAGGATGGCGAATACCGGCGTGATGCCGCTGCCGCCGGCCAGCAGCAACAAGTCGTCGTCCAGCGTGTGCGGCGTGAACACGCCCGCCGGCGGCAGCGCCTGCAGCGTGAGCCCGGGCGCGGCCTGGTCGCACAGCCAGTTCGAGCCGCGGCCACCGGCCACGCGCTTGACGGTGATGCGCGGCGCGTCATCGAGCGCCGGCGCGCTGGACATCGAATAGCAGCGCGGCAAATGCCGCCCGCCGACCGGCAACCTGAGGGTCAGGAACTGGCCCGGCCGGTAACGCCAGGTCGGCGCGTCGGCGGCGGGGGGGTCGAAGACGATGGACTTCGCGTCGTGCGTCTCGTCGACCACCGCGCGCACGCGCAGCGGCCGCCAGCGCGGCGCCGGGGCTGGCGTCACAGCCCCATCCCGAGGATGCCGTTGTCCACGCGCAGCTCGGCGCCGTGCACCGCCTGGGCGTCGTCGCTGGCCAGAAAGGCGACCACCGCGGCCACTTCAGCCGGCAGGCAGGCGCGGCCCTTGGGGTTGCGCCGGGCGTTGTACAGCACATGCTCGGCCTTGATGCCGGGGGCCACCGCGCGCGTCGAGGCCTCCATCATCGGCGTCCACACCCCGTCGGGGTGCACCGAGTTCACGCGCACCGGGTAGCCGCTCTTGCGGCAGTGCAGCGCGGCGGCGCGTGTCACCGCGGCCACCGCGGCCTTCGATGCGCCGTAGCCCAGGTAGGTGTCGATCGGCAGCCAGCTCGCCACCGAGGCGATGTTGATGATCGCGCCGCCGCGCGACTTCATCGCCGCCACCCCGGCCTGGGTGCCCAGGAACACCGAGTCGGCGTTGACCCGCTGCAGCGTTTGCCACTGCGCCAGCGTCAGCGTTTCAATCGTGCCGGCGATCAGGATGCCGGCGTTGTTGACCAGGATGTCCAGCGGCCCGAGCAGCGACTGCACCGCAGCCAGCGTCGCCGGCCAGCCGTCGGCGGCGGCCACGTCCTGGCGCACGAACAGCGTCTCGGCGCCAAGTTCGGCGGCCACCGCCCGGCCGCCTTCTTCATTGAGGTCGCTGATCGCCACCCGGGCGCCTTCGGCGGCCAGGCGTTGCGCGGTGGCGCGGCCGACGCCGCTGGCACCGCCGGTGACCAGCGCGATGCGGCCTTCAAGTCGGGGTCGGGTGGTCATGGCCTGGCCTCCAAGGGGTGGCCGGCCGCCGCGGCAAGCCCCGCGCGGCGGCCGGAAAAGACACAGTCGGCGAGCGACAGCCCGCTCATGTAGCGCGACGACGGGATGCCGACCGCGCTGCGGCCGGCGGCGTACAGCCCGGCGATGGCGCGGCCGGCGGCGTCGAGCACCGCGCCGTTGGCCTCGTCGACGCGCAGCCCGCCGAGGGTGATGGTTGCCAGCGGCAGCGCTGGCGCGCCGATCGACAGGTCCAGCGCGTAAAACGGCGCGGCCTGCAGCGCCCGGCACTGGTCGGGCGACTTGCCCAGCGGGTCGCCGCTGCCGCGCTGCGCGGCGTGGTTGTAGTGCGCCACGCTGGCGGCCAGGCGCGCCGGGTCGGCGCCGATGCGCCGCGCCAGCGCCTCGACGCTGGGGCTCTTTTTCGCGCCAAACAGCATCAGCGCCAGCGCCGGCAGCGCCTGAAACGCCCACAGCCCACCGAACAGGCACTCGCGCAGCGCCTGCCGGCGCAGCCGCGCGTCCAGCACCAGCCAGGCGCGGCCGCCTTGCTCTTCGACCATCGCGCGGCCCAGCGTGGCGCCGTAGACCTGCTCGTTGCAAAAGCGCTCGCCCTGGGTGTTGACGACGATGCCCTGCGGCCAGCCCGACGGCGGCGTGATGAAGCGCCAGGCCGAAACGCTGTCCAGGTGGTCGGCGACGCCGCCCACGCCCAGGCCCAGCCGTATGCCGCTGCCGTCGCAGCCGGCGTGGCCGTTTTTCCAGCCGCGCGCGTACTGCGGCGCATGCTGCTTGAGCATGGCGCGGTTGAACACAAAGCCGCCGGCGGCCAGCACCACGCCGCGCTGCGCGCGCAGCAGGCGCGGCACGGCGTGCGTGGCTTCCAGCGCCGCCGCGGCGCGGCGCCATTGCTCGGCGGCGGCGGCGCGCCAGTTGCGCCAGCGGTTGGCGCGTGCATTCAGCGCCGCGTGGCGCGCGGCCGGCGCGCTGCCAGCCGGCAGCGCCCAGACCTCGACGCCGACGATGCGGCCGCTGGCGCGCTCGCGCACCAGGCGGCGCACGCAGGCCTGCGTCAGCGGCCGTGCGCCGGCGCCCAGCGTGGCCTGCTGGAGCGCGGCGTACAGCGTGGCGCCGGCCTGGCCCCGGGCCAGCGTGCGGTGGCCGCGCGGCGCCGGTGGCTGCGCGCCGGCGTAGGCCGGCACGGTTTCATTGCCGGAGTAGTACAGCCCGCAGCCGTCGGGCGGGTACGAGGTCTTGGTCGGCGGCATGCGCGCGCCAAAGCGTGCGCCGTGGCGCTCCAGCCAGGCCAGGTTGTCGACGCTGGCGGCGCAAAAGCGGCGCAGCGTGGCGTCGCCGACCACGCCGTTGACCTCAAGCCTGAGGTAATCAAACATCGCCTCGGGCGTGTCGGTGAAGCCGGCCTCGCGCTGGTAGGGCGTGCCGCCGCCGGCATACACCACGCCGCCGGACAGCGCGCTGGCGCCGCCGCCGACAAAGCGGTCAACCACCACCACCCGCGCGCCCTGCGCGCAGGCCTCGATCGCCGCGCAGGCGCCGGCCGCGCCCCAGCCGACGACGACCACATCGGCCTCGTCGGCCCAATCGAGTTCGGCCGCGCTGTCGACCTCCAGCGGCGGCCCGATCGGGGTGACGGTGTCGGCGTTCACTGCAGCACCAACGCTCGGGCGCGGCGGCCGCCGCCAGGCGGCTCGGCGTTCATCGCGGCGTGGCCAGCAAGTCGGTGCGGCGCAGCGCAATCGGCTGGCCGGCCAGGTGCGCCGCCGCGCGGTAGGCAAAGGTCAGCGCCGGGCCGAGCGTCGAGCCGGCGCCGGGGTAGGACGGGCCCATCACCGAGGCGGCGTTGTTGCCGACGCAGTACAGGCCGTCGATCGGTGCGCCTTGGGCGTCGAGCACGCGCGCGTCGGCATCGGTCAGCAGCCCGCCCTTGGTGCCGAGTTCGCCCGGCCACAGCCGGATCGCGTAAAACGGCGGCCGCGCGATCGGTGCCAGGTTCGGGTTCGGCCTGACGTTGACATCGCCGTAGTAGCGGTCGAAGACGTTGCCGCCGCGGTCGAAGTCGAGGTCGCGGCCGGTGCGCGCGTAGTCGTTCATCTTCTCGACGCTGTCGGCCAGGCCGCCCGCGGCAACGCCGATCTGCGCCGCCAGCCCGGCCAGCGTGGCGTCTTTCCAGTACACCGCGTTGAGCCAGCTCTTGCGCAGCCGCTCGTCGGGCACCGCCTCGCCGGGCGGCAGCGGGCCGATCGGGTACTTGCGGCGGAACTCGGCGTCAAACACGATCCAGGCCGGAATCGCGCTGCCGCTGCGGGCGTGCTCGGCGTACATCGCCTGCTGGAATTCAGGGTAGGGGCAGGACTCGTTGACGAAGCGCTCGCCGCGCCCGTTGACCACCAGGCAACCCGGCAGCGAACGCTCGATGAACAGCGCGCGGAACTTCTCCTCCTTGGGCACGAAGAGGGTTGGCGCGCCCCACGAATGCGCCATCAGGTGGGTGCGGCCGCCGGCGGCCATGCCGGCAAGCAGGGCCTCGCCGGTGTTGCAGTCCGGCGGCGAGGCAGTCCACTCGGCGCTGGTGGGCTGCGGCAGGTATTGTTCGCGCAGCGCCTGGTTGCGCTCAAAGCCGCCGGCGGCCAGCAGCACGCCGCAGCGGGTGTGGACCTCGGTGGCCGTGCCGTCGCGCTCGACCACCGCGCCGGTGACGCGCCCGTCGCGGGTGTGCAGCGCGCGCAGCGGCGCGCCCAGCCACAGTGGAATGCCGCGCTGGCGCAGCGCCGCCAGCAGCCCGCCCATCAGCGCCTGGCCGCCGGTCAGCCGGCGGTCGCGCCGGGTGCGGCGGCGCCACGGGTAGTCGATCGAGTAGCGCAGCATGATCCACGCCAGCAGCAGCTTGGCCTTGCGTTCGCGCGCCAGGATGGAGCGCGCCTCGAAGGCGTTCATCTGCATGCGGCCGAAGATCAACTGGCCCGGGTTGGTTGGCCGCAGCAGCTCCAGCGCCTGGTGGCCCAGGCGGCGCGCGTTGTAGTCGACCGGGTCCATCGTGCGCCCGCCCGGCAGCGCGCCGGTCACGCCGGGGTAGTAGTCGGCGTACTTGGGCATGCAGCGGTAGCGCACGCCGATCTCGCCCAGCCAGCGCGCGGCCTCGCGCGCGGTCTCGACGTAGGCCAGCACGCGCTCGTCGCTGGCCTCGCCCTTGGCGCAGGCCTTGACGTAGGCGAACGCGGCGTCGACGCTGTCGCTCACGCCGCTGCGCGCCTGGTCGTCGTTGCAGGGAATCCAGATGCCGCCGCCCGAGGTGGCCGAGGTGCCGCCGACCAGCGGCGTCTTTTCGACCACCAGCGGCTTCAGGCCAAGGTCGGCGGCGCGGATCGCGCCAAACAGCGCGCCGGCGCCGGAGCCGACGACGAGCAGGTCAAAGGCCGCGCTCAAGGTGGGGCGTGTACGGTTGCGATTGCTGAACGGCGGGCGCTGCGCGGCCGGGGCAGTCTCTTTGGTCTTTCGACCACTTAGACGAACGGGTCGGTGTTCGGCAGGCCGAGCATCACCGCGCCGTGCAGGCGCGCGTAGTGGTCGGTGTTGTTGGCGATGTGGCCGCGCGCCACGTGCATGTCGCGGAAGATGCGTTCAATCGGGTTGCTGCGGTACACGCCGCTGGCGGCGCAGGCACGCATCAGGTCGTTGACGCGCTCGGCGCACAGCTTGGGCACCGCGGCGGCCTGCGCGCGCTGCAGCAGCCGCTCCTCGACCGGCATGGGCTCGCCGGTCTGCGCGCATTCAACGATGCGCGCATAGTTTCTGAACAGC
>WBZS01001227.1_pt1 | contig 21752 bp, 15 predicted proteins | sample 5204201 | NCBI WGS metagenome assembly WBZS01 (sample SAMN12344357, study PRJNA552823) | activated sludge metagenome | biome: Activated sludge suspended growth; feature: Nitrification reactor; material: Wastewater; isolation source: activated sludge from nitrification reactor of wastewater...
CGCCGCGTCGCCGAGCCAGGTCAGAAGCAGAACCTCGCGACCTTGGTCCAGCCAATAGGCATCGGCGAGGTTTCGCGCCTGGTAGCTGGCTCGGGCCTCGGAGAGAAAACGTCTCGCCACGGCGTCCAGGTAGACCGGCTGCTCGTCGCTCTCAAGCAGCCGGCGCATCCGCTGTCGCACCCGGGTATGGGTGCGCCCCACGCCGCCGCAAAACAGCGGCGGCGACCCTCCGGCTGCACGTTGGACGTAGATCGTCTTCTGTTCATCGTCGATGTCCTCAACCATCCATGTGCAGCCAGCAAACAGGATGCGTTGACCGACCGTGAGCATCTGCGACACCGGCAGCGTGCCCAGGGCCTTGCCGTCGGCGACGATGCGGAACTCCTCGTCGGTGGCGAATGCGGCATAAAAGGTGTAGTGATTGACCAGCTTCTCGCCGACCCGACCGTGCAGCAAGGCGCCTGACGAATCCTGGACCAGCAGTTCCTTTTGGCCGAGGTGCCGGATCAGCTCGACGAACTCAGCCTTGCCGACACTGGCGAATGGTGTGGCCGGTGCGCAGAGCAACGCGTGAAGCTGGCCGATGGTTGCTCCCCCGTTTTGCGCGATGAACGACAGCACTTGCTGAACCAGCGTGGACAGGTGGGCACCCTTCACAGACGGAGGCTCGAACCAGCCTTCGAGCAGCAGCGAGATCATCGCCACGATCTGCACGCTGCGCAGGCGCAGCTCATCCGCGATCGAAGGCCGACCGTCCAGCGCGTTCTCAACACAGTAGCCGCGCAGGACAGCGGGCTCGCCCTTGCGGCGACCCGACCGCCCCAGGCGCTGGCGCAAACTCGCCACCGAGGGCGGGGGGCCGATCTGCGCCACGCTTTTGACCGCGCCGATGTCTATGCCCAGCTCCAGCGTGTTGGTGCAGATCGCGCAGGCCGGATGCTGGTGTTGCTTCAAGGCGGCCTCGGTCTGCGCGCGGATCTCCTTCGACAGATTGCCGTGGTGTGGCCAGAACTCGTTGGGAATATGCCGCGCGCCGCACATCCGGCTGAGCAAATCCGTATAGCGCTCGACCTCGCGCCGTGAGTTCGGAAAGACCAGGTTGTTCGAGCCACGCAGGCACTCGAACAGATGTCCGGCGATCTGCGCCGGCGTGACCGGCTCGCTGTCTTCGTCCTCATCTTCGCCGCGCACCGTTCGCGGTTCTTCGTAGCCCTTGACCAGGATCCTTAGTTCGCCGCCCGAAGATCTGGACTCGACCAGCGCCACGCCAGGCCCGTGTCCAGGTCGGAGAAATTCCGCTGCGAGGCTCATGTCGCCGAGGGTTGCGGACAGGCCGATGCGGGGCACGCGACGACCGACTGCGTGTTCGATGCGGTGCATCAGCGACTGCAACTGCTTGCCGCGCTCGGTGCCGATGAAGGCATGCAGTTCGTCGACAACCAGATAGCTCAGACGTTCGAAGGTCGAGCCAATCGAGGTGCCGCGATTGCACAGCATCGCCTCGAACGATTCCGGCGTGATAAGTAGTACACCCCGTCGCTGCGACAGGAAGCCGCGCTTCGAGGCGGCCGAGATGTCGCCATGCCAGGGCCAGACGGGCATCCCGAGCAGCTCGCAGAGCCGGTCCAGCCGGCCGAACTGGTCATTGATCAATGCCTTCAATGGACTGATGTAGACCGCAAGGCCAGGCACCTCGGCCTGCACCAGGTGTGTCAGTGCCGGCAGGAACGCAGCCTCGGTCTTGCCTGCAGCGGTGGCCGCCGCCACGATGACATCGCGGTCGGCATTGACGATCAACGGGATCGCCGCCTCCTGGGCGTCGCGCAACAATTCCCACCCTTCGAGCCAGATGAAGCGCTGAATGCGCTCGTCGAGCAGGTGGAACGAAGTCGATGCCGAAGCGGTCATCCCATTCGGGCCTATCGCGTCACAGCCTGAAGGAGGCGAAATCGTCCTCGCCATCCACCGCTGAGGCCAGGTCGGCGGCGCCCCCGGTGTCTGGCGCGACATCGATGCCCCCGAGCAATTCCTGCCACGAGGTGCCTGGGTTCTGCTCCAACACGGCGAGCAGGTTGATGAACGCGGTGATCGTCGTGCGCGGCGTGCGGAAGTAGGTGTCGCCGATGCGCTTGGAGCAGTGCTCCATGAAGCTGAAAATTCCTGGGTCGGGGACCAGGTGCCGGGCCGAATCGCCGAAGGCATACACGCCTCTGATCTTTTGCAACAGGACGTAGAAGTCCTCGGGCGTCAGGCTGGACAGCCGCACGACCGGTCCACTGAAGTCCACCAGCCCCCCTGAAGCGAACGCGTTCTGCACCAGGCGGCTCTGCAGGGCCGGGTAGCTGTACAAGCCGCGCCGGGTGTCGAGCAGAAACTCCGGCGTGCCGCCCAGCACGAACCCCAGGCCCACCGCCGTCCCTTGCAACGAATCGTTCAGGATGCGCAGGATCTGCTCGTAGTTCGCATTGCGCGCCTGGCTGTTGGCCAGCTTGTACAGGTTGACCAGTTCGTCCAGTCCCACCAGCAGCCCGCCGAAGCCGGCCAGCCGAACGAAGCGCGCCATCAGCTTGAGCTGGTCGTAGACCGCTGCGTCATCGACGATCGTGCGCACGCCCAGTGCTGCGCGCGCATCTGTCCTGGTGCTGAACTCGCCACGCAGCCAGCGCACCGCGTCCGACTTCAGTTGTTCATTGCCGGTGTCATGGCCGCGGCAGTAGGCGGCGATGACATCGGCGAAGTCGTAGCCATTGACCAACTCGGTCAGTTGGTCCAGCCCCTGGCGCAGCACGGCCTCGGTCGAGGCGCCGCTCGCCTTGGCCTGTGCCTTTGCGGTGGCGACGAACTTCTCGACGATGCCGGCGAGCGCGCCGCCATCCGGCTTGGTGCGGGTGGCGAGGGTGCGCATCAGCTCGGCGTAGAGGGATCTGGCCTGCCCGCCGCTGGCGTGTAGCCTGCGGTCGGGGTTGAGGTCGGCGCTGGCCACCACCAGTTTCTTTTCCATCGCCACGGCGCGGACGAGGTTGATGAAAAAGGTCTTCCCTGATCCGTACTCGCCAATCACCAGGCGAAAGGCCGAGCCACCATCGGCCACGCGCTCGATGTCTGCGACCAGCGTCTGAATCTCGCGCGTACGCCCGACCTGAATCAGATGCTGCCCGGCCCGAGGCACGACGCCCGCGCGCAGGGACTGAATGACCGCGTCGCGCTCCCTGGGACGGATAGCTGGGGTGTTCATGCTTGCACTTTCTCCAGGAACTCGGCGTTGACGGTCACCGGATCGTCACCCTCGGACAGGGGCATGTCATGGGCGTCGAACGCGGCTTCGTTGATGCGCTCGAGTGCGCCATCGAGCATCAGGTCGAGGTCGGCCGCCACGTCGAGCAGTTCTTCACGGCCCCATTCAGGGCGGGACAGCATCATGCGGGCCAGGGCGCAATGCGCGTCGTCGAGGCCCAGCAGCCTGGTGGCGCTGGAACCTGACGCAAGATCGTCTTCGGCCTCCAGTTCGGGCCCCGGTTCGGCCTCGGTCACCGCGGGCTCGTTGGCCTCGGTGAAGATGTTGGCCAGCAGCGCCGAGACGCGCTCAGTGTCCTGCTGGAGGACGGCGATCCTGGCGGGGTCCAGTTTGAAGCCGGTCTCCTCGACCTTCCCAACGTCCGCCGCGGTGGGCTTCACGCCCGCCGCCACCGCGTGAACGTCGGTGAACACCTTGCTGACATCAACGCCCAGTGCCTTGTAGACCTTCTCCAGCATCTTCACTTCGGCAGGCGACACCTCGCCGTCTGACTGCGCGACGGTGGCCATGAATGCCGCGATCGTCTGCCTGACACCCAAATCCAGCGGTTCAAACTTTTTCCCGAGCGTGGTGAGCGACGCTGGCGCTTGCATCAGCAGCCGCAGGTGCGCCAGCAACCGCCGGGTCTGGCTGGGCGGCAGGTGCTTCCAGGACAGCACGGTCTCGCGAAGATGGCCCATCTCCTTGATACCGAACTCCCCATCGGAAGAGGCAACCGCCGATGCCAACTGCAGCGTCAGCACCGCGGCCAGATAAGGCCCATCGGCCGCGGCGACAGGCTCGGAGGGCGGCAACGCGAACAGCACCACCTTGTCCCCGGGCTTAGGCACCCTGGCCCCGTTCAGCACATCGGGCTCGAAGCCAATGCCCACCGACTCCAGCGCCCGCGCGAGCGAAGCCGTCCGGTCCTTGTTAAAAGCTGCCGTCGCGCCGAACGTCGACAAGAGATCCTGGAAGGACAACGCGACCATGCCGGATCCGATGCGCCCCTGCAGTCCCTGCAATGTCTTCAGGCCAGGCTCGGGCCACAGTGTGGTCGGCAGTTGCAGCCAGGCTTCAATGGACGCACGCGCACCCGGGTTCCTGCCCACCATGCGGCTGTATGACTCCAGGGGCTTGGTCGCGGCGTCGACGACCTGCTGCAGCTTGCGCGCCGGCGCCGTCAGTACGGTGACGTCGGGGGTGTCCTTGAACGTCAGCTTCAGCTCCTTGTATCCGCGCAACCCGGCCGATGCCGGCTGGTAAACCAACTTGAGCCTGGTTCGGTTGCGCGGCAGAACCATGCCGAGTCCGCAATGCTCCACGTACTTCTGCGCGAACAAACGCTCAAACTCGTCGGCACACCGTGTGGCCGGCGTCCTCAGTACGATGTTGGGATCCAGGCGAGCCCAGGCCAGCGCCAGCGCCGCCGGCACGGGAGCGCCGTCGACAGCCGCATGCCCCAGGGCCAGCCGCACGTACAACGGCAGCTCGTAGGTGCGCGGAAAGCCAGGAACCGGCAACTCGTACAGGCGTGGCGGATGCCTGGCGAGGGCCACCCAATCGAGCAGTTCGCTGGCGTAGCGGCGAAATGCGCCCGACTTGTCGCCGTAGATGCCCAGCAAGCGCCGCAACTCCGAGCCAATGACAGGCCAGTCGGACCGCGCCACCTCGTCCTTCGACGCGTCAAAGATGGCGCGCCGCTCCAAGCCGTAGAAAAACAAAAACACGAAGCCGATGTCGGCCTCCGGATCCTGCCGCCCGCCGGCCAGCCAGTTCAAATAGGCCCGCCGCGCTGCCGGCGATATCTCGGCGTAACTGGGCCAGAGGTGTGTCTGCCGCTCGGTGTAGTTTCCACGCCTGGCCACCGACTTCGATGGATCGATCAGGCAGGGGTCGTCCGAGCCGCTGAACGCTGGCAACCTCGTACCCACATAGAGCATTCCGCCAGGGATCCTGGTGCCAGCCACCTCCACCGATTGCCCCGCGGAAATCCAGCTCGCCAAGCCATAGCCAGCCGGCGCCGGAGGAATTCGGTAAGTCGGTGCCGGCGGCGCAGGCGCCGGCGCATGTACTGGAACTGGTTGCTCCGGCTCGCGCGTCGAGCGGTCGGGAACCGCCAGTTTCCGAGCCTGCACCGGCTCGGCGGCCCCCGGCATCGGCATCGGCCTGGACGCTGGCGTTGGCATTGGCGTCGGTCTGGACGCTGGCGTTGGCGTTGGCACTGGCACAGGCACTGGAGGAGGGCGCGCCGAATCGCGGCCGTGCTCCCCGCTGGCGCCGATGGACTTCAGGCTCCGCGCACCGAGGAATGCCACAAGGCCGATGGCAAGCACCAGGCTGACGCCGATCCAGCCCCGATTGGCCGTCGCCACCAGCAGCGCGATGATGCCGAGGACGGCCACCGCCAACACCCCGCCCGATATTGACTTCTTGCCTCTTGCCATGGGCAACGCCTCCCCTTGGCGCAATCTTCGCCCAATTCAGGGGGCAGGCAAGCGCCAGCGAATGGGAGGGGCAGACGGGACGCTGACAAGGCAGACCTAACGCCCGCCGCTTCACGCCGATCCCGCCAGCCCGACGGTCCCGCGCGGATCGGTGGACTGTTGGGTCCGCCGCGGCACTGCGCGGTCGGACCTGGGTGGACCGCTCGCGCCCCGCTCAAGCGCCGGGCAACGGGTGGTCCTTGAACTGCTCGCGCAGCTTGTTTTTCTGCATCTTGCCGGTGGCGCCGAGCGGCATGTTGTCGACGAAGACAACGTCGTCGGGGATTTGCCACTTGGCGATCTTGCCTTCGTAGAACGCCAGGATCTCGTCGCGGCTGGGGCTGGCGCCGGGCTTGGGCATGACGACCAGAATCGGCCGCTCGTCCCACTTCGGGTGCGGTACCGCGATGCACGCGGCCATCGCCACCGCCGGGTGCCCCACGGCGATGTTCTCGACATCGATCGAGCTGATCCATTCGCCGCCGGACTTGATCACGTCCTTGCTGCGGTCGGTGATCTGCAAGAAGCCGTTGGCGTCGATGGTGGCCACGTCGCCGGTCGGGAACCAGCCCTCGCCGTTGCGGTAGACCAGCGGGTCGCCGCCCTCGCCGCGGTAGTAGCCCGAGGCGATCCACGGCCCCTTGACGAGCAAATCGCCGCTGACCTGGCCGTCCCAAGGCAAGTCCTTGCCTTCGGGGTCGACGATGCGCCACTCGACGCCATACACGCCGCGGCCCTGCTTGACCAACGTCTTGAACTGCTCACCCGGCGGCAGCGCCAGTTGCTTGAGCTTGAGGTTGCAGACCGATCCCAGCGGCGACATTTCGGTCATGCCCCAGGCGTGCAGCACGGTGATGCCGTAGTCGTCGACAAAGGTCTTGAGCATCGCCGGTGGGCAGGTCGAGCCGCCGATCACCGTGCGCTTCAGGTGCGTAAAGCGCAGCTTGTGCTGACCCATGTGCATCAGCAGGCCAAGCCAGACGGTGGGCACGCCGGCGGCCATCGTCACCTGCTCGGACTCGATCAGCTCGTAGACCGACTTGCCGTCCAGCGCCGCGCCGGGGAAGACCAGCTTGGCGCCGGTCATCGCCGCGCCGTACGGAATGCCCCAGGCGTTGACGTGGAACATCGGCACCACCGGCAGGATGGTTTGCCGCGCCGACATGTCCAGCGCGTCGGGCAGCGCGCCGGCGTAGGCGTGCAGCACGGTCGAGCGGTGGCTGTACAGCACGCCCTTGGGGTTGCCGGTGGTACCGCTGGTGTAGCACAGGCCGCAGGCGCTGCGTTCGTCAAAGCTTGGCCAGGTGTAGTCGCTGCTTTGCGCGCCTATCCACTCTTCGTAAGCGCGCAGTCCGCCGATGCCGGTGTCGGCCGGCAGTTTGTCGGCGTCGCACAGCGCCACCCATTGTTTGACGGTTGGGCACTTGTTCCAGATCGCCTTGGCGATCGGCAAAAACGTCATGTCGAAGCACAGCACCGCGTCTTCGGCGTGGTTGATGATCCAGACGATTTGCTCGGGAATCAGCCGCGGGTTGATGGTGTGCACCACCCGCCCCGACCCGGTGACGCCGAAATACAGCTCGAAGTGCCGGTAGCCGTTCCAGGCCAGCGTGCCCACCCGGTCACTGAAGCCCAGTCCCAGCCGGTCAAGGGCATTGGCCACCTGCCTGGACCGCGCCGCCGCGTCGCGGTAGGTGTAGCGGTGGATGTCACCTTCGACGCGCCGCGACACGATCTGCGCGTCGTCATGGTGGCGGGCGGCGAAGTCGATCAGCGTCGAGGTCAGCAGCTGCTGCTCCTGCATCAGTCCCAACATGGGTCGTTCTCCTGGGTTGGCGTGACAAGACCCCTGGCACGGCTGCGGCCTGCAGGGCTGAAGACAATCGTGCCATGAAGCGCAGTGACATGGCCTCGGGTCCGCCCTCGGTGAAGACCCGCAGCCCGGGGGACGGCATGCCGGCCGAACGCGGCCGCGCCGAGCCGCCCGGCGGCTGGCGACGCACGGCATTCATCGACCGCCTGGGCGAGGGTTTTGCAGTCCAGGTGGCGCCGCAACCGGTGGCCGACCCGCACTGGGTGGCGACCAGCCCGGCGCTGGCCGCCGAGCTGGGGCTGGACGGCTGGCTGGGCAGCGACGCCTCATTGCGGCTGCTGGCCGGCAACGCCGCGGAAGACGCCGGCCGGCCGACGCTGGCCACGGTGTATTCCGGCCACCAGTTCGGCGTCTGGGCCGGCCAACTGGGCGATGGCCGCGCGCTGCTGCTGGGCGAGCTGGACAGCCGCGCCGGGCCGCAGGAGCTGCAGCTCAAAGGCAGCGGGCTGACGCCGTTTTCGCGCATGGGCGACGGCCGCGCGGTGCTGCGCTCGTCGATCCGCGAGTTTCTGTGCAGCGAGGCGATGCACGCGCTGGGCGTGCCGACCACCCGCGCGCTGGCGGTGGTCGGCGCCACCACGCCGGTGCGGCGCGAAACCATGGAAACCGCGGCGCTGGTCACCCGCGTCGCGCCCAGCTTCATCCGCTTCGGGCACTTCGAGCACTTCGCGCACAGCGCGCGCGACCCGGCGCGGCTGCGCCGGCTGCTTGACGCGGTGATCGAGGCCTACTTTCCGGCGCTGCGCGACGCCGAGCGCCCGGCGCTGGCGCTGCTGCGCGAGGTGGCGCTGCGCACCGCGCGGCTGCTTGCCGACTGGCAGGCGGTGGGCTTTTGCCATGGCGTGATGAACACCGACAACCTGTCCATCCTCGGCCTGACCATTGACTATGGGCCGTTTGGCTTCCTCGACGCCTTTGACCCGCAGCACATCTGCAACCATTCCGATGAACGCGGACGCTATGCCTTTGCACGCCAGCCCGCGGTGGCCTACTGGAACCTGCACGCGCTGGCGCAGGCGTTGCTGCCGCTGGTCGACGACGACGTCGAGGCCGCGCAGGACGCGCTGGCGCCCTACCCCGACGAATTCGCCACGCAAATGACCGCGCGGCTGCGCGCCAAGCTCGGCCTGGCCAGCGCGCGCGACGGCGACAGCGCACTGGCCGACGACTGGCTGCGGCTGATGGCGCAAGACCGCTGCGACCACACGCTCGCCTGGCGCGCGCTGGCCGACTTCAGCACCGCGCCGGGCGCCAGCCAGCACGCGGTGCGGCAGTGGTTCATCGACCAGCCCGCGTTCGACGCCTGGGCCGCGCGCTACGCCGAGCGGCTGCGCGCCGAGGCCAGCGACGACGCCGAACGCGCCGCGCGCATGAACCGCGTCAACCCGCTGTACGTGCTGCGCAACCATTTGGCCGAATTGGCGATCCGCCAGGCGCGCGTGGGGGATTTCAGCGCCGTGCAGCGCTTGCACCGCATCCTGGCCACACCCTACGACGCCCAGAGCGGCGCCGAGGACTGCGCCGCACTGCCGCCCGACTGGGCGCACCACCTGGAAGTCTCCTGCTCGTCATGACCTTGTTCAAACCCACCCCGCCGCCGCACGCCCACGACGACCCGCGCTACCCGGTGCGCAAGAGCGACGAGCAATGGCGCGCCGAACTTGACCCCACGCAATACCGGGTGGCGCGCCAGGCGGCCACCGAACGGCCGTTCACCGGCAAGTACTGGGACCACTGGGCCGACGGCAGCTACCGCTGCGTCGGCTGCGGCCAGGTGTTGTTCGAGGCCGCGCACAAGTTCGATGCCGGCTGCGGCTGGCCGAGCTGGTGGCGCGAGATCGAGCCCGGCCGCATCGAGCGCCTGGTCGACCGCAGCCTGGGCATGACGCGCACCGAGGTGCGTTGCGCACGCTGCGGCAGCCACCTGGGCCACGTCTTCGACGACGGCCCGGCGCCCAGCGGCGAGCGCTACTGCATCAACTCGGCGGCGATCGACCACCTGCCACCTGACTCACCCAAGCCCGGTTGAGCCGGCAACGCCGGCCAGGGGACGCCTTGAGTCGGGCCGTTACACTCGACCGCCGATGAAGCTGTTGCTCGACTTCCTGCCGATCCTGTTGTTTTTCGGCACATTCAAATACGCCGAAGGGCACGCCCAGTGGGCGGCCGACTTCGCCACCCGGCATTTTGGCTTTCTGGTCGCCGGCGGCCAGGTCGGCGCCACCGAAGCGCCGGTGATGCTGTCGACGCTGGTGGTCATCGCGGCCACCTTGCTGCAGGTGGCGTGGCTGAAGAGCCAACGGCGCAAGGTCGACCTGATGCTGTGGATCAGCCTGGCGCTGGTGGTGGTGCTGGGCGGGCTGACCATCTGGCTGAAGAACGACACCTTCATCAAGTGGAAGCCGACCGGCCTGTACTGGGCCATGGCCGCCGCGCTGTGGGCCGGGCAGGCGCTGTTCGGCAAAAACCTGCTGAAGGCCTTGATGGGCGAGCAAATGACCTTGCCCGACCCGGTGTGGCGCAAGCTCAACACCTGGTGGGTGCTGTTTTTCACCAGCCTGGGCATCGTGAACCTGTGGGTGGCCTACAACTTCAGCACCGACACCTGGGTCACCTTCAAGGCCTTTGGCACGGTGGCGCTGATGCTGGTTTTCGTGCTCGCGCAAGGCCCCTACATCAGCCGCCACCTGCCGCCCGAAGAAGCCGAGGCCGGCGCGCCCAAGGCGTGAGCGGCGCGTACCAATGAGTGTCAACGCCCAGCAAATCGAGGCCGCGCTGCGCGCGGCGCTGGCGCCCGAGCAGCTTGAAGTGCTGAACGAAAGCCACCTGCACGCCGGCCATGCCGGCGCCGGTGAAGGCTCGCACTGGCGCGTGCGCATCCGCGCCGCGGCACTGGCCGGACGCCCCCGCGTGGCCCAACATCGCCTTGTGTATGATGCCCTGCGCGACGTCATCCCCCAGGGAATCCACGCACTCGCGATTGAAGTCCACGCCTGACGCTGCACCCCGCCGGCCGATCCTCGCCCCGGCATTGGCCGCGGCCCAAACGCCCCATTGATGAGGCATCCAACGTACCCGGGCCAGCACCCAGCGCCTTGCCGGCGGCGGCGGTGTCCACCGCAAGCCCCTTGCCCGGCAGGCTGATCGCGGACCCGCCATCGCACCCCTTCGCCCCACTCCCGCCACCCATGTCCCACACCATGATCCGCTCGACCCTCGTTGCCGCCGCTGCGGCCATGCTGCTGCCGCTGGCCGCGCAGGCGCAAAACATCGCCATCGTCAACGGCAAGGCCGTGCCCAAGGCGCGGCTGGAAACGCTGCTCCAGCAGGCGCAGCGCGGCGGCCAGCAAATCACGCCCGAAATGCAGGCGCAGGCCAAGGACCAGACCGTGCTGCGCGAAATCTTTGCGCAGGAGGCCGAGCGCCGCGGCATCGCCACCAGTGCCAACTACCGCGCGCAAATGGAGTTGGCACGCCAAAGCATCCTGATCCGCGAGTTGTTCGAGGACTTCAAGGCCAAGAACCCGATCTCCGACGCCGACGCCAAGGCCGAGTACGACAAGGTCAAGGCGCAAAGCACCGGCACCGAGTACCGCGCGCGCCACATCCTGGTTGAAAACGAAGACGAGGCCAAGGCGCTGATCGCGCAGATCAAGGGCGGCGCCAAGTTCGAAGACCTGGCCAAGGAAAAGAGCAAGGATCCAGGGTCGGGCCAGAATGGTGGCGACCTGGATTTCGCCAAACCCGACAACTACGTGCCCGAATTCGGCAAGGCGATGACCGCGCTGAAGAAGGGCGAGATGACCGAAACGCCGGTCAAGAGCCAGTTCGGCTGGCACATCATCCGGCTCGACGACACCCGCGAGGCGCAATTCCCCGACTTTGAAGCGGTCAAGCCCCAGGTCAAGCAGCGCCTGGAACAGGTCAAGATGCAGAAGTTCCAGGAAGACATGAAGCGCGCCGCGAAGACCGACTACAAGTTCGCTGGCCAGCCTTAAGCAACCTCGGCGGCGCGCGGGACGTTGCGCAGGGCAAGCGCCCGGCATCTGACGACTGGCTATTTTTCGGCCAGCAGAAACAGCGCCGGGTCGACCATCGCCCGGTTCAGGCTGACCGACCAGTGCAGGTGCGGCCCGGTGACACGGCCGGTGGCGCCGACCGCGCCGAGCACGTCACCGGCGGCCAACCGGTCACCCGGCCTGACGTCGATGCGGCTCAAATGGCACAGCATCGACAACAGGCCGCCGCCGTGGTCCAGCCACACCGTCTGGCCGTTGAAAAAGTAGTCGCCGGTGTCGAGCACGGTGGCCGCCAGCGGCGCGCGCACCGGCGTGCCGCTGGCCGCGGCGATGTCCATGCCGCTGTGCGGGTTGCGCGGCTGGCCATTGAAGATGCGGCGCAGGCCGAACGAGCTGGAACGCGCGCCGGGCACCGGCGGCTGCATGCGCAGCGTCGCCGGCAGCGCGGGGCTGAAGGTGGCGATCACCGCCGCCTGGTGCGCGCGCTCGCGCTCGTGGCGCGCCAGGTCGGCCGGCGACAGGTCCACATGCTTGGCCGGCACCGACAGGCGCTGCTCGCCGTAGCGGTGCGCGGTGATGGTGAACGCTGCCGTGTGGGCGGCGTCCACGTCGCGCCCATCGTCGGCCGTGGCCTGCCAGCTCAGCCGTGCCGGGCCAGGCGCCGCCGACAACGCCAGCCCGACGAGCGCGGTCCAGCGCTCGGGGCTGCCGACGACCAGCAGCGGCACGCCGCCATAGCGCGCGCTCGGCCGGCTTGGCGCCGCGCCCAGGTCGACCAGCGCGACGCCGCCCGGCGTGGCACGTGGTTGCGGCAAATCGGCCGCAGCGACCGCCTCGGGTGTGGACGCCGCATCGGCCGCAGCCCTAGGCGCCGCCTGTGCCGGCGGCGCGGCCAGCGCCAGCGTCGCGGCGACTCCCCGGGTCCATCGAGTGCTCACCAAACCTTCCCCCCTGCGCCAGCCAGGCGTTTTGTTCATGCCGACACCAGCCGGCCGGCTTCCAGGTGCAACTGGCGGTCGCAGCGCGCGGCGATGCCGCTGTCGTGGGTCACCAGCACCAGCGTCGTGCCGGCCTCGCGGTTCATCTCGAACATCAAGGCCATCACGCGGTCGCCGGTGGCGTGGTCCAGGCTGCCGGTCGGCTCGTCGGCCAGCAGCACCGCCGGCTCGACGACAAAGGCGCGCGCCAGTGCCACGCGCTGCTGCTCGCCGCCGGACAGCGTGCGCGGGTAGTGGTGCAGCCGCGCGCTCAGGCCCACGCGCGCCAGCATGTCGGCGGCGCGCGCGCGGGCGTCGGCGCGGCCGAGCAGCTCCAGCGGCAGCATGGCGTTTTCCAGCGCGCTCAGGTGCGACAGCAGTTGAAAGCTCTGGAACACAAAGCCCAGCCGGCTGGCGCGCAGCGCGGCGCGGGCGTCTTCGTCGAGCGCGAACAAGTCGTGGCCGTCCAGCCGCACGGTGCCGGTGGTCGGCTTGTCCAGCCCGGCGATGATCGCCAGCAGCGTGCTCTTGCCCGAACCCGAGGCGCCCACAATGGCCGTGGACTGGCGCGCCGGCAATGCAACGTCGATGTCGTCGAGGATGGTCAAGGTGCCGGTTGAATCGGTCACCGAACGGGTGACGTGGTCCACGGCAATGATGGGGTCAGGCATGAACAGCAATGGGCTGCGGCGGCGCAGCGTGGTTTTCGGGTGGGGGTCGACGCTTGGGTCGACCTGGGCGTCGCGGCTGGCGCACTGTAGCCTGGGGTGGGCGGCACTGGGTGGCGCTGCGGCCAGCGTCGCCGCCACGACCACACCTGCGGTGGCGCCGGCGGTGACGCTGCTGGTGGTCGGCGACAGCCTGTCGGCCGAATACGGCATTGCGCGCGGCAGCGGCTGGGTGGCGTTGCTGGCGCAGCGGCTGCAAGGCGAGGCGCGCGCGGCGACGGTGGTCAACGCCAGCGTGTCGGGCGACACCACTTCGGGCGGCCGGTCGCGGCTGGCCGCGCTGCTGAAGACACACCGGCCCAGCCATGTGCTGATCGAGCTAGGCGGCAACGACGCGCTGCGCGGCCTGCCGCTGGCGATGACGCGCGAAAACCTGGTGGCGATGGTGCGCGCGGCCAAGGCCGCCGGCGCGCAGGCGATGCTGATCGGCATGCAGTTGCCGCCCAACTACGGTGCGCGCTATGCGCGCGACTTTGCCGCGCTGTTTGCCGAGGTGGCTCAGGCCGAGGGCGCGGCGCTGGTGCCGTTCTTGCTGGCCGGCGTGGCCGATGCGCCGAACGCCGCCGAGCTGTTCCAGCCCGACCGCATCCACCCCACCGCGGCGGCGCATCCGCGCCTGCGCGACACCGTCTGGCGCGTGCTGGCGCCGTGGTTGAAGCTGCCGACGCGGCCGACCAAATGACGGCCGCCTGACGCGGTCAACGCCGGCGCTTCAAGGCGTTGCGCAGCGGAAGCTGGCGGCGCTTTCCACATCGCCGCCGGCGTAGCGCGCGACCATCGGCCACGCGCACAGCGGGCGGCTGCGGGTGGGAGCCCAGCCGGCGGGAACGTCCTTGTTGGCCGGGTTCAGCGTGGCGACGATGCGCTCGGGCGGCTTGCCACCCTCGACCCAATCGACCAGCGCGCCCAGCGCGTCAAAACGGTCGGTCGCCGGCCCGGCCTGGCAGTGGCCCATGCCGGGCACGGTGAACAGCCGCGCGGCATCCGACGCACCCTGCCAGCCCAGCCGCGACTGCAGCTTGTCGACCCAGGCGATGCTGTCGTTGACCGAGAACACCGGGTCGCTGTTGCCGTGGTAGATCAGCAGCTTGCCGCCGCGCTTTCGCAGCCCGGCCAGCTCGGGCGCTGCGGCGTCGGGCGGGGTCATCACCGCCATCGCCGATTCGGTGAACGGCGGCTGGCTGGCGTGGATTTTTGGCGCGTCGCGGTCAAAGTCAAAACGCGCCAGATAGTCCAGCAGCGCCGCCGGCGTGCCGGCCACCGGCGTTGGCGGGGTGGTGAAGATGTAGGCCAGCGAACCCGCGCCCATGGTGGCGATGATGGGGTTGCGGTCCCACGGCGGCACGCTTGATTCCAGCTTCCACGCCCGCCAGCCTGGCGCGGCGATGCCGGCGTCGAACGACCAGTCGCTGTACAAGGCCTCGCCGCGGCTGTTGCGCGGGCCGGCAAAGGCGCGTTGCAGCGCGCCGAGCTGCGCGTCGGCCAGGCAGGATGGCGCGGCCGGGTTGCGCGCCTGGGCACTGCGGCAGCGCAGGTCGTCCAGCCGCAGCGCGCGCTGGCAACGCTTGACGTCGCTGACGATGCCGTCGACCAGCATGTCCAGCGCGTCGCAGCGCGCCAGCACATGGTCGGCCACCAGCTTCAGGTCGGCCGGGCTGAAGGCCTTGCGGATGTCGGCGTCGGCCAGGCGCCAGCTTTGAATGTCCCAGGCGTGCTGCACCGCCGCCTTGGGCAGGTTGAAGCCCGGCGCGCCGGCCAGGAAACCGTCGTAGCGCTCGGGCCAGCGGCTGGCCGCGACCATCGCCTGGCGCCCGCCGTTGCTGCAGCCGGCCATGTAGTTGCGCCGCGGCGGCTGGCCGTAGTAGGCGCCGATGGCCGCCTGCGCCACCGGGTACAGCGCGCCGAGCGCGGCGTAGCCGTAGTCGCGCCGGGCCTGTGGGTCGAGGCCGAAGACGTTGCCCTTGACCAGACCGGTGCGCGCGTTGGCCGGGTCGTCGCCGTCGTGCCCGGCGTCGCTGGACAGCACCGCAAAGCCGCGCGACAAGGCGTCGGTGGCCAGCACCCCCAGGTCGCCAAAGGCCGGCTTGACGACGCCGTCGTTGCCGCCGTTGGTCTGGTGCAGAAAGCGCCGGTTCCACGGCGCCGGCAGCCGCAGCTCGAAGCCGATGGCGTAGCCGCGGCCATCGGCGCCGGTGCGCTCATTCAGCACGCCGGTCAGCAGGCAATGCGCCGGGTGGCCTTTGTCGTCGGCGCTTTGCGCGCGGCTGCCGGTCAGGCGCAGGCCGTCCAGCGCCGCAACGGCGCGGGGCAGCGCGGCGCAGGCCAGTTGCGGCTGCACGGTCTGCGGCTCGCCATCACCCGCCGGACGCGGCGCGCTGCCGCAGGCCACCAGCAGCGCGATCGGCGCCACACCGAGCAGCGCGCGCAGGCGGGCCGCCACACCAACCCCGTCAATGCGTTTGAGCAGATGCATCGCGTCCTCACCTGGCCACCGGAAAACCGAACTCGGGGCCTTTGGCGATGCTCTCGGGCCAGCGCTGCATGACGCTTTTTTGCCGGGTGTAAAAGCGCACGCCCTCCTCGCCGTAGGCATGCATGTCGCCGAACAGGCTGCGCTTCCAGCCGCCAAAGCCGTGCCAGGCCATCGGCACCGGTATCGGCACGTTGACACCGACCATGCCGGCCTGCACCCGGCGCGTGAATTCGCGCGCAATGCCGCCGTCGCTGGTGTAGATGGCCACGCCGTTGCCGTATTCGTGGTCGTTGACCAGTTGCAAGGCCTCGCCAAAGTTGCGCACCCGCACGCAGCACAGCACCGGGCCGAAGATCTCCTCGCGGTAGATGCGCATCGCCGGCGTGACCCGGTCGAACAGGCTGCCGCCGGTGAAAAACCCGCCCTCCAGCCCCGGCACGCGCAGCCCGCGGCCATCGACCACCAGCTCGGCGCCCTCGGCCACGCCGGTGGCCAGATAGGACTCGATGCGGTCGCGCGCCTCGCGGGTGACGATCGGGCCCATCTCGGCGGACAAGTCCAGCGGGTCCATCACCCGCAAGGTGCGCGCACGCGCGGCCACACGCGCCACCACGTCGTCGGCAATATCACCAACCAGCACCGCGACCGACACCGCCATGCAGCGCTCGCCGGCCGAGCCGTAGGCGGCGCCGACCAGCGCGTCGACCGCCTGCTCGATGTCGGCGTCGGGCATCACCACCAGGTGGTTCTTGGCCCCACCCAGCGCCTGCACCCGCTTGCCGTGGCGCGCGCCGGTCTCGTAGATGTAGCGCGCAATCGGCGTCGAGCCGACAAAGCTCAGCGCCTTGACGTCGGGGTGGGTCAGCAGCGCGTCGACCGCCACCTTGTCGCCCTGCACCACGTTGAACACGCCGTCGGGCAGCCCGCTGCGTTGCAGCAGCTCGGCCATCAGTAACGCGGGGCTGGGGTCGCGCTCGCTGGGCTTCAAGACAAACGCGTTGCCGCAGGCCAGCGCCAGCGGAAACATCCACAGCGGCACCATGCACGGAAAGTTGAACGGCGTGATGCCGGCCACCACGCCCAGCGGTTGGCGCAGCGTGTGGTTGTCGATGCCGGTGGAGGCCTGGTCGCTGAAGTCGCCCTTGAGCAACAGCGGCGCGCCGCAGGCGAACTCGACGATGTCGATGCCGCGGCTGACCTCGCCCTGCGCGTCGGTAAACACCTTGCCGTGCTCGGCGCTGACCATCGCCGCCAGCGTGTCGCGCTGCTCGTTGAGCGCCTGCAAAAACGCCAGCAGCACCCTGGCGCGGCGGATCGGCGGCGTCTCGCCCCACGCCGGCTGGGCGGCGCGCGCGGCGGCCACCGCGCGCGACACATCGTCCACCGAGGCCAGCGCCACCTGCCGCGCCACCTGGCCGGTGGCCGGCTGGTAGACCGGCTGCTGCCGCCCGCCGCTGCCGGCGTCCGGCCGACCGCCAATGTGGTGGCCGACCAATTGGTCAGCGGTGTAGGCCTGGGGTGCGCGCATGCGGGGCTCCTGGACGACGCGGTGCTGCGAAGCCCCGCAGTCTACGCAGCGCCGCCGCGGCGAGCGCACCCAGCGCCGGCCGATCAGAAGCGAAAAAGAAGCAAAAAAAAGCCCACCGATTGCTCGGCGGGCTTGCGCAAGTCCTGAAAAGGACGTCGTTGGGACTGTCGAGGCGGGCACCGCGGGTGCCGGCCGCCTGCCACCGCAGCCCGTGGGCTACCGCAGCAGATGTCGGTTACTTTGCCTGACCGGCAATCTGGGGGCAATCCCTAGAACGGCCGACGACGACGCCCGGTTGTGGTGTTAAGCCGCGTATCCGCGCCAGGGCAGTCAGCCTACCTCGGCCCACTCAAAACGCAGGCAGGCCTTGGGTTTGGGCAGGCCGAGCGCGGCCTTGTATTGCGCCAGCGCATGGATTGGGATGGGACGTCGCAAAAACAACGAGCACCCCACTTGACAGGCGCTCACTGCAACCACTGCGACAGCCCGGTCCCCAGCGAGATCAGCATGGCGTTCATCTGCTGGCCATCGTGCAGGGCGTTGATGTACTGCACGCGCAGGTTGTAGTGCTCGCTTTCGGCGGAGATGACATCAAACAGTGAGCGGCGGCCGAGTTGCTGCCACTGCTGCAGGGTGTAGTTGCGCAGCCGGTCGCTGTCCTTGAGCACCAGGCTGACGCGGCGCAAGCGGTCGAAGGCCGCGCCGGCCTGTTCGTGCACTTCGGCGATGCGCTGGCGGCGCTGTTCCAGTGCGTCGGCGCGCTGCATGGCCGCGGCATCGGCGCGTTTGCGCGCCGCCTGCATCGAGTAGTCGACCGCCGGGTTCAGCAACGGGATGTTGACCGACACGCCGGCATTCAGCGCCGCACTTCGCGTGTTGGTGCTGCCGCCGGCCAGCGCCGCGCTGCCGCCCACGCTCCAGCTCACCTGCGGCTTGGTCGAGGCTTCGACCGCGCGCGCCATCTCGCGCAGCGCGGCAGCGTTGGCGTCCATCGCCACGATGTCAATCGAACGCTCGGCTGCCGACAGCACATCGGGCAACTCGGGCACCGCCAGGAACAGGGTGGAAAAGCCCTCGCCGGTGGGCAGCCCGTCGCCAGCGATGCGGCGCAGACGTGCCTCGACCTGGCGCGCCATGGACACCGCCTGCTGTTGCTGCAATTCGGCCTGCTGCATTTGCTTGCGCGCCTGCACCAGTTCGCTGGCGCGGCCGCGGTCGGCGGCGACGATGGTCTCCAGGGCCTGCACCAGGCAACCCATCTTGCGCACGTTTTGCGCGTAGATGGCGGACTGCATGCGCCAGCGGTTGCGCTCGAAGGCCAGCGATGTGGTCGACAGCGTGATCTGTTCCTGCGTCGACAACATGCCCAGCCGCGCCACTTCGGCCTGCTGGCGGCGCCAGTCGACCATGCGGTCGGCGCGCCCGCCGTCGTACAGCGATTGCGACAACTGCACGCCGGCGCTGGTCTGCAGTTCGGCGCTCTTGGCCACGCCAGTGCCGGCCTGGGCCGAGGGCGTGACCGAGCCGACCAGCGAGGCGGTGGGCAGTTTGGCCGCGCGGGCCTCCTCGACATCGCGGTCGGCAGCCTCGGCGAGCAGCCTGGCGGCGTTGATGCCATTGCTGCGCGCCAGCGCGTCCTGCACCAGCGACAACAACGCGTGGCGCGGCTGCGCCGCGCCAGCCACCGCGCTGCCAGCGCCGGACGCCGGCCTGGCGGCGACCGCGCTCAGGTCGGTCGGCCGGTCTTCGTCTAGGCAGGCGCCGCGGGCGTAGGCCATCGCCGCGGTGTCGGAAGGCGCGACCGTGGCGGCTACGGCGCGCGGCGGGGCGGTCTTGGTCACCGCGCCACCGGCAATCGGCGCACCGATGCCAAGCAACAGAATCATTGCGGACAGTCGCAGCGGGGACGGTCGGTACGGCATGGCAAGCGCATTGAATAGGTGGCGCACAGGCAAGGGCCTGTCGGCGCCACCAGTAGAAAACGCCGCACCAGCGCACGCTCGCCGGAAAAGCCGGGTCTTGGGCAGGCTTCCCCGCGCTCACGGCGGCCACCGGCAATGCGCGGCGGTGTCCGGCCAGGCAGCCAATCGGCCAGAAGGCCAGAAGGCCAGAAGGCCGGGCGACAGGCGGGCAGCCGCCCCTTCGGGCGGCCGGGCGGGCGCATCGGCAAACGCCCGGGGCGGGCGCCCGGGTGCCAACGCGCGGCATGCAGCGCCCATATCCGCAGTCTTGGTCTTGCAGTTGACACCGGGTGCGCGTCGACTTCGGCGTCGTCCTGGCGTGCCGACACCCTTCGGTCGACAGCACACCGCGCGCGCCGCGCAGCGGCGGATGTTTCAGGCGGAATCACCGCCGGCTCCCGAATCTTGTGCGCAGGCATTGCCCGCGGTGCAACGCACGCCCAGCGCAGGCCGTTTCAGCCGCTGTCGCCGCGGCCCGGACCGCATTGCCAAACGCTTGCATGACCTTACACACAGCAACTTTTGACCCGCCTGCCCGGCCCCTAAAGTTCACGCGACACACATGGGAGTTACAGGGTGACTGATGCGCTGATCATCGGCCGGCCGGGCGGCACCATCTCACCCCTGCTCGGCAAACGACCGCCGATGCAGATGCCGGGCGAAGCCGCGGCACGAACGCCGGAGCGCCGACACAACGCCACCGACGCGTTGGCGCGCTTTGCGGCAGCGCCGCCGGTTGCCACGAGCGCAGTGCTGCGCAGCGGCGAAGACGCGGCCCAGGCCTTGCGCCGCCTGCTGCAGACAAGCGACGCACAGTCGGCCATAGCTGCGGCCGACCCTGCCGCCGCCGGCGGGCCGGCGCTGCCCAGCGGGCCAATGCTGGTGCTGATCGACCCCGAGCGGCTGTGGGCGCCACGCATCGTGCGCCGCGTCGCCGAGGCCGCGGCACAGCCCGTGCAACGGCTGCAGCTGCTGGCCCATGGTTCGGCACAGGCGCTGGCCATCGTCGAGTGGACCGAAGTCGAGTTGTCGCCCACAAGCAGCCTGCGGATGGTCCATGTCGACCTGCCCGCGGCCACCGACGGCGCGCCGCTGCCTGAGGCGGGTGCGGGCCCCATCGACCCCGCGCTGTTGGCGGCGGTGCTGGCCGGGCGCAGCACGCTGGCCGTGGTGCTGGTTGGCGCGATGCCACCGCGGCCGTTGATGACGCTGCTGCGCGGGCTGCTGCAGGCCACGCACGAACCCGAATGGCGCTGCCGGCAGTTGCTGTTCGCGGTTCCTGAACAGGCGCAGGCGCTGCGCCAGCGCGTGCTGGCCCAGCCCTGGCCGGGCACCGTCGACGTGCAGGCGCTGGCGATGGCTGAGTTCAGTGCCGCCGCACTGTGTGACAGCGTGCTGGCGCACTGGCGCAACCACGCCGCGCGCGCGCGCAGCGCGCAGCGCATTCGGCTGCCGGTGGCACCGGCGCCCGACGGCGACGCGACGGCCGGCGGCCACAGCCCGCTGCTGCGTCTGGACCTGCCGGTGCACGTCGGCTCGACCATTGCCGCTGCCATTGCACCGCCCACCGCGGTCGAAGACGCCGATCGCGCTGCGTCGGCAACGACGGACTGCGCGTACACCGCGCTGCTGTCGGCGATGAACGCCCACGATGGCGTGCAGTCGTGCGGCGTTGTCGAGTTGGACCGCGCCGCACTGCTGGCCTGGGAGATCGCGCCACGTGCCCTGCCCGTGCTCGACGCGGCGCTGGACATCGCCCCGGCACCGCGCGGCGCGGGTCAGGCAGCGGCGGCTGTGCGGCGCCAGCCGCCGACGCGCCGCTGACCACCTTGCGCTGCGCCGCACGCGCGCTGTGCGCCGCCTGGCAAGCCGGCCGCGCGGCGGCTGAGCAAGGCGGCGACTCGTGCCTGGCGCTGGCCGACGAATTGCTGGTCACCGCCGGCCCGCATCAGGCCTGGTTGCGCCGGCTACCACAGCAGCCGGCAAGGGCCTTCGTGGCATTTGTCGCGCGTGCCGAGGTTAACCTGCCGCAACTGCGTTTCAAACTGCTGGCCCGTGGCGACTAGCTGGTGCAGTGTTCGATGCGGTGCAGCACAAATAAAACCGATGGATCCGTCGATCCGCAGCGATGCCCCGAGGTATCGCGGGTGTTCACTTCGACGCCAGCGCGGCAAAGGCGCGGTTCCCGTGCTGCATGGCATCGAATGCTGCAATGGTTCGGCCCGGGCTGAGCCTTTTCCATTCAGCCGGCGTGTGCCGGCGCCGATAAGAGCTGTAACCGTCGACCCTGCACACACTGCCCACCATGGATTTTTCGTCCGTACACAACAGCCATGAGAAAGCCGTGTTCGACGCCGTCACCGCGATGGCCGTCCGCTACCCGGCCATTGCCGACAAGCCCGACCTGCTGGCCGATGTCGCTTGCGTGGCGCT
>WBZS01001228.1_pt1 | contig 21749 bp, 17 predicted proteins | sample 5204201 | NCBI WGS metagenome assembly WBZS01 (sample SAMN12344357, study PRJNA552823) | activated sludge metagenome | biome: Activated sludge suspended growth; feature: Nitrification reactor; material: Wastewater; isolation source: activated sludge from nitrification reactor of wastewater...
TGCCGTGTGGGTCGCCCTCGGGCAGGCTCAGTCCCGCGGCACCCGGTCCGGATAGTCGGTCACCAGACCGTCGACACCGGCGGCGCGTACCGCCTCGATGTCGGCGAGTTCGTTGACCGTCCAGGGCAGGACGCCGAGGCCGAGCTGGTGCGCTCGGGCGACGTTCTCGGGGTTGCACCACGCGTAGTACGGGGAGACCACCGAGGCGCCCACCGCGGCGGCCGCGCCCGCGAGGTCCTCGCCGTGCTCGTCATACGCGATGCTGCCCAGCCACGCGGAGTCCGGCGCGTACGTCACGCCCGGCACGGCCAACGCGGAGCGGATGAGCGTGTGGTCGAGCGCGCCGGCGATCTCGAGCACGCCCCAGTCGAAGGAGTGGATGAAGGAGCGGTCCCCCACTCCGGCGTCGGCGACGGCGGTCACGACCTTCTCGGTGAGGTCGTGGCGGATGCGTGCCTCGGCGGGGTCGGTCGGGTCCACCTTGAGTTCGATGGTCCACCAGAGCCGGGGGTGGCTGCTCGCGTAGCGGTCGAAGAGCTCGGCGAGGGTGAGGATGCGTGACCCCGGTGCGGCCACCTGCTCGGGGTAGGCCGCCAGCGTGCGGGCGCCGATGTCGACGGTGCGCAGTTGGGCGAGCGTCAGGTCGTGGACCCGGGCATCGGTGAGGTCCACGTCGTCGAAGAGCACCTTGTGCGCCTCGAGGGTCGGGTCGTGCCACACGACGACCTGGCCGTCCCCGCAGAGGCGCACGTCGAACTCGATCCCGGTGACCCCGTGGGCGATGGCCGCGTCGAAACTCGCGGCGGTCGACTCGGGGGCCAGGCCGCGGGCACCCCGGTGGCCCTGGACGTCGAACGGAACATGGGGCCAGACGGTCATACCGTCGAAAGTAGTCCACGGACCGCTTCCAGTTCTCGGAGTCGGTCCGTGGACTTCCTTCGACTGTCGGCTCTCCTCAGGCGAAGCGGCCGAAGCTGCGGGTGCGCCACGCCTTCTTGGCCGCCAGCCGGATCAGGTCGCGGCGTCGTCGGCCCTCGACCTTGTTGGGCAGCGAGAGCTCGACGACCTTGGCGTAGACCGAGGCGGCCTGCTTGAGCAGCGGCCCCTCGACATACGGAAGATCGTGGCGGGCCATGATCGCCTTGACCCTCGGGGCCACCTGCGCGTACCGGTTGCTCGGCATGTCCGGCCACAAGTGGTGCTCGATCTGGTGGCTCAGGTTGCCGGTCATCACGTGCATGAGCTTCGAGCCGGAGATGTTGCCCGAGCCGAGCATCTGTCGGACGTACCACTCACCCCGGGTCTCGGTGTCGATGTCCTTGTTGTCGAACGTCGAGATGCCGGTCGGGAAGTGGCCGCAGATGATGACCGTGTTGGTCCAGACGTTGCGGATCAGGTTGGCGACGACGTTCGCCGTCAGGGTGTGCAGCGCGTTGCTCGGGCCCCCGAAGGGCAGCGCCATCGCGGGGTGGACGAGGTAGTCCTTTGTCATCTGGTTGCCGATCTTGGCCAGGGTCTTCCTGGCCTCGGAGCGGAAGTGCGCCTTCTGTTCCTCGGTCATCCGCTTGCGCTTGGCCAGGTAGCCGCCGAGCTCGAGGTCGTAGGCGGCGATCGAGTATTCGAACATGAGCGCGTTGCCCACGTGCCAGATCGGCTGGAAGAGGAAGAACAGGCTCCAGCGCTGGTCCGGGTCGACCCGCAGGATGCCGTAGCCGAGGTCGTTGTCGCGGCCCAGCACGTTGGTGAACGTGTGGTGGATCTGGTTGTGGCTGTGCTTCCACTGGCTGCTCGGGGAGGCGTTGTCCCACTCCCAGGCGGTCGAGTGGATCTTCGGGTCCCGCATCCAGTCCCACTGGCCGTGCATGACGTTGTGGCCGATCTCCATGTTCTCGAGGATCTTGGCCAGGCCCAGGCCCGCCGTGCCCAGCCACCAGGCCGGCCGGATGCCCTTGACCTTGACCCCGCTGAACAGCAGCACCGCGCGGCTGCCCAGCTCCAGGGAGCGCTGGATCGTAATGATCCGGCGGATGTAGGCCGCGTCCTTGGCCCCCCGACTGTCCATCACCTCACGCTGGATGGCGTCGAGCTCGCGGCCGAGGTCGGCGATCTGCTCGGGGGTCAGGTGGGCGGCCGGGTTGGGTCGCCCGCTCCTCTTGTATGCCGGCCGCTGGGCCGCCGGGGTGGCGTTGCTCAGGCGGGTGGACGCGTCGTGATGGGTGACGACCGTGTGGCCGGTGCCGACCTGGTGGGGTGCGGTCGGGGCGACGTCCGCCCGGTGCATGGGGACCGGCTCGTGGGTCAGGGGCCGCTCGGGGGCGAGGGTCATCGGGTCTCCGGAGGTCGAGGGGGTCGAGGGTCGAGGAGGGCGGGGTCAGAGGGGCGGGGTCAGAGTTCGAGGTCGCAGTGGCCGGCGACGGCGTTGATGCAGGTCTGGATCGGGAGTTCGTCGCCGGGCTCGACGACGGTGATCTCGCCGGTGCGCAGGTCGCGGATCGCGCCCTGGCGCATCGTCACGACACAGCCGAAGCAGATCCCCATCCGGCAGCCACTGGGCATGAGAAGGCCTGCCTCTTCACCGGCCGCGAGGATCGGGGTCGAGCCGTCGGCATCGACCGTGAGGTCGGAGCCGAGGAAGGTGATCTCGCCGCCCTCGCCGCCCTCGATGATCGTCGGCCGGAACCGCTCGACGTGCAGTGCGCCCGCCAGATCGGCTGCGGCCCAAAGGTTTTCGGCCGCGTCGAGCAGCCCGGTCGGTCCGCAGACCCAGGCCTCGCGCTCCCGCCAGTCGGGGACGAGGCGGTCGAGGTCACGGGCCAGGTCGAGGAACCCGTCGGTGTCGTCATGGTGCTCGATGAGCCGGTAGCCGCCGTCTTGGCTTTCCCGCCCGATCCCGGAAGGTGCTGGTTCGGGGCGCGAACGAGCGGACCAGGGCTGGGTGTTGTGGCTCTGGGCGGAAAAGCCCACGGCGGCATACCCGCGCAGTTCGTCGGCGAAGAGGACGGCGTCACGGCTGGGGGCGATGTGCAGGTGTCTGACGTCCGGCAGGCTGGCGAGGTGGTTGCGCAGGATGCCCAGGACGGGGGTCAGCCCCGAGCCGGCGGTGATGAACAGGATCCTGGCCGGAGGTGTCGACGGGAGGATGAAGTCGCCGGTCGCCTGGTCGAGGTGGACGAGGGTATGAGGGGTCAGGCCGCCGGCATTGAGGAAGCCGCTGACCTTGCCCTCGGGGATCGCCTTGGTCGTGATCGTGAGGTGGCCCTCGGCGTCGGTCAGGGACCCCGGGGCGAGGGCGTGGGTCAGGGAGTAGGCGCGCCAGTGGCGGACGCCGTCGATGTCGATGCCGATCCGGATGTACTGGCCGGGGACGTGGCCGCGCCAGCCCTTCCCCGGCTTGATCGTCGTGGTGACGGCGTCGGCGGTCTCCTTGGTCACCGAGACCACGCGCCCGCGCAGGTCGGCGCCGGAGCGCAGCGGGTCGAAGAGGTCGAGGTAGTCCTCGGGGACCAGGGGTGAGGCCAGGGCGCCGGCGAGCTTGCGGAGTCCCTCGAGGGCACGCCCCGGCAGCGGCATCGGCCGGGTCGAGGGCGTGGTGGGCCGGTGGACGGCGGGGGCGCTCACATACGACAGCGTAACCTACGTTGCCGTAACTTACGAGCCCGTAACCAGTGAGCGCCTCAGTGGTCGCCGGCCATCAGGCGACCGATCTGCGCCCGGTCCGCGCCCTTGGCGGGCATCTCCGCGACCACCTTGCCGCCGTGGATCACCGCGATCCGGTCGGCCAGGGACATCACCTCGTCGAGTTCGGCCGACACCAGGAGCACCGCGGCGCCGGCATCGCGGGCCTCGACGATCTGGTTGTGGATGAACTCGATCGAGCCGACGTCGACGCCCCGGGTCGGCTGGGCGGCCATCAGCAGCTTGGGCTTGAAGCTCATCTCGCGGGCGACGACGACCTTCTGCTTGTTGCCACCGGAGAGCGAACCGGCGGACTGCTCGACCCCGGAGGAGCGGATGTCGTACTCCTCCCGCAGCGCCACGGCGTTGGCGCGCACGGCGTCGAACTGCCGCACCCCACTCTTGGCGTAGGGCTCCTGGTCGTACTCGTTGAGCACCAGGTTGTCGGCGATCGAGTAGGCCCCGACGAGGCCGTGCTTCTCCCGGTCCTCGGGCACGTGCCCGACGCCGGCGTGGTGGGTCTCGTACGGGTTGGCCCGGGTCAGGTCCAGGTCGCCCAGGCGCATCGACCCGGACACGACCTTGCGCATCCCGGCGAGGGCCTCGACGAGCTCGCGCTGGCCGTTGCCCTCGACGCCGGCGACGCCGACGATCTCGCCGGCCCGGACCTGCAGTGAGAACCCGTTGACCGACTCGAGGTTGCGGTCGTCGCGCACGTGCAGGTCCTGCACCTCGAGGACCACGTCACCGGGCGTCGCCTCGCCCTTGACGACGTTGAGGACGACGGAGCGGCCGACCATCATCGTCGCCAGGTCGGTCGTCGTCGTCGACGACAGGTCATCCACCTGCCCGACGACCTGGCCGTGCCGGAGCACGTAGACCCGGTCGGCGACGGCGAGCGCCTCGCGCAGCTTGTGCGTGATGAAGACGATCGAGGTGCCGCCGTTGGCCAGGTCCTTCATGACCCCGAGCAACTCGTCGGTCTCCTGCGGCGTGAGCACCGCGGTCGGCTCGTCGAGGATCAGCAGGTCGACCTTGCGGGAGAGGGCCTTGAGGATCTCGACCCGCTGCTGGGTGCCGACCGGCAGGTCCTCGATCTCGGCGTCCGGGTCGACGGCCAGGCCGTAGCGCTCGGAGATCTCGCGCACCATGACCCGCGCGCTCTCGAGGTCGAGGAACCCACCCTTGCTCGTCTCGTGCCCGAGGATGATGTTCTCGGCGACCGTCATGACCGGCACGAGCTGGAAGTGCTGGTGCACCATCCCGATGCCACGGGCGATCGCGTCCTTCGGGTCCTTGATCGGGGTGCTGTCGCCCTTGATCGTCACGTCACCGGTGTCCGGCGCGATGAGCCCGAAGATCTGGTTCATCAGGGTCGACTTGCCGGCACCGTTCTCGCCGAGCAGCGCGACGATCTCACCACGGCGCACATGCAGGGTGATGTCCTGGTTCGCCTTGACCTTGCCGAACGCCTTGGACAGGCCCTTGACGTCGAGCAGCACCTCGCCGACGTTGCCGGCGCCGAAGCCCGACACCTCCGTCGGCAGCGCGAGGATCTCCTCATTGGTGACGATCGCGGCCAGGTGCTCGGTGTCGGTGGTCACCTCGGGCACGTGCGGCACGTACTCGTTGCTCATCTACTTGCCTTCCTTGACGAAGGGCTGCCCGACGGCGCCGGGCGCGCGGACCTTGCCCGCTGCCACCGCCAGCACCACGAGGGTCATGACGTAGGGGAGGGTGCCGACCAGCTGGGGGGCGACGTTGATCACCTTGTCGGCCTGCAACTGGCTGGCCGCCGCGGTGACGAAGCCGAAGAACAGGGCGGCAGCGGCCGCCCGCAACGGTCGCCACGCGCCGAAGATCATGATCGCGAGGGCGAGGAAGCCGCGCCCGGCGCTCATCCCCCGCTCGAAGGACGAGGTGGCGTCCATCGAGAGGAAGACCCCGGCGAGACCGGCCAGGGCTCCGGCGAGGGTGACGTTGACCAGGCGCATCCGGATCACGTTGATGCCCGCGGTGTCCGCGGCCGTCGGGTACTCGCCGATGGCCCGGGTGCGCAGCCCCCACTTGGTCTTGAAGAGGGCGGTGTGGATGACGAAGACGATGACCAGGGCGAGCAGCGCGATGACACCGGTGCCCTTGAAGAACACCTCCCCAATGAGCGGGATCTTCTCCAGCACCGGGATCGAGATGTGCGGCATCAGCGCCGGCAGCAGCTGCCCGGGCTTGTAGTAGAAGGACGTGATGCCGGTGGCGACGATGTTGAGCACGACACCGGCGATGATCTGGTCCATCCGCCACTTCACGGTGGTCCACGCGAGGAAGCCGCCGAGGATCAGGCCGCAACCGACCCCGGCCAACACCCCGACGAGCAGCGACCCGGAGTAGGCCGAGGCGAAGAAGCCCGCGAACGCCGAGACCAGGAGCTGGCCCTCGATGCCGATGTTGACCACGCCGGAGCGCTCACCGATGACCCCGACCATGGCGCAGAGCACCAGCGGGACGGCATACGTCCATGAGTAGCGGTACATCGACAGGGCGGTCGTTGTGTCGACGAAGTAGAACAGGTAGGCCGCGACGAGCACGATCCCACCGAGGATGACGGCGAACTTGTTCTTGGCGATCCAGTGGGCCATGGTCAGTTCCCCCAGCTCGTCGCCGCGGCCTGGACCTTGTCGGCCCGGCTCCGGAAGATCCACTTGCCCAGGACCGGGATCGACACGAGCAGCAGCGTGATCGCGAGCAGCAGGTCGACGATCTCCGGGGCGATCCCGGTGGCGAACTGCAGGCCGGCGGCACCGGTGCGCAGGATGCCGACGAGGAACGCGGCCGGCACCGTCCAGATCGGGTTGGACCGGGCGAGCAGGGCGATCGTGATGCCGTCGAAGCCGAGGGTGCCGGCGATGGCGGGCTCGAAGCGGTGCATGACCCCCTGGACCTCGAGGGCCCCGGCGAGGCCGGCGAGCCCACCGGCGAAGGCCATCGAGAGGAGGATGACCCGGTTGATCGGGATGCCGGCATACCCGGCGGCGTGCTTGTTCTTGCCGACCGTGTCGAACCGGAAGCCCATCGTCGTCTTCCGCAGCATCCACGCGCAGAGCACGGCGAGCACGACGGCGATCGGGAACCCGAGAGGTATGCCGGCCAGCACGCCGACGCGGGCGCCCTCGCCGACCTCGGGGGTCTGCGGGATGCCGCCGGTGTTCTTGCCCTGGAACGGCCCGGTGACCAGCCACCAGATGATCCCGGAGGCGATCGAGTTGAGCATGATCGTCGTGATCACCTCGTGGACGCCGCGGGAGGTCTTGAGCAGCGCCGCGATGGACCCGACGGCGGCCCCGAAGATCACGCCGACGACCGCGGCGACCGGGAGGGCCAGCAGGCCGAGGCCGGAGAGCTTGTAGCCCGCCCACGCGGCGAAGATGGCCCCGATGAGCAGCTGGCCCTGGCCGCCGATGTTGAACAGACCGACCCTCAGCGGCAGCACGACGGCGAGGCCGGTGAGGATGAGCGGAGTCGTCTTCGTCAGCGTGCGGGTCAGCGCGTCGGGGGCGAAGAGCGCCTCCTTGAAGATCGTCTGGTAGGCGTACCAGGGGTTGACGCCCTGGTAGCGGATCAGCGCCGCACCGATGAGCAGGGCCCCCAACAACGCCGCCAGGATGACGACGACACTCTGCCGCTGGAGGATGAAGGCGAAGGCCCCCGCCGGCGTCTCGTCGCGTGGCGCGTCGGGGCTCGGGGTGGGCGGGGCCGGTGCGGCCCCTTGCTGCTCTGGGGGTGCCGGGTTGGCGCTCACGGGCGACTCCATCGTCGGTGACGGCACGGCATACGCCGTGATGTGGTGCGGTTCCGCGCGGGGCGGGGGGTGCGGGGGTGACACGGTCTTGACAGCCTAGGGGGCGAGGCTCGGAATGTCCCGAGCCCCGCCCCCGTGGCGTCCGGCGGCGTCAAGAGCCGCTGGTGTGGTGCGAATCGATCAGAGGGTGACGCCCGTCTTGAGCGTGCCCGCCTCCATCTGCTTGACGATGTCGGAGACCTTGGTCTTGACGTCGGCCGGGACCTTGCCGTCGAAGTCGTGGTACGGCGCGAGGCCGGCCTTGCCCATCGACGTGGTGCCGCCGAAGTCGCCGTCCTTGGCCTTCATGACGAGGTCGGTGACACCCGCGGAGATGAGCTTCATCGCCGAGGTGACGAGGCACTTCTGGGCGGCCGGGACGGTGTCCCACTGGTCGGTGTCGACACCGATGCAGAACTTGCTCGTGCCGGCGCCGTCGGCCTTGGCGACCTCCTGGAGGGCGCCGTTGCCGGTGTTGCCGCCCGCACCGAAGATGATGTCCGCACCCTGGTCGAGCTGCTTCTTGGCCTCGCCGGCACCCCACGTCGGGTCGTTGAACGCGTTGTCCCCGGCGGGGTGGTAGACGGTCGTGACCGTGACGGCCGCGTTGGCGGCCTTGGCGCCCGCCTCGAAGCCCTTGGCGAACTTCTGGACCGGCGGGATCTCGAGGCCGAGGACCTGGCCGAGCTTGTTGGTCTTGGTCATCAGGCCCGCGAGGTAGCCCGCGCCGTAGCCGGCCTGGTCCTCGGGGAAGAGCAGGCCGGTGATGTTCTTGGCCGTGACCTTGGCCGGGTCGTAGAACTGGTCGACACCGATGAACTTGGTGTCGGGGGCGCTCGTGGCGGCGGCCGCGGTGGCGTCGGTCATGAGGAAGCCGACGGTGACGACGACGTCGTACTTCTTGTCGGTGAACTGCTTCATGTTCGCCGCGTAGTCCTTGGCGTCCTGGGTCTCGATGTACTTGTAGAAACCCTTGGCGTCGGCGGCGGCCTTCTTGGCACCCTCGTGGGCGGACTGGTTGAACGACTTGTCGTCGACCTTGCCGGTGTCGGTGACGAGACCGACGCAGTAGACGTCCTTGCTCGCGCAGTTGCTGTCGTCGGTGGGGGCGCCGGCGGCACCAGAGGCGGCGGCCGAGCCGGAGCCGGAGGAACCGGTGCTGCCGCCACAAGCGGTCAGCCCGAGGGCCAGGACGGTCGCCGAACCGGCGACCAGGAAACGCGAAGCCTTCATGTGAGGGTGCTCCTTGGGGGTGGTGATGAGTGCGCCCAGCCTACGACCGCTCAGGCACCATGCAGCACGTTGGGGTGGGGCCGTTGCAGTGTCGTTACTCGGGCCCGTGAGCGGGGAGTGACCCGAGCCCCTGGTTCGGACCCACTCGGGCGACTCACCACCCCGGCGAGGCGCTCAAGCCGGCGTCCACCGGGACGGTCACCCCGGTCATCCCCGAGGCGGCCGGCGAGGCCAGGAAGGCGACGACCGCCGCCACCTCCTCGGCGGTCACCGGGCGTCCCAACGCGCTCGCGCGCTCCCAGCGGGAGACCCCCTGCGGCCAGTCCCGGGCCAGTCCCGGTCGATCGATCAGCCCCGGGGCCACCCCGACCACGCGCAGCCCCACCGGACCGAGTTCGCGGGCCGCGGCCGCGGTGAGGTGGTGCAGGGCCGCCTTCGAGACCGCGTATGCCGTGTGGTCCGGCGCCGGCCGAAGGCCCTCGATCGAGCCGATCGTCACGATCGCCCCGCCGGGGAGCAGTCGCTCCCCGAGGGCGCGCAGCAGGGCGGCGGTCGGCCGCAGTCCGCCGTCGAGCATCCGGTCCCAGGCGGCGGAGTCGAGGTCGCGCCACGGGGTCAGATCCTGGGGAAACGCATTGAGCACGGCGACATCGAGCGCCCCGAGCTCCTCGGTGACGTCGGTGACGAACTCCGCGACCGCGGCGTCGAGGTGCGCCGGTTCGGCGATCGCGAAGTCGCGGCAGACGGCATACCCGCGCCGGCCCGCCCCCTCGACCAGCCGGACGGTGTCCGCGGCCCCCGCGGCGTCGCCCCGGTAGTGGACGGCGACGTCGTGCCCGGCGTGCGCGAGCGCGAGCGCGGTGGCGCGACCGAGGCCGCCGCTCGCGCCGGTGACGAGCGCGGTCACGGCGTGCCCGCGACGGGGGAGTGCGGGGTCGGGTCGCCCACCGGGCGGGTCATGGCGCGGATCTCGCGCTCGAAGGCGGGATAGGCCGCCGAGAGCTCGTCGGCATCGCCGAGGGTGAAGTGCTGGTCGCGGAACGCCGGCGAGCACCAGCACGCGACGAGCGCCCACGGCCCCATCGGCGCCGCGGCCTGCCAGTCGCCGCGGCGGACGAGCAGTTGCCGGTGGGTGGCGTCGAGCAGGTTGACCACGCCGCGGCCCCCGCGCCGCAGCCGGAGCAGGGCGACCGGGGAGCCGTCGAGCCACTGCCAGCCCTCGTCGATGTCGAGCCGGTGCAGGGCGGAGAAGCCGTCGGGTTGATCGGTGAGCAGGACCGTGATCGAGGACAGTTCCTGGGTGCGCGGCCCGGGCGTGAACCAGGCCCCCTCGCCCGGGATGGGCTGCATCCGGTGGGCGGCGATGATCTCGGCGGCCGTGCGGGCGGGGTGGTCCGCCCGCGGGGCGTCGATGCTCATCTCAGGCCTCCTTCGCGGCGAGCGCGGCGAGCGCGGCGACCCGGCCGCGCTCGCGGGCGCGGGCCAGCAGGTCACTCGTGTCGATCCGGGTGCTCGCTCGATCCTGCACCACGAGGTCACCATCGACGAAAACGTCGGTCACGTCCCCGCGTCCGGCCGCGAAGACGAGCAGCGCGGCCAGGTCGTGGGCGGGGGTGAGGTGCGCGGCCTCGAGGTCGATGAGGATCAGGTCGGCCCGCTTGCCGACCTCGAGGCTGCCGATCAGGTCCTCGATCCCCAGGGCCCGGGCGCCCTCGATCGTGGCGGCGCGCAGGATGTCGACAGCGGGCGCGACGGTCGGGTCGCCGGTGGTGAGCCTGGCGAGCAGGGCGGTCTGGCGCGTCGTGGCCCACAGGTCGAGGTCGTTGCTGCTCGCGCAGCCGTCGGTGCCCAGACCGAGCCGGACCCCGTCGCGGCGGTAGGCCTGCCAGGGCAGGGCACCGCTGGCCAGCTTGAGGTTCGATCCGGGGCAGTGGGCGACGGTGGCCCCGGCCTCGCGGACCAGGGCCCGGTCGGCGGCGTCGAGGTGCACCGCGTGGCCCAGGACGGTCCGCAGACTCCCCGCCCCGGAGGCCGGTATGCCGGGCAGCAGGCCGGCGTCGGCGAGGACGCGTGTCGGGGTCCGGCCGTGGCGGGCGAGGACGTCGGCGTTCTCGGCCGGGTTCTCACTGGCGTGGACGTGGACGAGCGGTCGGACCGCCGCCGGCCAGGACGACAGCGCGTCGGCGAGGTCGCGCAGGTGCCCCGGGGAGCAGGTGTAGGTCGAGTGCGGCATGACCGCCGCGGGGACGAACGGCGCGGGCCTCCCGGACCGCGTGCCGGGGGCCTGAAGCTGCGCGGGCCAGGCGGCCAACCGCTCGAGCCGCTGCTCCCAGGCCAGACCGTCCGGGCCCGGACCGTCGAAGAACACCGGCCCCCCGACGTGCCGGCTGCCGGCGAGCAGCGCGCCCTCGTGGGCCTGCTCGTGGTGGAAGTACATGTCGAGTTGGGTCGTGCACCCCGCGAGCAGGGACTCGAGCGCGCCCAACTCGGCCCCGAGGCGCACCGTGTCCGGGTCCATGACCGCCCCCTCAGCCGCCCACACCCTGGCGAGGAAGCCCTGGAGGTCGACGTTCTCCGCGAGCCCGCGGAGCAGGGTCATCGGCAGGTGGGTGTGCAGGTTGACCAGCCCGGGCATCGCGAGTTTGCCGCGGCCGTCGACGACGGTGACCCTCGGGTCGACGGGGTCGACGGGGTCGCCCGGTCTGGCGTGGTCGGCGGGGCCGGCGGTGACGGCCGTGATCACCCCGTCGGTGATCTCGATCGTCGCGTCGTCCAGGATCGTGAACCCGTCGTCCATCGTGACGACGTGGCGTAGCTGCTCGATCCGGGTGCGGCGCCGGGGGCCCGCCGCGCTCATCGATCGGCGAAGACGGCGCGCGTGTGCACGAGGTCGTCGAGGATCGCGAGCACCCGGGTCGCCGACCGGGCCAGGACCGTCTCGATCTCGGCCATCGTGATCGGTTCGGCGCCGCCCACCCCGGCGGCGGGGTTCACGACGAGGCTGATCGCGGCATACCGAAGTCCGGCCTCGGCGGCCAGCGTCACCTCGGGCACGCCGGTCATGCCGGCGACGTCGCCGCCGGCCAGTCGCGCCAACCGGATCTCCGCGGGGGTCTCGAAGCGCGGGCCCTCGAAGCAGGCGTAGACCCCACCGTCGCGGATCGACTCCCCGACCGAGGCGGCCGCGTCGAGGATCTCGTGCCGCAGGTCCGGATGGTAGGCGTGCAGGACGTCGGTGTGGACGACCCCCTCCGGGGTGGTGCCGTCGAAGAACGAGACCGCCCGGCTCTTGGTGAAGTCGAGGAAGTCGTCGAGGCAGAGCAGGTCGCCGGGTTCGAGGTCGGGGTCGATCGAGCCGGTGACGTTGACGGCGATGACGTCGCGGACGCCGGCGTCGGCGAGCGCGCGGATGTTGGCGCGGTAGTTGACCAGGTGCGGCGGGACGGAGTGCCCGGCGCCGTGGCGGGTGAGGAAGACGACGGGTATGCCGTGCCACAGCCCCCGCGTGAACCTCGCCTCACCGAAGGCCGTGGTGACGGTCTCGGTGTGGGTGTCGGTGAGGGCCTCGAGGTCGTAGAACCCGGTGCCGGCGATGATCCCGAGGGGCGACAGGTGGGGGGTCGTCACGCGAGGCACGTTACCGGGGGGTTGACGGCCCCGGGCCGCGTCGCCACGCTCCGATCCGGACATGATCGGCACCGCTTCGGTCCCGGTGGAATCATCGATGCCATGTCGAGCAGCTCCGGGCCGCGTCAGGTGGCGCTCGCCGCCACCGGCCCGGTGTCGCTGGCCGCGGGCCGGGAGGTCGCGGCGGCGGGCGGCAACGCGGTGGATGTCGCGGTCGCGGCGGCGCTCGCCGCGATGAGCACCGAGCCCGGAATCGTCTCGCTCGGATCCGGTGGCTTCATCACGATCTGGGCCCCGGGCGACCAGCCGATCGTCATCGACGGCAACGTCGAGATGCCCGGGCGCGGCCTGCCGCCCGAGCGCTTCGGCGAGGGCGTCACGCTCGTCACCTTCGCCTATGGCGGGGGCGTGCGGATGTATGGCGGCCACGGCTCGGTGGCCACACCGGGGGCGGTGCCGGCCTGTCAGCTGGCGATCGAGGAGCGCGGCCGGGTGCCGTGGGCCGACGTCGTGGCGCCGTCGGCGGCGGCCGTGCGGGGCGGCTACCCGATCGGGGGCGCGGCGGCGACGTATCTCTCGCACACGGCGAACGTGCTCTTCGGACTCGACCCGGAGGCCCACTCCCTGGTGACCCGACCGGACGGTTCGCCCGTGCAGGTCGGGGACGTGGTGACCAACCCCCGCCTCGGCGACGCGCTGGACCTGATCGGCCGCGAGGGCTCGGCGGTGCTCACCATCGGGGAGATCGGTCGCGCCCTCGTCGAGGACATGGCGGCCCACGGGGGGCTGATCACGGCCCGCGACCTGGCCGAGTACGACCCGGCGGTCCGTGACCCGGTGCGCCTGACCGTCGGGGACTGGGTTCTCGCGATCAACCCGCCACCGAGCGTCGGCGGCCCGATGCTCGCCGTCATGCTCGGCGAGTTGGCGCGCCGGGCCCGGGCCGGGGAGCGGCACAGCGACTGGCGCGACATCATCGACATCCAGCGCCACGTCCTGGGCTACCGGTTGGCCGTGCACGACACGGCGCGTGACCTGTCACGGCAGGGCCACGAGTTGTTGCTGTCGGTGGAGCAACATGGCCTCGCGGGGCTGCCCACCTCGGCCTCGACCGCGAACATCTCGGCCGTGGACAGTGACGGCCTGGCCTGCGCGGTCACGGTGTCGAGCGGCTATTCGGCCGGCATCACGATCCCCGGGACCGGCATCCTGCTCAACAACGCGCTCGGCGAGCCCGAACTCAACCGGCTCGGGCTGCACGCGCTCCCCCCGGGGACGCGACTGGCCTCCAACATGGCGCCGACGACCGGCCGCACCGCCGACGGCCGGGTGCTGGCGATCGGCTCACCGGGTGCCGACCGGATCACGACCGCGTTGATGCAGGTGCTCATCCAGGGCTGCCTGCACGGGGCCGACCTGCAACCGGCGATCGACTCCCCGCGCGCCCACGTCGCCTTCGATGAGGTCGGGATGCCGCGGGTTGAGCACGAGCGGGACGCCGCCATCGCGCAGGCGTGCGCCGAACTCGGCCTGGCCGGACACGAACACGACGCGATGTCGATGTACTTCGGGGGCGTTGGGGCGGCCTATCTCCGCGCCGACGGCACCCTGGAGGCCGCCGGGGACGCCCGCCGCGCCGCGGCCGTGGCGATCGTGCCGTAACCCGAACCGTGCGGTGGCACCCGAACCGTGCGGTGGCACCCGAACCGTGCGGTGGCCGCCCGAACCGTGCGGTGGCCGCCCGACCGACCCGGCGTCGACCCACCGACCCGGCGTCGACCCACCGATCCGACGTCACCCGACCCATCCGACGTCAGCCCGCCCATCTGGAGTCGTCCCGACCGCGCGGCATCGCCCGGCCGCACCCCGGCAGGTCCCACTCCACTCGCTCTGCAGTTGCCTGCGATACGCAGGCATGGCGGATGCCTGCGATAGGCAGGCATGGCGGATGCCTGCGTAGGGGCAGGCAACTGCAGAGCGGGCGGTGGAGAGGGCCGGGCTGGGTCCGTTCGACGGCCTCGGTCGCGGGCGGTGGAGAGGGCCGGGCTGGGTCCGTTCGACGGCCTCGGTCGCGGGCGCTGGGCCGCGGTCGGGGGACCGGGGTCGGGGTCGGGGGACCGGGGTCGGGGTCGGGGTGCGGAGGGCCGGGGTCGGGGGGCGGAGAGGCCGCGGTCGGGGGGCGGAAAGGGCGGCGGTCGGGGGCCCGAGGGGCCGCGGACGGTGCGTTCGCCTGCCCCCGCCGCTGGGCCTTCGTGGGCCTTCGTGGGCCTGCAGACCCCCGAGCTAGCGGGGACCGGTCACCATCCAGGTGTCGGTGCGCACCCGCCGCCACAGCAACAGGGCGCGGATCGCCATGAACCCGGTGAACGCCACCCACAGCACGACCAGCGCCCGTTCGGGGCCCGGGTGGTCGAGCCAGCCGACCGCCGAGGGGAGCCGACCGGGTCCGCCGGTCACGGCATACCCCTCGTGGGGTGAGCCGGTCAGCAGGGTCGGCCCCAGCCGGTGCACCCCCCAGACCAGGGGCAGGTAGGCCACGTAGTTGAGCACCATCGCCCGCGCCAACCAGCGCCCGTCCCCGGCCCCGATGAGGACGCCGTCGATGACGAACACGAAGCCGGACAGCGGCTGGCCGAGCGCGACGACGATGAGCGCGGCCGCCAGGGCCCGACGGACCAGCGGATCGGGGGTGAAGAGCGCGGGCAGGGCCGCGTGCAGCGCGAACACCACCGCGCCGAGCAGGACCCCCAGCCACGTGCCCCAGCGGATCATCATGGTCGTCGCGGCGCGCACGTCCTCGAGATTCCCCGCGCCGAGGGCCTTGCCGGTGAGGGCCTGGGCCGCGATGGCGATCGCGTCCAGGGCGAAGACGAGCACACTCCACAGGGTCATCGCGACCTGGTGCGCGGCCAGTGGGCCGTCTCCCAGGCCCGCGGCCACCCAGGTCGTCGTCACCAGGACCGCCCGCAGGGCCAACGTGCGGACCAACAACGGTATGCCGTCCCGGGCCGCCCGCAGCACCCGGCCGGGATGCGGCCGGAGGGGAAGATCGTGGTGTATGCCGTCGAGCGGGCGGCGGCCGCGGGCGAACCGGACGAGAACGGTGACCAGGGCCACCGCCATCCCGGTCTGGGCGATGACCGTGCCGGCCGCGGACCCGGCGATCCCCCAGCCGAGTCCATAGACGAGGGCCAGGTTGAGCGCGATGTTGGCGCTGAACCCCACGACGCTTGCGACCAACGGGGTCCTGGTGTCCTGCAGGCCACGCAGGACGCCGGTCGTGGCCAGGATGACGAGCATGCCCGGGAGCCCGGCCGCCGAGATCCGCAGGTAGGTGGTGGCCTGCTCGAGGGCGGCCGGTGAGGCGCCGAAGAGCTGACAGAGCGGACGGGCGAGGGCTGCCACCAGCGTCCCGATGAGCAGGCCGAGGAGGAGGGCCAGCCAGGTCCCGTCGAGTCCGGCGGTGAGGGCACCGTCACGGGACCCGGCACCGACCTGGCGGGCGACGATCGCCGTGGTGCCGTAGGCGAGAAAGACGAAAACGCCTGCGGCCGTGAGCAGGACGACGCTGGCGACCCCCAGTCCCGCCAAGGGCTGGGTGCCCAGGTGGCCGACGATAGCGGTGTCGGCGAGCAGGAAGAGGGGTTCGACGATCAGGGTGAGGAAGGCGGGAACCGCCAGGCGGAGCACCTGCCGGTGGTGTCCGACGGGCTCTCCTGACGCGCCCGACGCGCCCGGCGTGCTCTGCGGTCCCGACGCGCCCGGCGTGCTCTGCGGTCCCGACCCGTCGCTCACCCCCTCGACGGTAGCGAAGGGAACGTGCCCACGGTGCCCGCGTCCGGCATACCCCCGTGGGCCCCTGCGTCCTACCGTGCAGTAAGTGGGGTGATCACCACACTTACTGCACGGTAGGTGGCACGCGGGTGCCGGTGCGGCGCGTGTGGGTGAGGCGGGCGCGCATGGCGCGGAGACCCTCGCGGGGGCTCCTGTTGAGCGCGGCCAACAGCAGGTCGACCGTGGTCCAGGAGAGTTTCCCGCCGGAGAAGACCGCGGCGGCGCGCAGCGGCAGTTCGTTGATGGTGCGTTCGATCATGAGCCGGTTGGACTCGTCCTCGACCATCTCCTGGTCGACGCCGCTGGCCTTGAGCAGCACCGCACGCAGCCCGCGGCCGAGGGCGGTGGCGGACAGTTCGTCCATCGTGGAGTCCCACGTGAACGGGCGCACCGGTCGCGGCGTGGGGATCGGGTGTCCCAGCCGCCGCTCGAAGTCGGCCACCGACGTGGCCACCGCCGGGGAGTGGAGCTCGACCGGCTCGACCGGCTCGACCGGCTCGACCGGCTCCACCCGCTCGATCGGCTCGATCGGCTCGATCGGCTCGACCGGCTCGGCCGACGAGGTCACGCCACCGCTGACTACCAGCGAAAGCACCTGTGCCACATCGGTGCTCGAGCGGGCGATCTCGAGGTCGACGTCCCCCGAAGGCACCTGCCACCCACCCGTGGCGACGTCCCAGAACGCAAAGGCGCGGCTCGGCACCTCGAGGGTGACCTCGGTGGATGCACCGGCCGGCAGCCGCACCTTCGCGTACCCCACGAGGGCGCGCCGCGGACGGAGGACGACGCCGGAGCGGTCATGGAGGTAGACCTGCACGACGTCCGAGCCGTCCCGGGCGCCGGTGTTCGACACGGTCAGGGTGAGCGCGACTCCCTCACCGGCCACGATCCGCGAGCGATCGAGCGCGGCGGCTCCCCAGGTGAAGGTGGTGTAGCCCAGCCCGTGCCCGAACGGGAAGGCCGGCGTGATCCCCGTGGTGACCAGGTGCCGGTAGCCCACGAAGAGCCCTTCGCGGTGCTCCACCTGGTGGGGTTCGCCGGGGAACCAGGCGTCGGCGGCCAGGTCCTCCCGGCGCATCGGGAAGCTCTCGGCCAGGCGTCCACCCGGCTCGACCCGGCCGAGCAGGACGTCCGCCAGCGCACCCCCGCTCGCCTGGCCGCCCAGGTAGCTCTCGAGCACGGCGGCGACGTCACCGCGCCAGGGCATGAGGACCGGCGCCCCGTTGGCGAGGGCGACGACCGTGCGGGGGTTCGCGGCGGCCACGGCCCGGACCAGGTCGTCGTGTTGGCGGGGGAGGGCGAGGTCGTCCCGATCGAACCCCTCGCTCTCACGGCGGCCCGGCAGGCCGACCATGACGACCGCGACGTCGGCCGCCCCGGCGACCCGGACCGCCTCGGCGATCAGGGCGGGGTCCTCGACCGAGGTCACCGGGTCGTACCCGGGGGCGTAGGTCACGTCCGCGCCCAGCTCCATCAGGGCGTCGTATGCCGTGGTGACCATCGTGGGGGCGACCAGCGAACTCCCGCTGCCCTGGTCGCGGGGGGTGCGGGCGAACGCGCCGATGAGGGCGATCCGCGTCCCGGCGGAGAGCGGGAGGATGCCGTCGTTGCGGAGGAGCACGGTGCCCTCGGCGGCCACTCGGCGGGCCAGGGCGTCGTGGGCCGGGATCAGGTCGTCGATCGTCGGCGTGGCCTCGGCGGTGTTCGGCGTGGCCTCGGGGGTGTTCGGCGTGGCCACGGGGGCTGTCGGCGTGGCCTCGGGGGACTGCGGTGTGGCCTCGGGGGTATGACGAGTGGTCCGGGCGACGAGGTCGAGGACCCGTTGCGCGCTGGCCGTCAGCGCGTCCTCGGCGAGCCGGCCAGTGGCCACCGCGGCGGCGACCCGGGCGTTGGAGATGCCGTGGCTGTTGGGCATCTCGAGGTCCATGCCCGCGGCCAGGCCCTCGACCCGGTCGCGGGTGGCGCCCCAGTCACTCATCACGAGCCCGTCGAAGCCCCACTCCTCACGCAGGATCCGGGTGAGGAGACGGTGGTGCTCGGTGCACGAGCGGCCGTTGACCGAGTTGTAGGCCGCCATGACGCTCCACGGCCGGGCCTGCGTCACGGCGTGCTCGAACCCCGACAGGTAGAGCTCGCGCAGCGTGCGCTCGTCGACGACGGCGTCGACCACGAACCGGTGCGACTCCTGGTTGTTGACGGCGAAGTGTTTGAGGCACGCCCCGACGCCCTCCCCCTGGATGCCCCTGACGACCGCCGCGGCCAGTCGTCCGCTGAGCAGCGGGTCCTCGGAGAAGTACTCGAAGTTGCGGCCGCCGAGCGGATGGCGCTTGATGTTGAGCCCGGGTCCGAGCACCACCCCCACGCCGAGCGCGCGGGCCTCCCGGGCCACCGCCCGGCCGACCTCGGCGGCCAGGTCGTCGTCCCAGGTGCTCGCCAGGGTCACTGCCGGCGGGAAACAGGTCGACGGTTCGCTGCCGCCAAAGCCGAGGTGGTCGCTGGACCCTCGTTGCACCCGCAGCCCGTGCGGGCCATCGCTCAGTCGCACCGACGGAACCCCGGCCGCCGGCAGGTCCGCCGTGTGCCAGACGCCGCGACCGGAGACCAGTGCGATCCGGTCGGACAGCGGGAGGTCACTCGCCGAGATCATGGGAGACATCATGGCCGAGGTGCTTGAGGGCCTCGCGCCGGCTCAGTCCGGACAGCCGATCAGTGGCCCAGGCGCGGATCACCGGCGTGGCGATGTCCTGATGCCGCCGGAGGATCGGGCCGCCCCCCTGTGACCGCAGTTGAGTGCGCGCACACAGGTCAGGGCTGCGACGAGCGCACTCAACTCTGGATGGGCGAGTCTCAGGCGAGGCCCAGCTCGCGGGCCTCTTCCCAGAGTTCGTCCCGCACGTCGGGGTGGGCGGCGTCGCGGATGATGTGCCGGGCCTGCGCCTGCTGGCTGTAGCCGAAGAGCTCGGCGACACCCTGCTCGGTGACGATCGCGGACTGCTGGAACGAGGTGACCGGCTCGTCGACCATCGGGACGATCGTCGAGACGTCGGCCTTGGGGTGCCACGAGCGCAGCGCGATGAACGACTGACCGCCGGGGCAGTGCAACGCCCCGACGATGAAGTCGGTCTGGCCTCCGAAGCCGGAGAAGATCCGGGCCTTGATCCGGGAGGCGTTGGCCTGGCCGAAGAGGTCGACCTCGAGGGCGGTGTTGACCGAGACCATGAGGCGCTGGTGGGCGATCAGTCCGGGGTCGTTGGTGTGCTCTGTGCGCATCATCCGGACCCGGTGGTTGCCGTCGACCCAGTCGTAGAGGTCCTGGGTGCCGAAGAGGAAGCTCGTCGTCAGCGGGTGGTGCGGGTCGAGGGCACCGATCCGGTCGAGTTCGAGGACGCCGTCGGAGAACATCTCGGTCCAGATCCGCAGGCCCTTGCGCTTGGTCAGCGCGGCCAGGGTCGCGTCCGGGACGCCGCCGATCCCCATCTGCAGGGTGGAGCCGTCGAGCACCCGGTCCGCGACGCGGTGCCCGATCGTCATCGAGTCGTCGTCCGGGACCAGCGGGCTGCTCGCAGGCAGCGGCCGGGAGATCTCGATGGCGAGGTCGACGATCGACTCGGGGATCTGGGCGTCGCCATAGGTGTAGGGCATCTTGTCGTTGATGACGGCGATGACCCGGCCGCTGCGGCGCCGGCAGCCCTCGATGGCGGCCGGCAGGATGTTGACCTCGATGCCCATGCTGAGCATCCCGTCGCGGGCGGGCGCACAGTGCAGGATGACGATGTCCGGGGGGATGACCCGTTCGAGCAGGACGGGCACGAGCGAGAGCCGGCTCGGGATGTAGGACAGGTGCGGGTGCTTGCGCATCCCGGCGCCGACGAAACAGGTCTCGGCGATGACGCCCTCGCGGGTCGCGATGCCGGGCGGACAGTTGAGCGCGTGCAGGATGTAGCGCTCCTGCGCCTTGTCGAGGCACTCCAGGCCCTCCCACGGGATGGCCATGTTGCCGGAGACGACGACACGCGGTCCGGAGGAGAGTCCGTGGGCCTCGGGGTTCTCGTGGGTCTGGGCGGTGGTGGTGATGCCGGAGAGGTAGGTGGTGAGCTCATCGGCGCTGACGATCCTCATGGCTCCATTGTGGTCACTTCCTGCCCGCAGCGGTACGTGGGGGGTCAGGTGGGAAGGGTTGATGGTGGCGGCCACGTGTCCCACCCGATGTGCGGGCTGCATCCCGGCCGGATCCGGACTGCATCCGGGCTGCATCCGTTTCAGCGGCGGCATCCGGCGGGTGCGCGGCCTACCGTGGGCGCATGTGCCGGAACATTCGCCAGCTCCACAACTTCGAACCCCCCGCGACCCGCGACGAGGTGGCCGCGGCCGCCCTGCAGTACGTCCGCAAGGTGTCGGGTTCGGTGCGGCCCTCGCAGGCCAACCAGGCGGCCTTCGACGTCGCGGTGGCCGAGGTCGCGGCGGCCACGACGCGGCTGCTCGACGCGCTCGTGACCGCGGCCCCGCCCAAGGATCGTGAGGTGGAGGCGGCGCGGGCCCGGGAGCGGGCGGCGGCGAGGTACGGGCGCGCCTGACCTCGGAGTGCCCGGCTCGCCTCCGGGGTGGGGGCTGTGGATGACGACATGCAGGTATGCCGTGGGTTGCTTACGCTCGTGGGGTGCGGATCGCGTGGGGATGGACGGTACGGGCCCTGGCCGTGTTGGTGGCCGGGGTGGTCTGCCTGTCCGTGGGCGGGTGCACGGGGTCGGAGCCGAAGCCCACGCCGTCGGTGACGGCGACGTCGGCGAGCCCGACGCCCCCGGCCAGCGCGTCGGTGACGATCCCGGACGAGGCGAAGGCGCACACCCCCGAAGGAGGCATCGCCTTCGCCAAGTTCGCTGTCCTGGAAGCAGGCAAGGCGTATGCCACGAATGAGACAGCTGCCTTCGAGTCGATAGCGCGGGCCGATTGTCAGGGGTGCGCATCGATTGTGAAGGGAGTGAAAGACCAGCAGGCCCGGGATGAGCGCAACGCCCAGGTCAGGATGCTGGTCAAAGGTGCTCAGCTCTTCGAGCCACCAACTGAGTCGACCCTGGTCGTCGACGTGGTGGCCGTCGAGCAGGCCACCAGCGTGGTACGTGCCAGTGGGGAAGTGGTTCGAGCCCTTCCTGAGGAGCCACTGTCGCTTCGCCTGGGGCTGGTCTGGAACCAGGGCGGTTGGACGCTGGGCGAAATCAAGGTGGTCACATGAGCCGTCTACTCGTGGGCATGCTCTTGAGTTGCGTGCTGCTTGCTTTCGCTCCGCCAGCTGCGTGGGCTGACCACGGAGGTTCTCACAGCAATGGAGTGGGTAGCCAGCTCACGAATGACGGCATCAGCACTGGTGCGTCGGATTGGAATTGGAACGCCGGACCAAAGACCGGATCCGAAGCGAACGCTCCACGGCCGGGGGTGCAGCCGGCGTCGTTCTTGGATCAGTTCGAGTATCGAACGACGATGGCGTGCGGGAACCTGACCGACCCGGAAGCGAACATGAACCCCACCGGGTGCGGCTTGGCGCTGACGT
>WBZS01001232.1_pt1 | contig 21695 bp, 20 predicted proteins | sample 5204201 | NCBI WGS metagenome assembly WBZS01 (sample SAMN12344357, study PRJNA552823) | activated sludge metagenome | biome: Activated sludge suspended growth; feature: Nitrification reactor; material: Wastewater; isolation source: activated sludge from nitrification reactor of wastewater...
GATGTGAGGGTCGGGGCGGAGCCCCGACCCTCACATCACCCCATTTTTCGCCTGCCTCTTCCCGACAGGGCTCAACAGTTACTTCAATTCGTGAAATTCCTGGCAAAGAACCGTTCCTCGCGAATGAGATGCGATAGCCCCGGGTGGACCCGTCAGGTCGAAGGTTAGAATCGCAATTTGTGGCATAATCCACTTTCTATCGGCGACGACGGAAACGAGTACGCGTCGGAGCGCCCTCAGCGAGCCCGGGCGGGTGTGAGCCGGGTGGGCAGACCGATGCGGAAAATCCTTCCTGAGCTGCTGCCTGAAGAGGCGCCGGGTATCGGCGTCGAGTAAGGTTGGCCGGGGCCGCCCACCGTTATCCTGGGCGCGGGCGTGTTTGCGCTCGATCAAGGCGGCGGCCGAGAGGCCGCAACCAGGGTGGTACCGCGGGAGTCCCAGGCTCTCGTCCCTGATCGATTAGGGGCGGGAGTCTTTTCGTTAACCATGACCACGTTGCTCTTCCACACCGACGCTTATCTGCGCGACTTCACGGCAGCCGTGACCGCCGTCGAGGGCAACGCCGTGGCGTTGGATCGGACGGCCTTCTATCCCGGCGGCGGCGGTCAGCCGCATGATCTGGGCGCGCTGTTCGTCGGCGAGCACGCGCTCGCGGTCAGCAAGGTGCGCAAGACCGGCGACGTGGTCTGGCACGAGCTGGCGGGCGAAGGCCAGCCGGCTGTCGGCACGGCCGTGCGCGGCGTGCTCGATTGGGACCGGCGCCACAAGCTGATGCGTACGCACACGGCCATGCACATCCTGTGCGGCGTGATCTGGCGCGACTACGGCGCATCGGTGACCGGCGGCAACATGGAGCCGCTCCGCGGACGCATGGACTTCGAGTTCGAGTCGATGAAGCAGGAGTTCGTCAGGGAGATCGAAGCCAGGATCAACGTCGAGGTGGCCGCCGCGCGCGAGACCCGGGTGCGCAGCCTGCCGCGCGCCGAGGCCTTTGCGATCCCCGACCTGATCCGCACCAAGATCAACCTGCTGCCCGAAGGCATCGAGCAGGTGCGCACGGTCGAGATCGTGGGCCTCGACCTGCAGGCCGACGGCGGCACGCACGTGGCCAACACCCGCGAGGTCGGCCAGTTGACCATCGTCGACTACAAAAGCAAGGGCCGCATCAACAAGCGGCTGGAGATCGAGATCGGCTAGAGCGTTTGTACACGGATTGCACGGAGTGTGACGGAAGTCACGGATAGGGGGATGGATGGGGAAACTCATGCATGAGGAACTCACGTATGCCATCCGTGGCATGCTGATCGATGTGTACAAGACGCTCGGGCCTGGTTTTCGCGAGGAAACGTACAAAACTGCCCTCTCGGTCGAGGCAAGCCGACGCGGCGTGTCTGTGGCGCGCGAGGTGCCAATCGATGTGCACTATGACGGTCAGATCATCGACTCGTATCGTCTGGATCTGGTCGTTGACGGAAAGGTTGTGCTTGAGCTCAAGGCAATCGACGAGCTTCATCCGCGACACAAAGCACAGCTGTTGTCCTACTTGAAGGCTTCAGGCATGCGTGTTGGGCTGCTTGTCAACTTCGGTGGTGAACGGCTTCAGGTCGTGAGGATTGTCCACTAGATCAGATCCGTGACATCCGTCGGCATCCGTGTCATCCGTGTACAGAAAGAGGTCTTGATGTTCGAACCCGTCTCCCCGAACCCCAACTTCCCCGAGCAGGAGCGCGCGCGCCTGAAGTGGTGGAAGGAAACCGACTCCTTCAATCAGTTGCGCAAGCTGCGCGCCGGCGGACCGACCTGGTCGTTCACGGACGGCCCGATCACGGCCAACAACCCGATGGGCGTCCACCACGCCTGGGGCCGCACCTACAAGGACCTGTTCCAGCGCTACCGCGCCATGCGCGGCTTCGATCAGCGCTGGCAGAACGGCTTCGACTGCCAGGGCCTGTGGGTCGAGGTCAACGTCGAGAAAGACCTGGGGTTCGCGACCAAGAAGGACATCGAGGCCTACGGCCTGGCGCCCTTCGTCACGCTCTGCAAGCAGCGCGTGCTCAAGTTTGCGGCCGTGCAGACCGATCAATCGATCCGGCTCGGCATGTGGATGGACTGGAACGACACCGACCTGTTGCGCGAGCTGCACGACAAACTCGGCGATAACCCGAATGCCACGATGACGGTCCAGGGCCCGCTTGGCCCGGTGACCGGAACCGTCGAGCAGATCGTCGGCCGGCTCGGCCTGCCCGAGCTCGGCGGCTCGTACTTCACGTTCAGCGACAAGAACAACTACGACATCTGGAAGTTCCTGAAGTCGGCCAACGATCGCCAGTGGATCTACAAGGGCACCGACGTCATGCCCTGGTGCTGGCGCTGCGGCACCGGCATCAGCCAGCACGAAATCGTGACCGAGGGCTACATCGAGAAGTCCGATCCCGGCCTCACGGTGCGCTTCCCGCTGCTCGACCGCGCCGGCGAGTCGCTGCTCGTCTGGACGACCACGCCCTGGACCCTGACCTCCAACGTGGCCGCCGCGGTCGGCCCCGAGCTGACCTACGTGCAGGTCAAGCAGGGCGACGACGTGCTCTGGCTCTCGAAGGGTGCCACCGGCACGCTCAAGGGCAAGTTCGAGGTGCTCGGTGAGAAGCCGGGTAGCGAGCTCGTGGGCTGGCGCTACGCCGGCCCGTTCGACGAACTGCCCGCCGCGCAGAACCCCGGCGGCTGGGCCGAGCTCGGGCTGCGCCGGCTGTTCACGCACATCCCGGAGACGGCGGTGCAGGCCCATCACGTCATCGCGTGGGAGGCCGTCGGCGAGGCCGAGGGCACCGGCATCGTCCACATCGCGCCCGGCTGCGGCGCCGAGGACTTCGAGCTCGGCAAGGCCGAGAACCTGCCCGTGATCGCGCCGCTCGACGAGAACGGCATGTACATCGACGGCTTTGGCCCGTTCTCGGGCAAGCACGTCACCGAGGTGACCGACTCGATCGTCGCCAGCCTGAAGGAGAAGGGACGCTTCTACAAGCTCGAGCAGTACACGCACCGCTACCCGCAGTGCTGGCGCTGCGCGACACCCCTCGTCTTTCGCCTGGTCGACGAGTGGTACATCGGCATGGATGGGCTGCGTGGCCCGCTGCAGGACATCACCAACCAGATCCGCTGGATCCCGGACTTCGGCAAGGATCGGGAGCTCGACTGGCTGCGGAACATGCACGACTGGATGATCTCCAAGAAGCGCTACTGGGGTCTGGCGCTGCCGATCTGGGAGTGCGCGGGCTGCGGGCACTTCGACGTGATCGGCTCGCGCGAGGAGCTGCAGCAGCGCGCCATCGCCGGCTGGGAGGATTTCGACGGCCATTCGCCGCACCGCCCGCACATCGACGCGGTCAAGGTGGCGTGCTCGAAGTGCGGGGCGCCGACCGAACGCATCCGCGACGTCGGCAACCCGTGGCTCGACGCCGGCATCGTCTCGTTCTCGACGCTCGGCTACGGCGACGACATGGAGCGCTGGAACAAGTGGTTCCCGGCGGACTTCATCACCGAGTCGTTCCCGGGCCAGTTCCGCAACTGGTTCTACTCGCTGCTGGTCATGGCCGCCGGGCTTGAGAACAAGCCGGCTACCCGGACCGTGCTCGGCTTCGCGACGCTCCTGGCCGAGGACGGCCGCGCCATGCACAAGTCGTGGGGCAACGCCATCGAGTTCAACGAGGCGGCCGACACCATCGGCGCCGACGTCATGCGCTGGATGTACTGCAACCAGAAGTACGACGCCGACATGCTCTTCGGCTATCACGGCGCAGATGAGACCCGCCGTCGCTTCCTGCTGCCGCTCTGGAACGTCTATAGCTTCTTCGTGACCTATGCGCGCCTCGACGGCTGGAAGCCCGCCGCCGATCCGCAGGCAGCGGTCCGCGGTCTGCAGTCCGATCTCGATCGCTGGATCCTGGCCCGGCTGCAACAGCTGATCGCCGAGGTCGACGGCGCGCTGGATAGCTTCTACGTCTACCGCGCCACCCGACCGGTCGAGGAGTTCCTGGACGACCTGAGCAACTGGTACGTCCGCCGGTCGCGCCGCCGTTTCTGGCGCAGCGAGGCGGACGCCGACAAGCAGGCCGCCTACGCCACGCTCTACCACGTGCTCGTCACGCTGACCAAGGTGGTCGCGCCGATGGTGCCGTTCCTGACCGAGGAGCTGTACCAGAACCTGGTCCGGACCGTCGATCCCTCTGCCCCGCTCAGCGTCCACCACTGCGCCTGGCCGTTCGTCGACCCGGCGTTGCAGGACGAGCCCCTGCTCGCGGAGATGAGCGCGGCCCGCACCGTCGTCGCGCTTGGGCACGCGGTGCGCGCGGCCGGCAACCTGAAGGTGCGCCAGCCGCTCGGCCGCGTCGTCGTCGTCGCGCCGCCGGACCAGCACGCCCGGCTACGGCACATGAGCGGCCTGATCACCGATGAGCTCAACGTCAAGGCGCTTGAGTTCGCGGCCAACGAGGCCGAGCTGGTGAGCTACAAGCTCATGCCCGACAACCGCACGCTGGGCAAGAAGTTCGGCGGGCTCTTCCCGAAGGTGCGCGCCGCCCTGGCCGCGATCGATGCCAGTGCGGCTGTCGCTACCCTGCGCTCGGGTGCGCCGCTGACGCTCGAAGCCGATGGGCAGACGGTGGAGCTCCTGGCCGCAGACGTGATCATCACGCCCCAGCCCAAGGCCGGCTTCGCGGTCAGGGCCGAGGGTGAATTCGTCGTCGCGCTCGACACGGCCATCACGCCCGAGTTGCGGGCCGAAGGCCTGGCGCGCGAGTTCGTCCGCCGCGTGCAGGATCTGCGCAAGACCGCGGGCTTCGAGATCTCGGACCGGATCCAGATCACGTTCACGGCCAGCCCCGACCTGGCGGCCGCGGCCGGCGCGCATGCCGGGTACATCCAGGCCGAGACCCTGGCGGTCAGCCTGGCCGCGGGCGCGGCGCCGTCCGGCGCGGCAGTGGCCGAAGATGCCTTCGACGGCGAAACGCTGAGCGTGGCGGTCGTCAGGGCTTGAGATACCGGGAGTGTCCCGCTGTGTCCCGATGTCGGGACCAGCGGGACACTCCCGGTATCTGCTTGACGATACAATCCTCTGATACGCCATGACCGCCCTTCGCAAACTCCTCCACTTCATCTCCCCCTACAAAATCCCGGCCGTGATCGCGATGGCGCTGCTTGTGACCCAGGTCTTCACCGATCTGGCGATCCCGCGCCTGATCCAGCGCATCGTCGACGAGGGCATCAAGCAGAACGACATGGGCGTAGTGCTCCAGACCGCGGGGCTGATGCTCGGCGCCACGGCGCTGAGCACGGTCTTCGCGTTGGGCAACAATCGCTTCTCGGTCCTGGTCGGCGAGGGCATGGCCCGCGACCTGCGCGACGCCCTTTTCGTCAAGATCCAGTCGTTCGCCTATGGCGACATCGACAAGTTCACGACCGGCAACCTGATGGTGCGGCTGTCGAGCGACACCGGCGCGGTTCAACGCGTGTTTCAGATCTCGCTACGGATCGGCACGCGCGCGCCATTGATGATGATCGGCAGCCTGATCCTGATGTTCGTCACCAGCCGGGATCTGTCTCTGACGCTGCTCCCGCTGCTGCTCGTGACCAGCGCCGTCATCGTGTTCTTCAGCGTGCGCATGGAGCCGCTGTTCTGGAGCGTGCAGCTCAAGCTCGACCGCCTCAACACCGTGTTGCAGGAGAACATCGCCGGCGCCCGGTTGGTCAAGGCCTTCGTGCGCGACGATCACGAGCGCGGCCGGTTTGCGTCCGCCAACGCCGACTACACCCAGCGCAGCGTCGAAGTGATGCAGTTCATGTCGGCGATGACGCCGGTGTTGACGTTGTTCGTCAATGCCGGCATGGTGGTCGTGGTCTACTTCGGCGGCGTGCGCGCGATCGGCGGCGCCCTGACCGTCGGCCAGATCATGGCCTTCTATAACTATCTGCTCAATACGCTCAATCCGCTCATCCTGACCGGTTTGCTGGCCAACACGTGGGCCAACGGCATCGCCTCGGCCCGGCGCGTCAACGAAGTGCTCGACACGATGCCCGAGGTGCAGGATCGACCCGGCGCGGGTGATCTGCCCGAACCGGTGCGCGGCCGTGTGACGTTCACGGACGTGTCCTTCCAATACAACGGCATGGCGGCCACGGGCGAACGCGATCAATCGGTGTTGGCGGGCGTCAACCTCGAGGTCGCTGCGGGGCAGACTCTGGCGATCCTGGGCGCGACCGGGGCGGGCAAGACCTCGTTGATCAACCTGATCCCGCGGTTCTACGACGTGGCGGGCGGCCGGGTGTCGGTCGACGGCATCGACGTCCGCGACGTGCGGCAGGAGTCGCTCGTGGCCCACGTCGCCCTGGTGCCGCAGGAGGCCATCCTGTTCACGGGCAGCGTGCGCGACAACATCCGCTACGCGCGACCGACGGCCACCGATGCGGAGGTCGAAGCGGCCGCCCAGGCGGCCCAGGCCCATGACTTCATCCTCAAACTGCCGGACGGCTATGACACGTCGGTGGCCGAGCGTGGCGTGAACCTCTCGGGCGGGCAGAAGCAACGCGTGGCGATCGCGCGCGCCGTGCTGGCGGACCCGGCCATCCTGATCCTCGACGACAGCACCAGCGCCGTCGACGTCGAGACCGAGAGCCGCATCCGGGCGGCTTTGCGCGAGCGTCGCGCCGGCCGCACCACGGTCGTGGTGGCCCAACGCATCAGTTCGGTGCTCTCGGCCGACCAGATCGTGGTGCTCGACAAGGGCACGGTCGCGGCGGTCGGCACGCACGCCGACCTGCTCGAACACAGCCCGATCTACCAGGAGATCTACGAATCACAACTCGGCGTCGCCGTGCGCGAAACGCTCGACGCCGAGGCGGGAGGCCGCTCATGACGGCCACGCGCGCCCGTGTCCAACGACACGGCGTCGGCCCGGCGCCGGCGCAGCCCGGGAAGTTCGAGAGCGCCGGCGACCCCAACCGCGCGCTGCAGCGTCTGCTGCCGTATCTCGCGCCGTACTGGCCGATCCTGACGCTGGTGATGATCATCGTGCTGGTGACCACGCTGTTGGGCCTGCTCGGGCCGTACCTGCTCGGTCAGGCCATCGACGTCTTCATCGGCGGCGGCGACGTGCCCGGGCTTGCGACCGTCGCGTTCGAGTTGCTGGGCGTGTACGTGATCTACAACGTCTTGCAGGCCGGCGCGGCCTGGGCGATGGCGCGCGTCTCGCAACGCGCGTTGCGAGATCTGCGACGCGACCTCTTTGGGCATCTGCAGGCGCTGTCGATCGGCTTCTTCGACACGCAGCCGGCGGGCGAGTTGATGAGCCGGTTGACCAACGACATCGACGCCATCAACCAGGCTGTCTCGCAGAACGTGATCTCGCTGGTGGCCAGCGTGTTGACCATGGGCGGCATCCTGATCACCATGTTCGTGCTCGACCGTTGGCTCGCGCTCGCGGCGCTGCTCGTGGTGCCCGTGATGCTGTGGTTCGCGGATTTCGTCGCCCGATACACGCGGCGCGGGTTCCGGGCGCTGCAGAAGGATCTGGGCAGCCTGAACGCCGTGACCGAGGAGACGCTCAGCGGCCAGAAGGTCGTCAAAGCCTTCCGGCGCAGCGACGGCGCGATCCAGGAGTTTCGCGCGCACAACCAGGCCGTCTACACCGCCGCCGTCTCGGCCAATACGTACGCCTTGATGCTGATGCCGCTGACGAACGTGCTCGGCAACTTCTTCGTGATCGTGCTGGCCGGCCTCGGCGGCTGGCTGGCGTTGCAGGGCCTGGTCACCGTCGGCTTAATCGCGACCTTCATCAACTACGGCCAGAACTTCATCCAACCGTTGCGCCAGCTGGCGACGCTGTACAACTCGATCCAGGCCGCGCTGGCCGGCGCGGAGCGCGTCTTCGAGATCATCGACACGGCGCCCGAGGCGCCCGACCCGGCGCATGCGGCGCCGCTCGACGACATCCACGGCCACGTCGAGTTCGACGACGTCACCTTCGGGTATCGGCCGGACAATCCGGTGCTCAAACACATGACGCTCGAGGCCCGTCCGGGTCAGGTCGTCGCCCTGGTGGGTCCGACCGGCGCGGGCAAGACCACGGTCATCAACCTGCTCACGCGGTTCTACGAGATCCAGGGCGGGCGGATCCTGCTCGACGGCCGCGACTTGCGCGAGATCCGCAAGGCCGATCTGCGCCGCAGCCTGGGCATCGTGCTGCAGGACACGTTCTTGTTCGCCGACACGGTGCTCGAGAACATCCGCTACGGCCGGCTCGAGGCGACCGACGCCGAGGTCATGCACGCGGCCGAGTTGGCCGACGCCGATCACTTCATCCATCAGCTGCCGAAGGGTTACCACACCGTGCTCACCGAACGGGCCGGCAACCTCAGCCAGGGTCAGCGCCAGCTGCTCGCCATCGCACGTGCCATCCTGGCCGACCCCGCGATCCTGATCCTGGACGAGGCCACCAGCAGCGTCGATACCCGGACCGAAGTGCGCATCCAGCGCAGCCTGCTGCGGCTGATGAAAGGCCGCACCAGCTTCGTCATCGCGCACCGCCTGAGCACGATCCGCGACGCCGACAACGTCGTCGTCATCGATCGCGGTCAGATCGTCGAGCAGGGCACCCACGACGCGTTGATGTCCCGGCGCGGTTTCTACTATCAGCTCCACCTCAGCCAGTACAAGGGGCTGGAGATCTAGCAGCTGGGCTCGATACCGGGAATGGCCGGATATGGCCGGATATCGCCGCAAAGTGCGGATATCCGGCCCTGTCCGCGTATCGTCACCAACGCAACACATCGGTCCCTCGCCGCGTCTTTCGGGCTTTCCTCAAGAACTGCCCCTTGTTTCGAGGCCAAGAAATCGGATACACTCTGGCGCAATTCAAACCAGATGTTGGTTTGGTGGAATTCTCAGGTTAGTTTGGTCCCCGTGTCGGTGTCGAATCCGGGCAGTGTCGAGCGTCGGTAGGTTAAGCGGTTCGAACAAGCCAATCACACAAGGAGACGACATCATGCAATACCTGCTGCTGATCTATCAGGACGAGAAGCTGGATGCCAACATGTCCAAGGCGGAACAAGACGCCTGGATGGGCGAATGGTTCGCCTACGACAAGCTGATCCGCGAGGCCGGAATCAGCGCCGCCGGCGACGCCCTGCACCCGACCTCGACGGCCACCACCGTGCGGCTCGACGCCGGCAAGACCGTGACCACTCACGGCCCCTTCGCCGAAACCAAGGAGCAACTCGGCGGCTACTACGTGCTCAAGTGCAAGGACCTCGACGAGGCCATCAGTTGGGCGGCCCGCTGCCCGGGCGCACGTATGGGCTCGATCGAGCTCCGCCCGATCGTCGATTTCAGCCAGGGTGGTTGAGTCCGACTTCAACGCGCAATGTTGACCCCTGAAGCGATCCTGGGTGAACTGGAAGCCGTACGCGCAGAGACGCTCCGCCGCCTGGCGCCGCTGACGCAGGCGCAACTCGACCAGCGACCACCCGCGACGCCTGAGAACAGCGGCGCCTGGTCGCTGGGCGAGATCTTCGTGCACATCGCCAGCGACGAGATCTACCTGCGCGAATTGATCGCCCGACCGCTGCTCGAGGGCGTCCAGCCGCCGGAGGGCGTGGGCTTCAGGCCCCCGCCCCCGGTTGCTGGTCTGCCCAAGGACGTGATCGAATTCTGGTTCGAGCGGGCGCGGAGCGTCACGCGTCGTCTGCTGCGCGAATGGCCGGCCGAGGCCGATGGGACGTCGCGCCATGATGGCGGCCTGGTCGCGCTGTTTGGTGGATCGTCGCTGAACGCGCTCGAATGGCTGGAGTCTTTTGGCGGCCATGAGGCTTTCCATCACCAGCAGATCGACGCCGTATCGCAGATCGTCACGGATGTCGAGGCCGACGCATGACCGCAGCCCGCTCAAAGCGCTCACCCGCCGATCGCACCAGACGGATGGAATGGCACAAACCGCCCCCCGATCTGGTGGAACGGTTCAACGCAGCTTTGCCCGTCCATCCCGAGGCCCGTCCGCGCAAGATGTTCGGCTACCCGGCCTGTTTCGTCAACGGGCACTTCTTCGTCGGCCTTCACAACGACGACGTGATCGTGCGCCTGCCCGGCGACCTCAAGGACCGATTCCCGGAGCTTCAACAGGCCGCGCGTTTCGACCCGATGGGGACGGGCAAGGGGTTGAAGGACTGGTGGTTGATCCCCGAGACGATCACGGGCGACGGCCAGCGTTTGGCGGCCTTCTTTACTGCGACGTTTTCTGAAGTGCGGGCTCTGCCGCCCAAGGCGCCCAAAGCAAAGGCCGCCCCGAAAAGCACCCGGAGGATTCCATGAGCAGCGTAGACAAGGCCATTGAAAGCCAGCTCGAGAACATCCAGAAGCGCTCGGGCAAAACCCTGGCGCAGTTGTACGCGTTGGTGCGCAAAAGCGGTCTGACCAAACACGGGGAGATCCGCGACCTGCTCAAACGCGAGCTCAAGATGGGGCACGGCGACGCGAACCAGGTCGCTCTGCAGTACCTCAAATCCACGACCGACAACCCGGCAGCCACCCCGACTGCGGATGTGTTGGACGAGATCTACGCTGGTGGCAAAGCCGAGCTGCGCCCGATCCACGCAGCCGTGATGAAGGTCGTGACCGGTTTCGGGCCCTTTGAGGTCGCGCCCAAGAAAGGGTACGTCAGTCTGCGACGCAAGAAACAGTTCGCCATGCTTGGGCCCGGCACAAAGGGCCGGGTCGAGTTGGGTCTCAACATGAAGGGCGTCGGGCCGACCGAGCGGCTCATCGAACAGGCGCCGGGCGGAATGTGTCAATACAAGGTGTACCTCACGAACGCCAAGGAAGTCGATCGAGAGTTGATCGGCTGGATCAAGATCGCGTTCGAGAGCGCCGGGCCGTAGACCACGACCGGCGTGTGTTCTTCAAAGGAGCTCATGCGATGCCGACCAAAACCACTTCAAAGGCCGCCAAGCCCGCCAAGGCCAAGCCCGCGCTCAAGCCGAAGCCGGCGTCGAAACCAGCTGCAAAAGCGGCCGGAGCAGCCGGCGGCGGAAAACGCTCCGCCGGGCACGGCGCCGGCACCCGCGAGGATCCCTGGCGCCTTCAAACCGCCAATGGCGGGTCGGAGTACACCATGTACCGCGATGAGACCCTCGACCCGCCCGCGCTGGTCTGCAAGGTCGGCAGCACCGAGCTGCGTTATCACTTGAGCTGCATCCAGGACCTGCACGCGATGCTCAAGAAGCACGGCGACTGGATGCCCCTGGGCGCCGCCGACGAGCAGAAGCCGGCGGCTGAAGGCACCGTCGAGTCCTGGGGTCGCTCGCCCAAGAACCCGGTCGGCGGTTGGTACGGGCTCAAGAAGGGCCTGCGCGGACGTTTCGGCATGTACCTGCCGCCGCTGCTCGAGGTGCTCGGTCTGGTCGAGCTCGAACACAACCCCAAGAACAACCGCGTCCGTGCGCGCTGAGGAGAGGCTCATGGCTGCTACTGAAAAAGCCCAGGTCACGAAGAGCACGTTTCGGATGGAGTACGCGATTCGCGGCCTCATCCAGGCCAAACCCGAACGGATCTGGTCCTTGCTGACCCAAGCCGCCGACTGCCCGCGCTGGAATTCAACGATCCAGAGCATCGACGGCAAAATCGCGGCCGGCGAGAAGATCAAGCTGGTCGCCAGGATCGCGCCGGACCGCGTGTTCAACCTGACCGTCAGCGCGCTCACACCCAATGCGTCGATGGTCTGGCGCGACGGGACGGCGCCGATGTTCACGGGCGTGCGCACCTTCACCCTGACGCCGCAATCCGCCGGCGCCACGGAGTTCGCGATGGCCGAGGTGTACAGCGGCCTGATGCTGCCTATGATCGCGGGCTCGCTGCCCGACTTCAGACCGACCTTCGAACAATATTTGAGTGATCTGAGGCGCGCTGCGGAGCAATCGCCGGGCTGAGCCCCGTGGCTTGCGCGGCCGCTCGGCTTCTACACGGCTCTCGAGCGCGGGCGCCGGCGATACGATTGAGACGATGTCAGATGAAGTTCGCGCCGCCGTTGAGCGTGCCCATCACCGGGAGTACGGCCAGATCCTGGCCACCCTGATCGGCTGGCTCGGCGATATCGACCTGGCCGAGGAGGCGGTTCAAGACGCCTTCGTCGCCGCGCTCGAGCATTGGGGCCGTGACGGCGTCCCGTACAAACCGGGCGCGTGGCTGACGACGACGGCGCGGCGCAAAGCGCTCGACCGCATTCGTCGCGCGCAGTCGGCGCCCATCGACCCCGAGGCGCTGGAGAACGTCGCGACTCGCGACGACGACGGCGCGATCGGCGAGATCCCGGACGAGCGGCTCAAGCTGATCTTCACCTGCTGCCATCCGGCGTTGCCGCCTGAGGGTCAGGTGGCCCTGACGTTGCACACGCTCGGCGGTCTGACCACCGACGAGATCGCGGCGGCGTTCCTGGTCCCTGTGCCGACACTCGCGCAGCGACTGGTGCGTGCCAAGCGCAAGATCAAGACCGCCGGCATCCCGTACGACGTGCCGCCCGCGCACCTGCTCGCTGAACGGCTCGAAGCCGTTCTGGCCGTGATCTATCTGATCTTCACCGAAGGCTACGCGGCCACCTCCGGCGACGCCCTGATTCGACACACGCTGTGCGACGACGCGATCCGTCTGACGCGCGTGCTCGCCCTGCTCATCCGCCAGACCGCCACTGATGTGCCCGAGCCGCAGCACGCCGAGGTGCTCGGCCTGCTGGCCTTGATGTTGCTGCACCATTCGCGCCGCGCCGCACGCGTGCGGCCCGACGGCGGCTTGATCCTCCTCGAACAACAAGATCGGTCGGCTTGGGATGCGCGCCTGATCCAGGAGGGTCTGGTGGGGGTCGAGGCGGCTCTGCAGATGCGACACCCCGGGCCGTACCAGATCCAGGCCGCGATCAGCGCCGTGCACGCGCGCGCCGCGGCGGCGGCCGACACCGACTGGCGCCAGATCGTGTTGCTCTACGGGCAGCTGCGGCGTTTCACCGACACGCCGGTCGTGCGGCTCAACCAGGCCGTCGCGGCCTCGCTGGCGTTCGGGCCCGGCCTCGGTCTGCGCCTGACCGATCTGCTGGAGGACTCGCTCCGCGACTACGCGCCCCTGCACCTGGCGCGCGCCGACATGCTCCGCCGCCTGGACGAGCGCGAACCCGCGCGGGCGGCGTATGCGCGCGCCCTGGCGTTGACCCAGAATCAGGTCGAACGGGCTCACATCCAGCAGTTAATGGAATCGCTGAGCGCCTGAACTGCCGGCACGCTTTGCTTCGGCGTCAAGGACATCGGGGCTCATCGGGACGCTCCCGATGTCTGGTTGCGCTTTCGCCGTGCCCACGCGACAATCACCGACACGGATCGCCCACCTCCTTTGCCATGAATCGCACCGACCGTCTCCTGGCCCTGATCCTCGAGCTGCAACGCGGCGGGCCGCGCACTGCCGCCGAGCTGGCCGCCGTCTTCGAAACCAGCAAGCGCACGATGTATCGCGACCTCGACGCCCTTGGCGAGGCGGGTGTGCCGATCATCAGCACGCCCGGGCGCGGCTACGAGCTGGATCCGGATTACTTCCTGCCGCCGCTGCGGTTCACGCCCGATGAGGCCACGCTGCTGTTGCTCGGCGCCGATTTCATGGCCCAGAACTTCGACGCGCAGTATCGGGCCGCCGCCCAGGTCGCGGGCGTCAAGATCGAGGCCGTGTTGCCGCAGGCCACCCGCGCCGAAGTCGCCTACCTGCGCGAGAACATCCGCTTTGTGTCCGATGATCTCCCCGGAGAGCCCGAGGCGCAGCTCGCGGTGCGCGATCGTCTGCGTCTGTTGCGGCGCGCCATCGTGGCGCGGCAGCGTCTGCGCTTTCGCTACTTCGCGCGCCAGTCGCAGAAGAGCCAGCCCGGCGAGTGGCGCGAGGTCGACCCGTACAGCCTGGCCAACGTCGGCGGCTCGTGGTATCTGGTCGCGCTCGATCATGCGCGGGAGGATCTGCGCAACTTTCGGCTCGATCGAATCGAGTCGGTCATGGTGCTGGCCCGGTCGTTCGCGCGGCCCAAACACTTCCGCGGCGGTCGCGCACAGGCGGACGATCTCAAGCTGACGGTCCGCGTGCGTTTCGCACCCGGCGTCGCGCGTTATGCGCAGGAGGCACGGCCGTACTACTGGGTCTCCGATCACGCCGATGACGCCGGCCTGACGATGACGCTGCGCGTGCGGGGTCTGGACGATTTGTTGGGCTGGCTCTTGAGCTGGGGCGATCAGGTGCAGGTGCTCGAGCCTGTCGCGCTCCAGACCCGGGTGCGCGCGGCCGCGCTGGCCATCGCCGCGCGCTACGGCGTCGGCTGAGCCTGCCGCGACCTTGGCCGCAACCGTCGCCCGGCGTGCGTTAATTCAGGCACCACACCACGGCCCGGCAGCCAACACCGTCGGGCACAGGAGAACTCACCATGGCCCCGCGACGCACCGCTCACAAGCGTATCCTCAACTGCCTGCCCTCGACCAAGACCGAGCAAGATTGGACGTTCGCCACGGCGCGCGCCGCGGACGTGTTAGCCGCCGCCGGCCCGCTGCCGACCAGCGTCGACCTGCGCGAATCGTGGTGGGCCATCGGCGACCAGGGCGTCACGGGCTCCTGCGTCGGCTGGGCCACGGCTGATTCGGTGCTGCGCTGGCACTTCGTCAAAGCCGAGGAGCTCGGCAAGGCCGACAAGCTGTCGCCGCGCTTCATCTGGATGGCGGCTAAGGAGACCGACGAGTTCGTGAACCGGCCGACGACGTTCATCGAGAGCGACGGCACCAGCCTCAAGGCCGCGCTCGACATCGCGCGCAAGTACGGCGTGGTCCTCGACAAGGTGCTGCCGTTCAAGTCGCGCCGCTTGTACCAGGGCGGCGCCGATGCGTTCTACGCGATCGCCGCGCAGCTGCGCATCGCCAGCTACTTCAACCTGGCGCGCGACCTGACGCAGTGGCGAATCTGGCTGGCCAACAACGGCCCGATCCTGACCCGTCTCGACGTCGATGCGACCTGGGATAACGCCAAGGCGACGGGCGGCAACCTCGACGTCTATCAACCGGCCACGACCCGTGGCGGCCACGCCGTAGCCCTGGTCGGCTATACGGCCGACCGCTTCATCGTGCGCAACAGCTGGGGCACCCAGCTCTGGGGCGACAAGGGCTTCGGGTACGCCTCGATCTCCTATGCCCAGGCGGCCTTCACCGAGGCCTACGGCGTCTCGCTCTAGATCGCGGATCGGGCAGCGGGCCGGACCATTTTTGCCGGCCCGCCGCCAGTTTTTTGGCTGTTGCCATAGGGGTGTCACACGCCCCGCCTACGCTGTGTCTATCGGTTTATCCTGAAAGGACACAGCGAGATGAAGAACACACTCAACTGGTTCGAACTGCCGGTCGTGGACATGGATCGCGCGGCCCGGTTCTACGAGCAGCTGCTCCAGGGTTCGGTCCGGATCGAGACGGCGGCCGGCGAGCCCAACGGGATCCTGCCCTACGAACAGCCCGGGGTCGGCGGAGCCCTGGTGCTCCGCGACGGCTTCAAGCCGGGCGCGGGCGGCGGTCTGATCTACTTCAACGTGACCGGCCAGTTGGACGCGGCGGCCGAGCGCGCCGTTCGCGCCGGCGGCACCCTCGTCATGCCGCCCTCGGAGCCGTTTCCCTTCGGCCGGATCGCGATCGTGGTCGACACCGAGGGCAATCAGATCGGTCTGCATTCCGACTGACTCCACAGGCGCCTGGCTGCCCGCGATGGATCACCTTGCGGGCAGCCAGGACCGTCGTGCCTCATCAAGGTCCATCGGGACGCGCCCGATGGCTCAGGGCTGTCCATATCGCCATGACCACGCTCACTATTTCCCGCGCTTATACGGCGCAATACCCGGATCCGATCCGATTTCGGGCCGGCGAGACCCTTCAGCTGTCCGGCAAGGTCGACGCCTGGGACGATCACGCAGAGTGGATCTGGCTGTGGGCGACCGCGCCTGACGGTCGAGAGGGTTGGGTGCCGGCCGAGGTCGTCGACGTGCCCGACCCGCGCGACCCGGGCGCGCGTCCGGCACATGCCCGGCGCGACTACGACGCCCGTGAGTTGACGGTCGCGGTCGGCGAGCGTGTCGAGTCGCTCGAAACCGTCGGCGGCTGGCATCTCTGCCGCGCCGCCGACGGCCGCGTCGGCTGGGTGCCGGTCAGCCATGTGTAGGGAGACCGCCGGCCGCGGGCTCGAGACCACTGTCCACTTGATCATCGGCGACCCACGGTGAAAGTTCACTCAGCGACTCTTGGGGATAAGGCTCCCAGGGCACACGTGCCGTTTGCGATCTCGAGAGGCGCGACCGCCTATGCCATCCTGTGGGCCAACCATGACTGCCCACAGGCGCGTTGAATGAGTCTGCGGCATGACTGCCGCGGGTTCACTCGGCGGGTTGGATTGCCAACACGGTTGGCCCTCAGGAAGACATGCAGGGCGAAGCGCCCCGATGGGTCAATGGTCAGTCGTCCAGTGTGTTTGGTCGACCTCGTCCAGCCTTTGTCGTACCACCCATCCTGTCCAGACGCTACAGGCGCCGGGACGACCATCCGTCGTCGGCGGATTTCAAGAGACCCTCATGCCTCTCCAACATCTCATCGGTCGACTGACCCCCGTTCAACCGTTCGACTTCGCCAGGAGCCTGGCCTTCATCGGCGGGTTTCCGCCCACCCGAGACGAACAGTCGCAGGAAGCGCTGTCCATGACGAAGGGCGTGATGATCGCCGGACGGCCGGTCGTCTTCCGAGTGACGGATGCGGGCGCGGACCTGCGCTATGAGGCGTGGTCCGAGGGCGAGCTCGAGGCGGTCCGCCCGGTGCTTGAGGATCGCCTGCGCTTTTTCCTCAGCCTGGACGACGACCTCGAGCCCTTCTACGCCGTCGGCCGTCGAGACCGGTCGTTCGCGCCGCTGGTCGAGGCCCTGCACGGTTTTCACCAGGTCAAATTCATGACGCCGTTTGAGAACGCGGTCTGGGCGGTGCTCACCCAGCGCAACCCGATGCCGATGGCGCGGCGGATGAAGGCGGCGCTGATCGCCGCCCGCGGCGCAACGTTGACGCTCGACGGCATCGGCTACCCGATCTTCCCGCAGGCCGACCAGCTGGCCGGGCTCAGCGAGGTCGAGCTGGCGGAGGTCATCGGCCACAAGCCGAAGGCGGCCTATCTGGCCGGCGTGATCGCGGCCTTCGTGCGTGCCGATGAGGGCTGGCTGCGTTCGGCGCCGACGCTCGAGGTCGAGGCCTGGTTGCGCGGCATCAAGGGCATCGGCCCGTGGTCGGCCGGTTTCATCCTGATCCGCGGTCTGGGGCGTATGGACGCGCCGCTCGACGCGATCGACGAGTTGGCCCAGGCCGTGGGCCGCGTGTATTTCGCCGGACGACCCGCGACGGCGCGCGAGATCACGGCCCTTGCGGCGCCGTACGGCGCCTGGCAAGGCTACTGGGCGCATTACCTGAGGGGAGCCGGCGCGGCGTTGGGGCAGGCGCCGGCGATGCGCTCGGCCTGAAAACGGCAGGATCAGGCCTCGGCGCGGTCGCAGCAGGCGTCCAACCGCGCGGCTTCGAGCGCTTGTAGGTCGCGATAGTAGGCCGGTCCCGCACACGCACGACACAGCGGGTGGCCGTCGCGCACGATCTCGCGTTCGTTGAGGATCTCTTCTCCGCAACGCGCGCACGTCACACGATAACCGGCGCGGCTGACCAGCGCCTCGAGCGAGAGCGTCAGCGTGACGGGCGTCGCGACGAAGAGCTCGGCGTCGGCCAGTCGCTGGTACCCCAGCAACTGCGCCTGCCAGCGGTTTGCGGCTTCAGGCGCCAGTGCGCGCGCCCGTTGGCGCGCCTCGGGGTGCGGGTGGAGCCGCACAGCGCATCCGGTGAAGGTGTCGATGAACGTCGCCGCGACCTTGCCGTAATCCTCGACGCGTAACGTGCGCCGGCCCGTCCAGCAGTTTGCGGCCACCGCGACGCCGTCGGCGAAGCAACCGTCGGTCTCGACGATCGTCAGGATCCGTTTCGACTCGAAAGGCTGCGGCACGGAAAGCCCCAGACGCTCGCCGCCGAGCAGTCCCATGCGCACGCCCAACACCTGTCGCGGGCAGAGATGGCGATGGAGCTCCGAACTTCTTTCGAGCAGGGCGGTGACGGGTTCGGTCATGGCGTAGCGACGGACTTCGGGTCAGACGGGTGCGGGCGGCGGAGAAACCGCCCGCACCCGTCGAAGGATTGGCATCAGTACAGGTTGCCGATGTTGCCGCCCGAGGTGAGCATCAACATGAAGAACGCGGCTCGGCCGAAGAACTCGCCGAAGAGCACCAGCACCGGCAGCCAGCCGGGGATGCGGCGGGTGCGCGCGACGGCGATCAGGGGCACGACCAGGCCGATGAGGATGAACATCCAGTACAGGGGCGAGCTCAGGAAGGCCCGGCCCGTGGCGGCCACGACGGCGTCGCCCGAGAGCCACACGCACGGCACCGCCAGATAGATCACCAGACTGATCAGGGCGCCGGTCGAGAAGAACCAGGCGACCAGGCCTTGCTTGGCCTCCGGCGCGAAGAAGCTCGCGACGGCGCTCCCGGCCGTTGCGGCCGTCAACATGAAGAACACGAAAGGCCAGATGTTGTTGATCGCGGGCTGGCCGGCCGGGGCGTAAGTCATGCCCATCATCGCCAGCGCCACGACGCCGACCACCGCAATGCTCTTCAGCAACCAGCCGTTGACGGGCCCACGCAACGCAGACCACAAGGCAAGCGCCACAAGCACGCCGAACACGATGAAGGCCAGGATCTCGCGGCTCAGCCAGGCCGTCCCCACGTTGGTCAGAATACGCCAGACCGACTCGGGATGGCCGAGGTGGAAGAACGACGCCAGCACACCGGCGACGAGCAGGCCCGCGATCGTGCCCCACTCGGTTGTCGGGCGCTGCGGGCCGTCGGCCGTCTGCCACTGGCGGATGGCCGACAGAACGGCCACGCCGACCGCGGCCTGGGTCAGCAGGGTGAACAGGATCAGAGGCAAGGACAGGGTTTCCATCACGACTCCCTCCGCACGATCTTGGGTTGCTCAGGCAGGGTGAAACGCGTCGACGGGCCGACCTCCGGACGATGCGGGAAGCCGGGCGGGAACTGGATCGCGCTCGGGTCGTCGAACGTGTTCAGGTCGACCAGGCTGAGCGCACCAGTCGGGCAGCCCTGCACACAGGCCGGCTGTAGCCCGGCGTCGAGGCGCTCCCAGCACAGCGAACACTTTTCGGCCTTCTTGGTGTTCGGGTTGTACTGCGGCACGCCGAACGGGCAGGTGTGCAGACACTGCTGGCAGCCGATGCACAGGTCCGGGTGATGGACGACGACGCCGTCGTCGCGCTGGGTGTATGCGCTGGCCGGGCAGCCCTCGAGACAGGGCGGGTTGTCGCAGTGGTTGCAGGCCAACGACATCCACGCGCGGTCGCGATGCGGATAGATCGCCTCGCTGACCGGATAGACCTTGCGCCAGACGATACCGGCTTCCTGGTGATATTGGTTTTTGCACGCCATGGCGCAGGTGTCGCACCCGATGCACAGCGCCATGTTGACGTGAAAGGCGTAACGTTTGCTCATGTCTTGATCTCCTACGCCGCGACTTTCTCGATGTCCGCGAACTGGTCGTGGATCGCCACGCCCGGCGAACCGGTCTTGTAGGCGCCCATATCCGACGAGGTGTCGTCGACCAGCAGGTTGACGTTGAACGCGTTCTTGGCGCTGAACCAGGCCTCATACATCAGCAACGTATCGGCCGGGACGTTGTTGGTCAGCTGCGCCTTCAACTTGACCTCGCCGGTCGGGTTGAAGACCCGCACGGTATCGCCGTCGACGATTCCCTTGGCGCCGGCCGTCTTCGGATGGACGTACACCAGCGGCTCCCGGTTGAGGTCGTGCATCCAGTCGAGGTTCTGGAATTGCGAGTGCAGGCCGTGCTTGGAGTGCGGCGTGAGCAGGCGCAGCGGCGCGTAGGCCTCGCGCCCGGCCTTGTACTCGGGCAGGGCGGTGTGTCCGTTGGTCTGCGCGATCTCCGACTTGAACTCGTATTTGCCCGAGGGCGTCGCGAACTTCAGGTCCGACCACGAGGCCGACGAAGGCAGTTTGGCCTTTGCCGCGCCCTTGCGCAGGTCTTCCCAGGAAGTGATGCCGAAGAGCTGGTAGATCCCGTCGTTGAACTCCTTGACCATCATCTCCTTGGCGTCGATGTTCTGCGGGAACGTGCACGAGCCGGACTGCTTGGCGTTGAGCGCAGCCGAGAGCGCCGAGGCGATCTCGATGTCCGACTTGGTCTCGAACAGCGGCTTGATCGCCTGCTCATTCAGGTGCAGCCAGTAATGCCAGTACGAGACGTTGACGGTCCAATCCTCGAACGGTGTGACGGTGGGTAGCACGATGTCGGCTTGCTCGACCGTCGGGTTGAAGAACAGGTCGACGGCCACGATCATCTCGACCTTCTCGAAGGCCTTGAGGATCTTGGTCTTGTCGAAGTCCTGGCTGATCACGTTCTTGTTGGCCACCCACAGCAACCGCACCGGCGGGTCCTGGGCGTCCAGGATCTCCTGCCCGATCTTGTTGATGTTGAACGTGCGGTCGGTGTAGGAGGCGGCCGCGTCGGCGCCCTGGCCGGTGTCGAACTCGCCCTTCGGGCCAGTCGCGCCGGTATAGCCGACGGAGCCCTCGGGCGCCGCCTGCACCATGGCGTTGTAGTTGAAGCCCCAGGTGAACAGGTGCCCGTAGCGGGCGCCGCCGCCGGGTTTGCCGACGTTGCCGGTCATCGCGACAAGCGCGTCGATGGCCCGAACGTTGACGCCGCCGTTGACGTGGCGCTGCATGCCGTAGCCGATCCAGATCGTGGCCGGGTCGGCCGCCGCGAACTCCTCAGCCACGCGCTTGACCACGTCGACCGGGAGCCCGGCCTGCTCGGCGCCCCACTCGACCGTGACGTTGGCCTTGATGTAGGCCTCGTATTCGTCGTAGCCGAGACCGTTGGCCGCGGCCCAGTCGCGGTTCACCAGGCCCTGGTCGATCAGATGGCGCGACATGGCGAGCGCCAGCGCGCCATCGGAGCCCGGCTTGACCTGCCAGTACTCATCGCCCTTGACCGCGGTCTGCGTCAGCACGGGGTCGATCACCACGACCTTGGCGCCGCGCCGCTTGGCCTCGTAGATGTACTTGAGCGAGTGCACCGAACAGTAGGCCGGGTTGGCGCCCCAGACGATGATGTACTTGGCCTCGACCATGTCCTCCGGGTCGTTGCACCACATGTTGCCCATGTCGTAGTTCTGGGCGTCGATGCCGGCCGGCCAGCACGGCGTGCCGACGAAGCGGGTGGTGTACCCGAGCGAGGACATCATGCCCTCGACGCCGTAGTGCGTGATCCCGAAGTTGCCCGAATACTTGGTCAGCGCCATGCCCAGGAGCGAGCCGTCCTTCTGCTTGATCTCCAGGATCTTGCTGGAAATCGCATCCATGGCCTCGTCCCACGAAATGCGCTCCCATTTTCCGGAGCCGCGCCCGATCTGACGCATCGGGTACTTGATCCGATCCGGGCTGTACACCGTGCGCGGGTAGGCATAGCCTTTGACGCACAGGCCGCCGTCCGTGTAGGTCGCG